>Ga0163153_10007072_pt1 | contig 12253 bp, 11 predicted proteins | sample OliLakLV19MP6IB1_FD_148629 | JGI IMG/M metagenome (GOLD analysis project Ga0163153, IMG submission 148629) | Freshwater microbial mat bacterial communities from Lake Vanda, McMurdo Dry Valleys, Antarctica - Oligotrophic Lake LV.19.MP6.IB-1 | ecosystem: Environmental > Aquatic > Freshwater >... | reverse complement strand
ACCGTATCAAATACATTTTTCTCTGTTATTTGATAGCGAGATAGAGTGGCAAGGGTTTGAAGTGGATCAGTGAGAGTGTTACGAAGAGAAACGGCGTGTGCGACCGCTTCACTCATTCCATTGACCAGGTTCAAGTGATATTGAGCCACAGAAAGAGGAACCGATAGAGCTAATAGATCTGAACGCACTGCACTATATGCAGCAATGTTTGGATCTATATCCGCCAATCTTTCATTGTTCCCTGTTTCCAAGGCTTCTTTGGCAATTACTCCCTCTTGTTCAGCTGGTTGATGAGATATCATCGTATGTGCTACTGCATTGGCATATGCTTCACGAGTGAGGTTATTTTCTACTGCTGAAATATGGAGATCAGCCATGGTGTAGACTTTTGGACCATCAGTAATCAATTGTCCGCTTTCTATAATTTGATCAACGAGTGCATCTTTTGCATCTGCATTTGATATCATGCCGGTTTGGCGGAGTGTCATGTATTTTGAAAAGAATTCCCGACCAAAAATATCTGTGGCGGTTATTTTCTCTGTCTCTGAAGCACTTGAAACATTTGCTGCAGATGAGGTTTCATATTTTTTGTTATTAGAATCGGTGACATTAAAGAATGTTTCTTTCCAACTTGCAGTTTCGACGAGTTGATCAGTGGAAGGTACTACACCCGAAACAATGGCCGTACTTGAACCTTTTTTATTTCTCAGAGATGCCAAAGATCCTCCGTATACATAGGTGGCTACACCCGCAATAACAACCGCACATACGATAAAAGTTACAACGGTTTGTGTGCGAGGGTAAGTAGCCATAATACGACATGAATTATAGCAGTTTTTCCTCAGCATATCCCCTTACTTATGCACAGAATTGAATACTTTTTTGTGTTCTACAACACCTTTTGCTCTTTGTGTAAAAAGTGAGTCAATTCAGACCATTTTTCTACAGAAATATCCTCTGCGCGGACATTCGGAGGTAGTTTTACCTGTTCCCAGGCAGTTTCCAACGATTTTTTGTCATATAACACCTCTAAATTGCGTAACGCATACTTTCTTTTGTGAGCAAAGGCAGTTTTTACGAGTGAAAAGAACTTTTTACTCTCAATTTTACCGTCCTCTTTTCCAAAAAGAGTATTTTTCCCAATATCACAGATCTCAATAATAGCTGAATCTACGGTTGGAGGTGGTACAAAAGCACCGCGTGGCACAGCGGCTACGATTCGAGGTGTTCCAAATGCTTTGACCGAGACAGAAAGGATGCTTTCTTTCCCTGATCGGGCGACAATTCGTTCGGCAACTTCTTTTTGTACCAAAAGAACCATGCGATCTGGTCGAGGTTCATATTCCAGAAAAGATTCGAGGATTGCGCCGGTAATGTAATATGGAATATTGGCAACAACGGCATAGTGCTTATCCTTCAAACCTATTTTTTCCCGATCAATCGCTAAAATGTCGCCATGAATAAGCTCTAACTTCCCTGTGGTGATCTCTGTGGCATATTTTTCTTGCAGGAGTGCATATGCGCGATCATCTTTTTCTACGGCGATGACATGTGCACTGGTGAGTAATAGTTCATCGGTGAGGATTCCGGTGCCTGGACCAATCTCGAATACCGTTTCATGGTTTTCGATACGGGCAGCCTCAAGAATCTTCTGAAGTGCCGAAGCTGACTTCAAAAAATGTTGTCCGAGTGATTTTTTAGCAATGAGATTCATGTATATATTTTGAAACCGGCTCAGCATGCTGAGCCGGTTTCATCTTCGCACACTGTCGCTAAAAATCAATAAAGATAGCCTTTGCTCCTGTTAATCCAGAATTTCCAGGACTATGATCGTGAATCAGATTTTTTTGAATGTCGGCAATAAACTCCGAGGCAACATTGACGCGTTGTGAACCATATACCGTACGGACCATTGCATAACTCAAATACACTTTCTTACGAGCACGAGTTAGAGCCACATAAAAGATACGACGTTCCTCCTCCTCTTCGGCCTGACTGATATTGGCTTCATCGAGGTGCTTGAGTGGAAAGAGATTTTGTTCCAGTCCTGCAATAAATACGTAATCAAATTCCAATCCTTTAGATGCATGAACTGTCATCAATTTCACTGCATTTTGATCTTTTTCAAGATCATCTTGATCACTCGCCAGCGCGGCATTGGTAAGAAACATCTCAATTCCTTCTTCGGGACTGAGGTGATCGTACTGTGATGCAACAGAGACTAACTCTTGAACGTTCAATATACGTTCTTCGTCTTCGCTGGTCCCTTCGCGAAGAGAATGTTCTAAACCCGTTTCATGTAATACAAATTTTACGGCTTCCGAAGGTTTCTTTTCTTTTATTTTCTGGGCAATATCATCGAGAAGTTTCCAGAAACTACCAATCTTGGCTTGCATTGCTGGAGGTAGTTCAGTTTGCTTACCATTGGCCAATTTTGCAATCGTCACTTTACCAATACCTCGAGCTGGTACATTAATACAACGCATAATATCACCCCATGCTTCCCTATTCAGTGAGGCTCTAATGTATGACAGGGTGTCTTTAATTTCTTTACGTTCAAAAAATCGAGTACCGACGAGTTGATACGGAATATTTTTTTTAATAAAAAATTCTTCCAAAGCGCGAGATTGGAAATTTGTACGATAGAGAACGGCTATATTTCGCGCATCAGTTCCTGCTTGGATAAGTACACGCGTCTCATCGGCAATAGCACGAGCTTCATCATTTTCTGTGTAGTTATTGAGAAGTGATAATTTTTCACCACTATCGTTGTTGGTGTACAACGTCTTTTTGCGACGCATCGTATTTTTCTCGATAATATCATTGGCTGCAGTCAGGATGTTTTTGGTGGAGCGATAATTTTGTTCCAAAGTAATAACTGTCGCATCGGGATAGTCTTTTTCAAAATTCAGAATATTTTCGATGGTTGCACCGCGCCAACTATAGATGTTTTGATCGATATCACCCACCACACAAATGTTCTTATGTTCATCGGCAAGATATTTTGCAATTCTATATTGCACGCGGTTGGTATCCTGGTACTCGTCGATGTGAACATATTTCCAAATGATTCCGTACTTTTTTCGTATTTCAGGATGATTGCCGAGAAGTTCGGCTGTTTTGAGAAGTAAGTCATCGAAGTCTAAAGTTTTTTCTTTTGCCAGGACGGAATCATATATGTCCCAAATGGAAGCAATTGTTTCTTCAAAATAACTGGAGACGCGATCGGTGTATGCCAAACGTGTGAGTCCTTCCCCTTTTGCTCGGGATATTGCACCGAGTACTTTGCCCGGATCAAAACTTTTTGGATCCAGAGATAAACGTTCAAGAGCTTCTTTGATTGCTCTGCGAGAATCGGATCGATCGGCGATCGTAAAATGTCGTGTCAGGCCAAGTAAGGCAGCATTTTCACGAATGATATGGACCCCTAGTGAGTGAAATGTGCTTACAAACGGCCGTTCCCTCATTGAAACAGGGCGATTAAGGTCTTTGTTTTCATCAAGGAGAGCGTGTACACGATCGCGCATTTCCTTGGCGGCTTTATTGGTAAAGGTGATGGCAATGATAGAAGATGGAGCCGCTCCGTTTTTGATGAGATGAAGAATACGATGGGTTATTACCCGGGTCTTACCTGCTCCTGCACCGGCAATAATAAGGACCGGCCCATCGGTTGTTTCTACTGCACGTTGTTGGGCATCATTGAGTGCAGTCATAGAAATGTATCTTACCACATGAAATATATTTGGCAGTTGATTTCAGATAAATGAAAGGCAGTTATCTCGGGTCCTAGTTTAAAGATTTTTTTGACACAGTGTCAATAAATATTGCTGTGCATATCTTAAATTGACAATTAATCCGTACCTGATACCCTAGAAGAGCTACCATATATAGATAGGTACAGAAATGGCTCAGTAAAGCCATTTATTGTAAATACTTTTAATTCTGAGTGATTGAATGAGGATTGTGAAAGTATTGCGGCATGTGTAATTTTGTTATGAAATTTACCGCCTTCTCAAAAAAGAAATATTCATCGCTCCTGAAGCAAATCGTCGCTCTGGCGGTTATTTTTTCTGTCTGCTCGATTACTATGAGTACTTTTTCAAAAGTCGCTCATGCAGGCCTCATTTCTTCTTTTATTTCTTCTATGATGGGAAGTGAGTCTGTATCCGCTAAAGGGTTCCCTTCCAGTAATACACAGAGTTCTCAGACCATCGCTTTATTACAAGCTGCTAATAATTTTGATCCAAACCCTGAAAAAGTAGGTGAAGTTGTACCAGTTGCCGGCAATGCCTTGATTGCGGACCTTGCTATAGGAAATGCTGATTCTTCTACTGTTGCAGTCTTCAATACTGAAATCAGTACATATATTGTCCAAAACGGCGATACTCTTTCAGGTATCGCTCACATGTTCGGAGTTTCAGTAAATACTATTTTGTGGGCAAACGATGTTACCAAGGCTTCAGGTATTCGTCCTGGACAGTCACTCATTATTCTTCCTGTGTCGGGTATTACTCACGTCGTAAAGTCCGGCGAAACTATCAAAGGCATTGTACTTCAATACAAAGCAAACATTAGTGAAGTGTTGGAATATAACGAACTCACCCTTTCTTCTACTCTTTCAGTTGGTCAACGTATTATTCTTCCGGACGTTGAAATTACAACTTCCTTGCCTACGCGCACCGTGGTTAAAGGATCACTTTCGAATGCCACTGGTTCCAAATATGCAGGATATTACATTCGTCCGGTCAAGAGTGGAGTTCGTACACAAGGGATCCATGGATACAATGGTGTTGATATTGCTGCCCCTGTTGGTACCGCTATTTATGCCTCAGCCGAAGGTACGGTTATTGTAAGTCGAAATGATGGCAGATATAACGGTGGATACGGTAATTTCGTGATTATTTCTCATCCAAATGGAACGCAAACCGTATACGCACACGCCTCTCAGACGTTAGTGAAAGTCGGAGAGTATGTTGAACAAGGTCAAAAGATTGCTCTTATGGGCAGCACAGGCAAGTCGACTGGTTCGCATATACACTTCGAGATACGTGGTGCAAAGAATCCTTTCTAAACACAGTGGTCACAGTGTTTTCTGCCTATATTGTAATGCTTCAAGGAGATTTTCTTTTGTAATAAGGTCATTTCCTGCCAAGTCCGCGATAGTCTGAGCGACTTTGAGTACTCGATGAAATCCCCTTCCGGATAATTCGAGCCGTTGAGCTGATGTGGTAAGAAGTTCACGCACATCTTTTTCAAGAATAATGCATTTTTCTATATCCCCTGCACTCATTTCGCTATTGAAATATTTTTCGATAGCGTGTCGAGTAAAACGAGCACGTTGTCGCTGACGAGCTTTGATAATCCGAGTTCGAATAAGGTGTGATGATTCGGAGCTTGATTGGGCTGCCGATAATTTTTCATAATCAACTTTATTGATATTAAGCCATATATCGATCCGATCGATAATTGGTCCAGAAATTTTCCGACGGTACTTTTCAACCTGATATGACGGACATATACACCCCATCCCTTGTCCTTTGCCACAAGGACAAGGATTCATCGAAGCGATCAGAATACATTGGGCAGGAAAAGTAACAGCGCCTCGTGCTCGTGATATGGTGATATGACGATCTTCCAGCGGTTGTCGTAACGCTTCGATCACATCACGACTAAATTCGGTAAATTCATCAAGAAATAATATTCCTCGATGTGCCAAGGTGATTTCTCCTGGTTTTGGTATAGCTCCACCTCCGACGATAGATGGATATGATGCGGTATGGTGAGGTGATCGAAATGGTGGATAGGTAATAATCTCACTCCGTAATGTGCGTGCCGCAGAATGAATACAGGTAACCTCGAGTGCTTGTTCGTAGGAAAGATGCGGTAATAAGGAACGGAAACTATGTGCCAGCATGGTTTTACCTGTGCCCGGTTGTCCGCACATAATCGTATTATGTGCTCCGGCCGCGGCAATCTCCAGGCCACGTTTGGCTGTTTCATTGCCCCGGATCGTCTGCATATCGATATCGGAATACGGTTCTATGACATTGCTCCATTGCCGGGGAGAAATAGGGGTAAGGATTTTTTTTCCTGAAAGATGTAAAACAAGTTCGCCGAGTGATGAAACGGCAAATATTGTTAGATTTTGAGCCAATGAGGCCTCGTGAATATTTTCATATGGTATAAAAGCTGTTGAGAATCCATGATCAGCTGCTTGGCACAATAAAGGCAAGAGGCCGCTGACTTTACGGATCTTCCCTTCGAGAGATAATTCGCCAAGCAATAAGGTGTCTTCGAGCTCTAAAGATAAATCTCCGGTGGAGCAAAAGTATGCGATTGCCATAGCTACATCAAAAGAGGGTCCTTCTTTTCGTACATCGGCAGGTGCGAGAGAGATAACTACCTTCTGATTTTTCTGCTTCGGAGAAACATATCCTGAATTTTTGATTGCAGCAGAAATACGATCTTTGGCCTCCTCGACAGCACGATCACCCAGACCTACAATCGAAAATGAATGAAGGCCAGGAGATATGTCGACTTCTACAGACACAGGTTCCATAGAAAGTCCGATAAGTTGTGCGCTATGGGTTTTTGCAATGCTCACTCCCTCATCCTACATGTCTGAAATGAAGAGAGAATGAAGAAGGTCTCAAGAAATACCCAAAAAATATTAGTGACCGTGTTTTAGGGAGATATGAGCTGAAGGATTTGCTTCGAGACGATCGTGTTCGATCGGTTTGCCACAAACTTCGCACATACCATATGTTCCTGCGTCGAGACGTTCAAGAGCACTTTTGACATCGGTAAGTTGCGTTTCGAGTTGGTTGGCAATACCGGTATTGTCGTCGAGTTCTTCGAGTTTGTCGGCTAATTCGTTTTCATCGGATGTTCCCACTTCGATATTGTCAGTAGTGGCTTCCCATCCGCCTGGAGCACTTGAATCCTTGTGTGCAATACCACTCAGCTCTTGTTCGAGGATTACTTTTTCTTCGAGAAGTTTTTTCTTGAAAATGTCTAAGTCTTTTTTATTCATGGCCATATTTTAACGCATAAAAGCTTGTTTTTCAAGTCGATTGAGAATCTCTACGAGAGTCTGTTCTTTGGTTGTGAAGACGAGGGTGGAGTTATTGATGAACGAGTACAGAAATAAGATATTTCTGTTAGCGGTACGGAATACACGAACGTCTTTATTCATGATAATACGATCCTCAAATTGACCTCGAAGAGTAAAATACTGCTCAATCGAACTACTTGGTGGTTGTGATACCGAGGTTGTAGTACCGTTAGGACCGAGAACTTCGACAGTTGAACTTGCAATAGGAGCATTGACGATACCGCGCGCAGAAGAAATATATAATTTGAGATCATCAGCCATGATATTTTCCCATTGAAGCATTCCCGCAAAGGTATTTTGGAAGAAATTGGTAGTTGCGGCTACAAAAACATCTTTCTCCCCCATATCATCTGTATATATACCGAGCATCCATGGATTGGTCAGAGATCTTTTGAGAATATCAGGGGCGTCAATCTGCATGAGAGTTAACATCTCTGCTTCGGTGACACGATTTTGACCATTGGTAAAAATAAGCTCGTGAATATTTCCGGGACTATGAGGTTTTTCTACTGCAGCAGTGATACGGTCTCGTACCGCAAGGAGGTCCATTCCTTGGATGTTAATAACTTCTTCGGTATTGATTGAAACAACCCCGGAACTATTTGTAGTTGGCTCAGGAATCGTTGTTTGTGGACTTGGAGCCAGAGGACTCTTGCTATAGAGGTAGTATGCAGCACCAATCCCTCCGCCAATAAAAATAAGGATTAACACTATTAGTAACATTTTGAATACAGAATGATTTTTTGGTGCTGATTGTGATACTGGCGGAGCTTCCCTATCTTGAACTGGTTCAGTAGCTATTGCCTCTTCTTTTTTAATACTCTCGGCGATTGCAATTGAAGCAACCGAGGTATGTTTGTGTGAAAGTGCATCAGCTACGTCGCTTTCGTAGGTGCGGAGACGTTTAAGATCTGAATTTTCCTCGGTTTGAATTTTTCCATCGGTACGTGGAGCTGGTGTAGCGCCAAGTGTTTTGGCTGCAGGATTTGCCGGCATCATACGATTCGAAGCAAATTGGCCGCTGATATCCTTGAGAGGAATGGATCCAATGGATTTCACGGGAGAGTTCGGAAGTGGAACAGGCTCCACTGCTTTGACTGAAAATGTAGGTGGTTTTGGAATATCAGTGAGTATTGGAGCAGGTGGAACCTTCGGAATTTCCTGTGGTGGAGGTGGAGTGGGGGTACTTATTGGCGGCTTGGAAACAGACGGTGTATATGAAGGAATATAGGGTGCACTTGTTGGCTTTGGAATTTCAGCAGGTTTATTTGCTGAAAGCGGTGTAAATGAATGGGGTTTTTGATCGAGCGTTCCTTTGAATGCAGGAATTTCAGGTAATGAATCAGGAATAACAATCTTTGGACGTACAGTTGCAATACTTTGTGCAGCAAATTCACTTGGTGGAACATAGTTTGGATCCAAAACGTTCTTGGTTGGTTCGGGAGTAGTTGGTGCAGGTGTGGATATTTCTGGTTTTGGAAGAGGTACAACTATAGGCGTTTCAACTTTTGGAGGAGCTGCTACAGGTTGAGGTGGAGGTGGAACTATCGGTGCGGGAGCAGTTTTTGGAATTTCCGATGATGGCGGAATGATTACGGTTGCTGGTTGCTGTGGAGGCGGTGTTGGCTTTGTAGCGGGAATAGATACTGGCTTTCGTATAGGAAAAACCTTCATGGTGCCAGATGAGGCCCCCCCCTCCTCTTCTTTGACTGGTGATATAGAATCTTCTGAAATATCAAACACTTGTTCAGAGTGAGATACATCTTTTTCGTCAGATGACGTTTCTACTTCGGCATCATTATTTTCGCCTGGTTGAAATTCAATGGGAGAGTCTTCGTTCATGTAAGAGTATTATACTATTATTTCGAGATAAAAAAGAAGTAAAAGAGTGGATGAATATATTTCAACATGTCATAATATATGAGAACTATTTTTCTATGAAAATATACATATATAGTAAAAAAGTTTTACCCTCATTGAACTGATGGTGGTGATATCTATTATAAGTATGCTCTCAAGTGTAAGTCTGGTTGCCTTGAATAAGGTCAGAATAAGGGCACAAGTTTCTCGTGTACAGCAAGAACTGCGTCAGATTGGTAACGCTATTATTATTGTTCGAGATCAGAGCGATAAGTTGTTGTGGGAAATAAATTCCCCTCCTTTCCCTCTTCCTCCAGATGAATCCCTATTGACCGCTAATTTTACAGCAGCATGCACGAATGAGTGTGTACCTCAATGTCAGCCTCCTAATGACCTACGAAACACTACTGATACCTGTTATACCAAATGGGCAGCTGTTCTCGATGCTATCGAAGCAAATAGTGGAGGTATTTTTCCAAATCTCGATGGCTTCAGGAGGGAAAGGTCGTCGTTGTCAGTGTAATCAGCCGGGTGTCTGTACTGGGATATTGTGATAGGAACTACCTATTCCCTGTTTTACTTCCTCCCACTGCGAAGGATATATTTGCCTGAATTTTGATCAAGATCGGTAAAATGGTCGGCCGCTTCAATGAGTTTTGATGAAGTGGATTTACCGAAGGAAACAACCTCAACCTGACATCCTTGGTTCATTTGGAGATATTCAACCAATGGTACAAAGTCCCCATCCCCTGTTATCAAGATAACCGTATCTAATTTCGGAGACAGTTTTACTGCATCTATTGCAAGACCGACGTCCCAGTCGGCTTTTTTGGCACCGGAACTAAATATTTGTAAATCTTTGACCTTTGTTTCGATTCCCATTTTGGTAAGAGCGTCGAAGAAACCACTTTCCTCACCAGATTCTGTAGCAATAACGTAGGCTACTGCACGAACGAGTTTGCGTCCTTCGAGAGCATCTTTGACGATAGCTCCAAAATTTACTTTGGAGTGATAGAGATTTTTTCCACTATGATAGAGATTTTGAGCGTCGATATATATACCAACGCGTTGCTCCTTATGTTTGATGACTGACATGAATTATATAAAAATTAAGAACCTGCCCCGACGGGAGATGTGTATTAAAAAATGCAAAGCGAACCTGTTACAGTAAAGGAATGTACCCTTACTCCATGAGTATAGCAGCTCTACAAACTTATTTCTTGAGGCCGAGTTTCTTGATAACCGTTGCGTATCGTTTTGGGTAGTTCTTCTTGAGATACGTGAGATGTGTCTGACGATCTGCAACCATACCGAGCAAACCACGACGAGAATGGTTATCTTTCTTGTGTTTTTTGAGGTGATCGCTCAATTCGAGGATTCTCTTTGTAAGAATCGCAACCTGCACTTCCGGAGAGCCGGTGTCATTTGCATGTATGCCGGTGTCTTTGATGATTTTAGTTTTTTGTCTGATGCTAAGCATTGTTGCAGTACAATAGCATGAATATCCTATAAATACAAGAAAACTGTTACAATATAAGCATGTCGCACAATATTAACTCCTTAAAGCAGCAATTTCTGGAATATATCGAAATAGAAAAAGGTCGTGCGGTGAAAACGGTCGAGAACTACGATCACTACCTCACTCGGTTCATAGAACAGTCAAAAATCAAGCAAGCTAGCGATATTTCAGAGACTGTGGTGCGCGAATTCCGCCTCTGGCTTAACCGCCAAGTCACGGGAAACAACCGTGCGACGGGTGATACTCTCAAGAAAAAGACCCAAAATTACTACATGATTGCCATCCGAGCTTTCCTCAAGTATTTGGCAAAATGTAATATTAAAACCTTAAGTCCTGAATACATAGAATTGGCAAAAACAGGCGATCGTTCCCTGGATCTTATTTCCGGACATGAGCTGACTTTGTTGCTCGATTCACCAAAAGGAGACGATTTGAAGTCGTTACGAGATAGAGCCATTCTAGAACTTCTCTTTTCCACAGGCTTACGTGTGTCAGAACTCTGTTCCCTGAATCGAGATATCGATATTCGAGCAGATGAATTCTCCATTCGAGGTAAAGGTGACAAGGTTCGTGTGGTTTTCCTTTCAGAAAATGCCAAGAAAATAATAAAAAAGTACCTCGATAAGCGTACCGATGCTGAAGATGCTCTATTTATCAAAATGGATGGTAAGGAAAATAAAGGCAAAGACTCAGGACTTACTCGTCGTTCGATCGAGCGGATCGTGAAACAGTGTGCAGTAAGGGCTGGAATTTCAAAAAAAGTGACTCCCCATATCATTCGTCACTGTTTTGCCACTGACCTTCTCTCAAATGGAGCCGATTTACGCTCGGTACAAATGCTGTTAGGACACGCAAACATCAGTACGACTCAAATCTATACACATATTACCGATAATGAACTTAAACGTGTGCATCAGAAGTTTCATGGCAAAAAGAATCAAGGGTAGGTTTAGTGTGTTATTATTTCCACATGAAAATTATCTCTTGGAATGTGAATGGTCTCCGCGCCAATGTGAAAAAAGGTGGCTTTGATTGGTTCCTCAACGAATCCCCTGATATGTATTGTATCCAGGAAACCAAATGTGAACCGCAACAACTCGAAGAAAGTGTACGTAATCCTCCCGGTTATCATTCCTATTTTGACCATTCCAAGGGTCGTAAAGGATACAGTGGTGTAGCCATATTTAGTAAAATTAAGCCTGAAAAAGTTGAATACGGTCTGGGAGTTCCTGAGATTGATCAAGAGGGACGTTTTCTCGCTCTTTTTTTTAAAGAATTCGTGCTTATTAATACCTATTTTCCTAATGGTGGCGGTGGTCCAGAGCGATTGGCCTTCAAACTGCGTTATTATGATGAGTTTTTGAAATACGTGAATGCGTTAATGGAAAAGGGTCATGAAATCATTTTTTGTGGAGATGTAAACACGGCACATACGGCCATTGACTTGGCACGACCAAAAGAAAATGAAGCAAATACAGGCTTTTTACCGATAGAACGCGCCTGGTTAGATACCGTGGTTGCAAGTACGTATGTTGACGCATTTCGCCACTTTAACCCCGATATTACCGGTGCATATACCTATTGGGATATGAAAACATTTGCTCGTGAACGTAATGTCGGTTGGCGTATAGACTACTTCTTTGTTACCCCGAAAATCCTTAAGGATATAGAAAAAGTGCGTATTCTGGATCAGGTATTAGGCTCAGATCATTGCCCTGTTGAACTTACTCTGAGGTAATTTAGGGCTCTCTATATAAACG
>Ga0163153_10007070_pt1 | contig 12255 bp, 11 predicted proteins | sample OliLakLV19MP6IB1_FD_148629 | JGI IMG/M metagenome (GOLD analysis project Ga0163153, IMG submission 148629) | Freshwater microbial mat bacterial communities from Lake Vanda, McMurdo Dry Valleys, Antarctica - Oligotrophic Lake LV.19.MP6.IB-1 | ecosystem: Environmental > Aquatic > Freshwater >... | reverse complement strand
GGCCTGTGAGGCTAGCCTGCGGCGCTTACAGACAGATTGCATCGACCTCTACCAGATGCATCACGTCGATCGGGAAACGCCGTGGGAGGAAATCTGGCAGGCGATGGAGCAACTCGTCCGTGAAGGCAAGGTGCTCTACGTCGGCAGCAGCAATTTTGCCGGGTGGCATCTGGCCCAGGCACAAGAATTAGCTCGCAGCCGCCACTTTCTTGGCCTCGTGTCGGAGCAGAGTCTCTACAATTTGAACGAGCGGACTGTCGAGTTAGAAGTGATTCCGGCTTGCGAAGCCTATGGCATCGGCCTGATTCCCTGGAGTCCGCTCGCGCGCGGACTCTTGGCCGGGTCCTTGGAACCAGCGAAGGTTGGCCGACGCACACACGCAGATGTAAAAAAAGACATCGAGACCTCTCGTCCCAAGCTTGAAGCCTATGAGGCGTTGTGTAGACAACTCGGCGAGCGTCCAGCTGATGTGGCATTGTCTTGGCTGCTGCATCAAAAGGCCGTGACCTCGCCGATTATCGGCCCACGTACAATGGAGCAATTGAACGGCACAATGCGGGTTCTGAGTCTCACGTTGAGCCAGGAGACACTGAAACGGCTTGACGAGATCTTCCCCGGCCCCGGTGGGCCTGCACCAGAAGCCTATGCATGGTGACAGGGTCTATATCACGATGACTGCTGCCGGAGACCATGACTGAAGGCAAGAAGATCGAGGCAGACGGCTACGCGGGGGTAAACCTGGGTTAGGTCTCGTTGCGCACGTTGGCGAGAACAGGGGAGGTACAGATACAGGCCCACTCTCTATTTCGGGAGTGAGGGAACCGCACGGAGGTCGTTCATCTCTTTCCGAACCAGTTCTTCAGCTTTCAACCAATCTTCCACATCGCGCTCCGCCTGTCGCCCTCGCTGCTCATAGAGTTCGTAAGCTTTCTTCGCAATCCGTTCCCGTACCTCATCCGAATACTTCTGCATGGACTCAGGTTCAGGCGACAGACTTCGTTCCCCCACATGCTGAGCATCAGGATTTTTCGATTTCATAGCCTCCCCCTCCTTCGACGACAGGATTTCTTTCTTAAGTATACCAGCCCGCCCGTCACGTTGCGGAGAGCGATTCATTGATCTTGCATCCACGCTATTGGCCCTTTTAGAATACGCCATCCTACGAGGGTGCGCTATGCCTTTCACGATTCGCCCCCAAGGTCGCTTTCCTGTGCCATACGGTCTGTCCCACTACCTGGGTCTTTTCTCCAAGCTCCCACAGACCTACTTGTTAGGCTTCTGGTTCTTACTCATGCTTCTGATACTGAGTAGCCAACCAGTCTATGCCGAATGGGTATTGGTGAGTGGCGACGACCAAGCAGGATTAAAGGTTTACGTCGATTCCACCACCCTTCGCCGGAATGGCAATTTGGCAAAAATGTGGCAATTGTACGACTACAAGACCGTACAAACCGTGGCGGGCGATTCGTTGTTGTCTATGAAGCGATTCAACGAATACGATTGTGCAGAAGAGCGCACGCGCATGCTTGGGTATACGTGGTTTTCAGGCAACATGGGAAACGGGAACGTCGTGTACAGTACGACGGAACAACTGCCGTGGGAGCCAGTTGTCCCGCGTACGATTAATCGAACACTCTGGAAAGTGGCCTGCGAGAAGAAATAGTTTTTCCGAAGAGCAGTTCCGTTACTCACAGAGGAGTCATAGACGGCTACAGTCCCAGTCGACTACTCCGCACCCTGCGCATGACGAACTCAGAGTTAAGTGTGCTGCCAAACAGAACGATGGACAGATGGCAATATGAGCGCCCGCGCCGTACACACGAATCCATACCCTTCTCTATTTGCCGCTCTTGCCGCGCGATGCGGAGTGCCATTTCCTCCCGCTAGGCATTCCAAGTAGCTAGAGCGAACCATGCCGATCGTCATATGTAAAACTCTGTCAGGCCGAGCGCGCTCTGGCATGAGTCTGTGGGGCGCTATTCGATGTCTTACGTTAGGGGAGATGCTTCAAGGTTCGGCAGAATTAGCCGCCGTGCTCAGTCTTCTTGTTGCAGCAACTATCTGGTTCATCACCTGGTTCAAGCCAAATCCAGGGGTCCATATCAGCGCAGCCGTATACACGTACGAGCGTGGTTTCATGTTGGAGGGAACAACGAAGACGACTCTCTCTCATATGCAGAACCTCCTTTCCAATTGTACGCTCTGGCGATTTCCACCGATACTCACCAAACCAAGCGTCAAGATAACCGATGTACACTCATGGGTCTTGAGCAAGTATCTTCTTGAAAATGTATCAGACCAGGCCATTACACATATCCGTATGGGGGTCGGTTCTCCTCTCCTGAATCAGTTCACCGTATTGTCGGCTACTCCGAACGTCCAAGCCAAGGGGAGTGTGGAGTCACGCGCGAAAGATGGTCTCCCCATGTATGTGATCTCTATCGCCGCCCTCGCCCCTAAAGCTTCAGCGATGCTTAGCCTACAGACTCCCATCAACGACACCATGCGGCATGCCTTGTACGACGAACATCATACCTTTCGGATTCCAGCCGCGTTCCTATCGGCTGATCAGCTATGGAATGTCAACTCGACAGTCACTCGTATCAGCGACTCGACCATGGTGATGTTGGAGACTGAAATGCACAGCGGTGATAGAGGCATCTCTTCGCCTGAAAAGGTTGAGAGTTGGAATCTGGATCCCTCGGATCCAGCACTGTTAGGAGAAGACGTGTCATATCGACTTCTGCCGACGGCACCCAATTGCCAAGCGGAAGCTGATAGAGAACTGGGAGAATTCGGTGCTCAACATAAATAGGAACGTATCAACACAATACCGGCCTTCTTCTAGTGGTCGAATTTTTCAGCATGACGCCTAGAGATATGTTACTCCTTCGAGCTACAATGTGCTCCGCATGAGTGCTACACGTCCTCACTCTTTCTCTGGTCTTTACATCATCCTCGACCCATCGGTGTGTCCTTCGCGCCCCTTGATGGAGGTGCTGAACACTGCGGCTGAGGCCGGCGCCGTCCTCTTCCAATATCGCAACAAGACCGCATCGATGAAAGATGCTTATGTGGAAGCCTTGGCGCTTCGACAGGCTGCTGCGAAGGCAGGCGTCCTCTTCATCGTCAACGATCGATGCGACTTGGCCTTGGCTATCGATGCCGATGGCGTGCATTTGGGACAGGGGGACTTGCCGCTCGACTTAGCAAGGAACGTGATGGGTCCAAAGAAGCTGATCGGAATCTCCACCCATAGTCCGACGCAGGTGCGAGAAGCCACCGCTGGAAAACCGGACTACCTTGGCTTTGGCCCCATCTTCACACCAGGTTCTAAGCAGGATCATGATCCGGTGGTTGGGCTTGAGGGGCTACGTGCGATACGCTCGCTTACACCGTTGCCCGTCTTTGCAATCGGCGGGATTCATATCAACCAGGTTGACGAGGTCATCCGCGCGGGAGCTGATGGGGTAGCAGTTATCTCATCAATCCTCAAGGCGCCTGATATCCGTCACGCCGTGACATCGTTCCTTGCGCAGATGTGAGCCCGCATTATTCATGAAGATTCTGCTGCAAGCGCGGATACGCGGCTGTGACGGGCAGTCTCACCGTTCAGCCCTTCGACATACTGCACGAGTATGCCTCAGGGCTTCACGCCTCCAAGTGCCCGTCTCGCTTCGCGTCTGCACGCTTTCGCGACGAATCTTTATGAATAATGCGGGCTAGGACCAATCTCGCCAGCTTCGTGATCGGAGCGGTCTTCGCGAGGCTAACCAAACCCTCGTTCCAATTTCGATTTACAAGAGGGCTGTGGGGTAGTGGACCCACTACGGGAACCCCTGCAAGCCGTCGAAGGAGGTTGACGGTCGACTGTTCCTGCGCGTGAGCGATCTTTGTCCGCACAGGCCTCTGCTGGTTTAACAGCAATGCCAGGACAGGAATGTTCTGGTCACGAAGCGCATGAAGGGTCAACAAGGCGTGATTAATTCCCCCCACGCCTGATCGTCCAACCACAATAGCCGGTAACTTCATTTGATAGATGAGGTCTGACAGATTAAGTGTGTGTGTAAGAGGCACATATGTCCCACCAAGTCCCTCTACCACCATGAACGTATGCTTCTGATGCAGGGTGCGGAAGGTTCGTAAGATCGTTGCCATCTGCACGGTTTTTCCTTCCGCTTGTGCAGCAGAGAGTGGCGCCACTGGAAGTCGAAAGACATAGGGGCACACGTCAGTCATCGGATCACGAGCTCCAGCCGCTTTTCGCAACCGCGCTCCATCAGACTGAATTTTGCGCGACCGAGAGACTCCCGTCTCAATCGGTTTCATTACTCCCACATCGACCCCCTGTTGAATCAGACATCGTACGAGCGCAGAAGCAACGAGCGTTTTCCCGACGCCTGTATCGGTTGCAGTGATAAAAATCCCTCGTGGGCTGGAATCGGTAACTAGTAGTTTGGGTCGTTGCATCATTGATTTCTGGTGGAATCCAGAGCCATGATCCCCGCAGGATGATCCAAGAGTCCGTCAGCAAGGCCGCAGCCGGAGAAAGCACCGCAGGCATACCCTCTGGGGCGCACGGTGCGACGAATAAGGAGCGCCAGGTCTGTGCGCGCCGCCGAGTGGTGAGGCGGCTGGGTCCCCGTTGAGGACCTGAACGAGGTGAGAACGCCGCTGGCGGGTTTTGGGGACATCCTGCTAAAGGGTTCGGCTATCACAGTTCCACACCTGTCCCGACACATCGTTCAGTTGTGCCAGATGGAAGACAGTGTTGGCGACTTCCTCTCGTGAGGATGGTCGACCCAACGCATGATCGTTCCAGTTATCGTGTGCCGGCATGACTCCTGTTGTGAGTCCCGTCTTCTGCCAACCGGGCAAGAGGAGATTCACACGAACGTTGCCCGCGCCCCACTCTTGGGCGGCAGTGTGCACCAGCCCGATGAGACCGGCTTTTGATGCCGCATAGGCGGCTTGTCCACTCAAACCATGAAATCCGGCGTGCGAACCAATGACGACAATCGACCCACCACCGTGAGCGAGGAGGGGAGGGGCCATGGCGCGGAGGCAGTGAAATGTCCCTGTCAGGTTCGTGGCAAGCACGTGGGCCCAATCCTCTTCGTCTTGTCGAAGCAGGAGATGCTTCCCACCAATTCCAGCATTGCAGATCAGCACTGACGGCGCAGGTACCCGGCGGCACGAGGCCTCTACCATCTGTTGCACCGCAGGTGTCTCACGAACATCGGCTTCGTAGAGCGCTCCAGTGCCACCGGCGATCACCACTTGTGCGAGCGTCTCCTCGGCCGCGGCTTTGTTTCGATGGTAATGGATCCCGACAGCCCAGCCGGCTGCTGCGAAGGCCAGACTAATCGCTCGCCCGATTCCTCCAGACGCACCGGTTACCAGTACCGACTGTGTGAATTCGTTGGCCGGTCTCGTCATCTAGGTGGCTCGTTGCTTAGCAGGCAATGGAGAAACCTATGTTGATGCTGCTGGTGTTGCAGAATAGAACGCCTCTGACAAAACGCACATCACCTTGCAGGATGTTCAAAAAGCTTCTCCAGCAAGGCCGCAGCGAGTGAAGGTCCGAAGGCGTACCTTTCTCACCCTCCCAGCCCCGAGCTGTTAGACCAGCTCTTTTCCCGTGGGTACGTTGAGGGCCTGAACGATGTGAGAACGATGCTGGAGAACTTTTTCAACATCCTGGACGAGGATTATGGGTGGGATATCGTGCGAAGGCAAGCCTGTAGGCGCGCCACTCTCCTTCCCTTGCCGCTTCCAGGATTCCTGTGGTACGGTCATCCCGTCGATCAACTACTGGAGGATCTTGCGCATGCCGCTGACGAAACTGGGATACCGATGGGCCTTCATCGTGGGCTCAGTGCTACTGCTCAACTGTACCCCCTGGTCAACCTCCTTCGCAGTAGATGATACCAGCCTCATTGCGCAGTCCGCCGATTATTTTCCCGATCAGATCGGCAATACGTGGCGTTACCGTGGCCAGATTACTGAAGGACCTCTGCAAACGATCGAGCATAAATTTTTCTCCAATGTGTCCTCGGTCACCGAGACGAAAGTCATGAAGGGCATGACGGTCACCGTGTTTCACGATGCCAATCCAGGCAACCATGGCCCAATGGATAGTTTCTACCGGCGCGATAGCGTCGGCATCGTCTATTACGGTTCAGAACCTGGCACGCCCTTCGAAAAACAACTCGTGCCCTATCAGATCGTACGGTTCCCGATGAAGCTCTCGTCGTCTTTCCAGCAATTCAACCGCAAGGACATGGACTTCGGCACGGATCTGGACCGTGATGGCATCAACGAAAAGGCAGACTCGCAGGGCGAGGCAATAGTACTGGGGCATGAATCAGTGACGGTCCCAGCCGGCACATTCAAGGATGCCGTGAAGCTGGAAGCGCGCATGCACATGCAGATTCACCTCTCCGGCGCGAAGAAAACTGCCATGGGAACCGATGTGATGACCGCCTGGTTTGCAAAGGGTGTCGGGCTGGTCAAGTATGTCGAGCGGCAAGAGCTTGCACAGATGGAAGACCGGGGTGTGGTGACGGATATCATGGAAGAACTGGAATCGTATGAGATCAAACCGTCGAAGGCCTCACTCGGGCGGGGCGAATCCTCGTCGGAGGGTCTGCTCGCTGACGACGCGGGTCACCACGAATTGCGTCAGGTACTCTTCCCCTCCGGCTTTTGCTCCGACTCCGGAGAGTCGATGGCCCCCAAACGGCTGACGTCCGACTAATGCGCCGGTGATCGGACGGTTCAGATAGAGATTCCCGACATCGAATCGTTGCCGCGCGAGTTCCAGATTGGCTGGGCTTCTTGAATAGACTCCTCCGGTGAGTGCGTAGGCCGTTGAATTCGCCAGAGTCAACGCGTCTTGGAAAGAAGACGCCTTCATCACGGCAAGGATCGGCCCGAAGACTTCTTCCTGGGCGACTCGATGCGTCGGCGCCACATCCGCGAAGACGGTCGGCCCCACATACCAACCTGGGCCCGTCACTGCCCCTTCTACCAGTAGGCGAGCCTCCTTCTTTCCAATCTCTATATACTCCTGAATCTTCGACTGCGCTCGATGATCGATCACCGGCCCGATCTGTGTCCCAGGCTCTTCTGGATTTCCAACCCTCAGACTCAGCACCGCTTCTTTGAGCCGCTCCAGAAAGCTCTCGTAGATCGCCGCATGCACGATTGCCCGGGAACAGGCAGAACACTTCTGTCCCGCATAACCGGTGAACGATGAAATCACTCCGGTAATCGCATCATCAAGATCAGCCGTGTCGTCGACGATGATCGCGTTTTTCCCGCCCATCTCGGCCAGCACTCGCTTCACCATGCGTTGCTCTGGCCTCAGCGTCCCGGCGTCCTTTAGAATACAGAGCCCCACGTCTTTCGAACCGGTAAAGGCAATGGTGACAATATCGGGATGGCACACCAATGCACGCCCGACGTCAGGTCCGCCCTGTAAACAACTGAATACTCCCTCTGGCATGCCGGCCTCCCCCAAGATTTCTGTGAGCCAATGCCCCATCATGGGCGACCGCTCGGAGGGTTTGAAAATCACAGGATTTCCGGTGACGAGTGCTGCCGACACCATGCCGATGGGAATCGCCAGTGGAAAATTCCACGGAGCGATGACGGCTGTGACTCCGCGAGGGCTATAGAGACGCTGATTCAGTTCACCGGGTTCCTGTCCTAATCGTTTGGGAGAAGCGAGCGCGCGCCAACTCGCTGCATAATATTCAAGAAAGTCGATCGCTTCCGCGAGATCCGCATCTGCCTCCCGCCAGGGCTTTCCACATTCCATGATCTCCCAGGCCGCCAACCCATCGCGCCTGGTCCGCATGATCGAAGCGGCGGCACAGAGAATGTCCACTCGTCGTTCCGTGGTCGTGTCGCGCCAGGACTCCTGTGCCTGAACGGCCCGGCGCAGTGCCTGTTGGATATCATCTGAGCTCGCACTGGACACCCGACCCACGACTTTATCCGGGCGTCCTGGGTTGTGCGACTCCATGAGAGGCCCCGTGAGGCGAAGCCCCTTGGATGATGACGTCCACTGACGCCCTAACTGTGATCGCACCGTATCCAGGGCCTGCTGCAGGGCCATTCGACTATCACTTTGCGAAAAGTCCCGCTGCGGTTCATTTCTGAACTCCTGCATCACGGCGCCCAGGGATGCCGGGGGCTGCGTCCGAGGAGGTTCCTCAAGAACGGGTGGAGCCAGCAGTCTATTCAACGGGTGAGACTCCACATATTCCTTGCGGAGAAATGATTCATTTGAGGTATTTTCCAGCAACCTCCGTACGAGATAGCCCATGCCTGGAAGCAGTTCGCCCACCGGAGTGTAGAGTCGTAATCGGCGACCCTGCTGCATCACGGCATGTTGAAAAGGTTCGGCCATGCCGAAGATCATCTGATATTCCCAAGTTTCAGGGGAAAGCTTGAGCGATTCTGCAACTGCCTCGATATACGCCAAGGTTCGGAGATTGTGTGTGCCGAAAGCTGGTCGAATGAGCGATGACTGGGATAACAAGAGGGACGCCAGGGACTCATAGTTCGCATCCGTCTCCACCTTGTGCTCAAAGAGAGGAACCGGCCAGCCTCGTTGCCGATAGCGAATCGTGTCCGAATCCCAGTAGGCCCCTTTCACCAGCCGAATGGTAATGGGCGCCCCGCGCCGGCGCACCCAGGTGAGGAGCGTCTCGATGTCTCGTGCGGTCTCCCGATGGTAGGCCTGTAACGCGAGACCCGCATAAGGATAATTTTTGTAGGACGGCTCCGCGAAGAGCTTCGTGAAAATCCCCACCAGCAAGGCTTTTGTATCGGCTTGTTCCATATCGAAGATTAACGACGCGGGGAGGCGCATGGCCAGATCGAGGATGGGGCGAAGCCGTGATGCCACCGACCGGTAGCTCCCTTCCGGATCGATTGGATCGAGATGTGGAGAGAGGGCGGAGATTTTAAGGGAGAGTTGAACCCGCGGTATTGGGCCGAGATGATCTCGCTCCAGTAAGGGAAAGGACGGCCACAACGCCGCCCCGCGCGCAAGCAGGGTCAGGGATTCCATACAGTGATCGCGGTACCGGTCCGCCTCACGATCGCTGATGGTGGCCTCACCCAATAAGTCGACCGACCAGGCTTGCCCATGCTGCCACAGATCAGTCAACCGCGGCACCGCTTCCTCGACGGTTGCTCCGGCAATAAAGGTTCGCGCCATATGTTCAACCTGGCTTCTGATTGCTCTGCCGCTGAGCCGAGCCCCTATGCTTGTGGCGGAAAGAGCTTTCAGCCCCCAGTGCGTGCCGAAAAGGGCGGTGTCTCCATCGCCCACGTACTCGCGCGCTAGGGTGACGACCCGCTCGTTGTCTGTGATCGAAGGCAGGACATCGATAAATCGAAAGAGCTGTGCTTTGAATCGGCTATCCTGCATGGCCAGGTTAAGCGCCTGGTGCGACCACCAGCGCCCCTCAAAGAGGGTCGGAGTTCGACCGGCAGAAAGACGGGCGAGTTGTTCACCAATACGGCGTACGATCGGTTCAAGGGGGGGGAAAACTTCCTGCATCGATACCTCACTGCCCAGAACTTGGTAGGGTCCCATCAGTATACACTGTGAGCATTCTCTTGAAACATTCCTGTAATTTAGGTATGCTGTGCCATACCGGTTTCATCCTTCCCCTGGGTGGCTCAACGATAACGAGAGATGCGCCTGTGTGTCTATAAGGAGAGGTCATGCTCGCGACAACAACTGACGCTACACCGGCTAGGGCTCCGTTTTCTCTCGTAAACTTTGTACTGTTTTGCGCCATCGTAGCCGCCTCAACTGTCGGCATCCCACTCTATGGTTACTATTACGGGTTCAGCCTCTTCGATTGGGGTCTGTTCTTGGTCATGTACATCGTCACAGGCATGGGTATCACCGTCGGCTATCATCGGTTAGTGTCGCATCAGAGCTTCGAATGTCCGAACTGGGTCAAAGCCAGTATCCTCGTCGCCGGCGGTTGGGCGCTGCAAAATTCTGCCCTCAAGTGGGGCAGCGACCATATCCGCCATCATGCCAAGACTGACGAAGAAGAAGATCCCTATAACGCGAGTAAGGGATTCTGGCACAGTCACTGCGGCTGGCTCTTTTACACTAGCATCCATCGCAAGGATAAATACGAGGTCCGTCTGCGCCGTGACCCTATCGTGATGTGGCAAGACCGCTACTACTGGCCGATCGTCGTCACGGGACTTCTGATTCCTTTTGTCCTTGGTGTGTGGCACGGTGGCTGGCAAGGTGGTGTCAGCGGATTCCTCTTGGGTGGTCTCTTCCGGTTGTTCATGGTGCTGAACTCCACCTTCACGATCAATTCACTCTGTCACATGGTGGGAGCACAGCCCTACAGCAAGAAAGACAGCAGCCGCGATAGCTGGTTAGTCTCGTTCGTCAGTTTTGGTGAGGGGTATCACAATTTTCATCACACGTATGCGCGCGATTATCGTAACGGACCACAGTGGTACAACTTCGACCCGTCGAAATGGATCATTTATACGCTCTCGCTCATCGGGCTCACGAGCAATCTTCGTCGCAACGACCCCACCGTCGGGTAATCACTTCACAAACGACTCTCCAGACGGACGGGTGGCTCTTCTTTCTCCATATTTCCCCATTGTGCTATCGCCCATCGCACAATAGCCCCATTTTCTTTCTCCCTGTCCTTCGCTTATGATGGACTGGTGCGCCTGAGAGCCAGTCCTATTTTTGATTGTGTACGTAGAGGAGGAGCGATTTATGGCTGATGAGCAACCCACTGGACCCCAGACTGGTCACGGGAAAGACAATCTAATTCCTGGCGTCAAATATGTCATCGCCGTCAGCAGCGGCAAAGGCGGGGTTGGCAAATCTACGGTCTCCGTCAACCTTGCCGTGGCCATGGCCTTAACCGGCGCCAAGGTCGGGCTGCTCGATGCGGATATCTATGGCCCCAACATTCCCATGATGATGGGTGTGACCAAGCCCCCTGAACAGAAGGATGGCAAGATTGCTCCAGCCGAAAGTCACGGCGTCAAGCTGATCTCCATGGGCTTCTTCGTGCCGGAAGATACGGCTGTAGTCTGGCGAGGTCCTATGGTCCATACCGCAATTCAACAACTCTTCCGCGACGTGCTGTGGGGTGAGCTGGATTATTTACTGATCGACCTGCCACCCGGGACTGGAGACGCGCAGCTGACCCTGACCCAGTTGGTTCCACTGACCGGCGCCGTTACCGTCACAACGCCACAAGAAGTCGCCCTGCACGATGTCCGCAAGGGCATGATGATGTTTCAAAAAGTGAATGTACCGCTCCTTGGTATTGTGGAGAACATGAGCTACTTTCTCTGCGGCCACTGCGGCGAGCGGACAGAAATATTTTCGCACGGAGGAGGGGAGCGGGCTGCCGCAAAATTGGGAATTCCGTTCCTCGGTCGCATTCCAATCGATCCGGCGATTCGCGACGGCGGCGACTCGGGCACCCCGATCGTGGTGGCCGATCCGGCGTCTCCACAATCGGCGGCCTTCCGGGAGATTGCACAGAGGATTATGGCTGGAGTCACTGGCGCGGCAACAGGAGTTCCACCGATCGAGAGCCTGCTGAGCAAGATTAAGAACCCGTTTGCAAAAACATAACTGAAGACACGAAAAAGTGGAACGGGCAATAGGAGCGTTCGTATAGCTGGCGAGCGTGATCGAGATGAAGCCGGGTCAAGGGATCGTCGAAGTGGTGAGACCGGCAAAGCACGCGCGGTCTTTAACGTCGATAGGACCGTTCACGCCATCCAAAACAATGGTTGGCAATTCAATATGACTACCGGTGCCTGCGTGACGAATCCCTCGGCGAAAGTGGAGCGGTATGAAGTCCAACTCGAAGGTACCGCCGTAACGGTGCCTCTCTGAACTCAGATGGTCGGGGTTGAGTCCGCCTTCTAGGCTCTTCATAATACCAATTATGGACCGGGACGACCTACTGTTTCTCTATCGTCAAATGCTACTGATCCGCCGGTTCGAAGAAAAATCGGCGGAGATGTACGCCCTTGCGAAGATCGCCGGATTCCTGCATCTCTATATCGGCGAAGAGGCCATCGCGGTCGGAGCCATCGCCGCCCTTCGACCGGATGATTACGCGATCAGCGCGTACCGCGACCATGGGCACTGTCTCGCCCGAGGCTCCAACCCAGGCCAGGTGATGGCCGAGCTATTCGGCAAAGCGACGGGCCTGT
>Ga0163153_10007068_pt1 | contig 12257 bp, 15 predicted proteins | sample OliLakLV19MP6IB1_FD_148629 | JGI IMG/M metagenome (GOLD analysis project Ga0163153, IMG submission 148629) | Freshwater microbial mat bacterial communities from Lake Vanda, McMurdo Dry Valleys, Antarctica - Oligotrophic Lake LV.19.MP6.IB-1 | ecosystem: Environmental > Aquatic > Freshwater >... | reverse complement strand
TGGATCACCCCATAGGCCAGCGCGGTGTACGCCAGCCAGGGGCCGAACGGCACGCGCCAGTGGCGGAACATGATGGCTTGCGCGCCGGCGATGAACAGGCCCGAGATCGCGCCAAAGACGAAGCCGAGCACGCCGCTGCCCCAATGGTACTCAACCGCGCTCCAGAAGATGGTGCCGTAGTCGCCGGGGAAGTGTAAACCGCCGGCGAATAGCAGGCCCAAGAACGTTAACAGCATCCAGCCCAAAACGCCGCGCCAACTGATGTGCTTGGTCATGGGGCCTCCTTGCGCGGCCGGTCGCTACGGCGCTGCGCCGCAGCCGGTGCCGGCGTCGAACACGTCTAGCCCCGTCAGCAGCATCCGGTATTGGCGGCCGTCGGGCGACATCAGCTTGAGCTCGTGGGTGCCGGTGTTGTTGCCGGGCCGCGTCAGCCACAAGGACACCAGCGTGCCGTCCGGCAGCACGCAGGGCGAGTTGTCGTTGGTCAGCGCGCTGATGAGGGTCGGCGCCTGGCTGCCGGCCGCCAGCCGCCACAACTGCTCGCCCTGCCAATCGCCCTCGAACACAATCGAGCCGTCGGGCGCGTAGGCCGGAAAGAACAGGGTGGCCGGGCCGCCGCCGTCTTCGGCGCGCAGGCGCACATTGAAGCCGGTGCCGTCGGTGTTGGCTTCACACAGGGCCGTGCTGGCGTACAGATCGTCACCACAGGCCGCGACCACGCGCGTGCCGTCGGCCGAGAGGCGGGGTGGCTGTTGATTGGCAAAGGGCGAGTCCGTGGTCAACTCGACTGGGGCGCTCCAGGCGTCGCCCTCACGCTGGATGACCCACAGGTCGCGGTTGTGCGTGCCGTCGCCGGCCAGGTAAACGATCAGGCCGCCGCCGGAGGCAATGGCGCTGTACTGGGCGTGGACCACAGCCCCATTGCTCCTGACCACTTCAAAGCTCTCAAAGTCCTGGGTCACAATCAGGCACGGCCAGCCGACACACTCCGGGTCAAACCGGTCGGCGGCCAGCAAGTACCACGCGCCATCGGGCGAAATGTTGACCCACGGCGCATCGAGGCCGGGGGCGGCGCTGTCGAGCCGGGCCGTCAGGTCTTCGGGGGTCGCGCCGGGCGTGAGCGCCAGCCGATACAAACGCTCATTGTTCCCGATCTGCTGCATGAACGTGACCCAGCCACCGGTGGCGGGCAGAGACAGCGTGGGCTGCGGCCCGGCTTCATCGGCGGGCGGGTCGCCGCCGGCATCGGAGGGCGTCACCACCACGGGTGCGCTGGTGGCGAGGTCCACGACCGGCTCGTTCCCCTGCACCTCATACGCGCCGACGTCCGGCGCGCTGGTGCGCGGCTGGCCGAGGATGTCTTCGCCGCCGCTCTGGGCCGGGTCGGCCCGATCAATGGCCGCGCTGCCGGCCTGGGGCACGCCGTAAGCCAGCACCAATTGCCGGAAGGCCGCCGCGATGTCGGGCGCGCCGCCGCCGAACAGGTGCGCGGCGGCGTCCCAGACGGGCAGGGGCACATTCACCGGCGGATTGAGCAAGGGGTCGCCCTCGATTGGGGCGGGGTCGGCGGATATCTGCACCATGTCTTCGCCGCCGCCGGGCAGCGGCTGGCCGCCGTTCCAATACAGGTTGTGTACCAGGCTAAAGGCGGCCGTCTCGCCGGCGGGCGCGGTGGCAAAGTTGTTCATTGTCCCGGTCGGGTCGCTGAAGACGTTGTTGTAAAGCTGGATGTTGTCGTTGGGCTGGTTCTCGCCCTCGACGTTGGTGCGCCAGGCGAACGCGCCGCCGGGCATGTCGCCGCTAATGGTGTTGTGGCGAAAGACCACGTTGTGCACGCCCTTGGTGCCGAACGGCGCGCGGATGTCGGCCCCATCGCCCAAGAAGAGGTTGTTTTCGATCAACACCTCACTGGCTTCGTAGTAGGGCGCGCCGTCCTCGCCCAGCAGCACCATATTGTGGCCGACTGAGCCCTCGTAGTGCAGAAACAGGTTGCGCCGGATGGTCAGGCCGGTCAGCCCCACAATCCCGTCTTCGTCGCCGTTGCTGTCTTTGGCGACGATGAAACTGGACGACTCGCCGGTGACGGCGCGCCCGCTGGCGGCAAAGTCATTGAAGAAGATGTTGTCTTCAATCACCACATCGCGCACGCTGTTGACGTCTATGTGCTCGTCCGAGTCGCCCTGGTTGTAGAAAATGTTGCCGGCGATCAGGATTTGCTGCGCCCCATTGTTGATCTTGAGAATGTCGTTGTTGTAGCTATCGTGCAGGATGTTGTTGCGCAGCGTGATGCGGCTGGTGAACTCGGCCCCGCCGGGCGCGTCGCCCAGCAGGTCTTGAATTTGCACCACAATCGGCTCGGCCGCGGCGCTGATGTGAGCTACATCGAAGCCTTCAATCGTGATGCCCTGGGCCTCATAGATAGTCAGCACGGTTTCGTCGGCTCGCAATTGGGCCTGGTAGGAGACTTCCGACCGCACGGTGACGCCCTGGGTGAACTGGCCGCGAATCCGCACGCGTCCGAGGTACAGCCCGGGCCGCACCAAGATCAGGCTGCCGTCGGCCACGCTATCGAGCGCGTGGGTGATGGTGGCCCAGGGCGCGGCGGCCGAGCCGTCCCCGCTGTCGTCGTTGCCGTCGGTCGCTACATAAACGGTCGGCCCGATCGGGCCGGTGGCGGTGGCTGGCGCGCCGAGGGTGGAGCCGGGCGTGTGCGTGGCGGGCACGCTGGTCTGCGAATTGATCAATCCGCCGCCGCCGCAGGCCAGCGCAAGCAGCACGTTCAAAAGCGTGGCTGTCCAGATACGTTTCATCGTGTTGTCCTAGTCATGGTGCACATACCAAAAGCATAGCAAGCTCGGGCCCCTATTGTCACGGGGGCGCTGCCCCGTTGTCCTGGGAAGCTGCCCCGGTTTGGCTGGGAAGAGCGGGATAACAACAACCGCCAGGCGCGCACCAGCGCGCCTGGCCCGGTTGTTTTGCAAACGCGCGTCACTGGCTACGGGCGCACAGTGTAGTCGCCGCGCACGACCCACTTGTAGATCGTCAGTTCAGGCAAGCCCATCGGGCCGCGGGCGTGCAGGCGCTGGGTGCTCACGGCCACTTCCGCGCCCAGGCCAAGCTGCGCGCCGTCGGTGAAGCGCGTGCTGGCGTTGACATAGACCGCCGCCGAGTCCACCTCGGCCACAAAGCGGTCGGCCTGGGCCGGGGTCTGGGTGAGGATGCCGTCGGAGTGGGCGGTGCTATGGGTTTCAATATGCTGTAGCGCCTCATCCAGGTCGTCCACCACCTTGAGGCCGAGGATCAGGGCCATCCACTCGGTGTCAAAGTCGTCGGGGCCGGCGGGCTGAACGGCGGGCGGGGCGTGCGCGCCCCCCAGCGCCGCCAGGGCGCGCGGCTCGGCCCGGAAGGTGACGCCCTGCACGCCGAGGTGGGCGACGATCTGCGGCAGGAACGTCGCCGCGACCGAGTGATGCACCAGCACGGTATCGAGCGCGTTGCAGACGGAAGGGCGCTGGACTTTAGCGTTGCTGATGACGGGCAGGGCGCGGGCCAGGTCGGCGCTGGCATCCACATACAGGTGGCAGATGCCCATGCCGCCGGTGATGACCGGGATGGAGGCATTCTCGCGGCAGAAGGTGTGCAGCGCCGCGCCGCCGCGCGGGATGATGACATCCACGTATTGGTGCAGACGCAGCAGTTCGGTCACGTAGCGGCGGTCGGGGTCATCCACAAACTGCACGGCGGCGGCCGGCAGACCGGCTGTCGCCAGGGCAGCGTGGACCACGGCCACCAGCGCCCGGTTGGAAGCGATGGTCTCCCGGCCGCCGCGTAGGATGGCGGCGTTGCCGGTGCGGAGGGCGAGCGCGGCGACGTCAATGGTGACGTTCGGGCGCGACTCGTAGATGACGCCGAGCACGCCGATGGGCACGCGCTGGCGGTGGACCTGCAAGCCGTTGGGCAGGGTGCGCGCGTCGAAGACCACACCCAACGGGTCGGGCAGGGCGGCGATGGTGGCTATGTCGGCGGCTATGCCGGCCAGCCGCGCCGGGGTGAGGGTCAGCCGGTCTACCAGCGCGGCGCTCAAGCCGGCGGCCTGAGCGGCGGCTACATCCTGCGCGTTGGCGGCCAGGATGGCGGGCTGCTGATCGAGTAGGGCGGCTTCTAGCGCCCCCAGCGCGCGGACGCGGTCGGCGTTGCTGGCGCGGGCCAGCGCACGGGCGGCCAGGCGGGCGGCTTGGCCCATCGCGATTAGGTCGGTCATGCGCCCTCCGGGCGGCCCTCGCGCAGCACGAGGTGGTTGCGGTGGATCACCTCATCGCCGTAGGAGAAGCCGAGTATGGTTTCGATGGCGGCCGAGCGCTGCCCCTGCAAGCGGGTGACATCGCCGGCGTCGTAGTTCACCAGGCCGCGCGCCAGTTCGTGGCCGGCGGCGTCGAGCACGGCCACCGGGTCGCCGCGCTCGAACGGGCCGCGCACGGCGGTGATGCCGACCGGTAACAGGCTGCTGCCGCCGCGCAAGGCTCCGGCCGCGCCGTGATCTACGACCACCTGCGCGTGCCCGTCCCAGCCGGCCCAAATGAAGCGCTGGCGGCTGTCGAGGGCGGTGGTGAGGGCCGGGAAGCGGGTGCCGATGGCCTCGCCGCCGCAGGCCCGCGCCACGACGTTCGGCTCGCGGCCGTGGGCGATGATGGTGGTGGCCCCGCCGCGCCGCGCCAGGTCGGCCGCCTGGAGCTTGGTGACCATGCCGCCGACGCCCAGCCCGCTATCGGACTGGCCGGCCGCCGCCCAGAGTTCCGCCGGAATTTCGGGCGCGGCCACTTCGGTGACCAATTGGGCGGCGGCGTCGCGGCGCGGGTCGCTGGTGAACAGGCCGGGCTGGTCGGTCAGCAGCAGCAGCAAATCGGCATCTACCAGGCCCGCGACCATCGCCGAGAGGTTGTCGTTATCGCCCACGCGAATTTCCTCGGTGGCGGTGGTGTCGTTCTCGTTGACGATGGGCACGACGCCCTGCTCGAGGAGGGCGGTGAAGGTCATGCGGGCGTTGAGGTAGCTGCGGCGGCGCGAGAAGTCGCCGCGCGTGAGCAGCACCTGGGCCACGGTCTGCCCGTACAGGCCGAACAACTGCTCATACAACGCCATCAGGCGCGGCTGGCCGACGGCGGCCAGCATCTGGCGCGGCACTATCGTGGCGCTGGGCAGGTTGGGCAGGTTCAGTCGCTCGCGCCCGGCGGCGATGGCCCCGGACGAGACGAGGATGACCTGGATGCCACCCGTTACCAGCTCGGCCATCTGGCGCACCAGCTCGACGATGGCCGAGGGGGCGAGGCGCGGGGTGCCGGCCGTGAGGGTGGAGGTGCCGAGCTTGATGACGACGCGCCGATAAACACGATCGAGCATAGGGGTCAACGTGAACGCCGCCGAGTGAGGGGCGGGCGCATAAGGTGAGTGAGCGCTAGCGGATTATACCGGCAGCAGCGGCGCGGCGGGGGGCAATGCGCCGTCCAACGGCCGCTTGAAGTAGAAGCGGTTGCCGTACGCGCCCGAGACCGAGACGAGTTCCCAGCCCTCGGCCCCCAGGCGGTCCATCAGCCGAAAGGCGGCGACCCAGTCTTTGTCGCCCTTGCGCGCCTTGTCGCGCTTGATCGGCTCACCGGCGTTGCCGAGCGGATAGCGGTACAGCCACTTCTCTCCGTCGGGTCCGACGGAACAGTATTCCCAGTGTTCGTGCATGGTGGCTCCTAGGTTTCTGGCTCGATGGAGAAGGTGAGGGGATAGCCGGCGCTGCGGGCCAGGCTGTGCGCCTGGCCGACGCGGTACTTGGCTTCTTCGTAGGGCAGGGTCATGACGTAGGCCGTGCCGGTGAGGTGGGCGCGCAGGGTGATGCGGGTGGCGTCCGCGCCGGACAGGTGGAAGACGGCCCGCAGCACGGCCATGACGTAGTCAATCGGCGTGACGTCGTCGTTGTGGATGATGACATTCCACATACCCCCGTCATCGGTAGCCACTTCCCAATCGGGGCTAAGTCCGGTGTCTCGTTTTGTGTCTTGCTCTGTGTCTGGTTCGGCTCGCCCAACGTCAGCCCGCATATTGCCCTTACTCCGCGCTCCCCTTCTTGCCATTCCAATTCTACCCTAACGTCAACCAAGTTCAACAATTGCCGCCGCTGCTCGAAGGTCGGGTCAATCAGCCGCGTTCGCACCGCCGTCGCCAGCCGGCGGATAGTCTCGCGGTCCGCCTCGGTGGTCTCGCCCGCCGTCACCGTAGCGCCCAGGCTATCACGCTCAGATACCAGCGCCGTCCGCTCGCGCCCGGCCTGCTTTAGCTGGGCTTGTAGCGCCGCTGCAATGGTCTCATCCTTCTCATCCCCAAAGGCGGCGGCCAGCCGCTTTATCTTGCGTTCGGCCTCGGTCAAAAGGTCGCTCACCAGGCCCAGCCGCGCCCGGCTGGCTTCGCTGTCGGTGGCCTGCCGCGCCGCCATATCGCGCAGCCCTTGTTCAAGCTGCACTTCATCGCTCAACAGGTCCACAAGCCAGCGCCACACAATGGCGTCAACTATCTCAGCCTTTACCAACTTCTCGACACACTGGCGCATGTGGCGGCGATTAAGCGCGCTATTGCAGCCATAGTATAGCCAGCGCCCGCGTTGCTGCGCCGTGCCACTCATGCCCAGCTCACACCCGCACCGGATATGCCCAGCCAATAAATATTGATACTTGCTGAGGATGCTGCTGGCGGCCTTGCTCTGCTCGCGCCGCTTGCCGGCGGCGGCAAACAAGCCAGGGTCAACAATGGCAAGCTCTGGCGCATGGATGATGTGCCCCGCATACTGTAGCTCGCCAATGTAGGCGGTCTTGGATAGTATCTTGCGGACGGTCTGCCGGTGCCAGCCCATGCCGGGGTGCTTGCGCCCTCCGCCCCAGTTGGGCGGGGGTACGCCCTCCGCCGTGAGCACCGCCGCGATGGCTTGAATGTTGACGGGCGCTCCATCCAATCCCGCGTACAAGCGAAACATGCGGCGCACCACGGCGGCCTCGGCCTCGTCAATTTCTAGGTGTGCTTCGCGGGCCTTGCCTACCTTGCGATACCCATAGGCCGCATGGCCGTCGCAGGGCCATTTGCCGCTCGCTGCCTTCGCCCGCCGGCCGCGTGCGCTTGACTCGATAATCTTGGCGCGCCAGTAGTCCCCGAACACCGCTTCGATATTCTCAGTCATGCGACTTTCGGGCGTGTTCTCAGACTTGCCCCGGTTGCAGTAGTGCAACTCTATTTCGGCCCGGTGCCATTCCTCACGCAGAATAAGCGAATGGGCCAGGTTGCGGGTGAGCCGGTCGGGGCTGTAAACAATGATGGCCTCTGCCTCGTGGTCGTCAAGCATGCGCCGTGCTCGGTCGAGGCCCGGCCGCTGTAACTTCGCCCCGGTGTAGTCGTCCTGAATTTCATACTCCGGGCTGGGCACTGTCAGCCCATGTTGCTCGGCATAACGGCGCATGGCCTCGAATTGGCTGGGCAGGCTGTAGCCGTGCTCCGCTTGGTCGTCGGTGCTCACGCGCCCGTAGATAATGGCTCGCTTGGTCATGGGTCAGCCTTCCAAAACATAAGGGCCGGGCATCGCACGCCCGGCCACAGTCTCACGGACGCGGCGCGACCACGCGCACCGGCAGCACCGTACCGAATGGCACCGGCGCATGTTGCACTAGCAGGTCTACCCAGGGCAGGCCGTCGGCCCCGGTCACAATCGCCCCGCCCCGGTCCACGCAGGTAAAGACTTCGCCGCCGGGCAGGGTGAACGTGGTACCGAACGGCCATTCAGGCACACAGGCCGCGCCGCGCCCTACCCATTCCTGCCACGGCGCGCCGCTGGCGGTCGGGCTGATACACTGTCCGCCCACAAAACGAAAACAGTTCACGCCCCCCAGGGCCGGCCAGTAGTGGCTTACCTTGACGCGCACCACCGCGCCCACGGCGGGCGCGGGGTCAATCGTCACCAGGTCCACCGCCGCCACTACTGGCCCCCCGCTTTTGGGGCGAACACCACCCAGCCCGATACAATCAGGTCGGGCACGCCGTCGCCGTTCACGTCGGCAAAGACGCGCTGTACTTCGGTCGCCGCGATGGGCATGGTCGGGTAGGCCACATAGCCCACCGCCGCACCGCCCACCAGAAGCCCCAGGGCGGCCGCTAGCAGCCATTGGCGCGCCCTTACCCAGCGTGGGCCGCGCCGTGGGCCGCTGGGCCGCCGTGGCGGGCTGCTGGGCCGCCTGGTACGCAGCCCGGCGCTGCTCGGCAATGTTGGCCTTGGTATGGCCGTTGTCGGGTACGGTGTTCACTTGGTCACCTCCGCGCCGTTCTGGTGGCGCTCGAAGTTCAGCCAGAAGCAATGCCCGCAGGCGCAGGGCATGGGCGTGCCCCGCTCGAACATGACGCGGGTAAAGGTCTCATGGTAGGCGTCGGCGCAGGCGGTGTTAGTGAGCCCGGCCCACTGGCGCAAGGCATAGGCCAGGTCTCCCGCGTGCTGGGCCGCCGCGATATTGGCGGCCAGGTCGGGGGGTGCAACGAGAACGGGGGTTATGCGGGTTGCGGTGGTAAAATCTGTAACGGTCATGGGAGCTAGCTCTCCTTTGGCTAAGGCCGGTTGGGTGTCACAAGCACCCGGCCGGCCGCTTCGTTTACTGGCCCAGCCAGCCGCGCAGCAGGTTGCGGACAACGTCTGACAATGTGCGCCGCTGGGCCTTAGCCTTCTTCTTGGCTTGCCGGGCCAAGTCAGAAGGCAGACGGATATTCGCGCGCTCGTCGTTCGTCTTCGGTCGTGGCATGATGCTCCTTCCGTGGTTACGTGTGTGCCGATGTGCGTACATTATCCGCCACTCTTGAAAACTTGTCAATGTACGCACATGCGCTAAACTGTGCCCATGCCACGCAAGAAAACGCCCCCCGACAAGCTGGCCGCGGCGCCGCGCCGCGAAGAGCGAATAGCCTTCCGGCTTAGCGCGGACCTATACCGCGCCGCCTATGAGAAGGCATTGCAGTATGGCGGGCTGTCGGCCGTCATCCGGGCCATGCTCCGCAAGTTTGTCAGCGGTACAGTCAACTTTGACATCGAAGACCTAGCAGACGAAAACCGGCGCGCGCCCAAGCTGCCCCGCCCGCCTAAGAAGTAGCCGCCGCCGCTGGCAAGGCGGCGTCTTGCTTAGTCAAAAAATTGACAAAGCAAAGGATGGGCGTGCCACTCAACAGGCCGCGCCGCGCCCGTGGCACGACCCGTGTCAATTTTTTGACTAGGGCCGCTGGCATCGGTAAGCACCAATGCGCACCAGGCCGCGCGCGATGGTGACGGCCTCGAAGGCAGTAAAGACGGGCGGCGCTTCAAGCGCGGCCCATTCTGCGGGCGTCACCCGCCGCAAGGCCGCGTCATACATCCAGTTCCGCGCGCCCCGATGCTGGGCCGCGTTCAATACCGCGCACGCGTCGTTAGGGGTCATAGGCTCTCCGCAGTAAGGCAAGGAAGGCACCGGGCGCTGAAAGAGTTGGACGTTCAGCGCCCGGTGGGATGGCTAGGCGTTCAGGTGCGCGTGCTTGGCAGCCCAGGCGCGGCTGCTGTCTGACAGCTCGAAACCCTGGATGATGGTGATTAGCCCAGGCCGCAAGATAAACGCGGTCTCGTACGCCACTTGCGAGTGCTCGTGAGCCTTCAGCACTCGCCGGTCAACTTTGTATAAGTCGTCCAGGCGTTCCAGGAAGGCCCATGTATCAGCCCACAAGCCCTCGGCGCGGGCGCGCAGTTGCCCCGCTTCCACTTCCAGGCTGGCGTTCTGCTCCAGGGCTACCGCGTGCGCCCGCTCCAAGAAGATGCCGTCGAGGGGTGCCAGCGCTTCGAGTAGTTGGCGGTCCAGGGTCCGCAGGGCTTCCGGCGCGAAGGTGGCTACGTTCTGCGCGGCCGCGAGCTTCGTCGCGTCTACCTTGCGCCCGGCCAGCAGGGCGGCCGTGATGTTTTCGCGCTCGGCTTCAATGGCGGCGCGGGCCGCGTCTAAATCGGCCTGCACTTCGGCGCGGCGGGCGCGCAGCTTGTCGGCCTTCACTTCAATGGCGGCTTGTTGCTTATCGAGTTCGTTGTCCATCGGTGTCCCTTCCTAGAAAATCTTCGCTTCGTAGCCGTTGTGAAGGAAGCGGCGCGTCATCGGCGAGGCGTCCTTAGCGGCAAGGCGGGCTTCCCAATCGGCGCGGGTTGCAAGGCTGCGGGCGGCGAAGTCCTTGACGGCCTCGGCTTCGATTTTCGCGCGGGCAGACTTTCTGGCCGGCTCTGGCAACGCGCCCGCCAGCAGCCACAGCACCGCCTGGCCGTAAGCCTTGCGCAGGCCGTTTGTGTCGCCGCCGGCGCGTATGGCCTGGTACAACGCCACAGCTTTCTGCGCGCGGCCGCTCTCAACCGCCGCTGTCTCTTTGCGCACTTGCTCGGCCAGCACCGCCACGTATTGGCTGAAGGTGCCCTGCTTCAGCCGGTTAATGGCACCGGCGCGGTTCAGGTCAAGCTGGGTCCGCAGAGCAACGTCGGCGGTCTTCTCAATCAGCAGGGTACAGGCTTCGATGGCCGCCAGGTCGTTCAGCCATTCCAGCTTGTTGTCAATTTCTTCCGAGTAGACAACCAGGCGGGTAGCGGCCGGCTCTTGGGCCTTGCGGCTGCTGGCGGCCTTCAGCGCGCCGCCCAGCGCTTCGGGGATGTTGGACCAGTCCGCGTGTCCGGCGGGGTCGGTCTTCGCGGCCAACTGCGCGAACGTGACGGCATGGCCGGCGCGCTGGGCCTCGACCACCAGGCTCTTAAGCTGGGCTTCGAGTTGGTAATAGCTTCTCCGGTCGCCGTGGGCATTGGCATCGCGCATGGCGTCAGCAGTAGTTCTCAGGTTGCACGTCTGCATTGCATAATCTTTCTGCCCTTGCGGGCGGCTGTACAGCGTCGGTTGTGTTTGGCCCACCATCGCTATTCAGCGGGTAAGCCCGTTCGGGTCGTGCGGTCGTTCAGCCTTGCGCCAGCCATTCAGCCGGCGCGCACCGTCGCCATTCGGCGGGTGCGGCGGGTTGCCGTCAGAAGGTCATTGCCCCGTAGGAAATAACCAGGATGGTAAAGCCTTCGCGCTCGAAGCGTTCGAGGTCCGCTTGCGTGAGGCGCGGCAGTTCGGCGGGCAGCTCGCCATTTATGCCAATCAGCGCCTTGGCATGGTCAAAGATAAACTTGCCCGCGCGGTCAATCTCTGGCGTGTTTTCAACATACGTTAGGCCGTCGTCCACCGTCACAAAATGGCGCAGGCGCACCGGCTGGGGGTCGCGCTCCGCCAGCGCCTTTTCAGCCGCCGTCATCCGTCCTAGAAGTCTCATCGCTTTCCTCCCGCGCTCAGGGCCGCTTCGAGGGCGGCTAACCGTTCTTCGAGCTGCATTACTTCGCGCCATTGCAGCAGGCGCGCCAGGACCATATCGGCCGCCCGCAGGCGCGTGGCCGCGCTCACGCCCTCGTCGGCCAGCACCTTAGCGATTACGCTAGTCGCCGCCACGGCCAGCGAAGTTAGTCGCCGTAGCGTGGCGTCCAGGGCTTGCCGCTGGGCGTCTTCCAGGGCCGCCACAAAGGCCGCGTCATCGGCCAGCCAGCGGTGAAGCGTGCGCTCGCCCACCTTGGCGCTCTTGGCCGCCTCAGCCACGTCCCGCGCCAGCAGCAGCGCGGCAATGGCCCGGCGCTGGGCCGGCGTCAAAACGCGCACCGCCTTGCCGTTAGTTGCCATAGTCTGCCCTCCTTGCTACGTGCGTAGCGCTTCGCATACAGCGCAGAATGGTCCGCGTTACGTCTTGCGCCCGCTGGCGCGCGTGTAGCGCCTTGCGCTGGGCATCGGCCACAAATACACCCTTGCCCGCCGCTATCACGTCCAGGTCGGCGCTTGCCGCCGCCGTGCCTTCCCAAACACCCTTAGCGCCCCGCGCGGCCAGCCCGTATGTTGCCAGCGCCGCCAGCGAGCGGCTCGCCGTCGAGGGCGTCACGTTCAGCCGCCGCGCCACGTCTGCCGCCCGCATGGGTTCGGCCAGAATGACGGCCCAGGCCCGGCGCGCTGTCTCGCCCAGCCCCCCGCGAGCCCAGGCCGCATGTTGCACAACCGTAACAGTACCTAGTTTGACAATGTTAGATTAGCGGGCTAGTCGAACCTGTTCAAAAGCGGGGTTCGGCCTTACAACTGGATGAATGAGCCTATTCTCGATCACCTGCGGGATGTCTTTGACCC
>Ga0163153_10007067_pt1 | contig 12258 bp, 11 predicted proteins | sample OliLakLV19MP6IB1_FD_148629 | JGI IMG/M metagenome (GOLD analysis project Ga0163153, IMG submission 148629) | Freshwater microbial mat bacterial communities from Lake Vanda, McMurdo Dry Valleys, Antarctica - Oligotrophic Lake LV.19.MP6.IB-1 | ecosystem: Environmental > Aquatic > Freshwater >... | reverse complement strand
GATGGCGAAGAGTGAGTACCAGCTTAACCTCGCAAAGATCGCAGACCTTTGGATGCACGGCAGCGTCGTCCGCTCTTGGCTCTTGGAATTGGCGGCCGGCGCCTTGAAGGAGGATCCGCGGCTGGAACAGTTGAAGGGCTATGTGCAGGATTCCGGTGAGGGTCGCTGGATGATCGCCGATGCGATAGAGAAGGATGTGCCAGTCCCGACGCTCACGACGGCATTATTTACTCGATTCCGATCGAGGCAGAGCGAATCCTTTGCGGAAAAGATGCTGGCCGCGTTGCGAAATGCCTTTGGCGGCCACGCGGTTCGCCGATAACTCTGGAGCCCTATGCCACCGAATAGCTCACGTATCGATATTAGGCCTTCACAGGAAACGATTCCCCCTGTCGAACCCTGTACCCTCGTCATCTTCGGCGGTTCCGGCGATCTGGCGCGTCGGCGCCTGATTCCTGCCCTCTATAACTTACTCCTCGATGGCCTTCTTCCTCCGAACTATGCCGTGATTGGCTTGGGCCGCAAATCGATGACCGACGAGGAATTTCGTGCAACAGTTCGAGACGGCGTCATCTCACATTCTCGGCAAGCCTTGGCAGAGGACAAGTGGAAGGACTTTGCGCCACACCTCTTTTATGTGTCGGGAGGAAATGATGACCCGAACACCTACGCCAGGTTGAAGACCCGAGCAGAAGACATCGAACGGAACCTTCAGTTACCCGGCAACCGAATTTTCTATTTGAGCATCCCTCCCAGTTCATTTGCATCCGTGTGTGAAGGGCTTGAGCAAGCTGGATTGGCCACGAAGCCGGAATCGCATACGCCCTATGCCCGCATCATCGTCGAAAAGCCGGTCGGCCGCGATTTGGCCTCTGCCCAGGCCATCAACCGCGTGACAGGACGTGTGTTTGACGAATCACAGATTTTCCGCATCGACCATTATCTAGGGAAAGAAACGGTTCAAAACTTGATGGTCGTCCGGTTCGCCAACAGCATCTTCGAGCCGATCTGGAACCACAAGTATATCGATCATGTGCAGATCACCGTGAGCGAAGCGGAAGGCGTCGGGACCAGAGCGAGTTATTACGAAGAGGCCGGTGCATTGCGCGACATGGTACAGAATCACATGCTGCAGCTGCTCTGTTTGGTGGCGATGGAGCCTCCCTACTCGCTCGATCCGGATGTGGTGCGCAACGCGAAAATGGAAGTCCTCCGCTGTCTCAGGCCTATTACCGATCAGGATGTTGAACACGTCACCGTCAGAGCCCAATACAGTGAAGGGACAGCCCATGGCACGCCTATCCCAGGATATCGTCGCGAGAACGGAATTCATCCCGATTCCAAAACCGAAACTTATGTCGCACTCAAATGTTTCGTGGAAAACTGGCGCTGGGACGGCGTGCCCTTCTATCTGCGCACCGGGAAAGCACTCCCTCATCGCGCCAGCGAGATCGCGGTACAATTTAAAGACATCCCGCACATCCTGTTCAACACCAATCCACAGCAGCCTCAACCACCGAACGTGTTGGCGTTACGTATCCAGCCTGAGGAGGGCCTCTCTCTCCGCATCGTCTCGCGCGTGCCCGGCACGCGCGCACAAACGCACCCGGTTGAAATGGACTTTCAATATAGCGATGTCTTCGGACGCCCATCACCAGAAGCCTACGAGCGATTGCTGCTAGATGTGATGGCCGGTGATGCCTCCCGGTTCATGCGACGTGACGCCGTTGAAGCATCCTGGGCCTGGGTTACTAAGATTCTAGAAGGGTGGCAGCGGCAAGGGTTGCGATGGCTGCCTGAATACCAAGCAGGATCCTGTGGACCGGTCGAGGCCGATCGGCTCATTGAAAAGGATGGACGAACCTGGCGGACCTTATGAACATTCAGGTCATACCAGTCGCAACTGCTTGAGAATTTCCTCGCTAGTTCCCATCCCGCCGATAAACCGCTCGAACGCTCCTTGGTGGTAGAGCGCAAGCACCGGCAATGAGCGAACTTCCAGCTCTGCTGGAATCTGGAAATTCTCTTCGACATTCATTTTCAGGATCAGCATTTTTCCGGCTACATCAGGCTCAAGTTTCTCAAGTTCACGCAACAGCGCTCGGCAATTCCCGCATCCTGGCTTCCAAAACTCTACCAATACCGGCACCGTCGACTGTTCGACCATTTTATCAAAATCTCGATCGGTCACATCGAAAATCATTGACCTATTCCTGCACTCTTGGAAACGCCTTAGCAAACACCTGGTCATAGAGTAACTGGGCTAACAGCCGGTACCCCCCTGTCGTCAAGTGCAGCCCATCATTGGAATATTGAGCCGCGAGTTGGCCTGTCTCCGATTCTATCGTAGCGGCAAACAAATCGATCCAGGGAAGACCTTTGACGAGCGCATATTCTTGGATAAGGCTATTCAGTTGAGTACGACGGGACAGATGCTGCCCGATCCAGGCCTCCGCATCAGGCCCTCCACCGGCAACATCCACTCGAATGGAAGGTACCGTAACTGGGATCGGGACGACCTGTGTGGCCCGAGCCGATTCATACATCTTCAGCAGATTCCTCATGATCTCCGCCGGCTGTGCGTTCCACCCCAAATCATTGGTTCCCCCTAGCAAAACCACATAGCTCGGTTGTTGCTGCAAGACGTCGCGCCGAAACCGCATTGCCATTTCACCGGTCAGCTCCCCGCAGATCCCGCTTACCGACACCCGCACGGACGGCCCTGTCAAGTCTTGCAGAAACTGCCCATAGGGAGTCTCACCTCCCTGAGGCTTATCTGCCGTGGGCGATTGAAACCCAGCCGTAAGGCTATCCCCAAAACACAGAATGTGAGGCAAGGCAATCATGACGATACAACGGATTCTACCGGGCTGACGATGACGGCACAATGCCTTCCCGTCAGCAACCCGATCCAGAAAGAATCCCTGGGTAATTCCTCGGTGGTCATCAGGTTGAGAGAGGCTATTTGCTTGACGATTCGGCACCTCCAGGGTACGACTAAAGGCCATGGACGAACTCACGACAGAGAGCAGCGCTCTGCCGCTCTCTCCCATAAAAGCGCCACCGAATCCGGAATTGGCCTCCGTCAAACGACTTCTCAGCCTCTTGGATAGAACGGCAAAGTCCAGCCGAACATACGGAGCCACGAACCCCGTCGCGCAGACGTTCTTCCAGCAATTATTCGAGGGACTCACGGCTCACCTCGCCACTTATTCTAAATTGGCTTTTCTTGTTCAACGCACTGAGCTGTACTTCGGCGGGGAAGTGGTCTATCAATCCGACCAGGGTTTGAGTAATGAAAGCGTGGCATTTAAGCTCTACTCTGACGGAATTCGAGAACTCACATTTCTCGAAGGTCTTCCGGCTGAAGATCTCTCCTACCTGCTCGACTCGCTGTGGGATAGTCTCGATCCTGATGAAGAAAATGACGACGACATTGTCACTCGTTTATGGTCAAAGAACCTTTCCACCATCACCCTGGTCACCGCCGAAGAAATTGCGAAGGTCTCGACCGTCGGAGATGTGTTCGCCCTGCCTGTGGCTGGAACGATGGCGGCATCGACATCGAGCCTACGGGATCTTCTTGATCAGGAACAAACCAAAGCGAGGAAAGAGAGAGAACTTGGACCCGAGGGCAGCAGTTCCACAAGTCAGAGGGCTTCTAGCGGGGGGGGCGGCAGATTCCAATCTGGTCACATAGGCTATGACGTCACTGAAGAGGAACTCGCCGCGCTGGCAAAAGAGATCGAGACTGAGAGCGCCAGAGACAACACGACATACCTATTGGACATGCTTACCGCAATCTTGGCCTCGGAAAAATCTCCGGCGATCCTCGCCAAGCTGATTGACCTCTGGGGAAACGTCATCGACTCATTAACAGCCCAAGGTAAATGGTCCTTGCTCGACAGCGTCCTTGGAATTTTACACGCCACCGCGAAAATCAGGCCGGATCTCAGTGAGAGTCACACGGTACAACTGGCAGCCCTGCTCGACAACCTGGCTCGACCTGAACGCATGAGGATAATTGAGACCTATTTGAATAGGACTCCCGGTGCGAGCATGGAAGGATTGCCACCTGTGTTGCTGGCCCTGACCCCAAAAGCCGTTCCCGCCCTCTGCGCGCTCTTAGCTACTCTAGAGGCAACAGCCCATCAGGCGATTGTGATGGAAGCCCTGGCGATACTCGCAAAAGATCAACCGGATCACGTGCTGCGTGGTTTGTCCGACCGCCGCCCTCGATATGTGAAAAATCTTCTTACAATCCTCCTCAAATGGAACAATCCACAATTTCTTGAATCGATCGAAAAACTGGTGCGCTACCCTGACGCACAGGTACGGAAGGAGGTCGTCCGAGCGATCGGCATCCTCCGTCCCAACGGCAATGGAATAAAACTGGTTTCGTTCGTGAATGACGCCGAGGAGCCAGTGCGGTTAGCGGCGCTCAAACTGCTCATGAGCAGCCAATATAAGGTGCCCTACTCCACCTGGTCGCCCCTCGTATCAACGGATAGCTTTATGGATCGGGCCCTCAGTGAAAAGCGCGCCATACTTCTCGCTATGCGCGCGACCAGCGGCGATGAAGTCATTCCTCACTTTGAAAGCTTGTTGACGGAACGGTCATGGACTAACCGGAAAAAGAAAGAAGAACTTGCCATGCTCGCGGCCGAAGTATTGGGTAGATTGGCCACCCCTGCAGGCCTCGCCACCCTTGAGCTGGGTCAGAAAAAAGGCGGCAACGCCGTCCGCCAAGCCTGCTCAACCGCGCTTGCTCAAGCCCAGCGGCAACAGCTCAAACAGGCAGCGTCATGAGTAGTAACTTCAAAATTAAAGAGGCTACGGTTGTGAACGAGCAGGCTCAACCGATCCTCACCCACGAAAGATCCCTCTCGCACAAGATCGCTCAAGGATCGGAAGCCGGGGACATCCTTGACCAGCAGATGATCATGCTGGGGATTCAGTTGGTCACGCAGCTGAACGTCCTGATCAAGACATCTCGCATCTACGACCGTACCAACGCCGCGCTGGATAAGCCTGTTGATACGATGCTGACTCTGATTAAAACCATGGCGCACGACCACCCGGTTACCCTCCGGCTACAGAACGATTTCCTATTTCTCGGGGAGAGCCACCTAAAAGTCACTGCCCAGCAGATGGCTGTTGTGACGAGTTTTATTGATGCCTTGAACGTCTGGAAAATCGGCGGCGTGTCGTTCGCATATACCGCGGAATCGAAGGATCTTCGTGAATTTGCCGCGCTCTTTGTCACGCTTGATCCTGACAATAACTCAATTGACGACTTTAGAAGGGAAATTACGGGCCGAGGGATCAACGGTATCGAGTTGGAAGAACAACGTGAAGTGCAAATCAACGAGGGGGCCGAATCAGGGGACAACAAGGGATCCGGAACAGCGGAAAACAAGAGTACAGGCGACACAGCGAGCGCCGATCCAAACGCACAACGGAAAGGGAACGCGAAGAACGGCTATGCCAAAGTGGCGGGATCAGTCGGAACTCTCACACAGTCAGCCCGTGAGGGAGGAACGGTCAATTTTAAGCAAGCCAAACGCGCAATCCAAAACATAGTCGACCTCATGATGGACGATGAGGCCACGGTCCTCGGGCTCACCACTCTTCGTTGCCACGATCAGTACACACATAACCATTCAGTCAATGTCTCGCTGCTGTCCATTGCACTAGCTAATCGCGCTGGCTATCCCAAGGCAGAGCTGGCCGACCTAGGCCTTGCCGCACTGTTTCATGATTTGGGCAAATCTACCATTCCCATCGAAGTACTGAACAAGCCCGGGGAGTTTACCGATGAGGACTGGGTAGCCATGCGCAATCACCCCACAGAGGGAGTGCTGGCTCTTTCAAAGCTGAGAGGCATCACGAATCTTCCCGGTCGCATGGCGGCGGCCTCCTTCGAACACCACATGAACCTGGACTTCTCTGGTTACCCGAAGCTGAGTGTTCCGTGGACAGCCTCACTCACCGGTCGGATCCTCACGATTGCAGATTGTTACGACGCCATGACCTCCTCCCGTGTCTATCGTCGGGAACCCATGTCGCCATCAAAAGTGTTGAACATGATGTTTTCCAAGTCTGGCAAGGCCTTCGACGCGGTTCTGCTCAAGCTGTTTGTGAACTGCGTCGGTATCATTCCCATCGGCAGCATGGTGATGCTGGACACAAGCGAGCTAGCCGTCGTGATCAAACCAGCGTTAGACAAGGTGAACGCCGAACGACCATTCGTCAAAGTCATCACCGACTCACAGGGGAGCCCCATCGATCAAGGCCGCGAGATAGACTTGACCGAAAAAGATGAGACTGGGAGTTTCCGCGAGAGCATAATTCGTTTGATCGATAATACCGAATATAAGTTCGACACCAGCCGATACTTCGTCTAACCTTCGCACAACACAATCCCTTGACAGAGCCTAGTCTCCCCGCTATTCTCGCACCAGTTTCGTTGTCGAATTATTTATCAACAAGGAGCGCGTGGTATGCATACAAAAGGAATCTTCTTGAGGCGGATTGCCCTTCCCTTGGTCGCCGCGGGTATCATGCTGCTCGCCTCTCTTCCTGCTGCGCAGGCTGCCGAGGCCTTCAAAATGGGCGTCGTTGATCCTCAGGCCGTCTTAGAGAAATCGAAAGCAGGCAAAAAAGCCTTGGATGGGCTCAAAGAATACGTCTCAACCAGACAAAAGTTATTGTCCGGCGACGAAGAGGACTTGCGTAACACGGAAAAGACACTCAAGGAGCAAGCCGCAAAGTTAAGCGATACCGAGAAAAAAGAAAAAGAAACACAATTCCGCACCAAGGTTCAAGAGTTTCAGAAACGCGCACAGGAATTTAATCAGGAACTGCAGGGAAAACAGAAGGAATTGGTCGATGAGTACATGAAGAAAATTTCCTCGGCCACAAAGAGCGTGGCAGAAAAAGGTGGGTTTGCCCTTGTCGTCGATAAAGGCAGCGAACAAACGGTCAAAATCGTCATCTACAACAAGGACGCCATTGATTTAACCGATCAGGTAATCAAAGAATTCGATCGAGTCAGCAGCAAATAACCACCCCGACCATGAATGGGGCCTCAGCCTCTCTGAGGTCCCATCAAGACTCTATCGGGTAACCAGCTTCCCGCCAGGCTTTGATTCCCCCATCCATCGACACCACATTCGTATAGCCCATTTGCTGAAGCGCATCGGCAGCTAAGACCGACCGGTAGCCGCCTCCGCAGTACAGCAAAATCGCCTCCTCTTTATGAGGAATACGCGTTTCCACATCGCGTTCGATAATCCCTTTTCCAAAATGACAGGCACCTTTAGCATGATCCTTCACAAATTCGTGATCTTCACGCACATCAAGAAAATGTAACACCTCACCCCGATCGAGCATAGTTTTAGCCTGCGCCACCGTACATTCCTTGATGCGCACTCGTGCGGCATCTACCAACTTGAGAAAACCAGGATTATGTTGCATCCCCGTTACCTTCTCTGTCTTGATTCAAAATAAATTCGTTTGCTCGATCCCCGGCCTGCGAAAAGTGTGAGGAATCGCTATGCGATGTAGCGCCGACAATCCAGCCTTACGTCTGGAGACCTCAAATAATTGTTCGATGATAGCCCAATAGGGGCCTGCGCCGCGATGGCGATCGAAGAAGGCACTCTCGTTGATCGCTCCGCCCCGTACATCCTGCATTCGATTCGTGATCTTGGCGATTCGATCTGGAAACGCGGCAGCCATTCGCTCCATGAACACCGGCACCACGGGTCCAGAAAGACGCAGCAGCGTCGCCGTCGCCTCTACTGCCCCGGCTTGTTTCGCTCGGGCCAACAGGTCAGGCACATCCTCATCATTGAGACCTGGAATAATTGGAGACAACGAGATGCCAGTGGGAATCCCGGCGTTCGCCAATGTCGCCATCGCTTCGAAGCGTTTTCGACTGGAAGGCGCATGGGGCTCAACCTTCCGTGCCACCTCATCGTCTGAAAACGGAATGCTGAAATATACGTGAACTGACGCCTCCTCCTGCAACCGACGCAGCACATCTAAATCACGCAGCACCAACGCCCCTTTCGTGATGATCCCGACCGGATTCCGATACTCAGCACAGACCTCGAGGCAAGCCCGCGTCAACCCCAGTGAAGCTTCCAGAGGTTGGTAACAATCGGTATTCCCCGAGAACAGAAGCAATTCGCCCTTCCACGAAGATTTCTCGAATGTCCGACGGAGCAGAGTTGCAGCCTCCCGCTTGACGATGATCTTGGACTCGAAATCAGTCCCGGCACCGAACCCCCAATACTCATGCGTCGGTCTGGCATAACAATACGCGCATGCGTGGAAACAGCCCCGATAGGGATTGAGGCTCCATCGAAAAGGCAAATCGGGACTCTCATTCCGGCTCAGAATGTCACGGGTCGCATCTTCAAACATCTGCAGCTGCACATGGGGAGCAGGCTCTAAGAGATCTCGGTGCTGCGACTCAAATGGGTTAGGTGGATTTATCACCGTGCGCATCTGGGTATGGTCCTCAATCCACCCTCTTCTGTCAACGGGAAATCCCTGCCTGCCAGAAGAAATGCCATGGCGTGATTGATTGACTAACCCCTACCTCGATGCTAGATTCCAGCCGCTTTCTGGAACATTCTTCAATGTATGATCTTCGCACGCTGCGCGATAATTTAGACGCCATCCGTGAACAGCTTGGCCTCCGTGGCGCCGACGTCACCTGGGAAAGGCTGCGCACGCTGATCGAACAACGTCGCACCTTGACAGGCCAAGCCGAGCAACTTCGTCACGGACTAAAAAATGGATCGGATGAGGTTGCCAAGCTGAAGCGAGAAAAGCAATCAGCAGATGCCTGCATGGCTGCTATGAAGGCCGTCGGCGAACGGATTAAGACGATCGAAGACGAACTGCGAACTGTTGAAGCGACCCTCACCGATCTGAATCTCCGCATCCCAAATCTTCCACATTCGTCGGTGCCGATAGGGAAAGGCGCGGGCGACAATAAGGAGACGCGCAAGTGGGGATCCCCACCTATACTGACTGCGCCACCCAAGAATCATTGGGAACTCGGCGAAGCTCTCGGCATTCTGGACTTCGACCGTGCAGCGAAAATCTCCGGCGCACGGTTTGCCGTTCTCACCGGTGCCGGTGCGCGACTCGAACGGGCACTCATTAACTATATGCTCGACCTTCATACGACACGACACGGCTATCGGGAAGTCCTGCCACCATTTCTCGTCAATCGGTCAAGTATGACCGCAACCGGTCAATTACCAAAATTCGAGGAAGATCTCTTTCGCCTGCGGGACGAAGACTATTTCTTGATTCCGACTGCCGAAGTGCCGGTGACCAATCTCCATCGAGACGAAACGCTCAGCGAGAGCGCACTGCCGATCAGGTATGCAGCCTATACGCCCTGTTTTCGACGCGAGGCTGGTTCCTATGGAAAAGATACCAAAGGGCTGATTCGCCTCCACCAATTCAACAAAGTGGAGTTGGTCGCGTTTACTCTCCCAGAACAGTCGTATGAGGAACTTGAACGACTGACTAGCCATGCCGAAGCAATTTTACAGGGGCTAGGACTTCATTACCGAGTCGTCACCCTCTGCACCGGCGATATGGGATTCTCAGCGGCGAAGACCTACGACATCGAAGTCTGGCTTCCTTCCCAGAACCACTATCGGGAGGTCTCCTCCTGCAGCAACTTTGAAGCATTTCAAGCCAGGCGGGCTACTATCCGATATAAGTGCGCCGTCGAGAAAAAGGGTGTCAAAACTGAGTGCGTTCATACGCTCAATGGGTCTGGGCTGGCCGTCGGGCGCACGCTGGTAGCTATCCTCGAAACCTACCAGCAACCGGACGGAAGCGTCATGATACCGGAGGTATTACGCCAATACATGGGCGGAGTGGAGCGGATCAGGAAAGAATGAGATACTCGAGAGTAATATCCAGCCTCCAAGGATATTCGTCCGGACTTCGAGGCGGGTTACGGGTGATATGGAGGGGTGACGGAGCGGCCGAACGTGCCAGTCTTGAAAACTGGAGACCTCGCAAGGGGTCCGCGAGTTCAAATCTCGCCCCCTCCGCCAACTCCACGAGTTGGGTTATGACCGTGGAAAGCTTTAGTATTGCCTTCCTAAAATCAACCACAGAGTAGCAAGAGGCTGGCCTTATCAGGAAAGGACTAGCCTTAGTCTACAGCTTGCCCATTTACACATACCCGCACCTTACTACCCTCGCAGTGCCTTCAGATTATTTCCTACTCAGCCCATAGCCGTGAATAACTCCCTACCACTTCGATTTCATCTAGTAAATTATTATATATTGCATGTAACTATTTGAAATATTTCTGTATTATAAATATATAATTTGAATTTTCTCTCGGCGTTCGCCCCCACTTTAGTTCGGCCTCACCTACCTCTTTGGTATTTTAAAAGTTTCTACCCTGACTCAATATCACACTTAAGAGCATGCCTTTTGAGTATTATTTTGGGGAGGGCAAATCGATGCACAAGCAGATCGGGAAGATCGGGGCCATTCGTCGAGAGCTAGACGGCAAAGCCTGTCCCTCTTGCGGAAGCCAAAAGTATCAGCTCGTGCTTCGTAGGAACATGCACCCGCAAGCTGGCGGACTTTTCGCTCGCTGTTCTCAGTGCCAGCGCCCCCGCGGACTCAACGAAGACCTCGGTCGATTACTCTGGATGTAAAAAGTTCCGTCTTCCGTCAACAGAGGAGTAAAACACGATGCACGCCTTCTCTTCCCCGATCCAATATATCAAGTTGCGAAGAGCACGCAGGAAACAAAAACAAACCGCGTTACACATGTTATCAGTCAGCGGAGTCGTCAGACCCAGCCATATTGAGCTCCGTTATTCGACACCCATCGCCAACACGACAGCCTTCCGCAGACAACCTACTGCGATCGAGCATCAAACCCACCCTCTCCCGTTACCGTCATGGGACCATAACACCACACGCAACATGAAACAAACAGGCCAATGGGCACGCAGCCTCTCATCCTCTCTTGTCCGGATTGCAAAAATACCCATCGTGTTTCCATGGACTAAGCAGCTAGATCTGTGAATCTTTCCGTCTTCCTTCGAGAGTTTTTCTTGATCTACCTTGCGAACCGCTTGTACCTCTCACCTGGCCTGGGGTAAGATCAGCGCTCGCTTGCTGGCCTTCCTATGCATCGACCTGCATTGCAGATGATTGGGAACCCCGCATAGAACTGAGACTAGGGGAGAGGTGGCCGAGCGGCCGAAGGCAACGGTTTGCTAAACCGTCGTAGGGGCAAAACCTCTACCGAGGGTTCAAATCCCTCCCTCTCCGCCACAGCATGCGCTGCGGGCTCCTTCAGAATCTGCTGTGACCTTCCCCCGATTCCGTGGAGACCGAGTTAAGCCACAGCGGTCTTCGCTTCGAACTCAGCCGAGGAATCGTGGCTAAGTGTGGAGTGGCGCCGCCGCCGATTATAGAATACCGTGATGTACTCGAAGGTGTCCTATGTGGCCTTGCCCCGCGTGCGGGACTGGCGATGAGCTCACGCTTCAGGGTACCGAAGAAGCTTGCAACATAGGCCTTGTCTCAACAGTTCCCCCGCCTCGACAGACCGCCGGCCATACCGTGTGTCACGAGCAGTTCCTGGTAAGCCGTGGCAGCATACTGACTGCCTCAATCCGAGTGGTGCAGCACTCCGGCTTTAGGGAATGCGCTGGCAGTTTGCCAGCGCCTGCATAGTGAGAGCACCCGTCAACCGAGCAGCCAGATAGAGCCAGCCCTCCGTGGTCCAGACATTGGTGATATCCCCGGCCCACACCTGATTGGGCTGTGCGACCGTGAACTGGCGATTGAGTGCGTCGCCGCCACGGGCATCCGGTGATGCGACTGCGTCATCGCGTGCTATTTCTTGACGGATTTGGCCCGAATCCCTTTAGCTCACAGGAGCCGGGACACGCGATGCTCACCAACCGCGTGCCCCCCGCGGTGGATCACTCGGGTTTCCAAAAGCCGAGTACAATTATGCATCGCACGGCGAGTGTGCGGCACATGAGCCGGATGGGATAGAGGCAGCGGTACTCGCAAAACACGCCGCAGCACGTTGCAAACAATCCCGTTTCGGGGTCACCCGTGCCCACTCTGAGCTTCCCCCGAAATTTCGTCTTCCACGGGTGACGTACAATCGAAGTCACTATTGAAAGGGGAGGCGATGATGATACCGAAGCAGCAATACACGACCGAGTTCAAGAA
>Ga0163153_10007065_pt1 | contig 12260 bp, 7 predicted proteins | sample OliLakLV19MP6IB1_FD_148629 | JGI IMG/M metagenome (GOLD analysis project Ga0163153, IMG submission 148629) | Freshwater microbial mat bacterial communities from Lake Vanda, McMurdo Dry Valleys, Antarctica - Oligotrophic Lake LV.19.MP6.IB-1 | ecosystem: Environmental > Aquatic > Freshwater > Lake... | reverse complement strand
GTTGGCGTGTGGCGCGCGAAAAATCAGCCCGCCGCCGCGCGTCCCCCGCCTCAATCGCCCAGGCGGTTTTCAAAATCAGGAGTTTCCGGCCAGGCACTAGGTATGTGTAGTGTTAGGAGTTGAGAGTTGAGAAACGAAGTGCGTCAGTAATCAGTGAAGCACGGGGTGCAGTGCCGGTTCGGGCGTTGAAGGGTTCGGGAATCCAAGCTGGCGCGTTCGCGTTTTCATTTGCTGTGGAGAAGAACGGCGCGCGACCGGAAAACTTGAGGGGGAATTTTTGTGTGTCCGAAAGCGGCGACGCGCGTCCGCCGAAAGAAGCGCCGTAGGCGCGGCATCGTTGTAGAAAACCGTCCCGAAAAACATTTCAGCCCCGCAGGGGCAGCACCCTGCGGACAATGCCGCTCCTCACGAAGCTTGGGAACACATGGGGGCGGCGCGGTACTACAAAGATGCCGCGCCTACGGCGCTGGGATGGTCAACGCCCCAGGCTCAACCAGTTGCCCTGCGTGCCCCGTGGATGGCAACTGAAGCGCTTATTGGGGAACTCGTGCGAGCATCCCCCGAAATTCGTGGTTATTCCCGGTATTGCCCGACCAAGCTCAGCGACCGCCGCCGGAAACGCCCGGAGACTAAATCCGGAACGATGCGGCCGTTCCGGGTGGAACGGCCAACCTGGCCGTTCTCGGCGGCAACTTGCCGCCGAGTCGAGCGCACGGCGATGGCTCACCATTGGGTGCGCGGTGTCAGCAGGCCATGCGGCTCATTGGATCCTTCGACGGCCGGTCCATCCTCCTGCCCAAGCGTCCGCCATGAGTCCAGCCACGCCCACCACGCTTCATTCCAGTCAAAGCGACCGGGGTCCCTCGCTGAGCGTCTCGCTCTGCCTGCGTTGCGCCAATCACGCCCCATCGGCGCCTGGCCTGCCGCCGCCGCCCCCAATGGCCAGCCAGACGAACCGACCCCCTGCGCCTACGCAAACACTTCCGCCAGATCCATGGTCTTACCTCCCGACAAAATCATCCCCGTCGAGTCCACCGTCACAAACTTTCCGCAAGTGATCGCCCGCGTTGCCTTCCGATCATCCCTCTGAACCTTCGCCCGCAGCTTCGTTCAACCCGGGATAGCAGCCAACCCTCCGCTGCGCTCCGCGTTGGCTGCATTCCTTTTGGTGTTAGGCTTGTTTTACTTTGACGACTCAATCGCTTGTTTCTTCAGCTTTGCGAATTCTTCATCTGAAATCAGTTTATCGTCATGTAACTGCTGAAGCCTTTTAAGCCTCGTATAGAGATCATCGTCCTTCCTCGGATTTTCAGAACCTCCCGAGGTCTTCACGTTCTGGTTTATATTGTAGTCGACGGTTGGATTTTTTGTTGTGCCGAAGTCTCCCTTTTGCCCAAACGCGTCGACCTTTCCGTCTCGGATCCTTACGAAGTAGTCAGACGTATCGCTCGCGTCGAAATCCGCGAATGAAGTCGCAAAACGATAATTCATATATTCGACGTTGCCGTCAGAGCTGACACTTTTAGGGGAACCGATCGCATCGATCACCTGAGCTTTCGTCATGCCATTGTGCACCTTGTTGAGGGCGCTACTGCTAGAAGCGCATCCTGAGAGAAAGACTCCGAGAAGGACACAGATGCCGGATTTGATTTTAGGGATCATAGAGTAGGTTTTCTTTGCCCAACGACCCAAGCTCGTCGTTTGTTCTTCGACCATAATGCGTGTGCATCAACTGGTTGCAGTTAGTCCTATCTGGCTTTGCCAGCGATTTCGCCAGCAGCAGGACTGCTCTGGCAGGACTCAGCGTAACGCAGGCACTACCTGCCTGCTACCCGCTAACTGGCTCGGAACCCATCGCCTTAGCCTCATAACTCAACAAAAGTTATGAAGCAAAAATTCAGACTGTATCGACGCGGTGCCAGTGGCCGCTATTACGCACACGACAACATCACAGGCCAACAACAAAGTCTCGGCACTTCAGATCGGGCCGAAGCGCTTCGGTTGCTCTGCGCCAAAAACGAGGCGGAGTTTCAACCGGCGTTCAACGCGCACCTCGCCCGCACGTATCTGTCCGCGGGCGACCCGCAGATCGTCCGGCGCAACTGGCGATGGGTGATGGAGGCTCTGCAAAAGTCCAAGGCCAACTGGTCGAAGTCCACTCAAGACCGCTACCAAAGCTCGATGTCGGAAAAGGCTCTCGACCCCATCCGCGACCTTCCACTCATCGAATCGCGCCCTGAGCATTTTCTGACGGTGATGCAGGACGGCACGGTCTCGACCAACATCTTCCTGCGGCGGCTGCATGGATTCGCGCTTGGAATGAAATGGCTCCCGTGGCCAGTGCTGACCTCGCGCCAATGGCCTCGCATTCGCTTCAAGTCGCGGCGCGGCATCACCTGGGAGGAACACCAGAAACTATTGGCGCGGGAGAAAGATCCGGAGAAACACGCCTTCCTTGAACTGATCTGGCATGTTGGAGCGGCGCAGATCGACTTGGTGTCGCTCACCGCCGAGAACGTGGACTGGTCCAACCGGATCATCAGCTACTCGCGGCGCAAAACGGGCAAGCCCGCCATCCTCCGTTTCGGCGACGCGGTGACTGCCATCTTGCGACGTCTGCCGACGAGCGGCCCGTTGTTTCCAAAATGGTCGAAGCTCACCTCGGCACAGCGAGCGGATCGCTTTCATACGCGATGCGAGACGCTCGGCATCCAAGGCGTCAGCCTGCACTCGTATCGCTACGCGTGGGCAGAACGAGCGGCGGAGGCTGGGTATCCCGAGCGCTATGCTCAACAAGCATTGGGCCACGCCAGCGCGGCGATTCACCGGGCCTACGCCAAGAAGGCAAGGGTAGTGATTCCCGCTTTGGAAGACTACGAACGAGATAAAAGCAAAGTTGTGCCGATGCCATGCGCCATCGATACTGTTCCGCTCCCCGCATCCAGACAGGATTGACCAAACAGTAATAGTACCCCGCCTTCGCGAGAAGGCGGGGCAAAAGCGTGAATCGGATAATGGGGTTCACAGTGATCCTGTCATGGGATAGGTGTGTTTTTGACTGAACAAAGGCAAGCCGCTGGGCCGTCAGCACTGAATCCCATGGCAATCCTCCTGTCCTAATTTCCAGCACCTCCAGTTTTTCCTCGTCGGTGGGAGCATGGTTCCTACACTGGCGGTCATCACAGGATGAACGACGAAATCCAGAGTCTGTTGGACAGCATTCGGCGGGGCCAATACGAGGATCCCGCAGAGAAGATCGCGTTGCTGGCGGCGGCGTTGCAGGACGGGAAGGCGGACGAGGCTCTGCTGGCGTCGCTGTTGCGCGCACCGCAGGTGCCGCTGCGGTTGGCGGCGCTGGAGGCATGCCGGTTGCGCAAGTTGCAGGCCCTGGAGCCGGCGTTGGTCATGCTTGCTGATGATTCGGAAAGCCGCGTCCGCCTCAAGCTGCTCGAGTGTCTCGACGCGGTGAGCCGACCGGCGGCGGGGGGAGTGCTGCTCAAGCTCGTCGAGGACGAGCAACCGGAGGTGCGCGCCCAGGCGATCAAGTCTTCTGCGGGACGCCGTGCCCTGATCGCGCTGCAGTCCCGGTTGTTGTTGAATGATCCTTCGTGGGCGGTCCGGCAGGCGGCGGCAACGGCGCTGGGCAGCCATCCCAAGTTGCAGGGCGGAGCGGATCTGTTGCGGGCTCTGGCGCAGGACGCGGATTCCGATGTCTGCACGGAATGCGCCAAGCAGCTTGACCGGCAGTTCATGAGCGATGGGCCGGCGGCGGTCGAACAGCTGCCGACGGACATCGAGCAATTGTGCAAGGCGGAGGCGGCTGTGGTCCAGCTTGGCGGGCGCTTCAATCATTTGCTCGAATGGCTGCGTGGCCATACGGCGATCGCTGTGAATCCCCGGGAACTCGCGAAGTATGGGACGGACCTCACGACGTTGGCGGAGGCCAAATCATTGCCGCGCGCGCATCAGGTGGAGTCGATGCTGGCGACGCGCATAAACCAGTTCGTTCACCAGCGCCGCCGGTCCATTGCCTTGATCGGACGGGCTGGCGCCGGCAAAACGGCGCTGGTGAACGAACTGGTTTATGCGCTGGCCCGTCCGGAGCACGGTGGATGGCGGGTGCTTCGGGTGTCGCCGGCGGATCTGATGTCGGGCACGAAGTATCTCGGGGAATGGGAGACGAAGGTGAAGGAGTTGATCGCGGCGATCAAACGTCCGCGGCGCGTGTTGCTCTATGTGACCAGCCTCGGGGATCTGTCATCCGCCGGGCGGAGCAGTCAGTCGGACTTCAACATCGCCGCCGCGCTGGCGCCGCATCTGGATGACGGAAGCGTGATGCTGCTGGGTGAAAGTTCGCCCGAGGAATTTGAGCGCGGGCTCGGGCGCGAGTCGTCCCTCGCGCGGCTGTTTGACAAGGTGCTGGTCGAGGAGGCTTCCGTCGAACAGACCGAGGCGATCCTGCACGCCACGCGGGACGAAGGCAGTGTGGCGGTGTCCGATGAACGTCTTTCCGAGATTGTGGAGCTGAGCGGCTTTTTTCTCGGCCACCTGGCGCGGCCGGGCGGCGCGGCGACGCTGTTGCGTTCGGTGATGGCGTGGGCGCAGGAAACGGGACACGACGTCGCGCGCCTGGACATCCTGAAGATTCTTTCGCAGTCCAGCGGACTGCCGGTGCAGCTGCTGGATGACGGGACGGCGCTCAATCAAGCGGAGCTGCGCGGCTTCTTCGAGAAACAAATCATCGGCCAGCCGGAGGCGATCGATGCCGTGGTCGATGTGGTGACGTTGATCAAGGCCGGGCTCACGGATCCGAACCGGCCGTTCAACGTGATGCTCTTTGTCGGGCCGACCGGCGTGGGCAAGACCGAGCTCGCCCGTTCGCTGGCGGAATACATCTTTGGCGATCCGTCGCGGCTGTTGCGCTTCGACATGAGCGAGTTTGCCGGGCCGGAGGGATTCGCGCGCTTGATTGGCAGCCGGGATGAAAACGGGTTGCTGACGGACGCGGTGCGGCAGCGGCCGTTCTCCGTGCTGCTGTTCGATGAGATCGAAAAATCCCACCTGAATGTTTTCGATCTCTGCCTGCAGATCTTTGACGCCGGCCGGCTGACGGACGGACGGGGACGGCTGGTCGATTTCCGGCGGACGGTGGTGATCCTGACCTCGAACGTGGGCGCGGAGGGGCCGGGTTCACGCCTTGGATTTGGTGCCGCGGGGAATGAAACGGCGGGCGCGCCCGTGGCGGATCCGGATCGGACCCTCCGCGACTTGTCCCGCGTCTTTCGGCCGGAGTTTCTCAACCGCATCGATCGCATCGTCAGCTTTCGCCCGTTGTCCCTGGAAGTGGCGGAGCGCATCGCCCGCCGCGAGCTGGGGCTCGTGCTGCAACGGAGCGGGGTGGCCCGACGGAGCCTGGCGGTCAACACCGATCCCAGCGTGATTTCCCTCCTGGTGCGTGAAGGCTATTCACCGCATTTCGGCGCGCGTCCGCTCAAGCGCACGGTGGAACGCCATGTTCTCCTGCCGCTGGCGCGTTTCATCGCCGGGGCGCAGGGCCGGGATCATTCGGTGCTCAGCCTGATCGCGCGGGACAGCCAGGTGGAGGTACGCGTCATCTCCGAGCCGGCACGACCCAGGAAAGCGCCGGTGAAGAGTGGTGCAAAGGAGGCGTCCGTGGACGGGGAAATTGCCGGGCTGGCGGAGCGGATGGCCGGGCTGGAGGCGAGCCTGGGGGGATTCCAATCACGCAAGTCCGAGCTGGTCGCGATGACGGTGCAGCCGGGCTTTTTCGAACGGACGCGCGAACGCGCGGCGGTGTTCGATGAGCTGCATCGGCTGGACGAGTTTCTCGCACGCTGTGCCGCGTTGCGCGAGGGGCTGGATCGTTTCCTGGCGGGTGCCGCAGGCAGGACTTCCAGCCGGTCGGATGCGGCCGTGGTGGAGCGCCGGGACGAGTTGCGTTCCGAGTTGGAGCAGCTCGATCTGGTCCGCTCGGCACGGGACACCGCGCTGTTGGGCGATGCCTTGATTTCGATCACGCTGGTAAAGGCGGACGGTGAACCGCTGGACGCGGTGCGCAAGCTGGCGGAGACCTACCAGCAAAGGGCCGCGCGGCGCCGTCTTCAGGCGGAGGTTGTGGCCGAGCGCTGGACTGATTCGACGGACGAGGTGCATCTGAAGATTCCGGGGCTCGGGGCGCTCGCGCTGTTCTCTGCGGAAATCGGTTTGCATGAGTTCAATTCCCGCCGCCGGCTCAAGGGTTCCCGTGCCGGGCGTGAGCAGATTCACAAGGACGCCAGCCTGGTGCGGGTCGAGGTTCTGGGGGTGAACGGCGAGCCGGACAAACGTTTCACCCGCGCGGTGGAGACCCGCGTGAGCGCCCTGAAACCGCCGCGCTCCCGGTTGCTGGACAAGGCCGGCTGGTCTGTCCGGGTGTTTCATCCAGCGACGGTGCGTTCGGTGGAAGCGTGGCTGGGCGGAAGCCGCGAGGAGGCATTGAACCGCGCGCTCGGCATTTTATATGCGCAGGTGCATGCCGCGGAGACGACGGGGGCGGATGTCGCCCAGGTCATTCGCCGCTACGACCTCGGCATCGGATCGCAAATCAAGGATCTGCGAAGCGGCCGGAGCACGACGCGGTTGGCGCAGTTTTTTGCGGGAAAGGTCGAGCTCTAGTCTGTCTCGCCAGTGGATTGATCAGAGCGTATGGCAAGGGCTCATGTGGCATGGCGGAGACGAATCAACTGATTCATCCAGTCGGGGGCGAGGGAGTTTGCCGGCACTGGGCGAAGTCCAGTTGGAGCTAGTGCTGGCGCATCAATCGAGTGTGCTTGGTTTTTATTTCGTCTTCAATCGCCGGGACGAGATCGCTCCCGTGACTTTCTTTCCCGGAGGCACGCGCCAGGCAGCCGCAAGGGTTTTTGCCACCCGCCCGATGGAGAGGCGCACCTCCGCCATCGGGATGCTCCAAGCCAGTCGCACCTCCCTCGTCAACTCGTCCAGAAAAGGGAGCTTCAGCGCGCTCACGGTTCCGTTTGGAAGGTTCGTGAGGGCTATCGCCGGCATCACTCCGGCCACATTTCCATCCAGGATGGCCCTTGCCAGCTGCGGGTAGGAACTGAACCGGTAGCGAATGTCGAGGCGGCAGTCCGTCCGCCTCGCCTCGCCAGCCAGTGCGCGCGCGATGGTTTTGCTGTCGCTCAGTTGCCCGAGGGGCAGATCTCTCAGAATGGAGGCTCCGCTCTTCGCATCATTTCGCCGCAGGTTGTCCGGGATGAAGAGCCGAAATTCCAGCCTCCCCAGCGGGACAGATTCGATTCTGGGTTCGTCAAGCGTGCAGCTGAGGACGCCGAAGTCCAGCAGGCCGACTTTGAGTGAAGAGAGAATGTCCTCGTTTCGAAGATTCTCGAACGCGAGGGTGATGTTGTTACCGAGGCGGTTCGGTGGCGGCATTCTCGGCAGCAGCCACCATTGAATCAGGCTCTCGCCGGCGCCGATGCTGAGCGCGACCGGTTCAGTTCCGCAGGTCGCAAGGAACTCTTCCAGACCATGGAGGGCGATTCCTGCCAGGCGGTTGAGCTCCTCTCCGGCGGCGGTGAGGCAGAGGGAACCCCGTCCACGGCGGATCAGTTCCACGCCGAAAAATTTCTCCAGCTCGCGCAGCTGCCTGCTGAACTGGCTTTGCCGGTTGGTGTCATTCTCTGCTGCCGCCGTGATTCCACCAGCTGTGGCAATTTCACGAAACGTCCGCAGGCGTTCGAGGGATAATCCGGCTTGCGCGAAGAGGCGGTCGTGCATGATTGAGAAGTCATCTACCATGCAATTCCCACCGGAGACAAGCGCGACTCTCTCCGGCACAGTTACCTCACCAGAACGGCATGGAGCCTGTGAGAGGAATCGTGCCGGTCGGTTGACCCGAGGGAAAGACCCGGCGGTATCCCGGTTTTAGCCCGGCGCAGAGGCATGGCGGCGGTATGTCCCGTTCGCGGAGCCGGTGGAGCGTTTGCCCATCACCAGCGAGAGGTCCAGCGTCACTCCTCCCACGAAGCCGGAGGATCCATATCAATGCGTCCCAAACCAGGGACGCCTCCTTTCAGCCTTCGCGTCTCGTGAAGGTTGAAACGAGGCGATGCCGGCGTGGCGAGCGGGGATTGATCAAGGGCGACACCTTCCGCGGCATTCGTCCGTGACCCTCTTGAACCGCGCGTCGAAGAACTGCACTCAATTGCCACAGGAATTTCTATGAACACTGTTTCCCATTCTGGTCAACTGCGAAGCGCGCACCGGCGATTCCGCCGGAGGCGATATGGCGGTGCGCCCGGACAGAGTGGGCCATGGTTCTCGTGGGATACTCAGCATCCCGAGGAATGCCAATGGTCCGAGTATCCGGAGGAGCATGAGCGTTGGTGGTCCGAGCTCGACGTTCATGTTCACTTGGCCTGGAGTCACCTTCTACCAGGAAGACTATTCGGATCCCCTGTGCTGTCAGGAGGGGATCCGAACGAACTTACCTCGACGATCGAACTTCCGACGACTGCGAATAGCGAAGCAGGTCCATCAGGAGAATCCCGGGTTTCACATAGCGAAGATTTCCCAGCAGTCCTGGCAGAATACTCCAAGCTGCTGCACGACGACTCTGGGGAATCCTTAAAGCTCCTGCGTGCCAATATTCCTTGGGTCCTGACTACTCCGGAAGGCCGCTTTTTCAGGCAATTGGCGAAACACCACCTGCTTCAGGATCCAGATTGTAGTCATGCTGGGATGATTGTGAGCCTGCTCCATTTGCGCCCATTCTGGATTCGCCCGCTGGCGACCTGGTCTCACGCGAACCTCGGACGCCCGGACTGGATTGAGTCTCTCGTCAACCACCTGCTGGTGCAATTCCCGGTTCCGAAGTTTATCCACCGGGAAGTATGGGCCTCTCGCTATATTTTGGGGTCAGGCTTTCTAGAAGGCAAGGCCGCGATCTGGTTCATCCTGGCGGCCCAAGGTGTCAGCCTGCACCGCGCCGCCGCTCACTTCGACTGGGTGGTGCCGAAGGGACTAGTTCATTGGATAGCGCAAGCACCGGAAGAATTATCGTTGCCTGAAGCCACGCTTTGGGCGGAAGTCATGCGCCTGGGCGGCAGCACGGTCGAATTCGATCGGCTGCAGAGATACCATGGTTTTCGGATGGATCTCACCGGTGGAGACGTGAATCAGAAAAGCTGTCTCAGGCCGCTGCGAGAGACGATTCGATGGCTCGCCAATCACCGGGATGAACTTACTGATGAAACATGTGCCGTCATCCTGGAATGGTATGCGCACGAGTTCACGGAGATCCAGGCGGGCAGACCGGGTGCGTCCATGAAAGGACGCAGCGTGCGGGGAGCACTCACGGTTGCCCGGGCGTATGTCGCTGAACGGAGCAGGCCCTATCGCGCCGTGGCGTGGTTGCCTCACGGCTGGGACTGGGAAACAACCGGCCCGGACGGAGACCGTTGGGCGGTGCGCGAGCTCACCACTGGGCTTGAGCTGTACGAGGAGGGCATAGTCCTGAGACATTGTGTAGTTGGTTACGCCTCCCGTTGTGCGGAAGGGGAGACCGCCATCTTTTCGGTAGGCACGAACGGGAAACGTCGCCTGACCATCGAGATCAGTCTGCCGGCCCGGAAGGTTATCCAGGTCCGGGGAGTCTGCAATCGGCCGGCCACTCCGGAGGAACAACAGGTCGTTCGGCAATGGTGCGCTGAAGTCGTGAACGGGATCGTCGTCTGCTGGTGAGGCGTTCGGGAGACTGTTGGGGGCTGTTGCGCCGTCGATGCTCTTGATCACTTCCCAGGTCGTGGGGCGAGGGGTGGAAGTTGCAGCCAGACCCAGTCGCGCCCCGGCCAGGGGCTCGGTGGAGTCGGAGGTGAACCGGGATTCGGCAGCGGATCTCCGCCATCATCCCGCCCGTCCGCTCCGACGGAGTAGAGAAGGAAGCTGCCATCGCCTTTCCGACGATAGCGGAGGCTCTGGCCGTCCATGAAATCGCGAGGGACCTCGGGCATCAGGTCCGGGACAAGTGCGTCGAGCGTCTCGGGAAACACGGCATGACGGAGTGCGTAGCGGCGGAGCGCGACTGCGGTGACCAGGAGTTGGTGCGAAGTGAGGATTTCGAACGTGACTTCCCAGGCGCGTCGGTAGGCCGGATAGGGACATCCGGGATCGCGGGACTGCCTTGCTCCCACCAGCACGAAAACGTCGTCGTAGAGCGGGAGCTTGCGATGAAACCGCCACTGGCCCGGAGGCGGTCGATAGCTTTGCTCAATAGTGTTCAGTCCACTCTTGAGAAGCTGCCACGAGCCCACTTTCACCGAATTGGCGACGGCCGCGAGTTCAGACTGGCTGTGTCGCAGGTAGTGGAGTTCCTCCTGATCGGCCCAGGCGAATCGCCATAGGGGATGGAACCCCCATTCCCGCCATTGCCGCAGCAGCACGGGACTCGTCGAGTCGGGGTGCTTCACGCCGAACCCCTTGACGAGATCCTCGTGACGTTCCATCCAGTGGTGGTAGGAGTGCGAGCGAAACGATTCCCAGGAGGCCAGGCGTGCGGCGCGTTCCGCCTGAACCACGCGGGGCAATTGTTCCAGCAGTCGCGGAGCATCCACCGAGTGTTGCATGCGGGCCATCTGTGCGTCGCTCCAGCCCGGCGCCTGGAGTGCGTCCCAGCAGGCATCCGCGCTCAGGCCCAGGATGGCGATCGGGAGCATGTAGTTCACCAGGGCCGGTTCATCAGCGTAAAGGCGGACCAGCGAGAGCAGGGCATCCAGGTTTTCCAGCGCTTCCTCGTGGTTGCCGCGGTGAAGTTCGCACATGACGACGGTATGCAGGGTTTGTGCGCTGATGCGTGCTCCGGTGAAGCTCGGCAGGTCGTCGGTCTCCATGCGATGCTCGATGTCGTCGGCCATGGCCGAGGGTATATCGCGAAGAAGCTCGCGCACTCGTCGCAGTGGTGCGGCGCTTTTCTCAACGGCGGCTTCCAGCTGGGCCCAGGTGCTCGCGGATTGATTCGGAGGCGTCGGCTCCTGACTGCCGCGCCGGGCCTCACCCGGTTTTTCGGATACCATCCCGGAGATCTGTCCGTAGAACGCGACAAGTTCGTTCGGCAGCAATCGAGTGGCTTCGGAAAGGTCACTTTGGAATTTTCGAGCACGTTCATCCGGTTGTGGCCAGAGGACTGTGAGTTTGAAGCTCTCACCTTGTTCCGTCCGCTGCTCCATCCAGGAACGCAGCGCGCGTTGACCGCTGACCCCGATCATAACAACTGAGTATCATCCACCCATTCACAGCCCGACCTTTCCCGCCGCATTGTTCCTGAAGAGATTTCCATCGCGGATGTAGGTGCGGAGCACCTTTAGGCTCTTGTGTCCGGTCTGGTCCTGGATGGCTCGTTCTTCCACGCCGGCCATTGCGGCGGAGGTCGCGAGACCGGCGCGCAATGAATGGCCACCGAATCGTCCGGGATTTCGGTTGATGAGCTTGAACGCATTCTTGACGATTACGGCGACGGAGTAAGGGGAGAAGCGAGTCGGCTCCACACGACCGAACCGATTCACTTTGCGGAAGAGGGGACCTTCAATGATATGCGCCTGCTCCAGCCAGCGTTGCACAGAACGCACGGGACAGGTGCTCTCGTGTTGACCGAAGGGGATTCCAATCTTGCGACCTTTCATCGTCTGGTCCGTTTTGCTCCGGCGAATGTTCACCACCAATCCTTCCTTGGTGAGTTCGAGATCAGCGACGTCCAAGGCCACGATCTCACTGCGCCGCATCGCACCGGCAAACCCGAGCAGAATGATCGCGCGATCGCGCAGGCCAGCCAGTGTCTCTGGGAGCGATTGCATCATCTTCCGCAAGTCTTCGACGAGCAAGGGTGCCTTGCGGGTCTGCGCTTCGCCCTTGGTGCGGAGCAGGCCACGCCAGGTCTTGCGCACGCGCTCGTCGTTCACCGGATTGGGTTCGCTACGAATTTTATGCACCTTGCCGATGACCGTGAGTCGCCGACGCAGTGACGACAGCTTGTGCGTGTGAGCGCGCGCAATGAGATACGCGCACAACGTCGTGGGATTGGCAGGCAGCGCAGACAGCTTCCTGTGCTGACACCACTGGCTGAAGTCAGACCAATCCGCGCGGTAACCGCGCAGTGTGTTCGGAGGGATCGAATGGTTTGCGGTCTCCTGCGCTTCGCGGAGCAGATCCTCAATCGGCACGACGTCCGACGGGTGGGTGGTGGGAGA
>Ga0163153_10007061_pt1 | contig 12271 bp, 8 predicted proteins | sample OliLakLV19MP6IB1_FD_148629 | JGI IMG/M metagenome (GOLD analysis project Ga0163153, IMG submission 148629) | Freshwater microbial mat bacterial communities from Lake Vanda, McMurdo Dry Valleys, Antarctica - Oligotrophic Lake LV.19.MP6.IB-1 | ecosystem: Environmental > Aquatic > Freshwater > Lake... | reverse complement strand
CTGAATGAGGAGGGGGCCCGATGACGGAAACCTATTGGGATCGCCTGATCCAGGGTCACCTCGACGGCGTGCTGACGGAAACGGAGCAAGCCGAGTTCGGGGCGCTGGTGCGTGATTCGGAAGCCGCGCGGCGTCGTTTTTGGGAACTGGCGGAAGTGCACGGCCTGGCTCGCGACGCCGTGCGGATCGCCTGGCCGGACGACGAAGCCGCGCCCGCACGTCCGCGGGCGGCCGCATTGTCGGTTGCGAGACAGGCCTGGCTGCAACCGGCGGGGCTCGTCAGGGTCGGGCTGGTCGCCGCCGGGCTGGTGCTCGGCGTACTGATGACCGGCCTGACGTGGGCCATCGCCCGTCCGCAAGCGCCCGCAATCCGAGTTTTGTTGGACGAGAGTTTCGAGTCGGGCGCAGTGCCGACGGCCGGCGGCGTGCCCATCGAGGCCGAACGCTGGAGCGGCGACGTGGCGGAGGTGGTCGAGGCGCAGGCGGGCGTGCGGCCGGCCGGCGAGCGACGCATGCTCCGTTTTCTGCGTTCTGATTTCACGGGAAAGCCGAACCCGGGGGGCTACATCGGCGACGTCTATCGGCTGATCGACGTTCGCGGTTCCCGCGGCGACATTGCGGGGGACGAGTCCGTGGTGCAGGTCTCGGCGTGGTTCAACGCCGCGGAGTTCGCCGAGAACGAGCGCTACCATTGCAGCATGGCGGTCTACGCGCTCGACGAGGCGACGGCGACGGACGGTTCGACGCGACAGGCTTCGAACATCGTCGACCGGGCGCTGGCGGTTACCCGCCGGAGCAACGACCGGTTCGATCGCGATCCGGCGACGTGGCAGAAGATTTCGACCGAGCTGCGGTTGCCCGCCGGCACCGACTACTTACTGCTCCGCATCTCCGTGGCCCACGGCCCGCCGACGAACAAGTCCGAAGAACGAACCACGTTCCCCGCCCACTTTGCCGACGACGTGCGAGTGATCCTCGCCCGCCGCCCGCTCCTGCCTTAAGCCGACCCTGCCGAGATTTTTTTATGTCGCGTACGCCGACACTTTTGATATTGCTTGCCGTCGTGGCGACGGCGCACGCGCCGGTCGCCGCCGCCGAGGCTCCGCAGGCGGATGGTTCGCGGGACGCTGCTCCGCGAGCCGTCGTGCCCGAGAAGCACCGGGCGCTATTCGCCACGCACTGCCTCAAGTGCCATAACGGCGAGATGCAGGAAGGAAAATTCCGCGTCGACGACTTGCCGGCGACGATCGCCGACTTGGAAACGGCCGAGCGATGGCAAAAGGTGCTCAACGCTTTGAACTCGGGCGAGATGCCGCCGCCCGACGAGCCGCAGCCGCCCAAAGAGGCCAAGGCCGATTTGCTCGACGACTTGGCGGGCGCCATGGTCGCCGCGCGGAAGGCGCTCGGCGACCGGCACGGGCAGATCACCATGCGGCGGTTGAATCGGCGCGAGTATCGGGGGACGCTCCGCGAACTCCTGGGAGTTGAGATAAGCGTCAGCGAGTTGCCCGCCGACGCCGGCACCGGCGGGTTCGATACGGTGGGCTCGAACCTGTTCATGTCGAGCGACCAGTTTGAGCAGTATTTGGCGCTGGGGCGCGAAGCGCTCGATGAGGCGTTTGAACGCCAGGCCGCCGCGGCTGAGGAGCGAAAGCTGCGCTACGAGGCCGAAGAGACGCTCGTGCGGATCAAAAAGTTCTACGCCGACAATCTCGACGCTTCCGAGCGGGCCGAGCGCTGGATCAAGGCGGTGGAAGCGGCCGCCGCCCGGCCGGAGAACGCCGCCGTGGTGGCCGAGATTCGTAAGACCGCCAAGGACGAGGCGATCTTTCGCCGCTCGTGGACGCAGATTGCCGGGGCCCCCGCACCCGAGGAGTTCGGCTTTCAGACGGGCGAGAACAACGCCGATAAGGCCAACCGGGCTGCCAACTACGCCGGCTCGTACAACAAGCCTTACCACGAGTACTACCTGCGGCAACCGTCACTGGAGACGGGCGCGTATCTCACGATCGGCGTCGGCAACGACCTGAACTCGCACCTTCCGTTGTTGGTTCCGTTCGGTTGGCCGGTCGGCGACTACATCGTGCGCATTCGGGCGGCGGCCGCCGGCAACCAAGTGCCGCGCGAGCGGCGGTTCCTTGAGTTCGGCATTCATCCGCGGCACGGACAGGTGCTGAGCACGCACGAGATCACGGCCTCGATCGATTCGCCGCAGACGATCGAGATTCCGCTGACGCTGACCCGCAAGCACGGCGAGCGCGACAACCGCACGTTGTTCGTCCGCGAGAAAGGGACGGCCGACCACTTCACGCAGACGCGGGCGAAGTTCGACCAAGGGAAGCGGCAAAACGGCCTCGGCCCGGAACTCGCCCTCTGGATCGATTGGATCGAGATCGAGCGCCTGCCGACGGCCGATAAGACCCTGCCGCCCGGGTTGGCGGCGATGGGCGTGACGCTCGCCGGGTCGCTCGACGAAAAAGGGCCGACCCCAACGGCGGCCGAGCTGCGCGAGGCAATCGAGCGCTTTGCCCGCGAGGCCTTCCGCGGCGCTATGCCGCCTGCGAGCTACGTCGATAAATTGCTCGGCCTGTACGACACGCGGCGCCGCGCCGGCGACAAGCACGCGGCCGCCCTGAAGCAAACGCTCGCCGTGGTGCTCGCCTCGCCGATGTTCCTCTACCTGGCGGAGCCGGCGGCCGACGACGGACCCCGAGACCTGACCCCGCTGGAGCTGGCCGTTCGGCTGGCGTATTTCTTGCGGGGCGCACCGCCCGACGCCCGCTTGCGCGAACTGGCCGAGCGCGGCGAGTTGGCCAAGCCCGCCGTTCTGGCCGCCGAGACCGAGCGGCTGCTCGACGACCCCCGCTCCGTGGGCTTCAGCCGGGCTTTTGTTTACCAATGGCTCCAGCTCGATCGGCTCGACTTTTTTGAAATTAATCGCCAGATGTATCCGCGGTTCGACGACAGCACGAAGCTGGCGGCCCGCGACGAGGTGTATGAAACGTTCGAGCGCTTGCTGCGGGAGAACGGAAGTTTGGGGGACTTGTTGAAGGCCGATTATGTGGTGGTGAACGGCGTGCTGGCGAACTACTACGGCCTGGAAGGGGTGCACGGCGACGCGTTTCGCCGGGTGGCGTTGCCCGCCGGTTCGCCGCGGGGCGGGCTGTTGGGCATGGCGGCCGTGCACGTGATGGGGGGCAACGGCGAGCATACGAGTCCGGTGGAGCGCGGGGCCTGGGTGCTGCGGAAGCTCTTGAACGATCCGCCGCCCCCTGCCCCGGCGAACGTGCCGCAGATCGCCCGGCTGGCCGGCAAACTGCTCACGACGCGCGAGCGGCTCTCGGCCCACCAGGAAGAGCCGCAGTGCGCGAGCTGCCATCGCAAGATCGATCCGATTGGTTTTGGCCTGGAAAACTTCGACGCCGCGGGTCTCTGGCGAACCGAAGACACCTACCAACTGACCGACGCTGCGGGCCGACCCGACCCGAAGGCGAAGAAGACCTGGAAGATCGAAGCAGCCTCGAGGTTCCACAACGGGCCGGCGTTCGGCGATTTTTTCGAAATGCGCGAGCTGATTGCCGGGCGGAGCGACGATTTCGCCCGCGGCTTCAGCGAGGCGTGCATTGAGTATGCGCTCGGGCGGCCGTGCGGCTTTAGCGACGAGCCGCTGGTGGAGTCGATGGTCGGTCGGGCCCGCGCGAAGGGCCTCGCGCTACGTGAGTTCGTTCAGGCGCTCGTGGCGAGTCGAGAGTTTCATACGAAGTAAGGAGTTCGAAGCAACGTGAATCAATCCAACTCGCGTCGTCGCTTTCTGCAATCGGCCACGGCGCTCATCGCGCTGCCGGCCATGGAATCGTTCGGACTTCGCCACGCGGCCCTAGCGGCGGCGCAGGCGGCACCGCCGAAGCGGGCCCTCTTCCTGGGTTTCGGCTGGGGAGTGACGGAAGAAAGCTGGTATCCGGATATCAGCCGCACGGGGGCCGACTACGAGTTGCCCGCCGGGCTGAAGCCGCTGGCAAGGCACAAGGCCGACTTCAGCGTGGTACAGGGGTTGTGGAACAAGTATTCGAACGAGGGGCACTGGGGAAGCACGATGTGGCTCACCGGCGCGAACCGTTACGCGGAGCCGGGCCAAAGCTTTCATAACAGCGTTTCGGTCGACCAGGTGGCCGCGGCGGAACTCGGCTTGAAGACCCGCTTCGCCTCGCTGCAATTGAACGCGAGTGAAAGCGCGGGCGGCTCGGGGCACGGACCGGGCCTATCGCTGGCGTGGGACGTGCGCGGCAAGCCGCTGGGGGGGCAGAACAATCCGCTCGAGGCGTATCACCGGCTGTTTTCGAAAGACACCACTCCGATTGAGCAGCAGAAGGCGATGCTGGCCGAGAAGCGGAGCGTGCTCGACACGGTGCTCGACAACGCCCGGACGCTCCGCCGCGGGCTGGGGAAGAACGATGCCGCCAAGCTCGACGAGTATTTTGAAGGGATTCGCGATATCGAAACTCGCTTGGGGAAAGATGAGCAATGGCTGGGGGTGCCGCAGCCGAAGACCGCGCTCAAGGAGCCGAAGCCGGGGCAGACCGGTTATGAAGAAATTCAACTCATGTACGATCTGATCGTGGCGGCGATAAGGACCGACAGCACGCGGGTACTGACGTATCGCCAGCCGGTGAGCACGCTGCTGACGAGCCTCGACATCAAGGTGCATCCGCACGACATGAGTCATTACCACACGGTGCGCGGCGAAAAGCTCGATGCATCGCAGCGGCGCGACGAGGCCCAGAGCGAACTGTTGGCGGGGCTGATCGACCGATTGAAGGCCGCGAAGGAGGCCGACGGGACGAGCCTGCTGGACCACACGGCGCTGGTGTTCGGCAGCAACATTCGCACGGGGCATTCGCTCGACAACTGCCCGACGATTATCGCCGGGCGCGCGGCGGGCTTTAAGTTGGGCCAGAACCTGGCGGTGTCGAAGGGGACGCCGCTCTGCAATTTGTGGCTGGGGATGCTGCATGGGTTGGGGGTGAATGCCGAGCGGCATGGGGACAGCACGCAGCCGTTGACGCAGGTGTTTGCCTAACTCGCGAGAACGTAGCAATGCGCCGCGCCGCCCAATACTTTTGCTCTGCCTCCATCCGAGGGGCGGCCCTGCTCCTGTTGGGCGCGACGGTCGCCGCCGCCGCCGAACCGTCGACGCCTGCCGTGCCTAAGAAACCCGCCGCGGCGGGCGGCAGCGCCTTCGGTATCAACCCGGCGTGGGTGAAATCGCCGGATATGCTCGACGCCATGAACCGGCTCCAAGAGGCGGGGCAGGTTGAAGGGCGGCGCGGGTCGCTGACGTTCTTCCGGTGGAGCACGCCCCGGCTGGAGGCGCTCGCAAACGAGCCGCCGGTGCTCGCCCACCTGGGGCTGTGGGGGGCGAAGGTCGGTAACGGCGAAGTGGCGCTCGTGGCGGCGCTGGCCGACCTGGAGCACGTTTCGCTCTATGAAACGAACGTCGACGACGCGGGGTTGGCCGCGCTCGCCAAGCTGCCGAAGCTCCGCTCGCTCTCGATCACGCGGGTGACGCGGTATGAGAAGGCGGGGTTTGGCGCGCCGCAGTGGTCGTATCCGTTTCTGGCGGAGCGGGCCGAGCGGCCGCGCATTACGGGGCGCGGCTTGCAGGCGTTTGCCGGCACGGCGACGCTCGAGAAGGTCGACTTGCTCGACGCACGGCTGACGTCGGCCGATCTGGGGATCTTGCGGACCTGGCCCCGATTGTCGGTCTTGAGCCTGCCGGCAGTGGGCTCGAGTGGGATCGACTCGGAAACCGTCGCGCACTTGGAGGCCTGCCCACGGCTGAACAACCTGACGCTCGGGCACCGCGAGGTGACGGCCGATGAGTTGCGGGAGCTCTCGCGGTGGAAGTCGCTCCGCCGGCTGACCTTGATCCACGCACGGCTATCGGACGAGGCGCTGGGGGCCCTTGCGGCGCTCTCGACGGTCGAGGAACTGCGATTGGAAGACTGCGGACTGACCGACGAGCGGTTGCGGTACCTGCAGGTTTCCGGGGCGGGGCCGCCGAAGCTCACGTCGCTGGTATTGGAGCGAAACGAGATCGAAGGCCCGGGCCTCGCCCACTTGGCGAAGCTGAATCTGACGTCGCTGGGTCTGGAGTTCAATAACCTTCGCGACGAAACGCTCGAACACCTGGCGCAGCTCAAGAGCCTCGAGCGGCTTTCGTTGAGCTACTGCCGAGGGGTGACGGATGCGGGGCTTCGGAGCGGGCCGCTCGCGGCGATGAGCCGGCTCAAGCACCTCGGTTTGCGAGGCTTGTCGCAGGTAACCGACGGGGCGCTCGACGACCTGACGAAATTCGGTCACCTCGAACACCTGACCATCCGCGAAACGAAGATCAGTTGGGACGGCGTGGAGCGGCTGAAGCAGGCGCTGCCGAAGACGGTGGTCTTCAAGTAGGCCTTACGACGGGCCGGAGCGGGCCGCTCAATCGTCGGCCTTTGGGTCGAAGAGCGGGATCGAGCAGTTGATCGCCAGCCAGGAGAGGGCGCACAGGGCGTAGGTGACGGCGACGGTGACGAAGACGGAATACCAACCGTATTCTTTCGCCATGTAGCCGAAGAGCGCCGGTGCTCCGATGAGGGCGAAGCCCGCCACGGCGTTGTTGAAGGCGAAGACCGTGGCCGTGGCCCGGCCGCCGATGTCGGTGATCACGCCCCAAGTGGTCACCAGGCTCCAGTCGCCGAACAGCTTCACGAATATCAAAAAGCCGCAGAAGACGTAGGGGTTGTCGTACCAAATGAGGGCCGTGAACAAAAGCAACGACGCCATTCCCTTGCCGGCCATCGCCACACCGACACGCGACCAGCGGCGGTTGCCCGTGCGGCGAATAAACCAGTCGTTCAGCAGGCCTCCGACGACTCCGGCGACGGCGCCCCCCAGGAGCGGCAATGCGGAGAAGGCTCCCTGTTTCTCGGGGCCCCAAAAATAGACCTCGGCAAGGAACAGCGGGATCCAGTTCGAGTAGATGTTGTCGGCCAGCGTGCTAAGAATGGTTTGCACGTTGACGGCGACCAGGTTCAGCAAGCCGCGTGGGGAGAGTGAGCCGACCATGCGTCGGACGGTCATCCGCGGGGGCGCCGGCACGGCCGCACCCGGCGCGGCTCCTTCGTCGCCCGCGACTACTATGTCGCCCGCAATGAGCCGGACTTCGGCCTCGTTGACGCGCGGATGTTCCCGCGGCGTGTTGCGGAACATGACGAAGAAGGCCGCGGCATACGTCAGGCCGAGCCCCGCGAAGAGATAGACGGCCTCACGCCACGGCACGCCCAACAGGCCCACCAGCAGCGAACCGAACAACAAGCCTGCCGACATGCCGCCGATGCGGCCGGCCGTGGCGGCCACGAAACCTTGCAGCGTGGTCCGCACGCCCGGGGCGAACCATTGCCGCGAGATGCGGTTCAGCGCCGCGTACACGGCCGACTGCCCGGCCCCCATCAGGCCGCGGGCGTACCACAGGGCGGCCGTCGTCGACGCTCCGGCATGCAAGCCGAGTCCGATCGACCAAACGACGATCATCAGAGTGAGTATGAGACGGACGCCGAGCGCGTCGCACGCGATCCCCAAGGGCACCTGGAACACCGTGTACGCCAGCGAGAAACCGCTATCGAGCAAGCCGAGTTCGTCGCTCTCGAGTTGCCATTCTTGTTTGAGCTGCGGCTTGATCAGGGAGAACGTGTAGCGATGTAGGTAGAGCAGCCATGACGTGCCGCAGGCCAAGGCGAAGATTCGCCCGCGAATGTTCGTCGGTCGTTCGGTGCCGGGTTGCATGCCGTGAAGAGCCGATGCGCTATGCAATACTTACTTCTCGCCGCCGGCCAGAATCTCGCGGACCTTGCGGCAAACGTGCTCGATCTCGTCGAAAGCCATCTCGATCGCATCGAGGTTGATGTAGCCTTCGTCGGTATGGTGCGAGCGGACGACCACGGTCGGATCGCCCGCGGCCAGGGCGGCGGTGAGCGACGCGGCCGTGTGGCCGGTGACCCGCGGATCGGGCGTGAGTCGCGCCCGCGAGAACGGGTTGCCGTTCGGATCGGCATCGACCGCCAGCGCCAGGCCCGGAACGCCGGAGAGCAGCTTGAGGATTACCCCGACCTTGCGGTCTTGCTCGGCCGTCCAGGCCGCCACGTCCAGTCGGCCGCGAACGTCGAGCGCGGCCAGCGCGCCGACGATCGCTTCCTTGCCGGCCTTCATCGTTCGACCGATCCCCCGGTTTTGCAGGTAGACCGCCTCGACGAGCGCCCGGCGTCCGGCGACGATGCCGCCGGTAGTTGAGCTGAGATACTTGTGCGCGCTGGCGATCACCAGATCGGCCCCCGTGGCGACCAGTTCCTTGAGTCGCAGGTCTTGGGCCGCGCCGTCGACGATTACCGGAACCTCGAACTCGTGCGCGAGCTTCACTAGCTCGGGCAGCACGACCCAGCCGTAGCGCACGGTGTGGTGCGACTCCACGTGGACGATTGCCGCGACGCCCCCCTTCTTCAGCTCGTGCCGCAGATCGGCGGGCGTCGAGCGATTGATTACGCCGACTTCGACGGCCGTGGCGCCCGCCAGGCGAATCGATTGCGTGATCGGGTTGCCGTAGTCGATCGAGTGTCCTTTTTGGATGAGCACGCGCGAGGGCATGCCGGCGGTGTCGGGGAGTTGGTGGACCTTGGCGAGGTCGTTGCCGGTCATCGTGGCGGCGACCCCGAGCGTGATGCCGGCCGCAGTGCAGGCGGTGACGCAGCCGCTTTCGGCGCCGGTGGCCGCGGCGATGGCGCGGCCGGCGGCGGCCTGCAGCTCGTCGAGCACGAAGAAATGCTTGAGCGACTCGGCCGCCGCGTCGGCGATCTCAGGCAACACGATGGCGCCGGCCAAGTGAGTCATCTTGCCGCAGGCGTTGATGACGCGCCGCAGTCGGTAACGTTCAAACAGGTCCATGCGTCGAGTCCTTCGGTCGGTTCTCTTGGTCGGTCGGCGGTCCGGCAAACAATCGGCTCGATGAACAGTCAAACCGGTTAGCAGTCGACCGTGTAGCGGGCGATCCGCTGGGGGTCGCCTTCCACGCCCAGCCCCGGCACGGTCGGAACGGCAATGGTGCCGCGCTCGATCGAGAGTCGCTGGGTGATGACGTCGTCTTCCAGGCCGTAGTAGGTCGAATCATTCGCCAGCGAGTAGGCGGGACAGGCGGCCGCAACGTGGAGCATGGCGGCGGTTTTCGGCCCCAGGTCGTGTCCGCAGTGCATGATCGCCGGCAGGCCCGCCGCCTCGCAAATGCGGCCGATTGAAACGCACGGCAGGATTCCGCCCGCGATGTGCGTGTCGGGCAGGATGAACGCCGCGGCGTCGGCCCGGAGAATGTCGATCACGCTCGCCGGGTCGACGACGCTTTCGTTCAGCCCGATCGGCGTGCGGCTCTGTTTGCGCAGCCAGGCGGCGTCGGCGAGCGGTTCGGCGGGAATCGGCTGCTCGAGGTATTCCAGATTGTAGGGTTCAAGGCGCTTCGCCAGTTCGGCGCCTTGGGCCGGGCTGTAGGCCCGGTTGGGGTCGACTCGCAGCTTCAGGCGGTCGCCTACCGCGTCGCGAATGCCGCGGACCATTTCGAGGTCTTCGGTCATGTCGGCGCCGGCCTTGGTCTTCAGCGTGCCGAACCCCTGCTCGACGTAATGGGCCGCGATTTCGCCGGCCCGCTCGTAGGTTTGAATGCCCATGCAGGCCGCCAGGGCGATGCGCGGGCGAATGACGCCCCCCAAGAGCGCGGCGACGGGGAGGCCGGCGGCTTTGCCTGCCAGATCCCAGAGGGCCAGTTCGAGGCCGCTCTTGAGCCGCGTATCGAGCCGACAGTCGCGATGGAAGGCCCCGATGTTTTGCGGGTCGCAGCCGACGAGCCACTGCGCCTCGGCCGAAAGGCGCCGGCCGCTGAGGTTCGGCAGGAAGTTGACGTTGAACTCGCCCCAGCCGGTGAGACCTTCGTCGGTGTCGACGCGGACGATGCCGCTCTGGGTAGTGGAGCTACTCCGGACGTGCGAGCGATAGGGCGCGATCGGCGCGATCTGCGGGACTTCGACGACGACGACGCTGACACGGGTCACGCGCATGACAAGTGGTTCGCTGGGTTACACGACGATGGGTTTGCGCTGCGAGGTTTCGCTGTGGGGTTGCGCGAAGCGGTTGCCGAGTGTCGACTCGCGGAGCGTCGGCTTGCGGAGCGCCGGAAAATCACATCCAATAACGCCGATGCGTGTGTTGCATCATAGTGCCGCGCCATGCTCGGGTCGACGCGCCGCGACGGGAAACTTCGATGAAATGCGATCTCTTGATTCGCGGCGGCGAGGTGATCGATCCCTCGCAAGGATTGCGCGGCATGCGCGATGTGGCGATCGCCGGCGATCGGATCGCGGCGGTGGGCGAGCGGCTCGCGGAGGTCGACGCGAAGCGGACGATCGACGCGCGGGGCCTGATTGTCGTGCCGGGGCTGATCGATTTGCACGTGCACGTTTATCCGCACTCGCCGTTCGGCCTGGAGCCCGACCCGCTCTCGGCGGCCGGCGGCGTGACGACGATGCTCGATGCCGGAACGGCCGGGTCGTACAACTTCGGGGCCTTCCGCCGCGAGACCATCGACCGGGCCCGCACCGAGGTGCGGGCGCTGGTGAACCTCTCGTGCATCGGACTGATTGCGGCGAACCTGGGGGAGTTGCTCGATCGCCGCTATGCCGACGTCGACGGCGTGGTGCGGACGATCCGCGAGCACCCGGGGACGGCCGTGGGGGTGAAGATCCGGGCGGGGAAGCACATCATCGGCGAAGGGGAGCAAGGCTGGGCCAACTTTCACGACGCGGTGCGGGCGGCCCGCGAGAGCGGCACTTGGCTGATGGTGCACATCGGCGAGAGTCCGATGTCGATTCCCGAGATGCTCGAGCACTTGGCACCGGGCGACTGTATTACTCATTGCCTGAAGGGCGGGAGTACGCGAATTGCGGACGATGCGAGGCGGGTGTTTCCGGAAGTACGCGCGGCGGCCGAGCGGGGCGTGGTGTTCGACGTCGGGCACGGCTCGGGGAGCTTTCAGTGGGAAGTAGCCGAAGCGGCCGCCGCCGAGAACTTTTGGCCGACGACCATCAGCACCGACCTGCACACCGGCTGCATTGGCGGCCCGGTGTACGACATGCCGACGACGATGAGCAAATTCTTGATGCTGGGCCTGCCGCTGGAGCGCGTGATTGAAATGTCGACGACGAGGCCTGCGGCCGTTTTGAAGCGCGAGCAAGAGTTGGGGACGTTGCGAGTGGGGACGCGGGCCGATATCGCGGTGCTCGAGCGCCGCGAAGGGCGGTTCACGTTCACCGACAGCTACGGGGGCCGGCGGATCGGCCGCGAACTTCTCTCGGCCGCGGTGACGGTCCGCCGGGGCGAGGTGGTTCCCGGCGGCGGCGGACTGCGGGCGCGACACCTGGCCGATTAACCGACACGGCCCAGGCCTACCAGCGCCATGATGCGAATTCTCATCGCCGAACTGAAGCAAGAAACCGCAACGTTCAACCCGGCGCCGACGCGCTACGACGACTTCCGGGTGACCGCGGGAGACGCGATTCCGGCTACGTACAACGGAACGAAGACCGAGTTGGCCGGAGCGATCGACACGTTTCGCGCCGCAGGCGGGATCGAGATCGTCCCCACGCTGGCCGGCACGGCCGTCTCCGGCGGGCCAATTGGGCGAGCCGATCTGGAGCGGCTGCTGGGCGAGTTGCTCGGCCGCGTTGAGACGGCGGGCGAAGTTGACGGAGCGTACGTTTGCCTCCATGGCGCGATGGCCGGCGAGGCTGAGGACGATCCCGAAGGGAGGCTGCTCGCAGCGATGCGCGAACGGCTCGGCCCGAAGCCGCTGGTGGCGTCGATCGACCTGCACGCCGTGTTGACCGAGCAGATGATGGCGGCGGCCGACATGCTCGTGCCGTATCACACCTATCCGCACGTCGATCACTACGAGACGGGCGAGCGGGCGGCCCGCAACCTGCTGCGGCTCTTGGCGGGCGAAATCCGGCCGACGACCGTGCGCGTGCCGTTGCCGATGCTCGTGCGGGGGGACGAGCTGATCACGGCGACCGGCCGCTTCGGCGAGGCGATTCGAATGTGCCGGGCGGTCGAGCAATCGTCCGGAGGATTGGCGGCGGGGGTGATCATCGGCAACGCGTTCACCGACGTGCCGGACTTGCAATCGAACGTGTTGGTGACG
>Ga0163153_10007060_pt1 | contig 12271 bp, 10 predicted proteins | sample OliLakLV19MP6IB1_FD_148629 | JGI IMG/M metagenome (GOLD analysis project Ga0163153, IMG submission 148629) | Freshwater microbial mat bacterial communities from Lake Vanda, McMurdo Dry Valleys, Antarctica - Oligotrophic Lake LV.19.MP6.IB-1 | ecosystem: Environmental > Aquatic > Freshwater >... | reverse complement strand
GGCGTAGTACAGTGTAATAGCCAAGCCACGCAGATTGTTGTCAAACGGGGCAAAGCGGTGGCTGTGCGCACAGATCAAGGTGAAGCGATTGGAGTCAAACGGGCGGTCGTCGCTTCCGTCAACCCTGACCAACTTTATCTAAAATTGCTGGCTGAAGCTGCGATTGATGCACCCATTCGTAAACAAGCGGCTACCTATCGCTATGGCCGTGGCTGTGTTCAGATCAGCCTGGCGTTGAGCGAGCCACCACGCTGGCCCGACGCCCGTTTTGATCGTGTCGGCCAGCCCCACCTGAGCAGTGGGCTGGATAGTTGTGCCCTTGCTTGTGCGCAAGGCATGGCTGGCCTGCTGCCCAGTGACCCCACCTTTACCGTTGACTGTCCCTCGAATCTGGACCCGTCACGTGTGCCGGCGGGCAAAGCGGTTATGCGCGTGCAAGTGCTGGAAGTCCCTTGCCTGCCACGGGGCGATGCCAGCGGCGAAATTGCCGCTACAGGGGAGTGGACAGAAGCAGTCAAACAACAATTTGCCGAACGCGTACTTAACATTGTGGGCAAACATATCCTCAATATTCCTGACGCCATTATCGGTATGCACATCACCAGCCCACGCGAATTGGCCGCCTTCAACCCCAACCTTGGCCCCGGTGACCCCTACGGCGGCGCGCATGACCTGGCGCAGAGCTATGTTCTCCGCCCCTTACCGGGCCAGCCATCGCACCAATCCGTGGTGCCCAATGTCTATACCGTGGGCGCCGGCACTTGGCCGGGTCACGGCATCAATGGCGGGGCAATCGCGACTTGTCCAGACACCGGTTAAAACCCGGTGTCTGGCATAGAAAACCTGCTAAAGCAGGTTGCCGTATCGTCAAAACAGCATGCGCTTTGGCGTACTTGCTCTAGTAGACGGGCATTCGGGAACCCTTTGGGTGGCTCGGCGGGCTAAGTCGCGATTGCCCTAGCATCAATGGCGGGTCGGGCTATATTGTGGCACAGTCATTGTTGACGTAAAGATTTTTGCCAAGAACTACTCCCAGCTAAGCTGGGAGTAGTTCTTGGCAAAAATCTTGTGGACAGGAATGATTTTATTGGGCAATGAGCGACATAGACCCAGCTTGTCCGCAATAAGCAAGTTCTTAAAATCCGCCTGGGTGGCGTTCTATACTGGCGCTTGCTCAGCCGAGTAATGGTGCGCGTAACGCCACAAGCAGGCGGCGCGCAACCGTTCTTCGGATTGGATGACCGGACCAAAGCGATCTAGGCGCAAAGGCGAAAGATCCTGCGGTGGCGCGCCATCGGCAACCCAGTCCGCCAGCAGAGCGCCGATGACTGGTGAAATTGACAGCCCACCCACGCAACAGCCACTGGCTACAAAGAAACCCGTCACCCCTGGCGCTTGATCAACAATCTGGCGACCATCGGGGGTCATGGTGGGTAGCCCACCACGTAATAGGGCAATCTCCGCGTCGCGCAACAGGGGAAATTCGGTGTAAACCAGTTCAGTCAAGCGACGCAATGGGGTAATATCCAGCGTCAGATCTTTGATCTGAAAATTGGTGGCAATGGTCTGCCCATCCACCGACAGAGGGTCTGGCTCATAACCACCCACCATCAACCCACCCCGTTCCGGTCGCACATAGATGTTGTAGTCCAAGATACGCACAATCGGCTGTTCCACAGCAATGCCCGGCAGCGGCTGGGTGATATATAACTGGTGGCGCGTCGGCGTCAGCGGCACGTTGATGCCGGCCATCTGCCCGATGATGCGCGTCCAGGCGCCTGCTGTATCGACAACGGCTGGTGTGGTGATTTTGCCCTGGACTGTCTCCACATATTCCACCTTTCCATCGCGTGTGCCGATCCCAGTGGCAGGCGTGTGGGCCAACACGGTGACGTCCAATCGTTGCGCTGCCCGAATATAAGCGCGCGGCAGATCACCCGGCTCCAGGTAGAGATCACTGGCGGTGTACCAGATCGCTTGGGCGCGTTCAGGGTGGAGATGAGGAGCCAAGCGGTGGGCCTCGGCGTGGGAGATGAGGGTAATTTCCAGGCCATACGCCTGCCCGCGCTGCACTTCATCGTGAATCTGCGCAGCAAAATCATTGGTGAGCGCCAACTTGATGCTACCGTTTTGGTGAAAGATCAACGGCTCGCCACTCTCTTCAGTCAAGCGCGTAATCTGACCGACACTGCGCATGGCCAGACGGGTCATAAATTCGTCAGAGCGAATCTGTTGCGTCAAGCCGGCCGCCCGCGGCGACGTTTGCGTCACGGGTTCATGCGCGTCCAACAATACGACACGCTGTCCCCGCCGCGCCAGGTGATAAGCCGTACTCGCCCCAAACGCGCCCGCGCCAATGACAACAACATCAGCATTTGTGATCATGGTGGATTATCCTTTCTTTAAGGTCAGGTAAGTATTAGATCTGTTCCTAATTAAACCCAGGAGTACCAACACTGTCATTCTGAGCCGGCAGTTTGGCGAAGAATCTTGTGGGCAGCATAGATTCTTCGCCAAACTGCCGGCTCAGAATGACAAATCTAGCGACTTTCGTTAATTAGGAACAACTCTATTATGAGGAGAACGCTATTGCAGAGGTCATGTGGCCGGCAGCATACTCCAGCAATGTAAGCGCGGCTTCCCGCGACACTGTTGGAAAGTTATCGAGAAACTCGGCGACCGTGCAACCATCGATTAAGTAATCAAACAATGTCCGCACGGGTACACGCGTGCCGGCAAAGACAGGCGCGCCACTCATGATCTCTGGATCAATGACTATCGGTAAGGTTTCAATCGTTGCTATTTTACTCATATTCTACCCTTTCTCTATCCTGAGCGCGCCATCTCAAATTCGGCCAGGGGAAAGGAGATCACGCGCTGGATATGCTCGCGCTGTTGGGCAATCTTCTCCATCTGTTTGTAGACCGGCGCATCATAAGCTTGTTCACCACACTGTTGGCAGACCCTGGCCGGCACATGTTCAATGTAGATTGTTTCCCCTTGAAACGAAAACGCGCCAACACTTGTCGCTGAACTAACTCACCCCCACAGTATTCGCATCGTTCGTCTTGCATTTTGCATCACCCGATTGTGAGTCGTATCTGTTGCAACGCAGCCGTACCTCTTCTATCAAACTTGCTGTAGATTGTTGATCATCTTCATACTTTATACCATCTTCATACAGTTATGCCAACTGGATTTTGTGCAATTCGCTTACGGTGCAAGCCAGAGCGGTGAAGGGACTCCTACCTATCTTCAGCTAGCGTTTTTAACAACTGTTCCGCTCGTTCTGCTTGCTCAGGAGTCGTAGCCAACTCGGCGCAGCGCTGGTAACTTTGCTTGGCTTCGGCAACCATATCATTACGTTGTTGAGCAACTCCCAAGGTGCAATAGATGCCTGCTGGTGCAATACCATTATAGGACAAGGTGATCGTTTGTTCGTAATGTTTGATTGCCTCACTATACGATTTCTGATTTAGCAAAACATAGGCCAGTCGTTCATGCGCCCAGGGGTCGTTGGGGCGCAAGGCGACCGCTTGCTGAAAGTGCTCTGTCGCCTGTTTCCAACTTTGACCCGGCAATACTGGATTGGTCGGCAAGTAAAATTCGCCAATTTGGCTGTGTAGCCAGCCGGAATCGAGACGCTGTTCTAGCGCCTGGGTATAAGCCGCCGCGGCGCACTGAAAGTCCTGCGCTTGTTTGGTTGCCCGCCACCATTGTTCGCAAAGTTCAGCCTGTGTAATCGCAATATAGGCTTCGTCAGGCGACTGGTCAGCAGCCTGGCTTAGGTGTTGCAAGGACTGCACACGATCGCCAGCATCCAGATGCGCCAATTCTAAATAGGCCCAGGGCGCGCTTGGGTCCAGATCACGCGCCTGTTCAAGTGCTGCCCTGGCCTTGTCCCCATTGGTGATACTCTGGACGCGTCCCAGCGCAACCAGGGAGACATACGCGCTAACATTGCCCGATCCGAAGCGGTTAATGGCCGCCGCGTACTGCGCTTCTGCCTGTGCAAAGTCGCCCATCAATTCGTAGCTCAACCCCAAATCGTACTCGATCAAGCCCCATTCACTGGGAGGTAATGCCTTGAGCAACGCATCCGCCAGGGATACGGACTGTGTAAATGCATCAGTAGCAAGCGACGCGTCTGATTGCGCCAGCCAATGCTGATAGGCGCTGCCAATGCCAATCCAGGCTGCCGGATCGTGTTCATTGTGTGTGGCGGCGCGTTGCAGCGCAGCAATGCCCATCGCATAGTTGCCCTGCAAAATCAATGCTTTGCCCAGATAGTAATAGAGCAACCCTGGCTGCCAGTTGGTCTGCGCAAGGGGTTGCGGACAATCTACTTGCAGTGCAGCGATGACCACTTCATCAACCATCTCATCGATTGGCTCACCGGCGCAGGCCAATGCCGCGATAAAGGCCGAGCTTGCTTGCTCCGGTCGCCCTTGCACATAATCGACCAGCCCGGCGGTCGTATAGGCCACAAGTTGGGCGCGCTGCACCACATCCGCCGTCATATCCGCATAGAGGCAGTTGAAACATTTCACCTGTTGCCCGATAGGGTCATACAATAGGGGTTGAGCACGATAAGCGCGCACCAAGCGTGACTCGCCAACATCCAACAGATCGACCAACTCAAACTGAATACGCAACTTTTGGTTTGCTTCGGAGACTGCCCCCCACACTACCAACAAATCCTCATCGTCATGCGCCCGTTTCTTGGCTGCCGCAGAGTCCGTCACGGCCGGTCCCGTGCGCAAGACATAATGGCCCGGCGCGGCTTTGTTGAGTATAGCATCGATCTCTTGTGTGATGTCTTGGGTAATCGTCTGCGCCGTGTTGCTGTCGCTAGGCAAAAAATCGGCCACCAAAATACAGATACGTGCCGGTGGACACTGCACCGCACTTTGCGCCGAAACATTGCCCACCCAGGGTGCGGCATACCAAAGCAGCACAGTCACCAGGGCCAGAAGCGCTCCTGCCCCTGCCTTGATGCCAAAGCTGATTGGTTGCGCGACAACCGGCTGCTGGATGTGTGCCTGGATGGCCCGCAGGCGTGTCTGCTGCTCGACGCCAATCTGGTCATGGGCTATCTCTAAGAGGGCCACAAATGCTGGTGGGTCAGACGCCAGTTGACGCAATAGATGGATGGTAAATGGCCTGGCGGCGCCACTAAAATTGATCTCGTGATACAAAGGGTGGTTATAGAGGGCCAGATCCAGGAGTGCCCGCCGCTCCTGTTCACCAGCCATCAAAGGTGTGAGGATCGTCAACAGTTCTGTACGTTCGGTGCGATTAAGCCCCGGCACCGTGTCGCCCCATGGCGACCAAAGGCCGCGTTGATAGAGGTCGAGGAGAGCGCTTGCCCCTATGACCAGCATAAACAGACCAATCGCCAACCAGCGCCGCTCATCAAAGAGAGGCGGCAGATAATTGGCGACCACGTTGCTCAACAGCCCGCCCAGCGTTGCCATGAGCAAGGTCAAGAGGGCCGTGCGTACATGTGGGTTCATGCGTCCCTCAGCCGATGGTCATACGTGCATGGATTGCCGGTGCGTGGGTTTTTAGATCGTCCAAAATGGCGATCATGGACGTGCCGGCGTTGCGCAGATAACGGTGGTTGGTACCCGGCTCTACCAACATACCACCGCTGTGGTGAATAGCAACAACCGCAAAGTTGTCCTGAAAGACCGGCGCACCCGACGAGCCGGGCAGGGTGCTGGTGGTATACTGCACCACGAGCGCATCGGCATAGACCACAAAGTTATTCTGCATGGCGATCTGTTTCAAGTGGCCGCCGGGGTGTTGGATAATCGCTACCCGATCGTCTTTACGCACCTGTATCGGCTGCAAAGTCAGTATGCCGAAATTAGGAGGATTCTCCAATTGTACAACGGTGAAATCTAGCTCGGCATTCGTGTAAAACAGAACACTAGATAGCACTCGCCGGCGTTGGTTCACAGAGGCGGCCATGACGGTCAAGTTGGTAGTTGAAGCTTACTTCCGTGCCGGCGGCATCTTGGGGTGTGGCAATCACATGGTGGTTGGTCATCAACAGGTCGCGCGCCACCATAAAACCGGTGCCCACCTCCGCCTGACCGCTCGTCTTTGTAATCTGCAAGTGGACCACGGCTTTCGATGCCGCCAGCGCCAGCTCCAACATGTAGATGGGGCGCAGCGTGTTCTCGCCGATGATCTTCTCTTGCACCGCCGCGGGGCTGTCGGTCCCGCGCCAGCGGTCAATAGATCGGACGGGAGCAACGGGTGCATCTAGTGGATAGGTTTGGAACAGAGAGGTGATAAAAACCGCGTCTTCATCACCCACAAAGGGCTGGATGTAGTTGAGAAAGACCCCCAATGCCTCCTTGCCATAGGCTACCTGGCCAAACTGAGCCAGAAAGCGTACAACCTCGACGGCCACACCCATGGGCGTGCCGTCCAGATCGAGGCGGGAGAGGATCACATCGGCGCGTTCCACCCCTTCCAGCGCGCCGGCCACCAACCGCCGCCGGTCGCGCACGTTGGCAAAGTCGGGCAGGTTTTGGACAAGGCGGGTGAGCTGTTGAAAGTCGGGGCGAGCGAGTTGGATAGTCATCGTTACTTATTCAAGCGGCTTAACAACGCGGATAATGAGCTTGTTGGCTGTTTTCTCATAAATCACATCGTGTCCTAAGACCGTCCAGATGTACCAATTGGGCTCGTCTAGTGGTTTGCATCCTTCAGGCGGTACGGCGTCGCCAAAGTATTTTAGCTCCTCAATTCTGATCAACAAGTCAAACGTGTAGGGATAGTTATCCAAAAAGTAAAATTTCACCTCTTCGCTATACTCAAGCTCCCACATGGCTGGACGTCCCCTGTTTGCGCTTTTCCAACATGAGTCGCTTCAACTCATCATGGGAGATGGTAGGAGCGTTGCGCTCTTTGCTCCGCTTTGCTTCTACGAGTAGTTCAAGCTCTCGCATGCGTCGGGCAATGCGATCCCACGCCTCGACAGAGACCAATACCGCAGCCGGTTTGCTCCGCTGGGCGAGAAAAACAGGCCCTTGATCCAGCTTTCCCAAAATAGCCTTATGGTCCTTGATGAAACTGGTAACGGGTTCGATTTGTGGTGACTTCATCATAGATTTGTCCTATTTGAATAGTTGTGCAAATACAACTATCATGCACTCGCCCTGAAGGGGGAAAAAACGCAACGGCCTCACAGTTTTCAGTTTAGCACATCCTGGCTGCTTGCGCAATCATTTTTCTAACTAAAATTATCCTGTGATGGACCAGGAAATCGCCACAAAGAAGCCTGTTCCTGTTGGTCCTGTGGCGCGGATAACAACAAAACATCGGGAATCTTGGGCGCGCCCTGCCATGGATCCTCCTGCAGGACAGTCTGGGGAGTAGCGAACATCGGATCTGATGTCGGAACTGACTCAGTCGGTGGGGGAGTCGGTTCGATATCCGCTCAGCAACACCAAACACAATATAAATGCGAGTGCGACACTTCGACGAGGTGATAAAAGATTCATCTTTATGCCTCACTTTGAATCAGCAGGAAGCTATATCTGCACATCCTCCATCATCTTGACTATGAAGGCCATCACCACATGATACAAATGCAACTTTTGCTCCAATTTGGCGAATTCCCCATGTAGCTTGATACGCGTAGGATATGAAATATCATGCCCGTACGATGGTTGATTTATTGGCCAATAAGCAAGAATTCTGTCATTACCCAACCACCATTTGGGTTATCAGCATTGTCTCCGGTGGCAGGGGGAATCTGGATCCAGAGGCCGTCAGCACTGGTTGCGATCACTTCATAGGTTTCGCCATTATAGGCATAACCAGCAATCGGCGCATCGTCGCTGGGCTCGTTGCGCACGCGCAGGCGATTGGTGTTGATAATCGCAAAACCTGGCTCTGGCTTCGATACACTATCAACCGGGATCCTATCAACCGGGATCAATGTATTTGCTTGGCCTAAATCAAAATTCGGCTGAATAAATTGCGCCGCTACCCAGCCCTCTTGCGTTGTGCCACTGATACAGCAGACATACCACCAGTCACCGGTGGGATTGCGACTCAAGATTGTCACGGTTTCACCACTGCTCATCGAACCAATAATACTAAAATTCGTACCCGGTCCTTGCCGCACCCGCAAATTGAGGCGCGCAACCGCAACCACGCCAGTAATCTCTTGCTCTACAATCTGCGTCGGCGGCGTTGGCACTGGCGTATTAGTTACACTCGGTGTAGGCGTATTTGTTGGCGGCGGTGTTTCAGTTGCGGTTGCCGTCGGGGTAGACGTAGGCTCAAATGTATCAGTTGGTGTGACTATTACCGTTGGCGTTGACATAGATGTTGGTGATAGTGTGATTGTTGACGTTTGAGTCGGCGCTATCGCAACCTCACTAGCTCTCTGTTGCGGACGGTGCCATTGATTGTCTCGCCATAATGCACGAGTCTCATCCATATCCCATAATAGAAGTTTAAATACTACCTGATCTGTTTGTGTATTCAACCGGCTGAGGGGAAGCGTCAGAATAGTCGACTGTAATACATCGACCATGTGTGTGGCGCTAAACTCCTGGTATAGCACCATCTGCCCATTGGTGCTATGATCCAAACTGTCATTCTCTGCCAACCAGGGTTGGCGTGCGTTGGCGTCGAACACATAGGCCAACACACGTCCCTTGCGGTTGACATAGTCAAGGGCATGTATTTCTGCGCTGATCTGGAGCATGGCATTCGCTTCGCTTCCCTGCACACTGATCTGCACATTGTCAGCCCAAACTCGCCGCGCCTCCGGTTCCCAGATCAGCTTGTTGAGTTGGTCAATACTGCGAATAAAGCTCACATCGGCGCGCCGCAGAATGACCACACCGGCAATGGCAAAATGACCATCCTGTTCCACCAGCACCGGTCCGCCGCTATAGCCCTCGTTGAGTGAGGCATTGACCTTTAACAACGCTCCGTTCTCATCGAAACCGCCGAGCGCAACTTCGGTATAGTTGATAGCAGATCCGCCGGCCAGCGGATACCCTAAAATGTGCAGCCGTCCACCCAAGTTGATGGCATTCACATCAGCGATGGACAAAGCGGATAGGTTTATCGCGGCTAGATCATCCAACGGTTGATTGGCGGCTTCATCCCAATAGATGCCCAGCAGCGCTAGATCTGCTTCTGGTTTGGCCGCCAGCAAACGCGCGCGGAAACGCGCTTGGGGCGCCTGCCGGGCATTGTCCGTCACTTCGATGACAAAATCCTCCAGGCGGGGCGAGAGAGGGTTGCGCGGGTCGGTCAACGTCACATGGTTGGCCGTCAAAATCACGCCGCTGGGATGGATGATCACGCCACTGCCCAACCCGACGTTGCAGCCGGCCACGTTGCAGCCACGAATACGCACGACGGCCTTGATGGCTTCGGCGAGATTGGCCTGTTGGGCAAAGCTAACTTTGGTCGGTTGGTTACTGATAAAACTCAACAGTACGATTACCCCGACTGCCAGCAGGATTGATTGAACAATGGTTTTTGTTTGCAATTTCATCGTGACAGATATCGTGACAGGTATAGCGTTATTGCGCCGTCCAACTTTGATCATCAAAAAGTACAAAAATTTGGTCAGCGCCAACTAGGAAAAGTTGACCGCGCTGATAACGCTGCATTTTACTCTCGGCGTAGGGTGCTTCTTTATCGATGGCTAAACCGATCTCAGTTTGGAGCGTTTGATCGCTGCACCAGAGCTTGCCAAAACCGCGCACTGGTCCGCCATGGGTGCGCGCCGTTTCACAGGAATAGACATCTTCTTGTGCGTTCCATTCGTTGGTGTGGTGTGACCAGTGAGCTTGACGTCGCAGGACATAAATTTGATCGGTTGCTTCGACCCAGAGCATAAAACCACGCTCAAAGGTTTGTAGCGTGACTACCGTAGTTTGAACCGCGTCTGTATAACACCCCAGACGCACCGCATATTGTCGCCAAGTTGATTGGAAAGCTGGCTCAACCAAACAAGTTGGTGTAGGCAGTATGGTTGGTGGGACGGTTGGCTGTGGCATCGTTGTTGGTGTTGCCATTGGTAAAATGGTCGGTTTGGTGGTGGCCGTAGGGGCGGGCGGCGCTTGTGCTGTCAAAGTAGCGTTTACCGCTACTGCTATCTGTTGTTCAAAATTGAGCGTCGGCGTTGGCGTTGCCGTAGCAGGCAAACGAGCAGCCAGGGTTGCTGCAATCGCTATTTCCAACTGGTACGCTTGCGCGGTCTGTGTAGCCGCCGGATTAGGTGCGGCTGTCGCGGACAGTGTTTCAGCCTGCTCTGTAGCACCCATAGGCAGGTTGGGAGTTATAGCAACAGGTCGGGCGCGATACCATTCTGATGCCTGCCAAAGGACGCGTGTATCGCTCAAATTCCAGAGCAGCAGGCGAAACAACAGTCGATCCGGTGCTACTTCTAACTCACTGAGCGGCAGATCAAAGCCGATTGCTGGTTGTACATCTACTGCGCGTTGGGCGCTGAAATCCTGACGTAGCACAAGTTGACCATTGGCGGCACGCGGTAAGGCTGTGTTGCTGGCGCGCCAGGGTTGACGTGTACCAGCATCAAAGACATAGACCAACAACCGCCCTTCTTTGCCAACAAAATCCAGCATATGTAGATCCAGACCGATATGAAGCATGGATATACCATTGATTTCCTGCGTATCTACCTGGATCCCTTCACCCCATGCCTGATAAGTGTTCGGCTGCCATTGCAGTTGGTACAGTTCTCGAATATTGCGGAGCAACCCCACTTCACCCAGTAGACCGCGTCGGCGGATTACGAGGCCGACAATCTGGAATTGGCCGTTGTGCTCTATCAATGCCGGCCCACCGCTAAAGCCTTCGCTCAATGTCCCCTGTACAGTAAAAAGTGCTCCATCGTCGGCAAAGCCGCTGAGCGCAAAGGTAGGATACTTGATCGAATCACCACCAGCGGGCGGGTAACCCAAAATCCAAAACTGACCGGAGCGAGGCATCTCCTCACTAAGGGGCAACACCGGAAAGTTGCTGCTACCCCCCAGGCTGATCGGTTCACCACTATCTTCCTCCTGATAAATGCGCAGGAGGGCCAGATCCATTTCTGGCTTGACAGCCAGTAGTTCAGCCCGGTAGCGCGCCTGCGGACGACGCCTTATATCTTCGGTCATTTCGATGACAAAGTCATCGGCATAGATGGGTGTCACCAGATTTTCAGGATCGGTGACGGTGACATGCCAGGCGGTCAAGATCACACCAGCAGGATGAATGATCGTGCCACTGCCGACACCCACTGGCCGACAGCCGGTCAGGTCGCAACGCTGGGGGACAATGCGCACGACCGCTTTGATAGCATCATCTAAGTTAGCCTGTTGCGCCTGGACATGCGTCGCTCCGTGGCTTACACCAAGCAGCAACAAAAGAAAAGTGCCAACACCAATCCCAATTCGCCACCATGTGTGCATCATTGGTGGTCACTTTCCGGCGGCACTATGAGCACAGTGCCGGCCCGAATTTCATCGCGGTTGGCCAATGCTGGGTTGGCCGAGAGCAGCGCCTCATTGCTGGTTTCAAGCGTTTGTGCAGTGCTGCTCAGCAGGGTGTCGGCAGGCACAATGTAGAGTGCCGGCATGGCCAGCACCTTGCCGGCGGCAACGATCTCTTCATTGCCCAGTCTGGGATTAGCGGCGCGCAACACCTCCTCCGGCAGACCGGTCTTCTGGGCGACGGCGGCCAACGTCTCGCCGGGTGAACGGTAAATAGGTGGGATCACGATCAACGTGCCGGGGACAATGGGGTCGGGCAAGCCTGGGTTAACCCAGTCCAACTGTTCGGGTGTCGTCTTGATGAAAGCAGCCAGGGCGGCTTTCGACTGGCGCGAGGAAACAATCAGTATAGTAGGAATATCTGGAATCGAACCCAGTGGCCCTTCGGCAAGTACTGCCTGTGGCGTTGCTAACATCGGATCAGGCGGCGCGACGGCAGGTTCGGTAGGTTGAAGTTGGTTGTTCGATTGGTCGCCACAGGCAACCATTAAAAATAGAAATAGAGCAAATAGGAAAGAAAGATCACCCATATGACGGGGAAACATAGGCTCTCCTTATCTCAAATCGTAACGATTTCCCAAAATTATTGCAGCGCAATGAGAAGGTCATCATTATACCATAAAGTAGATACCAAACAAACTGTAATGTGTGTCCACCATGTACCTTCCTCTAGTACAGAGCACCTACTGCAGTTGTCGAGTGTAAGGCTGCCAAAAAATCTG
>Ga0163153_10007058_pt1 | contig 12271 bp, 10 predicted proteins | sample OliLakLV19MP6IB1_FD_148629 | JGI IMG/M metagenome (GOLD analysis project Ga0163153, IMG submission 148629) | Freshwater microbial mat bacterial communities from Lake Vanda, McMurdo Dry Valleys, Antarctica - Oligotrophic Lake LV.19.MP6.IB-1 | ecosystem: Environmental > Aquatic > Freshwater >... | reverse complement strand
TGCCGCAGATGTAGACGTCGTTGGGTCCTTCGACCATCGGGCCCACTTCGCGCGAGTTCTTGCCGCAGAAGGAGCAGACGTTCACCTTGCGCCCGCGGAAGCCTCCGCCACCTCCGCCACCTCCGCTGCCACCGCCGGAACCTCCGGCGCCGCCGCCACTTCCACCGCCAGCACCGCTGCCAGCATCGCCGCCTTCACCGAAACCGTCGCTGCGCGGCCCGCGGCGACCGCCTCCGGAACCTGCCGCCATCGAGGGCACGGGGAGGGGGAGCGTTCGACGTGAAGAGCGTGAGGACGAATCGTCGTGCATCATGGGAATGGTCCGAGTGTACCGCTGCCTAGTCGCGTTTTCGCTGTTGTTCACCGGTTCCTCCGCGTCGCGACGACCGAGGCGCGGTGCCAGGGCTGGGAACATCTCCGTCGGCCTTGCCTCCGACTCCGCCGCTGCCGCGAGTCAGTGACCGTCGAACTGCCGCGACGATCACCTGTCGGGCCCGCTCGAATTCCTCGTCGGTGATCTTGCCTTGACGGCGCAAGGACCGCAGACCATCGAGGGTGAAGGGCGCATCGCCCGAGTCGGGCTCCCGGAACTGACGGCGGATCAGCATCGCCACCACCCAGCCGAGGATCGTCACCACCACGAGGACGAAGAGCCAGGGAGCAACCTGCTGGAAGAGGTCTCCGGCGCGCTCGCCCGAAGAACCACCGCCGGGGACGACGGCGCCAAGCCCCGGCGAGAACGCCAGCGCTCCTGCTTCACGGGCGATCGTGCTTCCGATCGTGCCCAGCATGGGCGACACTCACTCGCTCTTGGTCGACTTCTTCCTGGGCTTGGCGTCGGACTTCTGCTCGGACTTCTCGTCCGACCTGTCACTGGACTTGTCAGCGGGCTTCTCGCTCGCCTTCGCGCTGGACTTCGCGGGGGTCTTGCCGGCGGCCGCGGGAGCGGCGCCACCCTTGACCTGACGCTCGGCCACCTCGCGATTCCACGCCTCGGCGTCGACGTCGACGATCGTGCACTTCTCGAGAAGCCGATCGGCGGTCTTGTGCTCGCGAATCGAGAGACCGATCTCGTTGAGATGACCCGACTGGGCCATGTCGTTGCGCAGCTTCTCGGGGCGCTCGCCGCGCTGGCGGGCCATGGCCGCGATCCGGCCGTTGACTTCGCCTTCGCTGACATTGATCTCGAACTTCTCGGCGAAGGACGCGAGCACGAAGAAGAGCTTGAGGCGCGACTGGCTCTGGGCCTCGGTGCTGCCGCGCATCTGGGCCAACTCCGTCTCGACCTGCGCCGGTTCGGTCCCGCGGTAGATCAACTCGACCCGCTGCCGCTCGATCAGCCGGGTGAGCTGATTGGCGGACATGTTCTCGGGCAGCGGGAAGTCGACCGCCGCGAGGAGATGCTCGTAGAGCTGCTCGCGCATCGCCGAACGCTGCTCGAGGTCTCGACGCTGTTCGAGGGCCAGCCTGATCTGCTCGCGCAGAACCTCCAGGGTGCCGAGTCCGAAGCGATCGACGAGTTCGTCGGCGGCCGCCGGGGTGATCCGCTCGGCGTCGCGGACGTCGAGTTCGATGGTGAGCTTGGCTCCGCGCACATCCTCGCGCTCGTGAAACTCGGGCCCGGTGGTGTTGACGGTGATCACCTCGCCGACCGACTTCCCAAGAGAGGAGTCCTCGAAGCCGTCGACGATCACGCCGAGCACCTGACCCCTGCCTTCGTCCTCCTTGCCCGGCACGATCACCAGGGTGCGATCGGTCTCGAAGAAGACTCCCTCGAGTCCTTCCTTGCGGACCGTGGCCCGGCAGAGCAGTCGGTCGTAGGCCTGGAACGGACCGGTGATCCGCGCCGGGGTGCCGAAGCGGAACTCCTGTCGCTTGAGTTCGAGATCGATGTGCTGATCACTGACCTCGATGGTCGGCTTGCGGATCTCGACACCCTCGACGCCCGGGAGATCGAAGGTCGGAACGACCTCCACGTCGATCACCACCGTCATCGGCTTGCCGACTTCGAGGGTCGCGGTTCGCGTGGCTTCGTCGAGCTCGGGTTCGCCCACCGGACGGATCTTGTTCTCTTCGAGAGCCTGCGAGTAGGCCATCCCGATGAGCTGGTTCTTGGCTTCGAGCCGGACGCCTTCGCCGAAGCGGCGCTCGAGGAGCGGGCGCGGTGCGCGACCCTTGCGAAACCCTGGAAGCACCGCCTGGGTGGCGAGCGTTCCGAAGCTCTCTTCGATGCGGGCGTCGATGGAAGTCACCGGGATGGTGATCGTCAGCCGCTTCTTGGCGGGGCCGATGTCCTCGACCTTCACGGAAGAGAGAGCGATGGTGGTCGATTCGGCTGGCGCGTCGGTGGAAGCCATGATTGAGCCTGATTGAGCCTGATTGAGCCTGCGGGAGGCTGCGGGAGGCTGCGGAAGGTGTGCGGACAGGGCAGGGAAAGACCGAAGAAGATAGCAGGAACCGCCGGTCGGCGGCGAACCGCGGCGGTTTCGCCCGATCCACCGCCTCGGGGACCCGCTACTGCGCGTCGAGGCCACCCCAGAGACGTCGGAACGCCTCGCGGTAGCGGTCCAGCGTGGCTTCGACGATGGCCGGGGGCAGGGCCGGACCGGGTGGCGACTTGTCCCAGTGCCCCAGTCGGATCCCCTCGAGGAGCCACTCCCGCAGGTACTGCTTGTCGAAACTGGGCTGTTCGCAACCTGGTCTCCAGTCCTCGGCGGGCCAGAAGCGGGAGCTGTCGGGAGTCAGCACCTCGTCAATCAGGAGGAGGCGGTCGGTGACGGCCCCGTCGTCCCCGAGGGCATGACCGAACTCGAATTTGGTGTCGGCGAGGATGATTCCACAGCGCTCCGCATGCTCCGCGGCGGCGCGGTAGATCGAGAGGGTGAGATCCCGGAGCCGGGCGACGAGCTCGTCGCCGATGACCGACGCGGCCTGGGCGGCGCTGAGGTTCTCGTCGTGGCCCATCTCGGCCTTGGTCGCGGGGGTGAAGATCGGCTCCGGGAGTCGATCGCCCTCGCGGAGTCCAGTGGGCAGCGCAATCCCGCAGACCGTTCCCAACTGGCGGTACTCGACCGCGCCGCTTCCAGCGAGATATCCGCGAGCCACGCATTCGATTGGGATCACCCGGGCCGGCCGACAGAGCATCGACCGCCCTTCGAGCATCGCTCGTTCCTGGGCGGAGAGTTCGTCGAGCAGATCGAGGTCGGTCGTGATCAGATGATCATCGACCAGCTTGAGAGAACGGATGAAGTCGAACCATCGGGTGCTGATTGACGTGAGCAGCCGGCCTTTGCCGGTGATGCTCGTCGGCATGACCACGTCGAAGGCGCTGATTCGATCGGTGGCGACGATCAGGACCATCGCCGGACGCGGCGTCCGCCCGGGCAGAACTCGGGGTGGAAGCTGATAGATGTCTCGCACCTTCCCCTGCCGCCGCGTGCCGAGAGGGAGGTGGGTTTCGAAGAGGGCGTCTGCGGCGACGGGCATGAAGTCGAATCCTGAGCGGGGCAGATCGGAAGAAGTGGGGCCGAGACCGATGATCGGACCAATGCTTGAGCGGGGTCGGTCCCTGATCGGACCTGATCGGACCTGATCAGACCTGATCGGACCTGATCGGACCTGATCAGACCTGATCAGACTGGATTCAGCCTGATCACGACGGACCGGGAATGAGTTGCTTCCGACCCTCCGAAAGGCTTGTCAGTCCCGAGGCGACCGACACAATACGGGCTTCGCACCCCGAGGTGGCCACCCCGTCCACGGTCCACCCCACACGGTGCCGCGCAACGCCCGCAACGACTCGACCAGCGCCGCAGTCTGCTCCGATTCCTCCCAATGCTTCAGTTCAAGGTCTTCGACGACGACGGCTCGCGGGCGTGCTTCGACTTGAAGGGCGCCCACCTGCTGCTGCGCGATGATGTGGCCATTCGCGGGGAGGTGACCCTGCGCGAGGGTGGTGCTGCGGGCGGGCGACTGATCCGCTGCCGGCGGCGCGGCACCGATCCGGTGGCGCTGGCGATCATTCACGATGCCGGTCGCATGGGTCGGTTGATGCTGCACACGACTCTCCTGCCGGATCGCGAGGAGCCGTACCTGCTGGCCCTCGAGCTGGCCCGTCAGCGCATCAAGCAGTTCATCGCCAAGAGTGAAGAGTGGCAGATGTTCGATCTGTCCCCCGAGCACTCCGCGATGCAGCTCTGGGAGGACGCAAGGCAGCACTTCACCCTCGCCATCAACGATCTCGATTGGGCTTCCGCCGATCGCCACGCCAAGCGCTCGCTCGAAGCCGGAGTCGACGCGTCGGAGCGATTGGCGATGGCCCATGCCGAGATCCTGCTCCATCGCCGCTTCGGCACCCGGGCCGCCTCGTCGACCACACTGGGAATCGGCGTCCACCCGGGTCGCTTCGAGGCTCCGCAGCAGCAACTGGTGGCGAAGGAAGCCGACGTGATCGTCGTGCCCCTCACCTGGCGCGAACTTCAGGTTGCCGAGAAGCGCTACGACTGGGAGCGCACCGATCGGCTGATGGCATGGGCTCATGGACAGAACAAGCCGATCGTGACCGGGCCGCTGCTCGAGTTCACCAGTCGGGCGCTGCCTCCGTGGATCGAAGTCTGGAAGCACGACTTCGACACCTGTCGCGATCTGGTCTACGACCACGTCGCCAAGGTCGTCGAGCGCTATCGCAACGTGGTCGGCATCTGGAATCTGGCGGCGGGATTGAACGTCAATCAGATCTTCCCCTTCACCGCCGACCAGACCATCACACTGCTGCGCACCGCGGGAGTGCTGGTGCGGCAGATGCGGCGCGGTGGCCGGACCATGGTCGAGATCTCGCATCCCTTCGGCGAGCACACCGCGTTCAATCGCGAGTCGATTGCGCCGATTGCGTGGCTCGATCAGGTGATTCAGGAAGGACTGCAACTCGACTGCCTCGGCGTGCGGATTCGCTTCGGCGCCGCCACTCCCGACTTCGCCGCCCGCGACCTCATGCAGGTGAGCGCGATCCTCGATCGAATGCTGCCCTTCGAGACGCCGGTCATGCTGACGGGACTCGCGGTCCCCTCGGCCTCATCGGACGAGCAGTCGAGCTGGTGGCATTCCGGATGGTCCGACCGCACCCAGGCCCGGTGGATCTCGAAGCTCATTTCGATCGCCCTCTCGAAGCCCTTCGTCGAAGCGGTCTTCTGGGGTGATCTGATCGATCGGCCGGAGCTCGAGATCCCGTCCTGCGGGCTCATCACCGAGTCCGGCGACCCCAAGGCGGCGCTGGCGGCGCTGGTCACCGCCCGACGCCGGTTGCGGAAGCCGATAGGCCTTCTCAAGGTGGCATCCCGCTCGTCGCTTCTGGGCGAAGAGGAGTGAGTATCGACGCCCTGCGCCGCGGTGTGCGTGCGGCAAGTCGCCTTCTGGGAGGCGTGATTCGATCGCCGAGCCCGCCACTTCACTCGTCGTCCAGTGCTGCGCGAGCGACGCCGCGCAGCCGGTTGATGGTGCCGGGGCCGATGCCCGGCACCCGGTCGAGGTCGGCGAGCGTCGCGTACCTGCCGCGGGCGTCGCGATCCTCGAGAATGCGCCGCGCTCGGGTCATTCCGATTCCGGGAAGCCCGGCAAGTTCGCGAAGCGTCGCCGTGTTGAGATCGACCGGTCGTGGCTGTTCGAAGAGTGCGGCGAGCGTCGCGCGTCCAGATTCGCCACCAGCGCCGCCGCTGCCACTGCCACCGTCTCCGCGCAGCGCCGGCCGAGCCGAAAGAAGGACCAGAGATGCGCCCAGGAGCAGCGCGTTGAAAAGCACGACGCAGTGCGTCGTCGCCGCGACCTCGCGCATGGGTTCCCCCGAACTCACGCCGCAGCGTAGCCCGGGCGGGGATCAGGTCTGGTTGGGATCGAGGACTCGAGAGTCGTGAACCATGCGCGGGAGTCGAGGAGTTCATGGGCTCGCCAGCCGACTATCCTCGCCGCGTTGGACTGGTTCGCTTCCATCCAGAACCACCGGGCGATCAAGTCGCTGGTGGAATTCTCCGAGGCCGGTGGTTCGGCTTCGGTCCAGGGCGCCGTCGGGTCGAGCACGACGATCGTCGCGGGAGCTGCTGCGCGCCTGCTGAAACGACCGGTGCTGCTGGTCGTCGCCCACCTCGACGATGCCGACGAGGCCGCGGACGAACTGAACGGCCTGGGGATCGAGGCCGTGCGGCTCCCGGCCCTCGAGGCGCTTCCCGGGCAATCCGACTTCAGTCTGGATCTCCTGGCCGGCCGACTGGCCCTCGCCCAGCGACTCATCGACGGTCGTCCGCCGACCATGATGATCGCGGCCATGCCCGCGCTGATGCAGGGCCTGCCGGAGACGGCGCGGATGGCGTCACTTCTTCGCACCGTTCGGGTCGGGGAGCGGGTCGATCTTCGAGAACTCGCGGGCTGGCTGGAGCAGGGGGGATACGCCCGGCGCGAGAGTGTCGAGGGTCCGGGAGAGTTCGCGGTGCGCGGCGGAATTCTCGATGTCTTCCCACCTGGTGGCGAACGAGCGGTCCGGCTCGATCTCTTTGGAGACGAGATCGAGCGGATGTTCGAGATCGATCTCGTCACCATGGCCAGCGATCGACGCCTCGAGAGCGTCGAGTTCGTCGGCGCCAGCGTCGAGGCGGTCATGGGCGACGACTCCTCGGTCCACTTCACCTCGCTGCTGCCGCGGTCCACGGTGGCGATCCTGGCGGAGACCGCCGAGATCATCGAACAGGGGCGGGGCTACTACGAACGCGTCCGCGATGCCCGCAGCATCATCGGTCCCCCGCGGGTGATGGCCGAGATTGCCAGGCTGCACGCGGTGGTCGATGTCAACGCCTTCTCCTCGGGCGCCAATCCGAGTCGTCGCGTCGAGCTCTCGCTGGCGGCGCTGCCGACGTTTGCCGACGACGTCTCCGAGGCGATCCGCGAACTGGCCGAGCTCGCCCGATCGCACCGGGTGGTGGGGCTCTGCGACACCTCCGGTGAAGCGGATCGGACCCGGGACCTGCTGCGCGAGTTCGGTGGCGGAGCCTCGGTCGTCGTCGAGGAGCGGCACCTCCACCGCGGATTCATCTTCGACGCCGGCGAGCGGTCGGCGCTGGCGCTCGTGCCCCAGCATGAGCTGCTCCACCGCTATGGCGTTCGTCGCCGCACTCGCGGGATCGGGACGGGCAAGGCGCGGGACGCGTTCCTCTCCTTCGAGCCCGGCGACTATGTGGTCCACCGCGATCACGGCATCGCCAGGTTCCTCGGGCTTGGGACCATTCCCCGCGATGCCAGCCGCGAGGATCTCGGCGACGACGAGGTCCTCACGCTCGAGTTCGACGGCAGCTCGCGGCTGCACGTGCCCATCGCCCGGATCGACCTGGTGCAGCGATACATCGGCGCCGGCAATGCCCGGCCGACCCTCTCCACCATCGGCGGGAAGCGCTGGAAGCGGGCCAAGGAAGAGGCCGAGACCGCAGTGCGCGATCTTGCGGCCGAGATGCTGCGGGTGCATGCGGCGCGGGAGGCGACCCGCGGCATCCGCTATCCCAACGACACCATCTGGCAGCAGGAATTCGAGGCGGAGTTCCCCTACGACGAGACCGAGGACCAGCTCACCGCAATCGCCGCCGCGAAGCGGGACATGACCAGTCCGCGCCCGATGGATCGCCTGGTCTGCGGCGACGTCGGCTTCGGCAAGACCGAGGTGGCGATGCGGGCCGCCTTCAAGGTGGTCGAGTTCCAGAAGCAGGTGGCGGTGCTGGTGCCGACGACGGTTTTGGCCGAGCAGCACGAACAGACCTTCCGTTCTCGCTTTCGCGCCTATCCGTTTCGGATCGAGAGCCTCAGTCGTTTCAAGACCGACGCCGAGCAGCGCGTGGTGCTGCGGGATCTGGCCCACGGCAAGGTCGACGTGGTGATCGGAACCCATCGCCTGCTCAGCAAGGACGTGCAGTTCAGCGATCTCGGGCTGGTGGTCGTGGACGAGGAGCAGCGCTTCGGGGTCGAGCACAAGCAGCGACTGCTCGAGTTTCGGGTGACCGCCGACGTTCTCACGCTCTCGGCGACGCCGATTCCACGGACCCTGCACATGGCCATGCTCGGGCTCCGCGACATCTCCTCGCTCACCACCCCGCCGCTCGATCGCCGGGCCATCGTCACCGAGGTCTTTCCCTTCAATCCGAATCGCATCAAGCAGGCGATCGAGCGGGAACTTGCCCGCGAGGGCCAGATCTTCTTCGTGCACAACCGCGTGCACAACATCCAGTCGATCGCCGACGACGTGCGCCGACTGGTGCCCGAAGCCAGGATCATCGTCGGCCACGGCCAGATGCCGCCGAAGGAGCTCGAGGACGTGATGCTCCGCTTCATGCGTCACCAGGCCGACGTCCTGGTCTGCACCACGATCATCGAGAGCGGCATCGACATTCCCACCGCGAACACCATGGTGATCAACAACGCCCACATGTTCGGCCTGGCGGAGCTGCACCAGCTCCGCGGCCGCGTCGGGCGGTCCAAGCACCGCGCGTACTGCTATCTGCTGACGCCTACGGACCGGACCATCACCGAGGATGCGATGAAGCGACTACGGGCCATCGAGGACTACTCGATGCTCGGCGCCGGCTTTCGCATCGCCATGCGCGATCTCGAGATCCGCGGCGCGGGAAATCTGCTCGGGGCGGAGCAGTCGGGCCACATCGCCGCAGTCGGATACGACCTCTACTGCCGATTGCTCGAGCAGGCGGTCGCGGAGCTGAAGTCGGAGGTGCCGGGGCGCGCCCCGCCGCCGTCGATCGTGGAGATCGGCCTCAAGGGATCGATTCCGCGGGGCTTCATTCCCTCGGAATCGAGGCGGATGGAGGCGTATCGCCGGGTCGCCGAGGCGACGACGGTCGAGAGCCTCGCCAAGGTCGAGGCAGCCATGGTGAGCGCGTACGGCGAGCTTCCCAAGGCCACCAAGCTTCTGCTCGAACTGGCCACGCTCCGCTCGCAGGCGGCATTGCTCGGGGTGCAGTCGATCACCCGGGTGGAGCAGGATGTGGTCTTCAAGACCACGCGGCCGAAGGAACTGGAGGCCGCGATGGCGGGGGCGCAGGGCACGCTTCGAGTGATCGGCGGCGTGCAGGGCGAGGGTCTCGCCGAGGTCTTCTTCCGACCGCCGAAGGCGTTCCTGGAGCCGCCGACGTTGTTGGCGGTACTGCGGAAGCGGTTGGGGGCGAGGAGGGAGTAGAGAGGAGAGAGGAGGGAGGAGAGAGGAGAGAGGAGTACAGAAAGAGTCAGTCAGGTGAAAATTCCGTGATTGGGGGAGTGAGCGATCTGGCGAGTAGGCTCGCGGAAGAGTTGGGGCTGGGTCGGCGGTCGACGCGGCTTCAGGGGGTTCGAGGGAGTTCGAGAGATTTGCCGGAGGGCACTGGCTCATGTTTCTGCTGCATCGCGAGCGCGGGGAACGGCTGCGGGAGTTTCGGGCGGTCTGGGTGGAAGGAGACGACGTCGTCGAGCGAGCGGGCGTGGTCGGGGCCGAGGGGCCGCTGACGCGGACTGCTGTCGCTGCGGGTCAACCGCCCGAGGTGATGATGAACGCCGTGCTGGAGCGAGCGCGGGGTGATGGATTCGAGGGGAAGTCCATCGACGAGCTGAGCCACCTTGCGGTGCGGTGGGGCTTCGATGGAGAGTGGCTTCAGGCCGATGACGACGATCTCGAGGCCATCGTCGAACGACTCCATCAGGCCCTCTGGGTGAGAGGGCTCGGCGGGGCCGATGGCTCGATGGTCGGCGACTCGGTGGTGGTGATCGACCTCTCCGCGGTCGATGCCAATAGAGCGAGGGAAGTGCTCACCGAGGCGCTGAAGGCAACGGCGGTGGCGGAGTTCGCCACCATCGGCGAGGTGTGAGGCGAGCGGCTGGCGAGTGACTGGCGAGCGGCTGGCGAGTGACTGGCGAGTGGCTGGCGAGTGACTGGCGACCTTCTGAAGATCGCCTTGGGGGGACCGCGCCGGCCGGTGGGAGATGCAGGAGCGGCATCGGGGAAGAAAGTGAAGAGCAGCCCGCGGCTGGGCCGATCAAGTCTTCACTCAGGCCTTCAAAACGATTGGTCGGGCACGGTTGCAGGATGACCGACCCGGGCCCGTCCCCACCCCCCGGAGAGCTCGTCCATGATTGCCAATCGCCGCACGGTCCTTGCGGAGACCCGTCGCTCGATCACGCACAAGTTCTCGATCAATGGACACGAGGGCTACCTGACCGTGGGACTCTTCGAGGACGGCCGACCGGGTGAGATCTTCATCAAGATCGCCAAGGAGGGATCGACCCTCTCGGGGCTCATCCAAGGCTTCTGCCGCTCCTTCAGTCTGGCGCTCCAGTACGGGCTTCCGCTCGAGGCGAGCATCGAGCGGTTCCGAAACATGCGGTTCGAACCGAGTGGTGCCACCAGCAATCCGGAGATCCCCAGGGCCTCGAGCATTCTGGACTACGTGGCCCGATTTCTCGAGCTGCAGTTCATGAACGCTCCGTCGACTGCCTCCGCGAGGTGACCCCAAGGGTTGCGAAGCAGGCTGCAGAACAGGTCGCGAAGCCGACCCATCAGGCCGACCGCCAAAGCGGTCAAAGCGAGACTTGCAGAACACCGCGAAGCGCCCCTGAGGCGCCTCGCGGTGTTTTGTCGATGTCGCCCACCGAGCCGTTACTCATGCCCGAGTCGGGCGACGTGAGCACGGATCGGCCAAGGTCAGACGAACTGACTCAGGACTTTCGCGATGGCCGCTCGGGTCGCTCGGAGCGCTCCGGTCGATCGCCGCGGGGCTTGCCGCCTCCGGCGCGATTTCTGGGGCCGCGCTCGTCTGCACCCGCCTCGGCGCCTTCGTCACCCGCGGGTGACGCGTCGGCCGTTGCGGTCTGTTCCGCAGCTCGCATCTCGGCTTCGAGCTGTCGGTCGGCCTGCACGTTGAGCGTGATCTCGCTCTTCAGATCGCGGTCGAGCTGGATCGGGACCTGGTACGAACCGATTCGGCGGATCGCGCCGCTGAGGCGAATGGCACGGAGTTCGACGCCGTAGCCGGCGGCATGAAGGGCGTCGGCGATGTCGCGCTGGGCGATCGATCCGTAGAGCACACCCTGATCGTTGCAGCTCCGCTGCACGGTGATCGAGATATCGACCATTCGGGCGAGCAGTGCCTCGCGCGAGGAGCGTTCCGCGGCGACATGAGCCATGGCCTTGGCTCGGGCTTCACGAAGCGATTCGATCTTCTCGGGAGTCGGGAACTCGCCGAGGCCGTGGGAGAGCAGGTAGTTCCGCGCGAAGCCGGGGCGGACCTTGACCATGTCGCCGACGATTCCGAGGTTCTCAACGCTCTCGAGGAGCAACAGTTCGATGTTTCGAGCCATAGGTGCTGTCCTTGGAGCAGTGGCGAGTGTTCTCGCCGACTGCCAGTTAGGAGCGTGACGCGCGCCCCAGCAGGGAGTTGAATCCATCGGGCGTCAGACCGATGGCTGAGAGGACGATCGCCGCCCTCGGGACTTTGCGTAATCTCTCTCGATTGCGCGCCAGACGCGCCAGACGCGCCAGACGCGCCAGACGCGCCAGACGCGCCAGACGCGAACGATCGCGGAAGGTGCGGAGGATAGCCCGATTTCGCGACCGAGACCAGACCACCGTGCCGCCCGACGCCCGAGACGCCTGTGACGCCCGAGACGCCGCCGAGCCCGGGACCGCCGCACTTGGGACCGCCGAGCCCGGGACCGCCGAGCCCGGGACCGCCGAGCCCGGGACCGCCCAGCCCCAGCTCGGCGTGCGACGACGCGAGTCGCCGTTAAGAACAGTGATTCGCCCACTTGAGCGAAGACCGAAGTGACACGGATCTTTATGGCGAGGTCCTTCGCGTCGTGCGCAGGAAGGATGGAGCACGGAGGACACGGAGGTCACGGAGGACACGGAGGAAGAGGCAAGGGTGCGGACAGCACCGGCCCCGTGATGCCGGCCCCGTGATGCCAGCCCCGTGATGCCGGCAAAACAGTCAATCGTGTCCGTTCACCAACATGACTCGCTCGCGTGCTTCTCCATGACCTCCATGACCTCCATGACCTCCATGACCTCCATGACCTCCATGACCTCCATGACCTCCATGACCTCCATGTCCTCCATGTCCTCCATGACCTCCATGTCCTCCGTGTTCCATACCTCCTGCGCGCGAGGTGACGAAAGTCTGGCGAGCATGGTCGACGTGCACGGATGTTGCGAGCACCAGCGTCTCGCCGAGCCCCAGCTCGGCGAGTTCCAGGCTCGGGGCCG
>Ga0163153_10007054_pt1 | contig 12275 bp, 9 predicted proteins | sample OliLakLV19MP6IB1_FD_148629 | JGI IMG/M metagenome (GOLD analysis project Ga0163153, IMG submission 148629) | Freshwater microbial mat bacterial communities from Lake Vanda, McMurdo Dry Valleys, Antarctica - Oligotrophic Lake LV.19.MP6.IB-1 | ecosystem: Environmental > Aquatic > Freshwater > Lake... | reverse complement strand
AGCGAAATACAAGTTAACGGCTCACCATCTCTTAACGCAAGAAAATCATGGTTTGGCAATCTATCTTGTCCCCGACATGCACGGATTATCCACATGTCGTGCCACCGAGGCGCTCGATGCGCGCGGTAGATTCTCGATATCGAAGTAATTTGCGTTGACACCACCATCGCAAATTACAGTTGATTAAGCGGACGGCTTCACCATGATTCATAAAGTCCTTCGCGATATAATGTTACAGATGATTCACATATTAGCGCTCTGTTCGGATATTGTTAAGGCCATTGGCGGTGCGACGACGGGCGATCGGCGATCGCTTCCGACCGATCTGTTCTGCGGTGGGGGAATTTGATTTATCCACGAGTTATCCACATTCGTGTTGCCGGCTCGACTTGATTTTCGCAGCCCCCTGTCGAAACTTCCGCAACGCCTCCTCCGATGGGCAATCGTCCGCCGGCCAAAGCACGAAATGAACCTGCTCGAAATCACCAAACTCGTCAAAAGCTACAGCGGACGGGTGGTCGTTGATCAAGTCAGTTTTGTCATCGCGCAGCGGGAAATTGTCGGGCTGCTGGGTCGTAACGGCGCGGGCAAAACCACGATCTTCCGAATGATCCTGGGCATGATCGCCCCCGATTCCGGCGCGGTGGCGTTCGATGCGCAAGACATCACCCACCTGCCGATGTACAAGCGCGCGCTGCGCGGAATCGGCTACCTTTCACAGGAACAGAGCATTTTTCGCCAACTCAGCGTGCACGATAACCTGATGGCGATCCTCGAAACACAAAATCTCCACCGCCGTGAACGCGTGCGCCAGGCGGAGCAGTTGATGGACCAGTTTGGTCTCACCAAACTCCGCAACCAGAAGGCCATCCTGTGCAGCGGCGGCGAGAAGCGGAAGTTGGAGATCGCCCGCGCGCTGATCACCAAACCCAAACTGGTGCTGCTCGATGAACCGTTCAGCGCCGTCGACCCGATCGCGGTGGAAGACCTGCAACGGGAAGTGATTCGGCTGCGCGACGAGTTCGGCAAGAGCGTGCTGATCACCGATCACAACGTCGCGCAAACCTTGAAAGTGGTCGATCGCGCCATCATTATCAATGACGGTCGGATTCTCAAAGAAGGCGCGCGTCGTCAGATCATTAACGACCCCGCCGTCCGCGCCGCCTATCTGGGCAACACGTTCCGCGGGGACGAATTTGATTGATAGATCGCTGCGCCTGAAACCAACTTTTTTTTAGAACCCATTTCAAAACCGCAGATCACGCAGGTCCCGCAGATAAAATTGAGTGAAATCTGCGTTATCTGCGTAATCTGTGCTTACAAAGATTGGTTTTGAAACCGCTCCGACTAACGTCCGAGAAACGCCTCGCCGACCGGTATTGCCGCGCGATTGGCTCCTATGTGCGTATTCGGCAAAGTTTAACGCGCCGGATTGTGCCCTGCCCTGCGGAATCGAAAATCCTGCTGTGGAAAGCACCTAAGCGCACAATTTCGATTGGAACGCGCGAAAGTGATTCAGCATTCCCACCGATAAATAGCGGGGCGAGAGATTGATTCCGCCGACGAAATTCGGCAGTGGCCATTTGACCGGGTTGGGAAAGAAAATGAACGCCCAACTGATCGAACAAATAAAGAGTTGTCCGACACTTCCGTCGCTGCCGGCGATTGCGGTGCAGGTGCTCGACATGGCGCAAAAAGCCGATGTCGACATTACCGAGATCGCCCGGCTCATCAGCAAAGATCCGGCATTGAGCACCAAGATTCTTCGCACGGTCAATTCCAGCTTTTACGCGCGGAGTAAAGCCGTCAGTACGCTCAGCCAGGCGCTGGTGATACTCGGCCTGCAGTCGGTGAAAACGTTGGTGCTGGGGTTCTCGCTGGTTTCAAATATATCGAAGACCAAATCGCGCGGGTTTGATCACATCACCTATTGGCGCCGCGCGATCTACGCCGCCACTGCCGCAAGAGTCATCGCCTCAAAGATTTCGATGGTGCAGCAGGAAGAGGCCTTCCTGTGCGGGCTGCTCAAAGACATCGGCATGATGGTGTTCGACCAGGTGCTCGGCGACAAATACAGCACACTGTTTGCCAAGGCGGCGTCGCACCCGGCATTGGCCGAAATCGAACTCACCGAACTCGGTATGACGCACGCCGACGTGGGCGGCATCCTCGCCGAGGAATGGAAGCTCCCTCCGCTTTTGCAGGTGCCGATTCGCAACCACCACAATGTTGAAGCGGTAACCGACCCGGCCCTGCGGAAGCTGACCAACTTAGTCGCGCTAGCCGGCTGCTGCGCCGACGTGTTTGCCGACCCCGAATCCGCCGCCGCAATCGTCACCGTTCGGAAGCTGGCCAACGACCTGTTCAAGCTCACCGAAGCCGACTGCGATGCCATGCTGGCCGACATCGGCAAGCGGACGAAGGAAATGGCCGGCTTGTTCGAGATCAATATTGGTTCGGCCGCCGGCTACGAATCGATTTTAAAGAAGGCCAACGAAACGCTGGTTCAGATCACCCTCCAAAGCCAGATGCAGGCGACGCAGTTACGGCAGCAGAATGAAAACCTGCAGGAGCGCGTGATGACCGACGGGCTGACCAAGCTCGCCAACCGTTCGCGGTTTGATGAGTTTCTTGCCGAAAAATTTGCCTTGGCCGTCGCCGCCGGCAAGCCGCTGGCGCTGATTATGATCGACATGGACAAGTTCAAATCCGTCAACGACACGCACGGCCACCCCGCCGGCGACGAGGTGCTTCAATCGGTGGCGCGGCTGGTCAAAGTCGCCGCACGGCCGACCGATCTGGTCGCCCGCTACGGCGGTGAAGAAATGGCGTTGATCCTGCCCGATACCAACCGCCAACAAGCCGCAGCGATGGCCGAAACCATCCGCCGGGCGCTGGCAGCCAAACCGATCGCCACGTCGTCCGCCACCATCGCGATCACCGCCAGCTTCGGCGTGGCGTGCCTCGAACCCGGGCTGCCGATCCAGGTGCCCGCGCACCTCATCAAAGCCGCCGACTTAGCGCTCTACCACGCCAAACATTCCGGCCGCAACAATGTCAAGGTCTTTACGCCCAATCCGCTCGCCGCAGCGTGAGCCATATCATGGCGCGGGATAACGCGCCGGCTGGCCGTTGATCACGCTCATCACGTCGCGCACCACCCAGCTCATATTCTGCAGCGAGGTCGCCGTGCGCGCGGCCAGGTGCGGGGTGAGCAGCACGTTGTCTAATCCCAGCAGCGGGGAGTCCGGGCCGGGCGGCTCGGGGGAAAACACATCGATCGCGGCGCCGGCGAGTCTTTTCTGACGAATCGCCGTCGCCAGCGCCGCGGCATCGAGCACTTCGCCGCGGCTGGTGTTGATGAGGATGGCGTCGGGTTTCATCTGCGCAATCGCCTCGCCGTTCACCAAGCCGTGGTTTTCCGGCCGGCCGTCGACGTGAATGGTCAGGATGTCGCAGCCGCGATAAAGATCGCTCTTGCCGACCGCCGTCGCGGGAAAACTGATCTGACTCCGCACATCGAGCAGGTCGTTATAGATCACCCGCATGCCGTAGCCGTTGGCCGCAATGCGCCCGACGCGCCGCCCGACCCGGCCCATGCCCAGAATGCCGATCGACAGCTCATCAAACTGTCGCCCGCGCACCGTATCGCGCAGCCGTTTGAACTCGGCGGGCGAATACACCGTCTCACGAAAGAAACACCACGGACGAAGCAACTGAGCGATGTAACCGAAGACGAAATCGCCCACCGCGTGGGTGTTGGCATCGGGCGTGTAAACCACCTCAATCCCCCGCCGCCGGCACGCGGCAACGTCGATGTTTTCCAACCCCACCCCGCCGCGGCCGACCACCCGCAACCGTGGCGCGGCGGTCAGCAGAGCCTCGTTGACTTTGGTATAGGTGCGAACGACCAGCCCGCGCGCTTCGGCGATGGCGGCGCCAAAGTCCGCGTCCGTCGCACCCGTTTCAATCACCCGGGCGCGCTCCTTCAGCCAGTTCAGCGGCCCTACATCGGAGCCTTCTGTCACGACGACAACCGGCAGTTCGTCTTCAGCCATCGGCAAAGTTGTACTCGATTGTGAATTCTGTAGCATCGATCTGGGAACGAGGAAAACATGAAGTCGATCAGCAAAATCTTTGTCGTGGCGGCGGTACAGACCCTTTCATCGCTGGCTTGGGCCGATGTAACGCTTTCGAAACTTTTCACCGATCACATGGTGTTGCAGCGCGAGGCGAAGCTTCCTGTCTGGGGCAACGCCGACGCGGGTGAGCAAGTGACCGTGACGCTCGCCGGCCAGAGCCGATCAACCGCCGCCGACGACAACGGCAAGTGGCGGGTGGTGTTTGAGCCGGTGGTCACCACTGATGCATTGACCATGACCGTTGCGGGCAAGAACACGATTACCATCACCGACATTGTCATGGGTGAAGTGTGGGTGTGCTCGGGTCAATCCAACATGGAATGGCGGCTGGATAATTCCAACGACGCCACCACGGAAGTGCCCGCTGCCCTGTGGCCGCGGATTCGGTTTTTCAATGTGAGCGCCAAGAAGAAACCGGCGCGCGAGCCCGCCGCCGATGTCGATGCCGCATGGCAAATCTGCACGCCCGAAACCGCCAAAGGCTTCAGCGCCGTGGGCTACTTTTTCGGCCGGCATTTGCACCGGGAGTTGCAGAATGTGCCGATCGGCCTGATCAACGTAAGCTGGGGCGGCATGCCCGCCGAGGCGTTTGCTGATATGGAAACGCTGCGCAGCGATGATGCGTTCGCAGACATCATCGAGCGATTCGCCAATGCGGTGACGATGTATCCGCAAACCTTCGCCGAGTACGAAAAGAAATTGACCGCCTGGGAAGAAGCCAGGAAGATCGCCGAAGCAAAAGGCGAGAAAGCGCCGAATCGCCCCGGCGTGCCCTACGGCCCGGATTCGCCCAACGCGCCGGCGGCACTGTGGAACGGGATGATCCATCCGATCATTCCGTACGCGATGCGCGGCGCCATCTGGTATCAAGGCGAATCCAACGCCGGCGACGCGGCGCGGGCGAAGCAATACCGCAAACTGCTGCCCGCGATGATCGGCAATTGGCGCAAGGCATGGGGGCAGGGCGATTTTCCTTTCCTCATCGTTCAGTTGGCCAATTGGAGAGAACCCGCCACCCAGCCCGCCGAGCCTGATAGCGCGTGGGCCTTGCTTCGCGAAGCGCAGACCCTGACGACCGAAACGGTTCCGAACACCGCGCAGGCGGTCATCATCGATATCGGCGACGCCCAAGACATTCACCCGCGCAACAAGCAGGACGTCGGCAAGCGCCTCGCGTTGGCCGCCGAGAAGCTGGCTTACGGCCGCGATGTCGTATTCAGCGGGCCGGCGTATCAATCGATGCGCGTCGAAGGAAACAAAGCGGTGTTGAGCTTCGACCACATTGGCGCGGGGTTGGTGGCCAAAGGCGAAAACCTGGAAGGCTTCGCCATTGCCGGCAACGACGGCGTGTGGCACGTCGGCGACGCGATCATTGAAGGTATTACGATCGTCGTCAGCAATACCAACGTCGCGTCGCCCAAGGCGGTGCGTTATGCCTGGGCGAACAACCCGCGGGCGACGCTGTACAACAAAAACGGTCTGCCGGCGGTGCCGTTTCGGACGGATCGGGATTGACCCCAACAAAAAGTGGACTCAGTTAAAGCGAATCGCACGAGACGCTTCTCTCGCGCTCACAACCTTGGCGCTTCCGTCGCACATCAGCATGTTGATGGCAGGATTCTTTGGGGCGTTCGCTTTCTTGAGCTTGCCGTGACGGTTGAAATCCGGGGTAAACACATTCGCATCAGGAACAGCCGGCATCGGCGCTGTTACGGGGGTCCACCAGGGCCACGTTGGCGACACTGATGTGTTCACGTGAATGCTGTCGTAAACCAACGCTCGCTCAGCGGGTCGCTCCCACTGCGTTTGCTTCCAATACCAACCGGTGGTTTGCGTTTCAGTGCCGGTGAGAAATCGTATCGCCCAGTTCGTGTAGGGCCTCTTACTAACCGATGGAGCAACAACTGTATCCGGAGTGAACGTGTAAATGTTCATCGAATAACCGTTGTGGAAATCGCTGTTGAAGGTTGGACTGCCGGCAACCCAACCCACGCGAGCCCACGAAGGGCAGCCCCACAGCACGTTGTTTCCATCTTTTATCGTTCCATGTTCGGCAGCATTTTTACCATCGTAATTGAGTCCGACCCCATCAACTGATTTGACCACGTAGCGGGAAATGAAATGCACCCACCTTTTATCACGATTAACCGGCGAACCGCCCGTAACTGCATACTGGTGGGTTGCCATCGGCCAATAACCTTTGTTATCGCCGGCGTAGAGGAAGTACGCTTGACCGATTGATTTGAGGTTCGACAAGCACTTCGCCTTGTCCGCTTGCGCGCGAGCCCCACTGAGTGCCGGTAACAGAACGGAAATTAGCAGCGCAATGATCCCGATCACTACCAACAACTCAACGAGCGTGAACCCGCGCAACTTTGCCTTCATCTGCGACATTAAACCTCCACGAACTTCGCCATGATCGAAAGAATTATACTGGTTATAGAATTATACATGGGTTTTGGAAAGCGGCAACGAAAAAATCCCTTGATTGCGGGAGTGAAGTTAGAATTTTCGGCGTGAGATTGATTGTAGCCGCGAAGCGGCGGTAGACGATAGCCTGGGGCGAAAGCCCCAGGATTGCAACAAAGCACCAAAAACCTCGAAGGGGCGAAAGACCGATGCCCCAAACGCTCACCGCAATTCATGTTCACATCATCTTCTCGACCAAGTCGCGTCAGCCGATGATCTCCGCGGAACTCGCGTCGCGGCTGCACGCTTACCTCGGCGGGATTGTGAACGAACTGGAATGCATCCCGCACAAGGTCAACGGCATGGATGATCACATTCACATGCTCATTTCACTCAATCCGAAAATCGGAGTGTCGGAATTGATGCGCGTGGTGAAGGCCAATTCGTCGAAGTGGGTGCATGGTCTCGGAGGCGCGCATTCCCGGTTCGCGTGGCAATCTGGATACGGCGCATTCAGCGTAAGCGAATCGAACATGGAAAGCGTGAAGCAATACATCACGACACAGGCGGAACATCACGTAAAGATAAGAAAAACCCAGGGCTTGCGCCCTGGGCTATCATCTTTCGCCGCTTCGCGGCTAACGGGTGGCGACTTAAGTCGCCACCCCGAAGCGCTCACACTTGAATCAGTACCGATAGTGATTCGGCTTGTACGGTCCTTCGACCGGAACACCGATGTATTTCGCCTGTTCCGACGAAAGCTTCGTGAGCTTTACGCCCAGCTTGTCCAAGTGCAGGCGCGCCACTTTTTCATCCAAGTGCTTGGGCAGCACATAAACAGCCTTGTCATATTTGGCTACGTTCGTGGCAAGTTCGATTTGTGCGATCGTCTGGTTGGTGAAACTCGCGCTCATCACGAAACTCGGGTGACCCGTCGCGCAGCCCAGGTTCATCAAACGACCTTCGGCGAGGATCAGCACGCTGTTGCCGGTATCTTTGAACGTATACATGTCGTACTGCGGCTTGATGTTGGTGCGCTTCACCCTGCCGGTTTCTTCGAGCTTTTCCAGCCCGGCCATGTCCACTTCGTTATCAAAGTGGCCGATGTTGGCGACGATCGCCTTGTCTTTCATCTTCGCCATCTGCTCGACGCTGACGATCTTGAAATTGCCGGTCGTCGTGACATAAATGTCGGCGTAACTGAGCGTGTCTTCCAGCGGGACGACCTGGAAGCCTTCCATGGCGGCCTGCAGGGCGCAGATGGGATCGATTTCGGTCACGATCACGCGGGCGCCCTGGCCTTTGAGGCTCTGACAGCAGCCCTTGCCCACGTCGCCGTAACCGCACACCACCGCGACCTTGCCGCTGATCATTACGTCGGTCGCCCGATTCAGTCCGTCGATCAGCGAGTGACGACATCCGTAGAGATTATCGAACTTGCTCTTGGTGCAGCTATCGTTGACGTTGATCGCCGGGAACAGCAGCGAGCCGTCTTTCTGCATCTCGTAAAGGCGATGCACGCCGGTGGTGGTTTCTTCAGTCACCCCGCGGATTTTGGCCGCCACGTTGGTCCACCGCTTCGGGTCGATGGCGAAGCACTTCTGCAGGAGCTTTAGGATTTCCTTGTACTCTTTGTTGTCGGTGGTCTCAGGCCCGGGGATCTTGCCGGCCTTTTCGAACTCCACGCCTTTGTGGATGAGCAGCGTCACGTCGCCGCCGTCGTCGACGATCTGGTCGGGGCCGGTGCCGCCGCCGAAATCCATGGCGCGTTCGGTCGCCCACCAATATTCTTCCAGCGTTTCACCCTTCCACGCAAACACCGCAACGCCCTTGGGGTTGGCCGGCGTGCCGCCCGTCTCCGGCCGACCCACCACTACGGCGGCGGCGGCGTGATCCTGCGTGCTAAAGATGTTGCAGGTACACCAGCGCACGTCCGCGCCAAGAATCACCAGTGTTTCAATCAGCACCGCGGTCTGGATCGTCATATGCAGCGAGCCGACCACCTTCAAGCCCTTGAGCGGCTTGGACGCGCCGAATTCCTTGCGACAGGCCATCAGCCCCGGCATTTCGTCTTCGGCCAGCATCATTTCTTTGCGGCCCCACTCGGCCAGCGAAAGATCGGCCACCTTGTATTCAAACCCGGTTTTGGGCTGCGACGATTGCATTTTGCGTTCTGCGACTGCGGTAGACATGTGAGTCTTGCTCCGTCTTGAGGTTGTCCGGACCCGCTACGATTCCCCACTGGAACCAGCCGCAATCCATCCGTTCATCCGGATATATTGTTGGATGGTTCCGGTGAGTTGTCAAGTGCCGAATAATCACCTTCTCACCCCCCACGCGAGGTCAGAGCGCAGCGCCGCCCCGGCTTTCGATAGGTAATCAAGTGACTGCGGGCACGACACTCAACAGTTTGCGTAGATTACATAAGTTGGGGTACTTTCGCAGGACCCTGACCCAAGGAGCGCTCCGGACAAACGGGCTGACGCTGGGCAGCGTTGGTTTACGAGTTATGACCAAAAGCTCTGGATGACCGCGCGCTGGTGTCCGCCCTCCGCGTATTCAGAATGTGATCAACCTGATCGCGAGCCGCCAGCGAATGGAAGAGTCCGTTCTGAATTCCGTGCATCAGATTCGGGAGCTGCGCAACCGGATCGTTCACAGAAATCTGTCCATTTCGCCGATCGGATTTGGCGTGTGCAAATCCCGCCTTGCCACGTATGTCAGCCGCCTGCCTCGAAAATGGTGACCCCATGCCGATTTCGCTGCTGGACCTACGGCACCACCACCGCATCGGGAAACAAGCCCGTCAATCGCGCCTTCGCCGCCTGCGCTTGTTGATAATTGTTGAACGGCGTGACCGTCACCACGGTCTGTCCCTGCGAATTCCCGAGTTTGCTGGGAATAAACCCCTCGCGACGGAGGGTGTTCATGGCGTTCTCGGCCGTTTGTGGCGATGCGAAAGTGGCCACCTGCACCGCGAATGCTTTCGCGCCGCGCTTTTGCGCGGCGCGTTTCGCGGCGTCGGTTGACGGATATTCCTGCCCAACCGCTGCCAGGGTGCGGTCGGCGTCGTCGAACTGGCCCAGCCGCTGCTGGCACAGGCCGATGCGGTAGAGCATGTATGCTTTGTCGGCGTCATCGACAGCGAGATCGTGGGCCTTCACCCAATTGCGCCAGGCGTTGCTGTAATCGTCCTGCCAGTAGAATGTGTTGGCGATGCCGGAATAAATTCGCCCGGAAAGTGCGGCCGTCGGATTGGCCCGCAGCGCCGCGGCATAGGCGGCGGCGGCATTCGACAGGTTCATCCGCTGCGCCAACGGCGACGCGGCCACTTTCGCCTCGAGCGCACGGCCTTTGAGATACAAAACCTCCGCCGCCCGGGGAGATGTCGGGGCTTCGGCCAGAATATTCTCCGCCGTCGTGAGCGCCTGGTCTGCTTGGCCCGCCGCAAGCTGCTGCCAGCCGGTGGGGAGCATCTTCGTCGCGGGATCGGTAACGCATCCGGTTGCCGCTATCGATATAAGAAATAGCGCGTATACCCGAACGCATCGATTGCGAATTCCAGAATGCAGAATTCGGAAAATGTACTGCAACTTCATTCCGATGAATCGAAAATCGAAAATCGAAAATCGAAAATCAGGCGTGTTCTGTGGCATCCTTGCCTCTCGATGAGTAAAATCTTACTACCTTAATTGAAACACGAACAATAAAAAGACCGGTGACCCATGCTCGTCCGACCCTTGCTCCAACATGCCGCAAACAAGCCCGAATCTGCCCTTGCAATTACCGACGACCGCGGGGCCGTCACTTGGCGGCAGCTTGTCGCCTCCGCCGCCAACATCGCCGCGACACTCTCAACGCAAACACAGGCCAATGCCGTCGGCATTCTGCTTCCGGCGTCGGCGGGGTTCGTCAGTAGTTTCTACGGGACGCTGCTGGCTGGCAAGATCGCGGTACCCATCAATTTTCTCATGGGCGATCGCGAACTGGCCCACATTATCAAAGACAGCGAGATCGATACCGTTCTCACCGCCCCGCCGCTGGCCGCTCGATTGGCCGACACGGGCCTGAAGGTGATCGACCTGACCCAGCTCCCCGCGCCCGATGGCGCCGTGGTCCGGCAAACTCTCGCGATGGCGGGTGCAAGCCCCACGCCGTCGCTAAAGATCGCCACGTTTCTTTACACGTCGGGCACGAGCGGTTTGCCCAAAGGCGTGGTGCTCACGCACGGCAATCTGCAGAGCGACATCGACGCCTCCATCGCCCACGCCGGGTTTAACGATCAGCACCGGTTTCTGGGCATCATTCCGCTGTTCCATTCCACCGGTCTGCTGGCGACGATGCTCGCGCCGATGCAACTCGGGTCGGCCGTCACGTACATCGCGCGGTTCAGCCCCGTCGCCACGATGAAAGCCATCCGCGATCAGAAGATCGGCGTGATGGGCGCCGTGCCGAGCATGTACGGCGCGCTGCTTCGGCTCAAAGACGCCACCGCCGACGACATGGCCAGCCTGTACCTCCCCATTTCCGGCGGCGAACCTTTGCCGCCGGCCATTCGCGAAGCATTCCTCAATCGCTACAAAAAACATCTGATGGAAGGCTACGGCCTGACCGAAACCTGCGGCCCGGTCTGCTTCAACACGCCGCAGCTCCACAAACCCGGAACAGTGGGTCGTGTCGTGCCTAACGCCGAAGTTCGCATTGTAGACGAAAACGGCGCCGCGCAACCCACCGGCGCGATCGGCGAGGTGTGGATGCGCGGCCCGATGATCATGCAGGGTTACCACAACCTGCCCCAGGAAACCGCCGCCGCCATGACGCACGACGGCTTCTTCAAATCCGGCGATTTAGGCATGCTCGACGCCGACGGATATCTCTCCATCACCGGCCGAAAGAAGGACCTCATCATTGTCGCCGGTGAAAAGGTTTACCCGCGTGAGGTGGAAGACCTGCTCGCCCAGCATCCAGCCGTCGGCGAGGTGGCGGTGCTCGGAAAGAGCGACGAATCGCGTGGCGAAGTGGTCGTGGCGTTTATCGTCGTGAAGGAAGGCATGGAAATCACCCCCGAGGAAATCCGCGATTATTGCCGCGCGCAAGGTTTGATAGCATGGAAGACGCCGAAAGAAGTCATCGTCACCGCCGACCTCCCGCGCTCGCCCACGGGCAAGGTGCTCAAGCGCGTGCTGGCGGAGCAACTGGCTTCGTAGCGCGGGCGTCCCGCCGTGAAGCCGGTACGCCGGCTTAAATGCACGACGGCGTACCGTCGATACTGGCGAGACGCCAATGCTACGTTACGGTTCACGATACGTCGCCTTCTTAATCAACCGCGCAAAGCGCAGCGGCTGCAGCGCGGCGCTGGCTAAATTGTTGTAAATATTCGCGGTCATGTAAACCAGCGTCTCGCGCGTCGGCCGGGCCGCGGGTTCGTGGATGAGCGGGAGGAACGCCACCACCGCCACCAGACGCAGAACGCCGCTGAGCACGAACAGCACTTCGTAGAACGTAAACGTCTGCATAAACGCGATGCCGTGTTCCCACTTCCACTCGCGGAGCACTTGCGCAATGATGCCCGCCGCCAGCCCGCCGAAGCATCCGGCGATATTGATGATCACGCTGTTGACCGCGACATAATTGCTCCCGCCGCGCTGGCCGGAATCGCCTTCGTCGCTGCCGCTGAACTCGAGCACGAAATTGAAGTTCGCCACCTCAACCCCCGCCCACAGC
>Ga0163153_10007052_pt1 | contig 12278 bp, 8 predicted proteins | sample OliLakLV19MP6IB1_FD_148629 | JGI IMG/M metagenome (GOLD analysis project Ga0163153, IMG submission 148629) | Freshwater microbial mat bacterial communities from Lake Vanda, McMurdo Dry Valleys, Antarctica - Oligotrophic Lake LV.19.MP6.IB-1 | ecosystem: Environmental > Aquatic > Freshwater > Lake... | reverse complement strand
CTTCGGTTGACGCTTGCTGAAGTGTTCGGAAGGGCCTGTGCAAACAGGCCCTTTTTCTTTTTCTGCGTTACAGGAAACCTCGTATGCCGCAGGACGTGGAAAGCATCATCAAGGAATCTTTGCAGCTCGAGAAAGCGCAGCGGTACATGGACGCGCTCCAGTTGGTCACCGAAGCGCGCCGCAAGGAGCCGCGGGACCGCCGGCTGGCGCTTCGCCAAGGTCAGCTGCTGGAAGTCACCAAGCAGGTGCCGCAGGCGCTCGGACTGTATCGGAACCTGGTCGAAGCCCAGCCGAAGACGCAGGAGGCCGACCTCGTCATCGGGCTCGCCCGTTGCTCGCTGCACCTCGGGGACTACGAACAGGCCACGCGGCTGTTCACCGAAATTCAGACCAAGATGCCGAAGCACCCGGAGATGCTGACGGGCCTTGCGGGATGCCGGCGGCACAAAGGCCTCCTCGACGAGGCCGAGGCCCTGGCAAGGCAGGCGCTCAAGGTCCAGCCCGACTTCAAGCGGGCGACTCATGTTCTCGCCGAGATCCAGATCGACAAGAAGGACGACGAAACTGCGCTCCACACACTGGAGAGCAACATTGTGCGGGAAGACCTCCATGGCGATTCGCTGGACCTCTGGCTCGCCACGCTGAAGCGTCTGGGGCGCGATCGGTACACCCAGCAGAAGCTCGAAGAGCTGGTCGCCAAGTATCCCAGGAAGCCGGAGTTCGTGTTCGGGCTTGGGGTCGTATCCCACCGCGCCGGCGAAATCCCGATCGCGCGCCCCGCCTTGGAAAAGGCGGACCAGTTGCTGCCCAACAATGCCCGGATACTGCATGAATGGGGCGTCCTGGAGCGGACGGCGGGCAACACCGAACGCTCGCAGGAACTGATCGGCCGCTCGCTCGCGCTTCAGCCGGAGCAACCGGCGGCCTTACGCACCTATGGTACCGAGCACAAGTACCGCTACGGGGATCCGGAGTTCACCCGCCTCAATTATGCCGCCGCCAGAATTTCTGACCTGGAGGCGCTCGACCAGGTCCACATCCACTACGCGCTCGGCAAGGCGTTCGAGGACGTCGAGGAACTCGACACCGCCTTCCGCCACTACGAGATCGCCGGCGTCAAGAAGCGCCGGGTGGACCGCTACGACGAGCGTGGCGCGGTCCAGATGTTCAACGTGATGCCGCAGCTCATCAATGCGAAGACCCTCGCCCAGAATCCGCAGCCTGGCTGCCAGAGTGAGGTTCCGGTGTTCATCCTCGGCATGCCGCGCTCCGGGACCTCGCTGCTCGAGCAGATCCTTTCGTCGCATCCCGATGTCTTCGGCGCGGGCGAGCTCAAGTTCCTGCCCGGCGTCCTCGACAACATTTCGGTGGGCGGAAGGAAGGTCGGCTTGAACGACACCGAGCCGGTGTTTCCTTCCGAGGAGAACGCGTCATGGGAGATGCGCGGGCAACGGTACGTGGACAAGCTGCAGAAGCTTGCGGACCAGCCGTACAAGCGCATCGTCGACAAGATGCCCGGCAACTACACGCTACTCGGCCTGATCCACGCCGTGCTGCCGAATTCGCACATCATCCACAGTCGGCGCCATCCGGTCGAGACGTGCCTGTCGAACTACCGTATCCACTTCGCCGAGGGACAGCACTGGTCATACAACCTCCGGGAGCTGGGTCGCTACTATAAGCGTTATTGGCACCTGATGAAGCACTGGCGCGAGCAGTTTCCGGGGGCGATGCTCGAGGTTCGCTACGAGGACAACGTCGCGGATGTCGAGAGACAGGCGCGACGGGTGATCGAGTATCTCGGTCTCGACTGGCACTCGAACTGCCTCAATTTCTACAACACCGACCGGCCGGTGAGGACCGCGAGCGCAACGCAGGTGCGCAAGCCGATCTACACCACGTCGACGAACCGCTGGCGCAAGTTCGAGAAGTATCTGGGACCCTTGCTGGAAGAACTTGGCGATATCGTCCCTGAATACGAGGCCGAGATCGCGAACCTCAAGTCGGCCGCGTAATGGGCACTCCGCTGCAGGCCCAATACGATGCGCGGGAGGATCGGATGCGGCTGACCCTGCATCCGGCCGCTGCCGAACCGCGCTCGTTCTGGGTGACGCGACGGCAATGGCTCGAGTTGCTCCACGCACTGGCCGCGCTGCCGCTGCCGGATGCCGTCGAACCGGCGTCCGAATCCTCGGTACCCGTCGGTGCACGCAAAGCACGTGCGCTGGAGGTGCCGCCGGCCACGCCTGTGCGGGAAATTCGCCTGCGCAGGACGCCAGCCGGGGCCCGGCTGGCGTTTGTCGCCGGGCCCGAAGGCGCGACACTCGCACTGCCGCCCGCGGGCGTCCGGCGGCTGATTCTCATGCTGCAGCAGCAAGCCGACCGCGCAGGCTGGGATCCGCAGGCTGCGCTCGCCAGGCTCAACGCACGAGACCTCGCGGGCGCTACCGTGAGCAAGGCACGGCGCCTGCATTGAGGTCGGCCGCAGGCACGCGGTTCACGATGCCTTGACGAGTACCTGGTTGATTCGTGCCACCTTCTCCTGGTTGAGATCGCCCACATAGCCGTGGAGAGTCGCCGAGGAGATCAGGATCTGATAGCGCGCGCGTGCGAGTTCCACTCGGGTATTGAATCGCTGCTGCTCGGCGATCAGCACGTCGAGGACGGTCCGGACTCCCCCCTGTACGCTCTTCTGGGTGGAAATCACCATCTGGTCGCCGGACACAAGCGCGATTTCGAGCGCCTTCACCCGCGCGATCGACGCGTTGAGTGTGTCGTACTCCTTCTTGATCTGCAGCTGAAGGTCGTCCTTGGCGTAGTCGTATGCTTCGCGTGCCTCGTCCAGCGCGGCGGTCGCCTGCCGCACCTGCGAGTTCACATACCCGCCGGCGAAGATTGGCACCGTCAATTGCATGCCGATGTAACCCACGTTGTTGTCCGTGCGCGGGAGGGTGTTCGTTGAGTCGCCGGTGCTCTCGGTGTACTGCGCGACGAGGTCGAGTGTGGGGTAGTGCCCCGATTTTGCGATCTCTACCGACGCGATCGCTGCGTCGAGCTTGGACCGCAGTACCCGCATGTCCGGGTTCTCCATCAGTGCGCGCTCGAGCCAGGTGTCGAGCTTGCCCGGATCGTATTCGTCGAGCCTGAGCGCCGGTGCGTTCAGGGTCGACAGGTTCTGGATCTTTTCACCTACGAATATTTCGAGCTGCTGTGTGGACGACGCGATTCCCAGGCGGACCTTGATTTCGTCGGCGACGAGGAGATCGTAGCGAGACTGGATATCGTCGATGTCGGTGCGCGTGCCGGTCCCGGCGTTCAACCCCAGCTTGGCTGCGCGCAGTTGCGCCTCGTAGGTCGCGCGCTGGACCAGGATGAGGTCAAGATTGTCCCGCGCGAACAGCGCATCGAAATACGCGCCGACCACGCGCACACCGAGCGACTGGAAGTCCTTGTCGAGCTGGGCTTCGGTTCCCTGCACGCTGGAACGGGCCTGATCGACTTGTGCCACGAGATTCTTGCGGTAGATCGGCTGGCGCAACTGAATCGCGCCGTTGCGCGACGGGTACCGCTGCGAGTCGGAGATACCGGCAAACGTCCTCTGCTGATCCGTATAGCCATACGCGTAGTTGAGTCCGATATTGGGCCACAATTGCGCGGTGGCCTGCGGCAGCGCTTCGCGACCCTGGTCGGCGCGCGCCCTGGCAACCTTCAGCTGGCCGTCGTTGACCCTCGACAGCTCGTAGCTGCGCAGGAGGTCGATCGCCGCCACCGGCGCGCCATGAATGGCCACGGCAACGACGAGTGCGACTATCGTGCGACGGGTACGTCTGGGGCGTTGGTCGCGCGTCACGTCATTCCTCCTTCATCGCCGCCGACATCCGCTTGAGCATCGGATGAAGCAGGTAAGTCAGCATCGAACGCTCGCCGGTCTTGATCACGACTTCGGCAGGCATGCCGGCCTGAAGCTGGCGTTTGCCCAGTTCCTTCATGCCTTCCGGCGTAATGGCCACCCGTGCGAGGTAGTAGGGCACGGGCGTGCTCGCGTTCGGGTCCGTCAGGATGTCCGACGCAATCGAGACCACCGTACCTTGCACGACGAGTTGCGGGGAGTGGGCGAACGCGGAAAAGCGAACATCGACGGGTCCGCCGATGCGGACGCGGTCAATCAGGAACGGCGCAATCTTCGCTTCGAGCAGTAGCGTCTCGTCCTGGGGAACGATATCCATCAGCTTCTGCCCTGCCTGGACCACGGCGCCGACTGTCTGGACGCCAAGCCCGACCACCTGCCCCGACGCCGACGCGCGGATTTCGGTGCGTGCAAGGTCCTCCGTTAGCGCCTTGAATTTTTCGGCCTCCGACTGCACGTCGCGCCGCACGTCGCTGAGGTTCGAGTCGACCTCCTTCCGATAGTCGGCGCGCGCGACCTCCGCGCGCTGCCGCAGTTCGAGCATGGCGCTCTGCGCGCTCGCAATCTTCGCCTGCAGGTCTGCGGAGGACGCGGCGATGTCGCTCTGGGAGCGCTCGAGCTCGAGCTGCTTGTTCCATGGCGCGTAGCCCTCGGCCACGAGATCGCGCATGCCCTTCACCTCGCGCTCGAGCGAGGCCATCTGCGTGTCCCGGCTCGCCAGCACGGCGCGATAACCCACGATCAACGCCTCCTGGCCCTGGATCGACTGGGCGATCGCGCCGAGGTTCGCGGCCAGCGAGGCACGCCGGGACTGGAGCAGCTGGTTCTGCACCGTGAGGTGCTCACGAATGATCGGATCCTGCTTCGCGGCCTCCACCAGAGCCGGGTGATAGCTGACGGTGGCAAGGCCGAGTTGCTCGGCGACGAGTCGTCCTTCATTCGCTCGCAGGCCGTAGTAGCGCTGGCGGGTCGCCTCGAAGTTGGCGCGGGAGATCGCGTCGTCGAGCCGGATGACGACGTCGTTCGCGCGGACCATTTGCCCTTCCCTGACCAGAATTTCCCGAACGATGCCTCCGGTGAGGTGCTGTACGGTCTTGCGCTTCGTATCCACGGACACCATCGCACTGTTCGGGACGCCCTCGTCGAGCGGTGCGATCGCGGCCCACAGCAGGAAGCCGCCGAACGCGATGCCGATGACGATGAGCCCGAGGCGGGTGATGCCGCGCGTGTCGTATTGCTTTTCGTCGCCGGGCTCGTCGAGCGGAGTGACGTCGATGGGGGCGGTCGAAGCGGAGGGAAGCGCTTTCATGGCGTTGTTCCTGGAACGGTCAGGCAGGGTTGTACGCAAGACCGGGGTTGGTCGGCGGTGGCGACGGACGCGAGCGCAACTTTGCAAGTACTTCCTCGCGCGACCCATCGGCAACGATCGAACCGTTGTCAAGCAGCAGCACGCGATCCGCGAGCGCGAGCACGTTGAGCCGATGGCTGACGATGAACACCGTCGTTCCGGCGTCTTTAAGGGCGGCGATCGCCGTCAGCAGCGCCGCGTCGCCTGCGTCGTCGAGATTCGAATTGGGTTCGTCCAGCACGAGCAACGACGGATTGCCGTACAGCGCCCGCGCGAGCGCGATCCGCTGGCGTTGGCCGCCGGACAGGATGCTGCCGGCGTCGCCGATCGACGTGTCGTAGCCCTTCGGCATCCGCAGGATCATCTCGTGCATCCCGGCGCGTTCTGCCGCATCGATCACCTGGATCGAGTCGACTTGCCCGAACCGGGCGATGTTCTCGGCGATCGTGCCGTCGAAGAGCTCGATGTCCTGCGGCAGGTAACCGATGGCGAGACCGAGCGCGGCACGGTCCCAGCTTTGCACCGGGTGCCCGTCGAGGAGCACGGCGCCCTCGACGTGGGGCCAGATGCCGATCAAGGACCGTGCGAGCGTCGACTTGCCGGACCCCGACGGGCCGATAATCGTCACGCATTGTCCCGCCGGGAACGTGGCGTCGAGACCTTTGAGGATCGGCTCTGCCCGATTGGGTGCCGTCGCCACCAGTGCCTGCAGCGCAACCTCGCCGGTCGGTCGCTCGCGGCGCCGGCCCTGCTCCACGGCTGGATGCGCGTCGAGCAGCGCGGCGAGCCGCAAGTAGGCGCTGCGGGACGCAAGGAATTCCTTCCATCCCATCACGATCTGCTCGAAAGGTTGCGACGCCCGCGACATCAGCACATTGGCCGCAATCATCGCACCGATCGAGATCTCGCCGTGGATTGCGAGCCAGGCACCCGCTCCGAGCGACAGCGACTGCTGCGAGTACCGCACGAACTTGACGAGCGCGGACATGCGCTGGCTCCCGGACTGGGCAGTCGCATTGAGCTCGTTGTACCGCCGCTGCCGTGATTGCCAGCGGCGGCGGAGGTCGCGCAGCATTCCCATCGACTCGATCACCTCGGAATTGCGGAGCTTGCTGAACACGTACCCGTTCACTTCCACTTCGGCCTTCGATGCGGCTTTGGTGGAACTCGCGGTCAGAACCTGGCCGACGACCGCGAGGATCACGAGGTTTGCGACGAACAGGATCGACAGCCAGCCGAGCAGCGGATGGAGCAGGAAACTCACCGCGATGTAGACCGGGGTCCACGGCGCATCGAACAGTGCGATCGTTCCGCTTCCCGTGAGGAACTGCCGAAGGACGGCGAGGTCGGCGAATGCCTGTGTCGGATTGTGGCCGGACTGCTCGAGCTCGGCCTGGAAACCGGCGCGGAAGATGCGGTCGTTCAGGGCGTCGTCGAAGCGAACGCCAGCGCGCACGAGCAGGCGGGAGCGCACCCAATCGGCGAACGACATGATGCCGAAGAAGAACAGGATAATCAGCGAGACGGCGAGCAGCGTGAGCTGGTTCTGGCTGATCAACACCCGGTCGTAGATCTGCATCATGTACAGCGTGGGCGAGAGCATCAGGACGTTCGCGATCAGGCTCAAGAAGCCGACCATGACGAACTCGCGGCGAAACGACCAGAGGACGGTGGTCAATTCGCCGCGACGGCGCGCTTCGTTATTCATCCCCATCCCTCTCTACGCTGCCGCTACGGCGGGTGCGTTCGCCGTCGGGGGCCGGCCCTTGCCCGCCATGGCGGCGAGTACCTCATCGCGCGGGCCGTACGCCTGCATCTGGCCGTCGCGCAGGACGAGGAGGCCGTCGACCACGTCGAGGATGTTCTTGCGGTGGGTGACGATGACGAGGGTCACCCCCCGCGATTTGAGCGCCTGCAGCATCCCGACGAGGGCGCGCTCGCCGGCTTCGTCGAGACTCGAGTTGGGCTCGTCCAGAATCACGAATTTCGGGTCGTTGTAGACCGCGCGCGCCAATGCGACCCGCTGGCGCTGCCCGCCGGACAACACGCAACCGCCGGGACCGATATGCGTGTCGTAACCGTCGGGGAGCGCGGCCACGGCTTCGTGCAGTCCGACCGCGCGAGCGGCCTCCTCCACCTTGGTCTGATCCGGATCCCCGAACCGGCTGATGTTCTCGGCGAACGTGCCGTCGAACAGCTCGTTGTCCTGTGGCAGGAATCCGATGTGCGGCCCAAGTTCCTCCTTGTTCCACGCGTACACGTCGACACCGTCGAGCCGGACCTTGCCCATGTTGGCCGGCCAGATACCGACCAGTACGCGGGTCAGCGTGGACTTGCCCGATCCCGAGGGGCCGATCACACCCAATACTTGTCCGGGCTTCATCGCGAAGTTGAGGCCACGCAGAATCAGCACGTTGCTGCCGGGCGCGGCGGCGCTCACCCCCTCGACCGTCAAGGCACCGTCGGGAGATGGCAGCGACATGCCCTTCGTCCGCTCAGGCATCAGCTCCAGCAATCGATCCATTCGTGCGTAGGTGTCGCGCGCGGTGACCACGGCCTTCCACTGCCCAACCAGCTGCTGGAGTGGGGCAAGAGCGCGAGCCGAAAGGATCCAGGCCATGATCATCACGCTGCCCGCGGAGCCCAGCTCGCCGATCAGTACCAGGTAGCAGGCAAATCCGAGCACCGCGGAGCTCTGCGTGACCTGGATGAACTTGGAAAGCGCGTTACCCTGGCCGGCGTGGTCGGAGGCTTCAGCCTGCTTGTAGAGGAACTTGCGTTGGCGCTCGAGCCAGCGCCGCCGGACGTGACCCATCATGCCCATCGCCTGGATGACCTGCGCGTTCTTGAGCGAGGACGACGCGTAACGCTGCGCGTCCTGGGCAAGGACTTGTGCTTCGGTAATCTGCGGCTTGGTTCTGCGCTCGGTGACGAGACCCACGATCATCATGAGGATTGCGGCGACCAGGACCACGTATCCAAGCGGGACGCTCATCGCGAAGATGATCACGATGAACAGCAATGAGATCGGGGCATCCATGAACGCGGTGCTCGCCGGCGACGTGATGAAGCCGCGCAGCATCCGCAGGTCGGCAAGGGGCGTCGTGCCGATCGGGAGGTTGCGCAGGCGGGCGTCGAACGTGGCGTTGAACACGCGGTCGCCGAGTTTGCGGTCGAGCTTCTCCGCGGCGGCGTTCAACAGGCGCCCGCGAACCCAATCAATCGTCTCCATCAGCGCATAGGCGCCGATGACCAGCAGCGTCAACATCAGGAGAGTGGTCGTGTTGCGGCTGTTCACGACGCGCCCGTAGACCTCGAGCATGTAGAGCGAAGGCGCGAGCGCGAGCAGGTTCAGCAGCGTGCTGAAGAGGATGGCGCGCTTGAAAAGGTCGCGAATCGAGCGAAGGGCGAGGCGCAGTTCGCTCTCTTCGTCACCCGCTTTCGCCGGATTCGTTGATGGAGTCGACATTTTCGGTCCGGGATCAGCGTGACGCGGCGGTTTGCAGAAAACCGGGTTCGCCTCGGCCAGATTCCTGGAGCACTGGCACGACGGCAGGCGGGACGATATCCACGTAGTCCGGCAGCAGTGCTCCAGCGGGAAGTGCCTTGGGCGTGCTCTCGGACCCTGGGGCGGCGAACTGGAAGCGGAGGTCGAAGCCCGCTGGCGTCGACACGAGCATGACCTCGACCAGCTTCTCCGAATGAAACCTTGTGGCTTCATCGGCAGAGAGCTGAACATTGAAGCGCATTCGCCCGTCGAGCGTGAACATCGAGAGCGCTCCAGCCTTCAGGCTAAGCGTGTGCCGGTCGAAGTAAACAGGCGCATTGGGCGCAAAGCGCAATAGCGGAAGCGTCGCATTCGGCCTTTTCAAGATGTTCCATGGGCTCTTCGGATGCTGAAGCACGAGGCGCGCATTGCGGCAAACGGAATAGATCGCATTACAGATCATCTGCGATCCCAGTCCCGGGTAGCGGTCGCGCATGGGGTGATAGACCAGGTGGTGCAGCGCCACACGGTTCCAGCACCGCGTTTGCTGCACAACCGGTGCGATTGCATTGCAGACGTCCGCGAACGCGATCTGCAGCGCGCGAAGACGCTCCACCTGCTCCTGAGTCCCGTTGAGAGAAACCTGTATTGGAGCGTTCACGGTAAGGGAACCGATCTTAATCCTATATGAAGAAAATGAAATGCAAGACCCGATCACGGAATAGCGGTCCACTTGGCTCCCGGGCAGGGGCCCAAACCGCATGTCCTACTCGGCTGCATCAGCGTCGGTTGATGAACGCCGGCGACTGGATCCTGCATTTCACGAAATGAACTATATCACGACTTCACGTCCTATATGAATATTTTTTGGTGCGGGACTGGCCGGCGCCCAACAGCCTGCAGTCGCGATCGAACAGCCCCGCGCCGCGAGCGTCGCCGTTGTGCCCTCGTGCCGGGAAACGCCGCCGCTTTGTTCACTTCAGGACCTGCAGCAGGTTGTTGAAGTCGTCGGTCCATACTCGCCAGTCGCGGCGGGGCGCGATCGGCAGTTCGGCCTCGGTCAGGCGTGGCTGCTCGAGGCGCTTCTGCTCGCGGGCGATCAGCACCCAGCTCGACGAATTGCCGAGCGGGTCGGCGCCGGCATCGCTGATCCACTGGGCATGCAGGCCAAGCTCGTGCGCAATCGCTTCCACCACCGGCACGAGATCGAGGAACCGGTTGGTCACATGAAACGCGATCACGCCGTCGGGCTTCATGTGCTTCAAGTAGATCTCCATCGCCTCGCGGGTGATGAGGTGCACGGGGATCGCATCGCTCGAGAACGCATCGATGGCCAACACGTCGAACTGCTGCGAAGGCTCGCTGTCGAGCTTGAGCCGCGCGTCGCCCAGCGGCAGCTCGATGGTGGCGTCGCTGTCGTCCAGAAAGGTGAAATACCGCTTCGCGATGTCGATCACCCCGGGGTTGATGTCGTAGAAGCGATACACATCGCCTTTGCTGCCATAGGCGGCGAGCGTGCCCGCCCCGAGGCCGATCACGCCCACCTTGATCGGATCACGCCGCGGATGCAGCGACTCGATCAGCCGCCCGATTCCGGAGTCCCGCGTGTAGTAGCTCGTGGGCTGCGTCCTGAGATCGGACTGCAGGTACTGCTTGCCATGCATGATGTTGCCGTGGACCAGCTGGCGGCGGCGATCGGCTTCGCCAATGCCCGTTTCCTGCACGCGCAGCACACCGTAGAAATTCCGGCTCGTGACAATGGTGCCGGTGTTGAACTCCGTGATGGCCCAGGCGCCACAGCCGATCGTGACCAGCAGCGCGACGAGACCCAGTACGCCGTATACCGGGGGCTCGCGACGCACCTGCCACAGGAGCAGCAGCGCACAGAACACGAGCGCACCGCCCAACTCGAAGTCGGCCGAAAGGAGCAGCGGCGCGAGGATGCCGACCACCGCCGCGCCGAGGGCGCCGCCCAGTGACACCATGAGGTAGAAGCGCGTGAGGTAGCGCGGCGCGGGTTTCAAGCGCACCAGTTCGCCATGGCAGAACATGCAGGCCAGGAAGAGCCCGACGCAGAACACGCCGATCTGAATCTGCAATTCATGCGCGAGTGACGGGTCGGCCAGCGTCCACGCCATGACGCCCAATGCCGCCGAGAGCATCGCGAGGATGATGTCGCGCTTGTACCAGCCGCGGCCGTCGAAGCAGAGGATGAACGTGAGCAGGTAGAGCGTGAGCGGGACGATCCACAAGAGCGGCACGGCCGCGATGTTCTGCGTGATGTGGTTGGTGACGGCCAGCAGCAGCACCGACGCCGTGCCTGCCAAGGTGCACCACAGGACCTGCCGCGTCAACGTTGGGGGCGCCTCGCTTGTGGCACGGGCTGTTGAGGCGGGTGCCGGCGCGGCCGCCGTGCCTTTGAGGCTGGAGATCGCCGCCAAGGTTGCCATTGCGACGAACAACGCGTAGCCCGCCGACCAGCTCCATGACTGCATCCTGGTGGCCACCCACGGTTCGAGCAGCAACGGGTAGCCCAACAGCGCCAGCAGCGAGGCCACGTTCGACAGTGCGAAGAGCCGATAGGGGTCGCGGCCCGGAAAGCGTCGCGCGAACCACGCCTGCAAGAGCGGGCTGGTGGTCGACAGCAGGAAATACGGAAGGCCGATGGTGGCGGTCAGGAGACCCAGGATCAGCCAGATCGGATTCTCGTCACCCGAGGGCTTCCATTGGGCACCGGGAATGATCGGCAGCAGCGCAAGACTCAAGAGCAGCAACGCGATGTGAACCTTGACCTGCATGCGCGGGAGCAGGCGCCGGATCGACCAATCCGCGTAAGCATAGCCTGCAAGCAACGTCGTCTGGAAAAACACGAGGCAGGTGGTCCACACGGCGGCCGAGCCGCCGAACCACGGCAGGATCTGTTTGGCGACGATGGGTTGGATCAGGAACAACAGGAATGCGCTGGCGAATATGGTCAGTGCGAAGAGGGGCATCAGGAAGGCCGCGGACTGCGGGGCGTTGGGCAGCGTTCATTGTAAGGGCTGACGCGCACGCCGGATTGCCGGTGCGCGGGCTGCGGCCCGCGCACGATCGCTCAATAGGTCGTGCGCGGCTTGAAGTAGTCGATGCGATCAATCGACACGACAGACACGACGTTCACGTCCACGCCTTGCAGCAGCTTCAGCGGAATCGACGCGCCCGCGCCGCCGCGAGACCATACCTTGCGATAGAACTCGGGCTGCGAGCGCACGCCTTCGCCGCCGACGCCAAGGATGATGTCGCCGACCTTGACGCCGGCCTGGTCCGCCGGACCGTCGGGTGACACGCGACTGACCACCAGTCGCCCCTGGACTTCGTCGGTGGCAACCCCCAACCAGGGCCGCGCGGGACCGGCCCGGCGGCCGGCTTTCACGAGGTCGGCCATGATCGGCTTCAAGAGGTCGATCGGCACGAACATGTTGCCTGGCACCTTCGGTTCTCCGAGCGTCGCATCGCGCACGATCAGCGAGCCGACACCGAGCAGCTTGCCATCCTTG
>Ga0163153_10007051_pt1 | contig 12278 bp, 13 predicted proteins | sample OliLakLV19MP6IB1_FD_148629 | JGI IMG/M metagenome (GOLD analysis project Ga0163153, IMG submission 148629) | Freshwater microbial mat bacterial communities from Lake Vanda, McMurdo Dry Valleys, Antarctica - Oligotrophic Lake LV.19.MP6.IB-1 | ecosystem: Environmental > Aquatic > Freshwater >... | reverse complement strand
GTGCGAGCACGTTCGCCTCGACCCACTCCCCGTAGAGCAGCACGCGTTTCTGGTGGCAGCTCGGACAGAAGACGGCCGACATCGTGCAGCGCATCCTGATCAACCAGGCGAATCTCTACAGCACGCAGATCGAGCCGTCCTCGTTCGCACAACTCAACACGGACGCGGGCGCGGCCGTGGGGATCTGGATCGGCGCCGAATCGCGCACCTGCGCGGAGGTGGTCAACGAGCTGCTCTCTGGCGTGGGCGCCTTCGGCGGGTTCAACCGCTACGGCTTGTTTAGTGTCGGCCTCGTGGCGGCGCCCTTGGGAACGGAGAAAGCAACGTTCACCGACGAGGACATCGTGCGCGCGATGCGCGAGCCGCTGCCCTCGATGGCCGACCCGGCGGTGTTTCGCACGCTCGTGGGCTGGCAGAAGAACTACACCCCGCAGACCGACCTCGCCGCGGGCGTGACGGCGGCACGGCGCACGTTCGCGGCCCAAGGCCTGCGTGTGGCGAAGAGGGAGGATCTCTCGATTCAGAGCCGGCATTTGCTCGCGCGCGAATACGGGCCGGTCGCGAGTCTCTATGCCCTCGAGGCGGACGCGATCGCGGAGGCGCAGCGGCTGTTCGACCTGTGGAGCGCGCGCAGGGTGCACCGGCTGGCCCTCGGGTCGCTCTCCGCGCTGACGCGCGAGCTGGGGCAGGTGGTGGTCGCGCAGCATGCGCGGCACGGCCTCTCGCTCGGCGTCGCCGCGCGCATCCTCGGCCATAAGGTCACCAGCGGCGGCGTCGAGCTGAAGGTGCTCGTCTGATGGGCATGCTGATCGCCTGGGACAACAAGGCCGACGCGGCGACGCTTTCGGACGTGGGCTCGCAGCTCGCCTCGCTTCCGGGCACCAACGTCCAGCAGCCGCACCTGTCGCTCAAGTGGACGACGGCCTCGGGCGTGACCACCTCGTACATTGTGTTCGATCTTCTCTCGTCGCTTTCCTGCGCGCTGCTCGCGGTGCTGGGCACGACCCTCACGGCCGCAGCCACGATGCGCCTGCGCGCCTCGGACGCCAACGCCGGCGCGGTGCCCGGCGATCTCTACGATAGCGGCGTGATCGCGGCGGGCGTAAAGGACGGTTACGGCGCCATTTACAAGGCGTTCGCCGCGGTCGCCGCGCGCTATTGGCGGCTCGACCTGACCGATGCATCGCTCGCGGCGGGGCTGCAGGTTGGCCGGGTGTTCCTCGGCCCGAGCTGGGCGCCGTCGGTCGGCCCGGAATACGGGTGGGCCGTGACGGCAAAGGATGCGAGCAAGGTGGGTGAGAGTTACGGCGGGCAGAGCTACCCGGAGATCCGCCCGCAGGCGCGCGTGCTCGAGTTCACGCTCACCTGGGAGACCGAGGCGGCGATGTACGACAACGCCTTTGCACTCGCGCGCGCGAACGGCGTGGTGAAGGACGTGCTCGCAATCCGCGACATCAACGGTGCGTATCTATCCGAGCAATCTGTGTGGGGGCTGTGCAGCGCATCCAAGCCGATCAGCCACCGCACGTCGCAAAGCTATCAACAGCAATTCACGATCAAGGAGAGGCGCTAAATGGGCATTCTGGCCGCACTGGACCGGACCTTCGAGACCACCGTCACGGCAGGGGTGGGAACGTATACGCTCGCCGGCGCGCAGGTGGGCTTTCAGGCGTTCGCGGCGGCGGGCGCGAACAACTATGTGCCTTACTTCGCCACCGACGAGCGGCTTCTCGTACGCCGATGGTGTCGCTCCGCTTGTTCAAACGAGCAGCGCCGGTATTGAGGAGCTGGCGCGCGGGCTGGCCAAGGTGTCGCTCAATCGCCCGGTCGGCGAACGCTTCGAGTACAGCAACCTCAACTGGGTGCTGCTCGGCGCGGTGCTGGAGGCCGTGACGGGCCGCTCGTGGCAGGCGCAGTTACAAGCGCAAGTGTTCCAGCCGCTGCAGATGACGCACAGCTACACCGGCCACGATGCCGGCCGGCAAGCGGACATGACCGCCGTACATCGCCTGTGGTTTGGTCGACCGGTCGCGCATCGGGTCGGGCTGCTGCCGGGTTTCGCACCGGCCGGCAGCCTGGTGTCGAGCGCGGGCGACATGTCTCGTTACCTGACCATGCTTCTGGCCGAAGGCGCGGGTCCTGCTGGTCGCGTCGTGTCGCAGCATGGCGTGGCACAGCTGTTGGCGCCGGCCGCGCCGCTACGACGCTTCAAGCTTGGAGCAACAGACTTCGAGTTCCGCTATGGCGAAGGATGGCTGGTCGGGCCCTTCGGGGCCGGGGCAGATGCGCGCTGGCACCAAGGCGCTCTCGCGTCGTTCGAAGCCTGGATGGTGCTGCTGCCCGACACCCAGCAGGCGGTGGTGCTGCTGATCAATGCGAAGAGCGACTTACCCTTTAACGGCCTGGACGCCGTGACCAGCCGGCTGCCGATCGGTGTGGTGAATCTGCTGCTTGGCCAGCCCCCGCCGAAGGGGCCGAGCCTTCAGGAGGCCTACCTGCCGTTCAACATCGCATGCGCCATCGCCGTCGTCGTGTTGATGGCTCTGTCTAGATGGGCTGCACGCACTCGCCGCGTGGCAGGATCTGCGGTGCTTGTGGGGGTGGCGATCACAATCGTCATCACCTTGTGGGCCTTTGACCTGAACGCAAAGATGCTCCTGGCTTTCGCACCGGATGTCGCTTTGGTCGTGGCGGCTGCGTTGATCCTGCTGTGCTTGCCAGCAGCGCTACGTGCGGGGGCCTGGGCACGCGGTGCGCTCAGCAGCGCACACCGACGGCCACCATGAAGCGCAGGCTTGTGCGGGTTGTCTTTGCCCTCGTGATCTTGGTTGTCTTGGCCGCCGCGCTGGTGGTGCGCTCGCGCTTCGAACGTGACTTGGCCATCGCTGCCGAGCGCGCCGCGCAGGGCAGCGTGATGGTCGACACGCGCTGCGGCCCGATCGAAGTCCAGCAGGCAGGCGATGGCATCCCGCTGCTGATGATCCACGGCAGCGGCGGCGGCCACGACCAGGGCATGGCCTGGGCCCTGCCCCTCGTGCAGCAGGGCGTGCGCGTGATCGCCATGTCGCGCTTCGGCTACCTGCGCACGCCTCGGCCCGCCGATGCCTCGCCCGAGGCCCAGGCCGACGCGCACATCTGCCTGCTCGATGCGCTGGGCATAACCAAGGCCGTAGTGATGGGTGTCTCCGCGGGCGGCCCGTCGGCGATGCAGACGGCGATCCGCCATCCGGACCGGGTCAGCGCGCTCGTGCTCGTCGTGCCTATCGCCTACAAGCCTGGGACAGTGGCCGATTCGGCCCCCCGGGTCTCTGACCAGAAGGACGCAATGCTGCTGCGGCTGCTCGGCTCGGACTTCCTGTTCTGGGTCGGCCTGCATGCCTCGCGCGACCAGGTCATTCGTCATGTGCTGGCCACACCCCCCGAGCAGGTTGCAGCCGCTTCAGCGCGCGAGCGCGCACGGGTGAACGATCTGGCCGAGCGCATCCTGCCTGTGTCGCTGCGCGCTGCCGGTTTGCGCGACGACACGCGGCTGGGCAAGCGTTTGGGCCCGTACCCGCTGGAGGCCATCCGCGTACCGACGCTGGTGGTGAGCGCGCGCGACGACGGCTTCGGCACCTACGCGGCCGCGCAGTACACGGCCAGCCACATCGAGGGAGCCAAGTTCCTTGGCTTCGACCAGGGCGGCCATCTGCTGGTGGGCCATGACGCGGACATGCAGGCCGCGGTCGCCAATCTGCTGGCGCGCGCTGCCGGACCCTGAACCGGCACAGCGCCAGCCTAGGCTGTGACGATCACGTCGCTCACCGGACGGCGTGGAGCGGCAGGCAGCGCCTTCGTCGGGCTGCCAAGCCTCAGCAGCAGTTGTGCGTCACCCGGCCGTCCGGTGAGCTGCTGCAGCTTGGGCCGCAGCGCGGCCACCTGAATCGGCTGGTTCAGGTACGAGGCCTGCAGGCCCCGGTACACGCCCTCCAGCAGCACATGCTGCAAAGCCTGGCCAGCGGCCAGCCAGTCGCCCGGCGTGTCGCCCGAGGTGGAGAGCACCGCCAGCAGCGGTGACTCGTCCGCGAGCTGGCGGTCCTTGGCGGCCACGCCGTGCCCCATGTCGAAGCTACGCACCACCAGTTGCGCCACCGGGATCGCCAAGGCCGGCAGGAGCAGGCCGTCGCCGCGCCGCCGCGGGTGCATCCACGCCGCCAGCTCGCGCCGCCAGCTCGGGTTGGCCCATTGCAAGGCGTCGCCCTCGACCACCAAAGCAGCCGCCGCTGCGCGCCGATCTTCGGTGTCGAGCAGGGAGAGCGTCACCCCTTCGGCCTGCGCCGCATCGACCAGCGACTGCGAGACGATGGGATCGACCGGCGTGTCCGCGAATCGTTCGCGGTAGGTGCGGCGCGCTGCCATGGCTTCGTGCAGCTCGGCTTCTGTTGGTGTGGCCGCTGTCGGCTGGAATCGCACCCGCGCCAGCAAGTCGGCGTCTGCCGGGTCTGGGAAAGGTTCTACCGTGGTCTGCCAGCCTGCCGCAGCAGCTGCGACGCGCAGGTTGTAGAGGGCGCAACCGCAGCTGAGCGTGAGCTCACGGTCATCAGGGTCGTTGACGGGCAGTGCGCGTGTGCGATCGGCCAGCAGTTCGACGCTGGACTCCTTGAGCCGGAACAGCCAGGGCTGGGTGTTGTGACTGGACGGGGCTAACGTCGCAGCCTGGATCATGGCCTTCAGTGCAGTGGCGTTCGGGTTCGTGTCGTTCATGGCGATCTCCATTGATTCAGGGCAGACGGAAACGGCAAGGACCGCTGAGGCGCACCAGGCAGGCAGGCACCTCGCCGCGGGCGCGGTCGTCGGGCCGGACCGCGTTGGGTTCATCCAGCTCCACATGTTGCAGCTGAGCTGTGATGTGCACAAGACACGCGCCACAGCCGCCTGAACAGCAGGAGAAAGGCAAAGCGATGCCACCGTTCAGGGCGGCCTCGAGCAAGGTCTCGCCCGGGTGCACGGTCACCGCCTGGTCGCCGTCCGCCGACTCGAAGACAGCGTGCTGGTCCTGATCGATGACAGCACCACGCCGCGGCGAGACGAAGCTTTCCTCGATCAGCCGATCGCTGGGCAGGCCGCCGAGGAGCAATAACTGACGAACCGCCGCCCGCATGCCGTCGGGGCCACAGATCATCGCGCGATGGAATCGGCGCAAGTCGGTGCCGACCAGCACCCCAGCGAGCGTCGGCGCGTCTAACTGCCCAACCGCAAAGGCGTGGCAGTGACCCTCGGCCGGTGCAGTCTCGAACACCCAATGCAGCCGAAGACGCGGCGCGGCGTCCTCGGCCAGTCGCTGCAGTGCTGCAGCGAAGATGGCGCGCTCGAGCGCAGCACTGCCGTACACCATTGTGAGCTCGGCATCCGGCTCGTCGTGCAGCACCTGGCGCGCCACCGCCTGCAGCGGCACGATGCCCGAGCCGCCGGCGATGAGCAGCAGGCGGCGCGGCCCCGACTTCGGCGCAGGACCGGTTGTGAATTGCCCTGAAGGGCCGAAGCAGCGCACCAGATCGCCCTCGGCCAAGCGGTCGTGGATCCAGTTCGACATCTTCCCGCCCGGCACGCGCTTGACGGTGATGGCCGGGCCGCCATCGCAGGGTGCGGTGGCGAGTGAATACGCGCGCCTCACGCGTTCGCCGTCAATTGACGCCTCAAGCGTCAGCACCTGGCCAGCCTCGAAATGGGCCGCGTGGCGGGCCGGATCCTCGAAGACCACCGTCACGGCATCCGCGCCCTCGGGCAGGCGGGCAACCACCCGCAGCGGCCTGGCGCGTGCCGGGCCGCAGGCCGCCATACGTTCCCACTCGGCGTCGCTCAAGTCGTCGAAAGGTCGGGCATCCACTTCGCGCGCTGTCAGACCCTGGGCGCGGCGCTTCACCTGCCAGCCCCACCAGCCAAAGAAGCGGTACAGTGGGCCGGGGGTTATCTGCGTTGCAGCCATGTCACAGGCCGCATCGGGGAACACGCCACCGGCCAGCAGGGCTGGAAGGCCCCTATCGATAGCCTGACGAAGGGGGCGTGTCATGGCACCCGCCCGGTCCAGCGCGCGACCTGCAATGGCTTCGCCACCGCCGACGGCGAGTCCGCCGGCCCAGGTGTAGCCAGCTTCGAACGCGAACTCGCCGAGCAGGCCGAACGCAAAGCGGGACTGCTCGGGTTCCGGAAAACCACTGTTCATCACCGCGATCAGACGCGCCGCGCGCCTCCCGGCCCCACGCCGCTGCGCGTGGATGTGCTCAAGCGCCAGCAGACCGGTATAGGGCAGACTGTCCCAGTACAGTGGGGAGACGATGCACAGCAAGTCGGCTTCAGCGCAGCGCTGCGCAGCGGCCGCGGCAACGTCACCACCGCGAACAAAGTCCGTGGCCGCGACCAGTTCAACCGAAGAAGCGGATTGCGCCAGCAACGGCTGCAGGTAGCGCCAGATGGCCTGCGAGGTGCTCACGCCGGGCAGACGCGGGCTGACCTGAAGCACAGCGACCCGCGGTCTGGCCTCTAAGGCTGGGGCGCGTGGATCTGCATGCGCCGCCCCCAGCAGCGCCGTCCTCTCGGCGTCGGGCGTGCCAGAAGCGTTACCGGGCGCGACCGGTGTCGAGAGCGCCGCCGTGATCGCCGCAGGCCATGCTGCCCGGTCCAGACCGACGACCGCTGCGCCCCAGGCCGGACTGCCGAAGTTCAACGCATTGCTCTCGGCGAATGCGCGGAACAGTCGTGCACGCTCCGGCGACGGCGCATCGTCCACCGCCAGCGCGGCCCAACGCGCGGCGCGCTCGTAGCGCAGCACATGGTGGGTCATGCCTGCCACCTTACGCAGGAAAGGCGAGATCAACGGCAGCAGACGATCCACGACCTTCTTCAGGTGCGGCGCGTAGCCGCCGTAGTGCAGCGGCGTCACCAGCACGACCAGTTCGGCGTCGTGTACAGCGCGCTCGATCTCCTGGCCTTCGTCATGGATGCGGCAACGCCCAGGCGTCTTCACGAAGCAGTCGAACTCGCCCATGCAGTGTCCGATGTCGTAGCCGGCCAAGTGGAAGGTGCGCACCGCTTCGAACTGCGCAACGAGTTGACGCTCGACTTCGGTGCACAGCGATTGGGTCAAGTGGGCGGGCGACGGGGCACCGTTGAGGACGATCACAGCCATTACTTTCCTCCTAGATCGAGGCTACCCGGATGGTTGCTGTTGCTCTTTGACCTAAGTCAAATGGCTGCGGCCGCTGATGGGGAAAATGCTGTACTGCGGGCCAAAGCAGCCACCGCCATAGCCCGGCCTTGCTTGAGTTGTGAGGGACAGGAGCACCGTATGTCACAGGTCGTCGATGCGCTGTTCGCGCAGCAATTTCTACAGCGGCTTCACGGAGCCGTCAACGCGCACGACGCAGATGCGGTCGCAGCGCTGTGCTGCTCCGACGTCGTCTGGCAGGACCCAGCTGCTCCGCAAGCTTTGCAGGGCCGCGACGAGGTGCTGCGCTTCCATCGTGACGTCATGTTTCCCGCACTGCCGGACACGCATATTGAGCTGATCGACGGCCCTTACATGGCGCTCGACGGAACAGGCGTGGCAGCTCGCTTGCGCATCAGCGGAACGATGACTGGCCCGCTCACACCCCCTGGCTTTGCGCCCACTGGCGGCCACTTGAGCTTCGAGACGGCGGAGTTCTCGCGCTTCGAAGGTGGCTTGCTGGCGCGCCATACCGTGATCCTGGACATGCTCGATCTGGCGCGCCAGATCGGCGCCGTGCCCAAGCCAGGCAGCGTCGCGGACCGCATGGGTATGTGGATGCAGCACGTAGCCGCGTTCTGGTCGCGCAGTCTTCGCAACCCCAGCGGCTGAAAGATGGCGAGAAGGAGGAGGATGAACCGAAAGAGGACGTTCCTTCCCGGAGCCGTGACCATGATCACCCCCCTGCTTGTAACCGTGCTGATCCTGCTTTGCGCCGGATGTGCGCAAGTCTCATCGTCGCCACCCTCGCCTCAATTGCCGCGCGCGCTCGAAGCGACCCTCAGTCGTTACGTTGCTGAGCTGCCACCCGGTGAAGGCATCTCGCTGCGCGCGGAAGCGGGGAACCCCGATCTCGTTTGGGCGCAAGCGCGGGGTGCCAACGTCAATCCCGCGCAAGCGGTGCGCATTGCTAGCATTACCAAGACATTTATCGCCGCCGCCACGCTGCGCCTCGTGGACCAAGACCGCCTGAGTCTTGATGCTCCGATAGGACCGCTTCTGCCGAGACCTCTTGCCGATGTAGTGCGCGCCGACGGCTACGACCTCACCCGGATCACCGTTCGCATGCTCTTGAGCCACACGGCAGGCTTGTTCGACTACGCAGAGCACCCGGGCTTCCAAGCCCGGGTGATGAATGAGCCTGGCCATGTGTGGACACGCGACGAGCAGGTCGCCTTTGCGATGGATTACGGCGATCCCCTGGGTGCCCCGGGCGAGAAATTCGCCTACAGCGACACTGGTTATGTGCTGCTCGGGGCCGTGATCGAGAACGTGACAGCACTACCTATGGCGATGGCTGTGCGCGGATTGCTGAGCCTTGACCATCTTGGCCTGTCACAGACATGGTTTGAGACGCTTGAACCCCCGCCGAGTGCGACCCCCAACCGGGCCCGCCAGCGCTTCGGCGCGTTGAATGTGCAATCGATTCACCCCTCCGCTGACCTGTTCGGCGGTGGTGGGCTGGTTTCAACTCCGGCCGACCTCACCCGGTTTTTCCGCGCCCTTTTCAACGGTGATGTCCTGCACCGCAAAACGTTGATCGCAATGAAGACACCGTCCGGCCAGAGCATGGCCTCGGCGGGTGCCGGATATGGCATGGGCCTCAGCACAAGAGCCGTCGATGGCTTTACCTGCTATGGCCACGGCGGTTTCTGGGGGGTGATGGCTTGGCACTGCCCGGCGATCGACCTCACCATCGCTGGCTTTGTGACCCACACGAGCCACCGTCAAGCACTGGTTGCATTGATGGACGATGTAGTGCGCTTGGTGATCGCTGCGCAGGCCGGGTGCGCGGCCATTTCATTGCCAACACCGACGTCGGCCGAGCGCGCCGCCAGCCGCATCCCCGGCGCGCAGTGCAGTCAGGCAAACATTCCTCTTGACCCGATTGAAGGGTGAACCCATGAACAATGAACCCATCAATATTGCCTCTACGAGCAGATCGCCAACATGATGCAATCCACGAATACCCCCCATCAACAGGTGTCCACCGCGGCTCTGCTCCCGTTTACCTTGATCACCTTTGCGATCTCCTGGGGCATTCTGGGTGTGTACATCTATTTCCCCGGCGAAGCCGCTGGCTGGTTTGGCGAGATCACCGGAAAAGACCCGGCCTTCGTACTCGCGGTGTGGGCTCCGGCTTTCGCAGCCTTTGCGGTGGTGCTGTACTGCGGTGGCGTTCGGGGCGCGAGGGCCTACCTGTCGCGGCTTGGTTTGTGGCGCTGTCCCGCCGGATGGGCAGGCTTCCTGCTGCTCGGCATTCCGCTCGTTTTCGTCGCCGGTGCGGCGCTCAAGGGCACACTATTGACCGACCCGTTGCCTTTCGACACTTTGGGCGCAGCGTTGAGTGCGATGGTGTTCATGCTGTTTCTGGGACCGGTCGAGGAGTTTGGCTGGCGCGGCGTGGCGTTGCCCATCCTGCAGCGCCACATGGCGCCGCTCTGGGCAGGCCTGATCATTGGAGCAACGTGGGGCCTGTGGCATCTGCCTGCGTTCTACCTGAGCGGGACCGTCCAAAGCGGCTGGGGCTTCGCCCCTTTCTTCCTCGGTAACGTCTGCCTCAGCGTCATCGTGACGCCGCTGTTCAACGCATCGCGCGGCAGCATCCTGTTACCCGCCTTGTTTCACTTTCAGGTGAACAATCCGCTCTGGCCTGATGCGCAGCCTTACGACACTTACCTCCTTGTTGTCGTGGCGGTGCTTATCGTCTGGATCAACCGTCGCACGATGCTCACGCGTGAGGGCGCGATCACAGAGGTCATGGCGCCCGCAAACCGGGTGCGTTGATCAAAAAGATGCGAGTCCTGCTCACCGGTACCTTTTATGTCGTCGCAGTATTCGCTGCAGGATTCGTATTGGGTGTGCTACGTACGCTGGTGATGGTGCCGCTGCTCGGCGCGCTTTGGGCAGTGCTGCTCGAACTGCCCGTGATCTTGACCATCGCTTGGCTCGTCTGCGCGCGCATCCTGCATCGCTGGCCGCTTTCGCCATCTTCGGCAGCGAGGATGGGGGCAGTCGCCTTCTCACTTTTGATGGTGGTCGAGGCCAGTCTGTCGAATCTACTGGCCGGCCGCAGCTTAACGGAACACTTCGCCCTGTACGCAGAGTTGCCGCACCAATTGGGACTGGCAGGGCAACTGGCCTTCGCTTTATTCCCCTGGGTTCAGGCGCGGCGGACGCATGCACCACCAGATTGAGAAAACGCGAACCCATCCCCTGGTTAGTCTCGCAGACAGCCTTCAATCTGGAGGTAGATGTAATTCGCCGAGGCCAGGGCTTGGTGCTGTGTTGTGCACAAGATGGACAGCGGAGGGACGTGGACTCATAGGGGCTTCGTGATGCCTACTAAGAAATTAGGTAAGTTCGTTCACATAGATTATCTTGCAGCATAAGTTTTTTCCCTAAAAATCAACGACTTATGAAGTCCACCGAGTGAAGCAGCTTACCTAACGGCTTAGTAACGAATAGAAGTGAGCGGCCTGCGCGGCTTTTCGCGTAGATCCGCTCGACTGCCGGGCTATGGGCCGCCGCAAACACGCTACTTGTTCCTTAAGTCGTTCTTTGCCGACTTAATGTATCGACCAAAGTCCCGATCGTTCTTTCTCTTCTCAGCATAGGACATGTCGTTGAACGCTGATTCTTCCTTGAGCTTTATAAAGCCATCAAGAGATTCCTTGCTGATTTCGTTGGCCTGCATCGCCGCGAGTACAGCACAGCCCGGCTCGCCGGTATGGCTACAGTCTAGATAGCGACAGCGGGACGCGAGGGCGGTGATTTCAGAATAGCTACTCGCTATGCCGTTTTCTGCGTTAAGTATGCCGAATTCACGCATTCCGGGGTTGTCGATGACCAGCGCACCTCTGTCAAGACGAATCAGTTCACGACGAACGGTCGTGTGCCGCCCTTCGCCTGTCCCGCTGACAGTACTCGTTTCCATCCTTTCACGGCCAATCAACTGATTAATTAGCGTACTCTTGCCAACCCCTGACGATCCGACGAAGCAATAGGTCTTTCCAGGCAACAACAACTGTTTGACCTCATCCAGGCCTTCCCGCGTCATGTTGCTCAGCGGCACTATCGGTGCCGTGATACCGGCAGACTGTATTTCTGCCAGTTGCGCAGCCAATACCGCAGGGGTTACCAAGTCTGTCTTGGTCAGCAGGATATACGGCTCGGCGCCACCCTCCATCACCATGACTAGATAGCGTTCCAAGCGGTTCGGATTGAAATCGAAGTGGCAAGACTGAACGATGAGCACGTAGTCCACGTTCGCTGCAATCATCTGGTATTCCATGACGTTCCCAGCCGATTTCCTCCTCAGCCAAGTTCTGCGCTCTAGCAGCGAGTGGATCACCCCGAGGTCGTCGCCGGACTGCTTCTCCACACAAACCCAGTCGCCTACACACGGCATCTCGTGGTTCAGGTGATGGTGGTGCAAATAGCGGCCAGCCAACTTTGCCCGAAAATGGCCGCTTTGATCAACTAGAAGCAATTGATCGCGATCGACCGCCGCCACGCGGGCGATAGTTTCCGTTGGTTTGCAGCCAGCCCGCAGGGCGAGCCAGTCGTTCCAGCCTAGTACATTCAATTCATCGTGCTGATTTTTCATTTTTCTAAGATCATCGATATCTGCGGCCTGCTACGGCACACAATGTCTCAATTAACCGGCTAACCCGGCTTTATTGCGCCAGTCCGTGTTGAATAATTGGTTAGCCATTGGCTTGAAATGCCGGGTGGAATTGGACATTGCCACAAGCGGAAGAAGCGCCAAGGGATAGTGCGAGAAAGAACTCTTGGGGGACACCTTCAAGCACGAGAGCAGGATTGTTCGCAAACCCAAAACGGGTATAGAACGCTGGGTCACCGACGAGTAGACACCCATTTGCTCCGATTTTGCGGAGCTCGGCAAGGCCACGCTCCATAAGAGTTCGCCCGATGCCACGATGTTGCAACTTGGGTTCGACCGAAATTGGACCAAGCCCATACCAGCCAGAGGCGCCATCGCTGATGGTTACAGGGGAGAATGCAATATGCC
>Ga0163153_10007050_pt1 | contig 12278 bp, 11 predicted proteins | sample OliLakLV19MP6IB1_FD_148629 | JGI IMG/M metagenome (GOLD analysis project Ga0163153, IMG submission 148629) | Freshwater microbial mat bacterial communities from Lake Vanda, McMurdo Dry Valleys, Antarctica - Oligotrophic Lake LV.19.MP6.IB-1 | ecosystem: Environmental > Aquatic > Freshwater >... | reverse complement strand
GGGTTGCCCGTGTCATGTCGCCGGACGTTCGCGGTGGCCATCGTGGCCACCGCTCACTCGGTGTAGCCCTCGCTTCGCCATCCTGGCTGCGCTCGGCCTACAACGCCGGCTCCATGACACGGGCAACCCCAGGGCCCGAACCCGCATTGTCGGCAGACGCACGCCGTGCGGGCTTCGCCCACTGCGTGCCCGGACAGGCGAGCGAAGCGACGCCTTCACACGCTCGACAGCGCCCCGGCTGCCACGGCGTGTGTGCTGGCGATGGAAGGCCTGCGGACCGAGCCGCTCGGTGTCCAGGCGATCCAGGATCGGTTCCCGGCCCCTGTGGCGTAGCTTGTGACGCCCTACATGGCCCTGGGGTTGCCCGTGTCATGTCGCCGGACGTTCGCGGTGGCCATCGTGGCCACCGCTCACTCGGTGTAGCCCTCGCTTCGCCATCCTGGCTGCGCTCGGCCTACAACGCCGGCTCCATGACACGGGCAACGCCAGGGCCCGAACCCGCATTGTCGGCAGACGCACGCCGTGCGGGCTTCGCCCACTGCGTGCCCGGACAGGCGAGCGAAGCGACGCCTTCACACGCTCGACAGCGCCCCGGCTGCCACGGCGCACCACACCGCAGCGGCTACGAGCAACGCGAGCCCGGAGGTGCGAGCGGCGGCCGGAGGGCCGCGAAGACCGCCGGGGCCATGGATGGCCCGCCGGTCGTAAAACTAGAAATAGCCGAAGAGCGTGAGGTCGCGGGCGTAGATGCGACGGAGGTTGGCGACGGCAGTCGCGCCAAGGCGTTCGGCCGCGGAAATGGTGGCATCGCCGCGACGATTGACGGGCGCGAGATTGCGAAAGCGAATTGGGGTCTCGGCGCGGATCACTTCGAGATCGCTCACGAACGTTTCGGCCTTGAAGACTCGGTTGACCGCAAGCCGCCCGTGGATCTCGAGAAATGTGTGCTGCGGCGCGAACCACGGCAGGGTGAGGAGATCCGAATCTGGGGTGAGCCGCTCGGCGACCTCAGCCACCGAACCGCCGTGGCGATCCACGAGTCGCTTCACGTCGGGCAGGTAATCCCAGAGGTCATCCGTCTGGATGTGGTCGTAGGCTGAAACGAAACGGGCAAATGGGTTGCGAACGAACGTGAAGACGTAGGCCATTGCAAAGAAGGCCGCGTCTTCCTTCCGGAATTGCTCCGCGGTGACATGGCCTGTCTGGTAGCCGAGCCACGCGTCGAGAAGCGCAGATCCAGCGCACTGCACTTGGGCACGTGAATGAAGATCGCGCCGTCGCGTCGGAACTGCCTGGGGATCAGCCCAGGAGCCCAGGGTCGGAAGAGTCGAGCGAGACGTGCCACGGGTTTGCGGTGCGGTGTGGTGTGGTGGCCCGAGTGGGCTAGGCTTCGGCGTGTTGGCGGAACGGGCGTGATAGCGTCGCGGGCATCGGAACTGCAAGCCGGATCGCCGATTGACGCGTTTGCGGCGGCTCGGGGCAGCCCTGTGCTCCATCACCGGAAGTTCTGGCTTCACGGCCGCCGGGGCTCCCCGTGTGGTCGGGCGTGGAGGGTCGCGTTAGAGTCGCCTCCCATGCACCCGCGATCGTTTCCCGATGTTCCCCCCGAGCCGAGACCGCTGCCAGCTCCGATCGTCGATGAGCCTCCGCGGCTGACCGCCCGCACGCTCGGTGGCCTGGAGTGGGTATTGGCGAAGGAGCTCGAGAGTCTTGGCGCGGTGAACCTCCGCGTGGGACGGCGGACGATCGAGTTTTCGCCGGCCGAGGGCCACGAGCGGGAAACGCTTTACCGAGCCGTTCTCGAGTGTCGGACGGCGATACGCGTGCTCGAGCCCTTGGGGCGGTTTCAGGTCGACTCGCCGACGTCGCTCCATGCGGCGCTCCAGGAGGTGGATTGGACCGAGCAGCTCAAGGTGTCGGAAACGCTTCGTGTTGATGCTGCGATTCACGACACGTTCCTGACGCACTCGCTCTATGCGGCGCAGGTGGTCAAGGACGCCGTCGTAGACCAGTTGCGAACGCCTGCCGGCAAGCGTCCGAGCGTGAGCCTCCGCGGAGCGACGCTCAGGCTCGCGCTTCACCTCGTGGGCAACGTGGCGACGATCTACCGTGACGCTGCCGGGCGGTCGCTCCATCAGCGGGGCTGGCGGACCGGCGAGGTGGAGGCGCCGCTTTCGGAAGTCCTCGCGGCCGGCATCCTCGCCATCGCGGGCTGGTGGCGTCCTGGTGATGGAGGCGATGGAGCAACGACGGGCGAGCCACTGCTCGACCCGATGTGTGGTTCGGGCACGCTCGTCATCGAAGCGGCCACGATCGCAGCGGGCATGGCCCCTGGCCTCTGGCGGGCTCGGCGGCGCGGGCATGGGTTCTTTCGGTTTCACGACTGCGACGTCGGGCTTGCTGATCGCCTCGTGGCGGAGCTCGAAAGCCGCGTTCGCCCCGTGACCGACGGTTTCTTCGCGAGCGACCTCGATCCCGCAGCGGTGGTGGCGGCGCGGACGTGCGCGGCGAGTGCCGGCGTGGCCGAGGCGATTCGGTTTGATGAGCGGCACTTTGAGGACGTTGCCCCTTCCGCGCCGCCGGGGCTCATCGTCACGAACCCCCCGTACGGCGAACGGCTGCCGCTTCCACGGGCCGCAGCGATCATGCGGCGACTCGGCGATTGGCTCGTGGCCCGCTGCGGCAGCTGGCGGGCAGTGATCCTCACGGCCGACACGCCGGCCGCGAAGCAGATTGGCCTGCGGACAACAGCCCGCGTGCCGCTCATGAACGGCCCGATCGCCTGCAAACTATTGGAGCTCGAGATTCGGGAACGGTCGCATGTGGAGCCGGAGCTGTCAGCGGAGGCGACGGTCCGGCCCGTGAAGCGTGCGGTGGCTGATCAGATCGGCGACTTCCGGCGTCGATTGGCCAAGCGATTCAAGCATCTATCGAAGTGGGCCCGCCGACAGGGCATCGAGGCGTTTCGTGTCTACGATCGCGATATCCCCGAGATTCCTCTGGCGATCGACTGGTACGCAGGATGGCTTCATGTTGCCGAGTATGACCGTCCCCATGAGCGGACTGAGATCGAGCACGATGTCTGGCTCGATCGGATGCTCGAGGCGGCGGCATTGGAGCTCGGCGTGCCGCCAGGGTGTTCATTCTTGAAGGCCCGCAGGCGACAGCGGGGGACATCACAGTACGAGAAAGTCGGCGAGCAGAAGGCCGTGCTGACGGTGCGCGAGGGCGATCTGGCCTTCGAAGTGAATCTCTCCGATTACCTCGACACGGGGCTTTTTCTGGACCACCGCACCACTCGGTCCCTTGTCCGGGACGACTCGGCTGGCAAACGCATGCTCAACCTGTTTTGCTACACGGGGGCCTTCAGCGTGTATGCGGCAGCGGGCGAGGCCAAGGAGACCGTCGGCGTCGATCTCTCCAATACCTACCTCGATTGGGCCCGTGCAAATCTCGCTCGCAATGGGTTTGCGGATGCCGGGCGTCATCGGCTGGTGCGGGACGAGTCGAGGGCATTTCTGCTTCACCGCGCACGACGGGGCGAGCCGGCTTTTGACCTCGTCGTCGTTGATCCGCCGACGTTCTCACGATCGGCCAAGAGCGACGTGCCGTGGGACATCGAGCGGAATCACGCCGAGCTCCTCGGCCTCGTGGCCGACAATCTGTCGCCTGGGGGAATCGTCTACTTCTCGACGAACTTCCGCCGGTTTCATCTCGACACGGAGGGGCTCGCCGCGCGCTACGCGATCCGCGAGATCACGGCCCGCACGATGCCCGAGGATTTTCGCGACCGCCGGCCGCACCGCGTCTGGCGGATGGTGTTGAAGCCGCCCGCCTGACTTGTCACCCGTGGCTGGGCGTCGGGGTTGCCCGTGTCATGTCACCGGACGTTCGTGGTGAAGTTTAGTCGATGGCCTTCGGTTCGCGGCCGGCGATGAGGTCGAGGATGGCTTCACCAAAATCGGCGAGCCTTTTTTCGCCGATGCCCTTGCAGCGGAGGAGCGCTGCCAGGGTGGATGGCTTCTCGCGGGCGATCGTGCGCAGCGCCTTGTCGTCAAGGATCGTCCAGGCCGGCTTGCCACGGGCCTCGGCGATCCGCCTTCGCCATCGCCTGAGCCGGTCGAAGAGATCGCGGTCGACGCCTTTCCAGTCGTCGGCCTCCGCCTTGGTGACCTTCGCCTTGCTCGTGCCCGGCTCGAGGAGCACCACCTCCCGCTCACCCCGCATCACCTCCCACGACCGCTCATTGAGCTGGATCACCGGGCGATCGCCCGGGGTCCGCACGAGGATCTCCTGATCGAGCAACTGGTGGACGAGGTTCTCGGCCGCCCGCTGGTCGAGCCCGTCGAGAAGCCCGTAGGTCGAAAGCCGGTCATGGCCGTTACGGATCACCGCGTCGGTCTTCGCCCCGCGGAGCACTTCGCAGACATGCTTCACTCCAAACCGCTGGTCAACTCGGGCCACACACGACAGGATTTTTTGAGCGGTGACCGTTGCATCAGGAAGACCAGCGGTCTCGCCCAGGCAGACATCGCAGGCGTCGCAGGATTTTGCGGGATAGGACTGCCCAAAATACTCCGAGAGCGCGGCATGCCGGCAGCGGGCCGCCTGGGCATACCGACGCATGGCATGGAGGTGATGCATCTGCGAGGCGACGAGGGATTCCTGTTCCTCCTCATCAAGGTCGCTCTCCGCCGCACTCTTGCGGACGAGGGCCTCCCAACTGAACACATCCGCCGACGAGTACAGCAGCACACACTCGGCTGCCAAGCCATCGCGGCCCGCCCGCCCCGTCTCCTGCTGATAGGCCTCGAGGCTCTTGGGCAGGGCGGTGTGGAGCACGAGCCGCACGTCCGAGCGATCGATCCCCATCCCGAAAGCGACCGTGGCGACGACAACGTCGATTGTCTCCTTCGCAAAGGCGTCCTGAGTGCGGTGCCGCTCCTTGACCGTGAGGCCGGCGTGGTAGGGCCGCGCGAGGAGCCCCTCTGCGGCGAGTTTGGCCGCCAACCGTTCCGTCTCGCGCCGCGAGATGCAGTAGACGATGGACGCTTCCCCCTGATGGCGCCCCAGAATGGCGAGGGTCTGGGCCACGCGGTCGGTCCGCGGCACGATGCGGTAGACGAGGTTGGGCCGGTCGAACGTGCCCACGAGCACGGCCGGATCGCGAAGGCCGAGCTGGCTCGCAATGTCGTCGCGAACCCGTGGCGTGGCCGTAGCCGTGAAGGCATGGAGGCTCGCCTGCGGGAACCGCTCGCGAAGCAGGGCGAGTTGGCGGTACTCGGGCCGGAAATCATGGCCCCAGTGGCTGATGCAATGGGCCTCGTCGATCGCGAATCGCTTCACTCCCACGCGGGCCAGCGTGTCGAGGAGCCCCGAGTTCACGAGCCGCTCGGGCGCTGAAAACAGCAGTCGCAATTCACCGGCCCGAAGGCGGTCGAGGATCGACGAACGCTCCTCCGGAGAGAGCCCTGAGTGGAGCGCCGCCGCGGGATAGCCGATCGCCTCGAGGGCATCCACCTGGTCCTTCATGAGGGCGACCAGCGGTGAGATCACGACGTCGGTTGAATCACTCACGAGCGACGGAAGCTGATAGCAGAGGCTCTTGCCGCCACCGGTTGGCATCACGACGAGCGAGTCGCGGCCGGCGAGGGCGGCCTCAATCGCCTCGCCCTGCATCGGGCGGAGTGTCTCGAAGCCCCACCACCGCTTGAGCACGTCGGCCACCCGCGGGTCGCGAGATGCTACCACCTGAGCTCCCGACTCATCGGTTTCGGCCGACCCTGGCACGTTGTTGGTTTCCATGCGAATGCCACGAAGCGACGCAGAATACCATGGCTCAATCACCGTCGCGGAGTAAGCTACCCCCCATGCTCTGGGTCGCCTGGAAGATGCTCGTCGGAAACCGGGTCAAGTACCTCGGGATCGTCTTTGGCGTTGTCTTCGCCGCGGTGCTCATCGCCCAGCAGGCGTCGATCTTCTGCGGCCTCATGTCGCTCACAGTCAGTCAGATCCGCGATGTCGAGGGGCCTGGTATCTGGGTCATGGACCCAAACGTCCAATACGTCGACGACATCAAACCGCTCGCCGATACGGAGCTCTTTCGCGTCAAGAGCGTGCCGGGAGTGGCCTGGGCGGTGCCGTTCTACAAGGGCCTCGGACGGGCTCGGCTCCCCGAGGGCACCTACGAGCAGATGATCATCCTGGGGCTCGATGATGCCACCTATGTGGGCGCACCCCAGGGCATCTTCATGGGCTCGGTGGCCGATCTCCGAAAGCCCGACGCCGTGATCATGGACGACGCCGGCTATAAGCGGATCTGGCCTGGTGAGCCCTTTCGGCTCGGCCGCACGTTCGAGATGAACGACCGCCGAGCGGTGATCGTGGGCATCACGAAGGCCAGCCGCACCTTCCAGAGTTTTCCGATTGTCTACACGAGGTACAGCCAGGCGGTGGCGTTTGCACCGCCGGAGCGAAAGGTGCTCTCCTTCGTGCTCGCCGATGCCCAGCCGGGCGTGCCGGCCACCGAGGTCTGCCGCAAGATCAAGGAGCGAACAGGCCTCCTCGCGCTGACCCGTGAGGAATTTCTCTGGCGGACGATCCGCTACTACCTCGAGAAATCTGGCATCCCGATCAACTTCGGGATCACCGTACTCCTCGGCTTCCTGGTGGGCACGGCCATCGCCGGGCAGACATTCTATCTCTTTACGGTGGAGAACATCCGGCAGTACGGCGCGCTCAAGGCGATGGGCGCGAGCAACGGGACGATTCTCATGATGGTGCTCGGTCAGGGCATGCAGGTGGGCATCGTTGGCTACGGCCTGGGCGTCGGGCTAGCGAGCCTCTTCGGGTGGTTCGTCAAAGGAGCCTCGCGCCTCGCCTTCTTCATGCCTTGGCAGGTGCTCGCGCTCACAGCGGTAGCCGTGTTTGTCATCGTGCTCGTTGCGAGCCTCCTCTCGATCCGCAAGGTACTCGTCGTCGAGCCCGCGATCGTCTTTCGAGGGTAGCGTGGATCACGTCATGCCAGGATCCGACGCGGCTGCCGATGTCGCTATCCGCGTCCGCGGTGTGACGAAGGATTTCGGAACGGGCACGGCCGTGACGCGGGCCCTGCGCGGCGTTGATCTCGACGTACCCTATGGTGAGCTCCTGATGCTGGCGGGCCCGAGCGGATGCGGTAAGACGACGCTCGTGTCGATTGTCGCGGGTACGCTCGAACCGACCGCTGGCGACGTCCGCGTGCTGGGGCAGGATCTGGTGACGATCTCCAGTGGCGGCAAGGTGAAGTTCCGCCGCGATAACGTCGGCTTCGTGTTCCAGACGTTCAACCTCCTCCCGACCCTCACGGCTGTCGAGAACGCCGCCGTGCCGCTGCTCATCGCCGGCTGGCCGCGGCGGCGAGCGGTCGAGGCGGCCGCCGATGTGCTCGACCAACTGGGCATGGGTGACCGCCTCCCGAGCCTTCCGAACGAGCTCTCCGGCGGCCAGCAGCAGCGGGTGGCGATCGCCAGGGCGCTGGTTCACCAGCCGCGGCTCCTCGTGTGCGACGAGCCGACCAGCGCCCTCGACGCCGAGAACGGACGCATCACGATGGAGCTCATCCAGCAGATCGCCGTGCAACCGGGCCGCGCGGTCATCGTCGTCACCCACGACGCGCGGGTGTATCCCTTCGCCGACCGCATCGCCTCGATGGAGGACGGCCGCATCGACGCGGTCGCCCCCGGGCCGTTTCCCGTAGGATTCAATCCAGGATGACACCTGCCGCAGACGCACCGCACGCATCGCGACCCCGTCGGCTCGACCGGCCGAGGACCATTGCCGACATCGTCACGCAGATCCTCCTGCCGCTCGCCGCCCTCGGCCTGCTTGGCTTCGCCGGCTGGTATGTCTGGACGACGCGGGCCGTGACCCGCACGCCGAAGCCCCTCATTCCGCCGGCCACGAATCCGTACAGCGACGCGCTGGCCGCCGCCGGCATCGTCGAGGCGCAGACCGAGAACATCGCCATGGGCTCGGCCACCGCGGGCGTCGTGGTCGAGGTTTTCGTGAAAGTGGGGGATGATGTCACGCCACGGCAGCCCCTATTCCGCCTCGATGACCGGCAGATGCGAGGGGAGCTTGCCGTCAAGCAGGCGGCGGTCGCCGAGGCCCGCAGCGAGCTTGTGAAACTCGAGGCCGAGCCGCGAAAAGAAAAGATCCCCGTGCTCGCCGCAGGCGTCGACGAGGCGCGAGCAAGCGTCATTCAGGAGCAGGACGCCCTGAAACGGGCCGAAGAGACATTCGCTCGCCGAGTGAGTACAGAGCAGGATCTGGTCGAGCGGCGCGAACGCCTGGCTGGAGCCGAGGCGACCCTCGCCAGGGCCAAGGCCGAACTCGACCTTCTCCGGGCCGGCTCATGGGAGTATGACCGCGATGTGGCGAGTGCCGCCCTGGCGCGAGCGGAGGCCGATGCAGCGAAGGTCGAAGTCGAGATCGACCGTCTCATTCCGCGGGCGCTCGTGGCCGGCCGCGTGTTGCAGGTGAATGTGCTGCCAGGAGAGTTCGTCGGGGCGCCGCCCAATCAGCCGCTTGTGATCCTGGGCAACATCGACCGGCTGCATGTGAGGGTCGACATCGACGAATACGACATCCCTCGTTTCCGGAAAGCAGCGTCTGCCCTGGCCGTGCCGAGGGGAAGCCTTCAGGAGGAGTACCCGCTCACCTTTGTTCGAGTTGAGCCGTTTGTGGTGCCCAAGAAGTCGCTGACCGGCGATGCGAACGAACGGGTCGATACCCGTGTGCTCCAGGTGATCTACCAGTTTGACCCAACCGGCCGGCCCCCGCTGTTCGTGGGACAGCAGGTGGAGGTCTTCATCAAGGCCATCGACTGAGTGTTTTGCACGCTTTTTCAGGGCAAAATACGGGTTGCGGCCCAACTCGACGGGTGCGACAGTCCTTTCGCCCATGTCCACGATATCCCGTCCATTGACTGCGGCCGTGCGGTGGTGCGCCTTGGCGCGCCACATGTTCGTGGCCTGCGCGCTTGCGTCGGTGGTCATGACCGATGCCGATGGCGAGGAGGCTGAGGAAACTGTGCCATCCCCTGGTGAGGTGCCAGGCGGCATGTTCCTCCCAGGAGCTGACGGCCGCGCCATGTGGGAACGGACGCTCGCGACAGTGGCAGCCGACTGGCCCGTCGTGCGGGCTGTTGAGCCAGACTTCACGTCCGTGCCACCGCGGCCTGGGGTGATCGAATCGGCGTGGGTTGAGCCCCCTGGCGGCGGCCAGGCAAAGTGGCCGCCACGGCGGCAGCGGGTTGTCGTGCGGGTAACGCCAGCCCTCGCCGGCGCCTGGGTCAACGCCTTTGTACAAACCGAATCGCTTTCGGGGACTGCCGCCGACGGCCGCGGAGTCGAGCTCGTAGGAGGCTGGCAGCCCTTGGAGCATCAAGACAGCCTGACGGTTGAGCTTGCGGCACAATTAGCCCCGACGGCTGAGCCCGTCTACTCGCTTCCGCCTGTTGAAAACGGAGCGATTCTGGTGCCTCAATCGAATGCCCCGCCCTGGGCAAAGAGCCAGTTCCCGCGAGTCTCCCGTGCCGGCCACAAGATCGTGGAGGACTATCGCAACTTTTATGACTGCGAGAGCCTCGTCTGCCTCACCGCAGCGTTCGGAGCGGGGGCCCTGATGGCGAATACAGGCTTCGACGACACCATGCAGGCCGCGTGGCAACGCGGCGTTGAGCCAACGAGTGCGGGAACGTTCTTTTCCGGCGTGAAGGACGTCGGCGAAGGCCGCTACGCGCTGGCGGCCTTCGGGACCGCAGCGGCGACGGGTCTCGTTTTCGAGGGCAATCCCGCGGGCGATATCGTCGGTGAATGGGGGTCGCGGTCGCTGCGCATGTTCGTCGTGGGAGCGCCGCCGCTCTATGTCTTGCAGATGGCGACGGGAGCGTCACGCCCGTCGGAGGATGTCGGGAGCCACTGGCACTTCAACAATGACAACAATGGCGTGAGCGGTCACGCGTTTGTCGGCGCTGTTCCATTCCTGGCCGCTGCCGACATGGTGGAGAGCCCGCTCCTGAAGGGCACGCTCTACGTGTGCTCTACCTTCGTCGGCTTCTCCCGCATGACTGACGATGCCCACTATCCGTCGCAGGTCTTCCTCGGCTGGTATCTCGCCTGGGCGAGCTCCCGGGCGGTGTCTGCCACCGAGATGCACTTCGGCGCGATGGAGCTGCGGGTAGAGCCACTGCCGATTGGCGACCTCGGTGGCATGGGCGTGACCGGCCGCTGGTGATGGCTATCCGAGCATCAGGGCGGCGATGGCCAGCATGGCGGCGCCGACCCCAAGCGGAAGCGAGAGCAGCGCCCGTGAGCGACTCGTTCGGCTGAGCGCGAGATCGACGGCAGAGTTTGTTGCAGGCGAGCGGAGGAGGGCTTCGACTGCGTCGAGCGAGATCGGATGCTGGAGCGACGTCACCACTCCGGGCCCAAAGGCCTTCGTTGACTCCAAAGGAGCAACCATCGCGATGGCCAAAGAAGAATGGTTCGGCAGCGCCTCAAGGAGAGCGACAAGATCGTTGCCCGTCATGTCGTCGAGCTCGGGTGACACAAGCCAGGCATCGACACTCAGCCGTCGGGCGAGCTTGATCGCCTCAGCGCCACTGGCTCGCAGGTGCAGGTTCAGCCGACCAGCCCTGGCCGCCGCAACGAGCGAGCTGTAGAGCTGGTAATGGGGGTCGACCACGACCACGTCAGGGACCAGTGGCAACGTCCCTGTTTCAGACAGGCCAACCATTTCATGCACTCCCAGCGAAACGGGAAAAAGTGAAAAGTGAAAACTCGGCGAAACGCTTCGGAACCATGCCTCAGTTCGGCGCCGCCACTGCGGTGGCCTCATCATCCATCAACGGCGAACGGCTTGCCCGAATCGTGTCAACGGTGACTGGTCGCACGAGATAACCCGCCACGCCAGACGCCAGCGCCCGCTGCTCGTCCTCCAGGCGGTAGTCGTCCGACATCATGAAGATTCCCGACCGCATGCTGTGGCCCACCGAGCTCAGCGAGATTCGCGACCCAGCCAGAAGCGGATCGACGTCACCCTGGAGCACATGTGACGAGAGCATTTCAAGCAGATCGAAGCCCGAAATGTCTGGAAGCTCAGACGCCACCAGCCACACATCAGCCCTGAATCGACGAGCCAGCCTCACGGCCGACTGCCCATCCACACAAAAATGGAGGCCAACAAGGCCCGCCTGCGCGGCCTCGACGAAGTCGCCGTAACGATCACAGACCGGATCGACAATGACGATCTCGTGAATGCCCGCCGCCCGCAGGGATCGCAGCACACCAAAGCAGCGTTCGGCAGACGAAGGATCAGAAGGGGTCATGACGGCAAACTCCTTGAAGCACCAGGCACGAGAGGAGCGGTAGCGTGACCGCGGCCTCCAACCAATCACACAAGCGACACGATCGACAGGAACAGCACGATGGGAAGGGCGCAGAACAGGACATCAGCCTGCGTCAGCGACCAGCCCCGTCGGGCATGCCCAACGGAACATGACTTGGGGTTCATGAGCGCACTCTTTCTTCTTCATAGGCCACGACCAAGCACTCGACGGAGCTCGGGCGTAGCGTGGCAATCGCATCCCGACAGGCACGACAATGCCTGACCGGGCGCCTCGGGCCGAAGCCTGGGGCAAATAAATTCCTTGCATGCGGCGTGCCAAACAGCCGCGCGGACTGCGAAAAAGTGCGGATGTGTGATTCCATCGGGAAATCCATCGATTCCACAGATTCGATGGCAGCGAGGTGTGGGGCGATTCGCCTCAGGGGGTGGAGCGATTCGCCCCACCCCTGGTCGCTAGGGACCAGCGTGCTGGAGCGATTCGCCCCAGTCATCCCCTCGCATGGGTGGTTGCCGTGGCGTGCCCTCGGTCTCCTCAAGCACCGCACGGCCGCTGGCGTCCGGTCGCCGCCTCAGCCGTCCGCGAGCACCTGCCGCACGAGGTGCTCATCGACGCTGTCCACGAGCCCGCCGTCGCCGAGCCGCGACGGCAGGACGAACCGCAGCCGCCCGGCCTCGGCTTTCTTGTCTCGCCCCATGATTTCGAGGAGCTGGTCAGCGTCGAGGGAGCCCAGGCCCGCGTGCGACACCGGCAGGCCGAGCGACGCCAGAAGCCGGTCCTGACGAGCGACGATCGCCTCCGGGATCCGTCCCAAAGCCGCCGCGAGCCGTGCGGCGCGGGTCATCCCAATGGAAACGGCCTCTCCGTGAAGCAGCGTGCCGTAGCCGAG
>Ga0163153_10007049_pt1 | contig 12280 bp, 9 predicted proteins | sample OliLakLV19MP6IB1_FD_148629 | JGI IMG/M metagenome (GOLD analysis project Ga0163153, IMG submission 148629) | Freshwater microbial mat bacterial communities from Lake Vanda, McMurdo Dry Valleys, Antarctica - Oligotrophic Lake LV.19.MP6.IB-1 | ecosystem: Environmental > Aquatic > Freshwater > Lake... | reverse complement strand
TTTCATACACCTTCAACCCTCTTTTTCTTAATTCGGCAAGTAAGTCTTTTGAAATTCTATTTTCCTTAGCGGCCAATATGTAGGCTGAGCTGTGAGGATACAGAGTTAGACCAAGCAAAAATGATCTAATTGTTCGACTATGCAGTGGGTCTCTGCCCACAACGCATTTGACATTCTTCATCCTTTTAAACTTTTGGTATATCGTATATAAATCCAGTAGCATTTGTGTTGGATGCTCATTGCTACCGTCACCTGCGTTAATAACAGGAGCAATTGCGACATCAGCGGCTTTTTTTGCAGATCCGCTTTCAGGATGTCTAATTACAATAAGATCTGAGTAACCGTCGATCATACGGATAGTGTCCTCAAAGGACTCGCCTTTGCGCATCGAAGTTAAGGAAGTATCTTGAATACCAATAACTCCCGCTCCCAAGCGTTGAGCGGCACTTGAGAAAGAGTTGTGAGTTCGTGTCGAGGGCTCAAAAAAAAGGAGCGCGATAGCGCTCCCTTTAAGTACATTGCTGCACTTATTTTTTTTACTAAGCGCAATAATGCGATTAGTTGCTTTAAACAGTCGGGCAAGAGATCCTTTATCAAACTGAGATAACGATAGTATGTCGCTATTCGTGTATAGACCCTTACTCATATTATTCCTAACAGTCTAGCAGAGAAAGTTGAAAAAGCAACGCGTTTTATCTATGCTCTATCTTGATTTTCGCATCTAGCTTTTCGCACTCTTTAGACAATAGATATCGATGACATTTATTCGCCTTTTTCTCAATGCACAAAAGCGTTACTGAGGATTTGGATAATAAAAACAAAATTAGTTCTAAAAATTTCCTTTTCCTCAATAACTGCTTGAGATAGGTCCCAGAAAACTCAGTCCAAGAAATACTACTGTCAACAATATATTTATTCAACAATCCGCTTGATGGACCCAAAATCGGCATCCAAATATCGAATTTATATTCCGGCTTAATTCTGCGCATTACGCAGATTCTAATTCCATCAGAGCTATCAGCTGAACTTACTACGGACTTAGTGTATAGCGTAAATTTGCTCATAATAGTACCGATCTGGTTACCTCCTCAATCCACACAAATTCTTCTAACTCATAATCTCTAAATAGTTCTGGACTAAAACCTATAGCGACAATGTGTAATGCTCTTTTGAATGCTTCTCTAAAAGTATCGCCATCTATAGCAACTTCGTCAATAGCTCTTACAGCTCCTATCCTGGTTAAAACTGGCAATGATAAACCTGAAGATATATCGCAGGGCCCAATCTGAGGTAGTCCATTTTTTCCATATGCATCGCTCCCATAAAAGTCGTCAAAAACATCTCTATATAATGAAAACCCTACCTCGGTTGCTAGATAAGCTACTTGACTACGATCTAGCTCAACGCGAGTGCGCACTAAATGAGTAGGTGACCGAACTTCACCAATAACATGGTGAATTGCAGAGGCTGACTCTACTGAATACTCGGGATTTGTCCGAAGCCTACTCATAGCGTCAAACAGCTTGCGAACTTCATCGTCAGAAGAAGGTTTGGTTTTATAAGTTTCAACAATGGCGCCTGTGCGATCGAGGGCTGGAACAATGGTTTGGGTATCTGCGGCTACAATTATCGCCCCTCCGGATCGCCTATGCGTTGGGTCATTTAAGACTATGCCAAGCTTATGATTTACAATCACATCTAGATCCGCCGTCTTTGGTTCTGGATCCACACAGATTGTCGTAACATTAACGTCCGGGAAAATACTTTTCAAGAAATGTCTTCTACGATCACTCTGTCCTGCATAGTATATGTGACTAGGCGATGGCAAGAGCTCCTTGGAGGGTAAAAAAAAGCCCGCGGACTCCGCGGGTTGTATACGAACAGGATGCTGTTCCCTACCTACCATAATAAATATTAGCAGGTTCGTATTTTTTTGCAAGAGTATAATACTAAAGTGAAGAAACTTCTCATCGCAACTCACAATAAAGCAAAGTTTGAAGAAATGGAGATGGGAGTCAAGCAGTTTGCACCGCATCTTAAAACTATTTCCCTACAAAATCTCAAGATATCAGAACAACCAGAAGAAACAGGGAAGACGTTTGAGGAAAACGCAAAACTAAAAGCTTATTTCTACAGCAAACTCACAAATCTCCCTACCATAGCTGATGACGGAGGGATAATGATCGATGCGCTAAACGGGGAACCTGGTGTGAAAACTCGTAGGTGGCTGGGGTATGAAATGAGCGATCAGGAGCTTATCGATCACACATTAAAATCTCTTCAAAACGTACCCGCTAACAAACGTACCGCTCAGTTTAAAGCCTGTATATACTTCTTCGATCCGGCAACACAAACCGAAATGCAAGAAGAAGCAGAGATAAAAGGAATAATCGCAAGGAAACAAATCAAAACTTTGAAGGCAAATGGATATCCGTTCAGACTCATATTCATTGTTGATTCGCTCAATAAGTACTATGCAAACATTACTCCAGAGGAAAATTTAGCCATTAATCATCGTCTGAAAGCACTGCGCTTCCTCATGAAAAAGGTGTCTAAACACCTGCTATAATAATTCCATGTTATCTATAGGCTATATTCGAGAAAACAAGCAAAAAGTAGTTGAAGCAGCAAAGAATAAAAATCGCGAGGTAGACGTTGATGGAATACTACAGTTTGACGATGAAAAGCGCACTCTTATCCAATCCATCCAAAAACTCCGTGAAGAACGAAACGCAACCGCAAGTGAGAAAAATGCAGAACGTGGAAAGGAAATAAAAAAGGAGTTAAAAGCCCTTGAGAAACAGGAGTCGGAAATTAGCAAAAAGCTCGAGGGCCTTCTTGCCGTTGTTCCAAATGTACCGCTTGATGAGGTTCCGGTTGGTAAGGATTCATCCTTCAACAAGGAAATTAAAACATGGGGGACTAAGCCTAGTTTCAGTTTCACCCCAAAGTCACATGAGCAACTTGGCAAGGATTTAGACATACTGGACCTTGAAAGAGGCTCTAAGGTCTCGGGATTTCGTGGTTACTTTCTCAAGAAGGAGCTGGCACAACTGCATTTGGGTATTCTTATGTTCGCCTTTCAGAGTTTGGTTAAAAAAGGCTTTACTCCCATAACCTCTCCATCGGTTGTTAAGGGCTTTACCTTGTTCGGCTCTGCACAGTTTCCTTGGGGAGAAAAAGAGGTCTATAGTCTCAACGACCAAGACGCATATCTAGCAGGTACTGGAGAGGTTGCTGTAACAGCTTATCATGCCGGAGAGACTCTTGAGGAAAAAAATCTCCCAGAGAAGTTTGTCACACTTTCCCCATGCTACCGAAAGGAAGCTGGCTCTTATGGTAAAGACACAAAGGGACTGTATCGAGTTCATGAATTTTGGAAGGTGGAGCAGATTGTTATCTCAACAAATGACATCGAGGAGGCGAAGAAGATTCACCAAGAACTTCAACTAAATTCTGAAGAACTGTTGCAGGCTCTTGAGATTCCTTATCGCGTTCTTCTGATGTCCACAGGAGACATGGGTGAACCACAGATCTTAAAGTACGACACCGAAGCATGGATGCCATCAAGAGCCTCCTACGGAGAAACGATGTCCAACTCAATTATGGGCGACTTTCAGATGAGACGCCTTAAGACAAAGTATCGTACTAAGGATGGGAAGACTCAATACTGTTTCTCACTTAACAACACTGCCCTAGCCTCTCCAAGAATACTGATACCACTTCTGGAAAATCACCAGCAGGAAGATGGATCAATTAAGATTCCTAAAGCACTGCAGCCTTTTGTAGGGTTTGACAAAATAGAAAAGACTAAGGTGTAGGAGTTGGAGTTGGAATGGCGAAGACTCTACACGGTACAGAATTTTCAGTTCCCTGCAAAAAGTACTCTACCTTTCCTCCAAAACAAGGCTTGCTAACAACAGAGTCTGGTTTATTAAACCACGAGTTCTGACTGCTGTAGTTGGTCAAGAGCATGGTCATCACTCTGTTCCAAATTGGAGCTGCTCCGGTAACGCCCGATGTAAGTGCGGGATTCATTGGTGAGTTGTCGTTGTTACCAACCCAGACCGTTACCAAAAACTCTGGAGTATATCCGATTGTCCAGTTATCTTTTTTGTTATCTGTGGTTCCGGTCTTCACAGCTACCTTGTAACCAGGAATCTCAAGAAGTGAACCAGCGCCGAACGCCCCCTGACGAGCAACATTGTCGGACAAGATGTCCGTAATTACATATGAACTTCCTTCACTCAAAACAGGTAGCTTTCTTACTTGGTGTTCATATAGCTTGTTATTGTCCAAACTTGAGACCGTTTCAAATGGATCAAGATCCACTCTGGACCCTAAGTTTGCAAAGGTTCCGTAAGCACGAGCCATATCAAGCATCGTTACCTCTCCTCCACCAAGAGTTAGTGATAGTCCATAACGAGATGGGTCATTCCAGGTAGAGATTCCCATCCTTCGCGCATGATCAATGAAAGAGTTAACACCAAGTTGATTTAAGGTACGGACAGCCGGAATGTTGTAAGAGTTAGCAAGCGCTGACCTAAGAGTAACTCTGCCATGAAATCTACCATCATAGTTGACCGGACGATAGGACTCAGTGTCCGATATCTTAAACACTGCTGGCGTGTCATCAATCCCAGTTGCCGCCGTCATCCCCTGCTCAAGAGCCAGCGAGTATGTAAGAGGCTTTATGGAACTTCCGGGCTGTCTCAATGCGGTTGTTACATTAAATGCTCCCGATGGTAAGTTGAAGTAATTAACCGACCCAACCATTGCCACAATCTCACCTGTCGTGGGTCTTGTGACCAGTACCGCACCGTTTGTAACGTTCAGATGGGCAACCTTTGCAATTTCTTCCTGCAGGATGTTCTGAACATCTTCCTGTATAGAAAGATCTAGCGAGGTATCTACTCTGAGGCCACCCTCCTCAACCATTCTTATTCCAAACTTCTTTTCTAACTCACCTTTGACATAAAATACAAAATGAGGTGCATTAATTGTGGTAATGGATGAGAAGTTGGGTAATGGCTCGTGCTTTGCTGTGCTGAACTGTTCTTTAGTTATGTATGACTGCTCAACCATCTGCTTAAGAACCTCGTTCCTTCGACTAAGCGCCAACTTCGGATTTGCAAACGGCGAGTAAATTGACGGTGCCTGTGGCAAGCCAGCAAGCAAAGCAGCCTCGCTCAAACTAAGATCCTTTGCCGACTTTCCAAAGTATGATTTTGATGCTTCTTCAATTCCATAAGAAGATCCACCGTACGCAACCTGATTAAGGTACAGCTCTAGAATCTTGTCCTTAGAGTAAAGACGCTCTGTCCATAGCGCCAGAATGATCTCCTTTACCTTGCGTTCAATGGTTCTTTCTGGACTCAGTAGTGCAGTCTTCACCAACTGTTGAGTGATTGTCGATCCACCCTGCAACCTTTTCGTAAAAACAAACTCCTTTAAAGCACGTACAATTCCTCCGATGACAGAAACTCCGTTATGTTTGAAAAAATCTTTGTCCTCAATTGCTATAGAAGCTTGATAGACATATGGCTTAAGTTCCTTTAACTTTATTGGGGTTCGGTTTTGATCTCGATAGAACTCATAAAGTATTTTTCCGTTGCGATCGAAAATATGCGTTGAAAGCGGATAATTTACCTTGCCAATGCTTCGTGGGGATGGCAAAGATAAAACCATCAAGTATGACTGGGAAAAAAGAGCAAGAACTCCAGCGGTTACAAAGCCGATTAGGAAATAGCGCAGTTTAAGAAACGGGAGCCGGGCATTTTTCAATTTTGTGTACGTTTTTTGCTCTCTTGAAAAACTTGGTCCCTTTGCTAGGCTAATCTTTGGTAATCTAATCTTAGGAAAAATAATCTTGGGGAGTAGAATCTTTGGTAGAGTGATCTTATGCAGTCTAATCTTAGGAAACGTAATCTTCGGTAGGCGAAACTTAGGTTTTTTTGCTTTACCAATAGAACGAGCGGACGGTAGTCTAAGACCTCTTACATACTCCTTAATTAAACGCGTTACTCTAATACAGTACTTGCCAAAGAAGGTTATGAACTTGAAGGGGGCAACTAATATGTAACGCGTCACGTCTCCTATCAATATGAAGAAATTGATCAGGCCATAAAGGATATAGTAAACGAGCTTCATCCGCAGATTATATCACTATTAGCCTCAAATTTCAATAATTAGGCTAGAAGAAAGGGATATAGTATCTAGTATTTAGTATTTAGTATTTGGTATGTGGTATTTGGTATGTGGTATTTGGTATGAGGCATATGCTTTGTACAACATACGATATACTACATACTACATACTACATACGATATACGACCTCACAGCTCCGCCGGCGCCGTTCGTAGCTTCGCCCTGACCACAAGACGATTCCAGTAGGTACCTGGGGGAACACAGGTTACAAGCGTAAGTATCGACGAGTCGGTGGTCTGGTTCAGAACAGAGACTTGATCGGGCTTAACCACAAACATTTCGCTCACAACATACTCATAGGCGTTATTTTGTAGACCCACCTTGATAACATCCCCCTCGCTCAAAGACGGTAAAAATGTAAATATCGTTTTGTAGTCATTTACATTGTAAAGCTGTGGCAAGGTAGAGTGACCAAAGATAACGGTGTTACCGATAGAGCCCGGGAGTGTGACAGGCTGATAATGAACCAAGCTTTTTTTAAGATCCTCGCCTCCCACCTTAACCTTAGCATCGTAAATATTTATCTTAGGAATCGAGATTGTGTACTCCTTAGATGGCAATGTGGCGGTGCTCACAACCTTAGCCACCGACGGGAACCACAAACTTGCCTGCGTAAAATCTCTCAGGTTATTCGAGTACTTGGTCGATCCACCAAGGACGTTGTTATTGAAACCCTCGGCCGTGCTTCCCATTGACTGAGGGACGGGTGAAGAAGAAATATTAGGCAAAAAAAATCTTGAATAAATCTCAAAAGAAATTACAGGATAAAATGCCCAGAACAAAACCAAGGTTCCCATGGTCAGTGTAACGTATGACACAAACTGCATTGCACGACGTACCTTCGTCTTTTTTTCCTTTACATATCTATATATCGCCATACGAGGGTTAAGGATAGAGCAATCTAAGCTTAATATTTACCGGAAACAATGGGAGTATATTTTTGAACAGCCCTATTGGGTGTTCGACAGTAAACTCAACACTTTGCGCATTGTACTTCTCTTTAGCAAGGTTTTGCAGTTCTTTTACAGATCTACCAGTTATCGACCTTAATATTTCATCACTCTCTACTGGAGGCGCTGCCCTTGCAGTTGCCTTTAATGAAAGCTGGACAACGTCATTTTTTGAAGTTACGTTTAAAACATTAAAACTAAGATTCTTCTCTGAAATAGTTAGTCCCTTCTGCGCCTTAGGCTTAAGTGCTCTAATTACTGCAGATCGCAGTTTTTCAGTACTTACGTAAGAGTAGCCAATCGTAACATTTGATTTCAGCACTACCGAACCAGCCTCAGTTCCTATCTCATTATCGGCAACCTCTGACTTAGTCTTTACCGTTGTAAGCGGTTTTAGTATGATTGCATCCGTACCAATAGCCTTTGCAATGTTTATCTTAATATAGTCGTTAGCTTTAGCAACTATCTGAGCTTCCACATTTGCAATATCCTTCTCCGACACTACCTGAATCTGAGTTTTAGTTCCGCCTGCCAAAGCGCTGTCTGCCTTTGCAATTACCAATGATGTTGGCTCATCGGCAACAGAAAACTTAGTTCCGCTAGCTAGGTTTGATTCTGGACCTATGGTAGATGCCGTAATCGCCGACTTTGCGGTGCTGGACACGATGTCTACAGCATCTCCTGAAGCAGAAGCAAGCTTAACATCAGTATCTAGAGTGAAGCTAAGATTGCCCGGTCCTACCAACGAACTACCTTTTGGAAAGGTTTTGCCTTGGCTAAGACTACTGTTATAAATTGTTACGGTTCCTTTCGCTGGCTGCCCGACATTCTTGACACCTGTGGCTGTTGTCTTAGCGTCAAACTTAGCCTCCTCCGATGCTTGCTTCAAACCAAGCGATCCGGCATCAAATGATCGTGTAAGCTCAAGTTTTTGTGACGGTAAGGTTATAGTTACGATGGCTTTGTGAAAATTGACTTCAATTAAAACCAAAGCAGCGGCTATCAAAACAGCACCTATAGCTATAGACGAATGAATGAAAAATTTTCTTGAACGGAATATTCCCAATCTACCTATCCTTTGTATAATCGGTAAAACGCGAATTTGAAACGACTGAAGAACTCGAGTTAATGAGTTGGTAAACGCTGGTTTTATCATGTCCGACCTACCGTCTCTTTCTCCGCCAATAACAAATCCCATTCTCTCCTGAGTCGGAACGGTTGTAGCCGTTGGTGCTTCCGTTCCCGTCTCCACGACCGCCACTTCCATAACCTGAGTAGAGAAGGTAGAAACAAGGCTATTTATCATCTCTTCCTCCGTAACAACCGAGATTGTTGGCTGATGAACAAAAAGTTTTTCGTCCCACGTATGCTCAACTAAGTCAGCTCCTTCCTGCGCATCCTTTGAAGGTAGCAAAATAATGCTGGGCGGAAGCTCCACCTTTTCCTTAATCGACGCCAGTGCTTCCGAAAGATCCGATAAAAAGCCTTTTTTTCTCTGCGCAGATACCTGCGAAATTACTGCTCCGGCTTGATAAGTAAAGATCGTTAGCATGGTGTCGTCCGACTCAACCACTACAGAAGATAACGATTGTCGATCTTTATTTAAAAGGTACTTAAGATACGCTTCATAAACCTCTATGAACCCTAGTGGTTTCAGGTCCATGCCTTTAACCAGAGTTTTTATACTTGAAAGGTGCTGTTTCTTGATTTCATGAGTGTCCGGCTCAACGAGATGAGAGTAGACGAAAAAAATAATGTCATCGAAGGTTTTTTTAGTTCGAACCTCTAGCTTATACAGTGCGTCATCAACGTCATCGGCAAGATGATCCCATCGACTAGTTAGTGTAAATTTCTCACTGTCAATTTTTTCAAGATTGTTACTCTCAGGATTCGCCTCCAGATACATAATTATTCCGTCGGTCTCACGAAGCAGTAGCCCTATGTACCCCTTGCTTGATTTTTTAAATAGAGTAAATGGATTTAAGTTCATACTGAGTTATTTATTTAAGGTTGGAGAAATAATCTGAAAATTTGTTAACACCTGGACTACACCAGTTTCGGCCGTACTCAATGCCTGCTCATATGATACTCCTTGGATGGTTTCGTTAATAGCATTTTGGACGTAGACAACAATCGAGTCGTTTAAACCCCCGTCATAGGTCCGTGAAATTACGGGAAGAGATCGGTAAGCTCCTTCGCCTTTGGCCTGCTTGATTACAGCTCCTAGATATTCGTGATCTGCCAGAAGTTCTCCCAGATCTTGCCGTGAATATGCATTTCCAAATAACCGAACCTTTGACTGAAGTTCAAACATCTTTGTCTCAGACTCTTTTTCCGAAAGGAACTTCAAAAACTTCCACGCCTCTAACTGATTTTTACTATAGCGAGATACTCCCTCTACCCAGTACGACGCTATAGAGAGTGGCTTACTTCCTGGAATAACAGGTACCGGAACCACCTTCATTGAAAGATTGGAGTTCATTGCCTTTATCGTAAGCACCTCCCATGAAGGAGCGATAATCATAGCTACCTTTTCCTGTGCAAATGCTTGGATAGAGTTTGGCATCTGTTCATCCCAGGTTGCAGAGTCGGACTCGGCAAACCGTCGATAACTCTCTAGCGCTCCTGCTGCCTCAGGCCTACTTAGTTGCGCAATGTTGCCACCATTTTGCACAAGAAACAAGCCGAAAATATCTGAGTAATGCTCAACATTAGATGCCGTGCCAAGAGCTATTCCTGAGGTGACTATCTTACCTTCTTGGTTCTTGACCGTGAGTTTAGACACATCGTCCAGCACATCCTCCCAGCTTACCGGTCCCGTGCCGATGCCTGCTTTTTTGAAAAGCTCTTGATTGTACATCAGTACAAGTCCATCCACACTCAACGGCATACCATATGCCTTCTCATCAACTATTAAGTCTTTGCTATGTACCGAGTAAAAGGTTTTTTTAAACTCATCCACAGACATTATTGTCGACGGCATCGGACTGACAATGTCATGCATCTGCGGAATCCAGGTATTGTGAAAACGAAATATATCCGGACCCGTTCCATTTTTCCCTCTGGTCGAGACCTTGACTCGGTAGTCTGCTGGTACCATTTTTGTGTAGGTTACGGTCACATTAGGATTTTTTTTCTTGTAGTCGTCAATCAAAGGTTGTACAACATCTTTATCTTCCCATACCCCCCAGTAGCTAAGCTTTACAGCTGTCTTTGTACCACTGCCTCTTAAGAAAAAGCTCAGTAATAGTCCAAAGATAACAATAAAAAAAAGTACCGAGCCTCCTACGAGGAAGTATCTGATGGTGTGATCTGAGTGTGGGTCTGGTGCTACCGAGAGGGGGCTTGCCCGCTGTAGCCTTGGCGAAAGAGGGGTTGCGGTGGTCTTTGGAACCGGCGTAACAAGCTCCGGTGCCACCTCCTCAGCTTGCAAAGGACGGGGATTTATTTTATCATCAACCATACGATTTATGATACCAAATATCAAGGCTGAGCGCTCTCCCTTTTACCACTCCTTAGTAGCCGGCGCATTTGTTTTTATCGGAACAGTTGCTCTGATAGCTCTTTTCACAACAATCATGACTCAACGATTGGGCTCTCAAATCTTTCCAAACGTCTATATAAACTCGCACAATGTAGGTAACCTTACCAAGGATCAGGCCACAAAACTCCTCTCAAGGTCAAATGCTCTGTTCGCCAAGACCTCGGTCACTGTCCTGTATAAATCGGACCCAATTGCCACGCTGTCGGCTCAGACCATAAACCTAAAACTAAATACCCAGGACGTGATTGAGCAGGCATACCTTATCGGTCGAGTTGACCGAGCTCCTTCAAGGTTCATCCAAAAAATAAACACACTTTTTGGTATCAAAAAGTACGAGTTCAACACCTCTCTAACCTACGACGAGCATCGTTTTGACGAGGTCGTTGAAACCGCAGAAGATTCGTACAACAAGCCAGCGAAGAACGCTCTTTTTTCCTTCAAAGACGGTAGGGTTACTAAGTTTCAGCCGGAAGCGAACGGCGTGCAGATAGAGTCCAAGTCATTCTTGACAGATACTCGGGCCAAAATTCAGACCATCAAGTCCAGCCCCAAAAACATCACTGTAGAACTAAAAGATAAGGTTCTTAAACCAGAGATAACTCTAGCGCAGTCAAATAATCTTGGCATCGAAGAGCTCATTGGTGAAGGACAGTCTAACTACTCACACTCAATTCCAGGTCGGGAGCACAACGTCGTTCTTGGCACCTCCAAATTTAACGGAGTCCTAATTCCAAAAGGCGAAACCTTTTCGTTTAACAGTACGGTAGGTGATATTTCGTCACTGACCGGATATCAGCCCGCATACATTATTCAGAACGGTAGAACGGTCTTGGGAGATGGTGGTGGAGTTTGCCAGGTCTCAACAACACTGTTTCGTGCCGCTATAAATACCGGCCTTCCGATTCTTAATCGCACAGCTCATGCATATAGAGTTTCGTACTATGAGAATGACTCCAGTCCTGGTTTTGATGCAACGGTGTACTCGCCTTCGGTCGATCTTAAGATAAAAAATGACACAGCTGCCGCGATTCTGATTCAGACACAGGTTGATGAGGTAAATAAACTGGTGTACTTCAAATTTTATGGTAAAAAAGATAATCGCAAGATTGAGATTTCTAAGTCAGAGGTCTGGGATGTTTCACCACCACCTGAAGCATCCTATGAAGACGACCCTACGCTTCAACGTGGAGTAACAAAACAGGTTGATTATAGCGCATGGGGAGCAAAGGCAAGATTTAACTACAAGGTGACCTATCCAAACAAAGAAGTTAAGAATGAGATGTTTTACTCGGTCTATCGACCATGGAAAGCCGTATTCCTCGTCGGCACAAAAGATATTTAAAAAAACTCCACATCCAAGAACCACAATCCAAAGCATTGACTAGTGAGGTCAAAATACTATCAGAGGACGAAACCCGACATTGCCATCAGGACTGGCAGAAGAAAAATGATGGACGTGCGCAAGACCACCATTGACAGAGTAACCACCGATCAATCGCGAAACAGCCTCGAAACCATCCTCAAACCATTCGTAAGTTGATGTTTCTCCCCATTTTTTATGGTGCATGTTACCCAGTAC
>Ga0163153_10007047_pt1 | contig 12285 bp, 10 predicted proteins | sample OliLakLV19MP6IB1_FD_148629 | JGI IMG/M metagenome (GOLD analysis project Ga0163153, IMG submission 148629) | Freshwater microbial mat bacterial communities from Lake Vanda, McMurdo Dry Valleys, Antarctica - Oligotrophic Lake LV.19.MP6.IB-1 | ecosystem: Environmental > Aquatic > Freshwater >... | reverse complement strand
CTGGCAAGGAATCTCGAAGTTGCCGGCGGCGTCGATGATGTTGTGCAGCCCCAGACCGCGGTCGATGGCCGGGGAAGCGCCCGGTGTGCCTTGCAATTCAAAGATGATGCCACCCTCTGGGAAGAGGTCAACCAACGCCTGCCCCTGGGCTTCGCCGCCCAATACATTCTCGGCACCGACGTGGGCCAATAACCCCGTCACCCCTTCGGCGCGGCGATCTACTGTCACCACCGGAATGCCGGCATCGACCACGGCCTGGATCACTTCGACCAACCCTTCGGTGGTACGCGGGCTGACAATCAAACCATCCAACCCCTGCGCAATCACCGATTCAAGGTCGGCGGCCTGCTTCTCGGTGTTGTCCTGACCATCCAGGGTGATGATCTCGACGTTGCCGAGCGCGGCGGCCTCATCGCGTACCTGCTTCTCCATATGCACGAAGAAGGGGAAATTCAAGCCAGGGATCGAAAAGCCGATCCGATACGTTTTCGCTGCGGCGTCGGCGGGTGCGGCGGCCTCTTCCGTAGGTGCCGACGCCGATGGGCAAGCGGTCAGCAACAGCGCCAAAATGGCGAGGATGCTGAGTAGATTGAAAATACGCGAGCTTCTCATGGTAATAGTCTCCTTTGGTTGTTGAATGGATATAAGGGAAATAAACGCTTATGCTAGGGATTAGGTGATTTCGACAAGCGTTCGACTGAGCTCACGCCGAAGGCTCAATCACCGGTGATTGAGCCTGTCGAAATCACCGGTGATTGAGCCTGTCGAAATCACCCATTTTCCTCCTACCGTCGTCGTCGCTTGATGATTTGGTCGAAGAAGACGGCGAAAACGATGATTAGACCGACGACGATCTGTTGATAATAAGGGTTGACATTGAGCAGCGTCAAGCCGTTGGACAGCACCCCGATGAGCAGGATGCCCACCACGGTGCCAAAGATGCCGCCTTCGCCGCCAAATAGACTGGTGCCGCCGATCACGACGCCGGCGATTACGGTCAGTTCATAGCCGACGCCGGCCACCTGCTCCGCCGAGTTGAGCCGTGACGAAAGCAAAAAGCCGGAAAGCCCGGCAAAGAAACCGCTGATCACATAGACGCTTAACAGGAGCTGCCCCGTGTTCAGCCCAGAAAGCCGCGCCGCCTCCAGGTTGCCGCCAATGGCATAGATATGGCGACCATAGCGGGAGTAGGTCAGCACAATAAAGCCGATCACGGCGCACGCGAGAAAGATGATCACGGGGATGGGCACCGGGCCGATAAAGCCTTGCCCGATATATTTGTATTCATCGCGAAAGGCGCTGATCGGTTGGCCGCTGGACCAGAGTAGCGCCGCGCCGCGAAAGACCGACATCCCACCCAGGGTGACGATAAAGGGGGGCACTTTGAGCTTGGTGACGGTTAATCCCTGTAATAGACCGGCTATCAATCCAACCCCAATCGCCGCCGCCAGCGCTGCCGGTACGCCATAGCCTGCCGCCTCGCCCGCCGCACCGACACTTAACAGACCGCGCCCACCCTTTTCCACCGACGCACCGACCAACCCAGCAAAGGCTAGCACCGAGCCAATCGAGAGATCAATGCCGCCCGTGAGAATGACAAAAGTCATCCCCACGGCCAACAGCCCATAGATCGAAACCTGGCGCAACACATTAAAAATGTTACGCTCCGAAACAAAGGCCGGCTGTAGATAGGCAAAGACCATACAGATCAGGATCAAGACCAGCAACGCACCAAATTGACCAATAAAGGTCACGCTGGTGGGAAGGCGCTTTCCCTGCTATCGTTGCTTGTTTGGTGGCCACAGGACGATTGCTCCCTCTTTAGAACAGCTTTGGTTGGAAAAATAAGCGCCTACATGCCTACACGACCACACGACCCTGCGACCACACGACTGTCAGTACGTTGTTGATTGACGCATTGTACAATAGTGCATCAACCTCTCGACTGATGCCTCTGCACGCGGCACAACACCGGTCACGCGCCCTTCGCAAATACAGACCATGCGATCACACATGGCGAGTAACTCGGGAAATTCGGATGAAATCATGATGATGCTGACGCCACCCGCCACCAACTGGTGCATAAGATCATAGATTTCGGACTTGGCGCCTACATCAATGCCGCGCGTCGGCTCGTCCATGATCAGAATTTTGGGATTCAGCAATAGCCATTTGGCAATTACTACCTTCTGCTGGTTGCCGCCACTCAGGTTGATGACATGGCGGTCGATGCCGGCCGTGCGAATTTGAAAGCGTTTGACATACTCCTCAACCCGTCGCGCTTCCTCGCGCAGACGGACAAAGCCAAAGCGTGAAAAGGCCGCCAGATTGGCCAACGTAAGATTATGACGCACAGCCAAGTTTAAGATCAACCCCTGTCCTTTGCGGTCTTCCGGCACCAAACCAATGCCCAGACGAATCGCATCGCGTGGCGAATTGATCCGCACCGGTTGACCGTCGATCAAAATATCACCACCCACGCGTGGATCAGCGCCAAAGATCGTGCGTACCAGTTCTGTACGCCCCGCGCCTACCAGCCCGGCCAACCCCAAAATCTCACCGCGCTCTAGGTCGAAGCTGACACCCTTGAGTACTTCGGCGTTGGGATTCTGCCCATTGCCCCGCCGTGAAATGTTGCGCACAGCCAAGACCACTTCATGGGTATGGGCGGCTCCGCTTGCTATCGGGTCATCCTTATGAAAAAAGGTCTCCAACGAACGCCCGACCATCATGCGGATCAGATCATCCTTGGTGGCATCCGGCACAGCATCCTTCCCCACGCTCTCCTTAACACCCTTGACGGACAGGTCGCCCACATGTTTGCCGTCACGCAGCACCGTCACCCGGTCACAGATGTGCAGCACTTCCTCCAAGCGATGCGAGATAAAGATGACGCCAATGCCCTTTTGTTTCAATTCGCCGATCACCGCAAAGAGCGTTTCGACCTCCGCTTCGCTCAAGGAGGAAGTCGGCTCATCCATGATGATCACCTTCACCGGGCGCGAGATCGTCTTGGCAATCTCCACCATCTGCTGTTCGGCCACGGATAGGTCGCGCACCAGTGACGTAGGTGAAAGCGCCACGTTGAGTTGGTCGAGTAAGGCTTGGGTCTCTCTGTACAAACGGCGGCGACTAAAGAAGAACGGCGGACCTGGCTCCCGCCCCACAAAAATGTTCTCCATCACCGTGAGGTTGGGCATCAGGTTGAGTTCTTGATAGATGATGGCAATGCCCAGCGCCTGTGCATGGTGGGGATTATTGATCCGCACCGGCTGGCCTTCCAAAAAAATATCACCTTGATCTACGCTATAGACACCCGACAGGATCTTCATTAGGGTCGATTTCCCCGCGCCATTCTGCCCGATCAACCCCAATATCTCACCGGCCTGCACATGCAAACTTACATTATCAAGCGCTTGTACACCAGGAAATGATTTGTGGACATTTTTCATCCATAGCAAAGCCCGCGCTTCGGGCAGGCTTTCGGCAGATAGTCTGGCATTCGACATCAAGCTAAACCGCTTTCAATTTTTCCGTCGATTGGGTACTGTTTGAAGTCTTTTGGGAAGCCTGTCCAAGTATATAGCAGCCGTTGTATTCTGTCAAGTCGGTGGAACGGTCCGGGCTAATCCAACGCTTGCTCGCCAGGGATCGACAGATCCTCGGCGAGCAAGCGTTGCGATCTACTGATACTTCCATCAGATCGTCGGCATCACATTCCCACCGGAAACGGGAATATAGGCACCGGTGATAAAACTGGACAGGTCCGAGGCGAGAAAGGCGACTACGTTGGCGATCTCCTGATCGGTGCCGCGGCGAGCCAGGGGTACGGTGCTTGCATAGCGCTCATTTTGTTCACTGCCGCGTTCACGGTCAATGTCACTGATCGTCCAGCCCGGTGCCACCTGGTTAACGGTGATCTGATGCTCACCGATCTCCTTGGCCAACACACGCATGACCCCATCCATGGCCCGCTTCGCACCACCATAGGCCGACTGATTTTGAAAGAGTTGCATAGAGCACTCGGTATTAATGCCAATAAAACGGCCCCAGCGCCGCTCGATCATGGCCGGCACAAAGGCTTTGGCAAAGAAGACATTTTGCAGCACGCAACTACGGAACTGATCTTCGTAGTCCTCCTCTTCCTCTTCCAACACCGTCTGCCAGGGATGAATTTGGGAGACCGCATTGGTGACAATGATATCGGGATGGCCCAGTTGCGCCACGACCGTATCGTGCAGGGCAAAGACATCGGCCTTTTGACCAACATCGCCGGTGACAGCCAAAGTGCGCCGCCCTAGCGCGGTAATCTCCTGGCATAGATCCGCTGCTTTAGTCGCATTCTGATGATAATGGACAACCACATCGGCGCCACAAGCCGCCAAAGTGCGCGCCATTACCCTCCCCAGTTGACCGGTCGCGCCGGTGATGACGGCCAGGTGACCGTCGAGATTGAGTTGAAGTTTGGTGTTGAGCACAGCGTATGCTCTCTTTCTACGGTAGAGGCGCGGGTTTGGATAGCGCGGATTGTTTCAAGACAGGTCAAATAACCCGCGCCTCTATCTATCTTGACGAATTTGGTCAATGATAATCTGTTTCAGACCATGCAGAATACGAAAGATATCAAAAAGTTCATCCTTGGTGGCCGAGTAATTTTGGCTGATACAGTACTGGTTGCCTGCTAGCACCATAAAGTACCAGTTGCGACCAACAATATAGCTTCCATAAAGTGGGTGCTTGTGTTGGTTTAACTCCTGGGCAGCGAGCATCGCCACGAGTGCTTGCGCCGCTGGGTTTCCGGTTGGATCAAGGTGCCTTTTGTATTCATTCAAGCAAAAATAGGGCAACCGCGGGTTGCGAAAACCTGCCGCAATCATGCCATCGACTTTGCCAATCAGGTGGTGCTCGCCAATCGTGGCCTGTAAATCACGTTCCAAAAAATAGGCAAATTGCTCATTGTCAAAGTCAACAAAAACAATCAGTGGGCTGATAAATTTGTTCTCTAACTCAACTTCGTTCCAGCTATCGACGCCTAAGACCAACGTCTTTTGCAAGCCAATCAGGTATTCGTGTTCAAAAGGGCTGACTACATGCTCGCGCGCCAGCCACCTAGTCAAAACCGCATGTTCGCGCACCTGTTGTAACCCAAAGGCATCATCCAATCCATCCAAGGTCCAATCGCGAAAGTTACTGGTTTTCATAGCTAATCCTCCGAACATCGAGCGGCTCTCCAGGTTGCCCTGCTTATTGTAGCACGTATACCTCTATTCGCACAGTTGCAATCGTGCGCAGCCATGATCTATACATTCAAAGCAAATTTGACTATAATGTCAATTGAACTATTCCTTGCAGCCAACAAAAACGCACATACAGCGTTGTGTAAATAAATTTTTTGCTACCCACTGAATGAAAGGGAGACTATGCGTATTTTAGTAACCGGCGGCGCCGGCTATATCGGCAGCCATACTTGTGTGGACTTGCTGGAAACCGGCTATGAACTGACCGTAATTGATAATTTTAACAATAGCAAACCCGAAGCGCTCCGTCGTGTGGAGCGGCTGGCGGGGGAAACATTGGACTTTTATCAGGTCGATCTGCTTGATACGGTGGGTTTGACTGCTGCCTTTGCCGCGCACCCAGTCGATGCGGTGATCCACTTTGCCGCGTTTAAGGCTGTAGGTGAATCGGTGGCCAAACCGCTTGAATATTACCAGAATAATGTGGCCGGCACGATCAATCTGCTCACTGTCATGCGTGCTCACGGCTGTAAGAATTTGGTCTACAGCTCTTCCTGCACTGTCTATGGCGAACCAAAGCAGGTGCCGATCACTGAAGACGATCCGACGGCCGCGGCGGAAAGTCCCTATGGCTGGACCAAGTTGATGACTGAACAGATCATGCGCGATCTCCACCAGAGCGATGGCAGGTGGAACATCATTTTGCTGCGCTATTTTAACCCTGTCGGCGCCCATGCCAGTGGTGATATTGGCGAAGACCCCAACGGCATTCCTAGCAACTTGATGCCTTATATCACCCAAGTCGCGATTGGCCGCCTGCCGGAGCTGCGCGTCTTTGGCAACGATTATCCGACCCCGGATGGTACCGGCGTGCGCGATTATATCCATGTAGTCGATCTGGCGAGCGCGCATGTCCGCGCCGTCCAAAAGCTGACGAGCAATCCGGGGTTAGTTGCGTATAATTTGGGGACAGGCCAAGGCTCCAGTGTTTTGGAGGTGATCGCGGCCTTTGAGCAGGCCACCGGCCAGAAAGTTCCCTATCGTATCATGCCCCGTCGCCCCGGCGATGTCTCTGCCGCTTACGCCGACCCTACTAAGGCCGCCCAAGAACTAGCCTGGAAAGCCGAACACGATCTCTATGATATCTGTCGCGATGGCTGGAACTGGCAACGGAAGAATCCGCATGGGTATGAATAAGTAATTGTCAACAACTAAAAACTGGGGTCTATTTGCCGTACTGTGTGTGATTGTGCTGGTGATCAATCTGCTCATCATCACCATGAGCTTGAATTCTTTCCGTAGCACGGATGAGATTCTTTCCGAGGGAACGATCATCCCTTCCGACGTATACCGGAAGATGTTTCAGTGATTAGCTACGATAACATCTCCTATGCCACCGCCATCACACCAGAGCTAACCACTATCGCCCAACCCATCACGGAACTGGGTGAGGGAGTGTTTGCACTTTTGCTCAAAGAATCGAAGACCCCACCAGCCCACCCCAATCGCTCACGCTAGAACCCAAGCTGATCGAGATCGAGAGTTGTTGGGCTGTTTGACCGTTTGAATGACTTGGCTATGTTCACTAACAAGCTAAAAACCTGAGTTCGAAGTTAGTCAAAGAGGCAAATACCTTTCTGTATTGGTAAAATGAGAGTGTCTAAATCCATCCAACCAATACAAGAAAGGTGTTCACCATGAGTTTACTCGAAATGTTCTATGATGTCGATACATTCTGCGTCGCGATGCCAAAGCAACGGGAAAGCCATCAAATCGGGCCCGGGAAACGCGGTCCCCAAGCGAGCTTGTGCCTGCGTGAAATTATGAGCATTCTGCTTCACTTTCAACAATCCCCTTACCGCGATTTCAAAGCCTATTCCACCGACTATGTGTGTAAGCAGCGACGGGTAGACTTTCCAGGCCTGGTCAGCTACACGCGTTTTGTCGAGCTGAACCCGAGTGCATTGGGGCCGATGACACTGTACTTATTGTCACGCATGGGCCAGACGCAAGGTGTGGCCTTCATCGATTCGACCCCGCGCCTAGAAGGCAACCGGGTTTGTCATAACAAGCGCATCTTTCACCCTAAGGTGTTTGATGGCCTAGCTGCACGCGGTAAGCGTCGGGCGCCCACCGGGCGCGGCTACTTTTTTGGCTTCAAATTGCCCTTGGTTGTTAACGATCAGGGAGAGTTGTTGTCCTTTCTGCTCTCCCCAGGCAATCTGGATGACCGCAAACCGGTGCCCACTTTGGTTAAACGCCTGTGGGGCAAACGCTTTGCCGATCAAGGCTACATCTCGCAACCGCTCTTTGAGCAACTCTATGACCAAGGCATTCAACTCATTACCCAGCCCAAGAAAAAGAAGAAGACAATGGAGCACCGTCTGATGCCGCTCTTGGACAAATTGCTCGCACGCAAACGCTCCATTATCGAAACCATCAATGACCAGCTCAAGAATATTTCGCAAATTGTCCATACCCGCCATCGCAGCACTACCAACTTTCTGGTCAATCTCGTTGGCGGCTTACTGGCCTATACTTTCCAGCCCAAAAAGCCCGCTTTGCGTTTTGAACAGGCTGACTTAGCACTGCTGCCGGCTGTTATTTAAACTCCGAACTCAGGTTATTACAGGCACGACGCCTCAATGACGAAATGAACAGCGATCCAAGCAAGTCAATTTCCCATGAAGATTTGATGAAACGACTAGGAGCAACGACCTAATGTGGCGTCTACGCCATAGTCTCGAAGTTGCCGAGTATATTGCTGACAACTGGCATTTAATAGACCTCTTGCATAAGTAGGTGCGGCTTGTAGCCCATACGCATCAAGCTAAACAATTCGTTGCAAAAAATGGTGGATTGTCCAATACAATTGCAAATATACGGATGTTTTCCCGCGATCAGTTATTTTTTGGCTCGGTTATGATGGAACTAACCAAGCGTTTGCCAACACAAACTTGATCAAATGACGAATGATGGCGGGAAAACCCTCACTCGTATGCAATTTTATTAGACAATTTTACGCTGAATTCAAAAATTTGTTTAGCTTGATGCGTATGGGCTATAAGCCGCACCTATGCTCCTGTTATCGCTTGCATCAACCAAACAATTTCACTTATGCAAGAGGTCTAATATTTGTAGAGATAGCCTCTTGCCGCCACCTGTTTACAGAGTAGCGACCGATTCCCTTGACTGAGCAACAGACCCTCCGGACAATCAGCAGTGCTTAGCATTAGCAATTGGGCATCGCCTAAGCCTGGTGTGCTGGCATAATAAAAGGCCGCGTGCCCATCATCGTAGTTCACTTCGATTTGGGCCAGACTCGCTTCTTGCAACACTTTGCGTCGTACCCCCATGGGCGTGGTGTAATAGATTTCGCTGAGGACAATGCCTTCTTGGGTGCGTGCTGTCCAGCAGAAATCCCAGCGCGCGCCGGTGGATAATGCCTGTTCCAGATAGGCGCCTGTAGTACACGCCCCGCCCTGCGCTTGGCTAGCGGCCAACTGCCATAAAGTGACAAAGCCGGCTATACTCACCGCCATACCCAGGAATAACAACCGTATGATCGGTTGTTGCATCAGATTACTCTTCATTCAGCACCTGCACGATCTTTTCCTGTGACAGATCGACAATCGGCGTCATGTCCAGCAGGGTCTTGTCCACCGTAAAGAGCAATATCTGCGCACAGCGGTGTTGACCACACTGTTGCGCCGCCGCGTTGACTCGATCCGGCATCACGTTAGCATGAAAAACTGAGACTTTGACCTGCAATTGATCCAGCCTTTCTAACGCTTCGCCGGTGATGGTCTGGTAACGGTTAGCTAGTGTCGTCCATAGTGCGCGATCGGTCTGGATCAGGGAGAGCGCCTGCTCTTCTTCGCGTTGATTCAACCTGCTTTGTCTTATGGCGCTTATTATAGAGTAAAGTTACGGTAGGATGGGGTGACGTTGCTTACAGCCAACCCTAGCGGATCAACAAAAAATCAGGTAATTCCGCTTTAGGGCGTTTTTGCAAAAATTGCCCTTTGTGCTATGATAGACACAACACTATTTCTTTGCAATTGAACCAAAAGTATGGATACAGCGCCACTGCCTGGTTCTTAGGCATAGCCAAAGGAGACGACCTTGCAAGCTGGCTTTGCAGAAATTGTGATTACACCACCGCGTGCCGACTGTCTATTGGCTGGGTATGCCCTGTACCCGGCGACTGGTGTCCACGATGAACTTTACGCCAGCGCTGTCTACCTACAGGAGGGTGAGCAGCGCGCCCTGCTGGTCAGCTATGATCTGCTGGCGATGGAAAAAGAGTTGATCGCTCGGCTGAAGCAAGGGGTGCATACAGCCCTCGGCATCGACCCCAACCAGATATTTTTTACCTGTACCCACACGCATGAAGGCCCCGAAGTGCGTGAACGCAAGTTTCGCGATCATTGGTATGGCGAAGAGCGTCCCGCCTATCTTGACTCCTATCTGGTGTTCCTAAGCGCCAAGACCATTGAAGTCGCGCAGGCGGCGATGCACCAAGCCCAACCCTGTGACCTGCTCGTCAACCGCGCCCAGGTGGATGAGAATATGAACCGTCGCTTCTTCCTGAGCGATGAACACTACCTGAGCATCCCTGGCAACAAACACCTCGTCGCCGTGGCCCAGGAGCATACCGACAAAGAGTTGGGCATCATCGCTTTTTGTCCCAGTGGCTCGCGCCGTCCCTTTGGGCTGATTGTCAACTACACCATGCACCCGTTGACCGCCGGCCATGTCTCTTCCCTACTCAGCGCCGACGTGCCGGGGGTGGTGCGGCGTTTGATCAAGGAGAGCATGAATTGCGTTCCCTGCTACATCACCGGCGCCACCGGCGATAATCACCCTAAAGCGCCGGAAGCTGGTTTTGCCGAAACCCAACGCGTCGGTCAGGTGCTAGCGACGGAGGCCATCAAACGGTGCTACGACGCCATGAAAGTGGAAGGTCCGTTGCGCCTGCGCGGTCTGACGCGCTCTGTGCCACTGAAACTGCGCACACGTGCAGATTTTGAAAAGCTACCCCGTCATGGTGAAGGCGAGGGCGTGATCCGCGACAACTTGGTGCGCGTAGAGCAACCTGGTGCGGCGGTCAATGTCGAATTTTCGCTGCTGGCGATTGGGCCGGTGCTCTTCATTGGTGTGCCGGGAGAACTGGTGACCGAGTTGGGCAGCGTCTTGAAATGGTTTTCGCCCTTCAAGCGCACCTATATCATGTATCAAGCCACCGACAGCCTTGACTATATTGCCCACCCCAACGCCTATCTTTGGGGCGGCTTTGAAACGTTCTGCGCCCAACTCTCACCCACCGCTGTGCGGCCCTTGATAAACGCCATTTTGGACGCCGCCGAGGAAATAAGTGATTATCCATGGAAGGCATAAGTAACTTGCTGTCCATCGTCCGTCGTCCATCGTCTATCGCCATTCACTTGGTATTATCCCCATTCGTTCCTATTATTCAGATCTAAGAGAGGAAATCGTATGTCGCAAAAGCATTCACGTCGCACGTTTTTGAAAATGGCCGCCGTCACTGCCACCGGCGCCACCCTGGCTGCCTGTACCATCCCTGTCGCGGGGCCGCAAGGCGCTGCACCCGGCGTGCAGGAGAAAGTAGTGCGCATTTTGTTGCCCTCTTGGGCCACCGGTGAGATTCCCTTTGACACCACCGCACGGGAGTTCAACGAAGCCAATCCCGGCACACGTGTGGAGATCCAGACAACTGGTGAAGGCTGGGACACGAAGGTGATGGCCCAGATCCAGGAGGGTAATCTGGAGTGGAGCGGCGCCGGCATTGCGTCGTCGGCCTCTTCCAGTCTGCCGCGCTGGATTGTCAGTGGCATGGTGCAGCCGATGGACGACTTTATCGCCTCTTCTAGTGTGGAAGGTGCCGCCGCGATGCTGAGCGATATGATTCCGACGCTGCGCAATGCTTCTACCTATGAAGGTAAATTCTGGGGGATACCGTACAGCTTTGAAAACATCAGCTTCAACTGGCGCACCGATTACTTTGATGCCGTCGGCGCCAGCGAAGCGCCCACGACCTTCGATGAGTGGCTGGATGTTGCGCGGGCGATCAAGGAGTGGGGGGCCGACCAACAGATCTTCGCGACCTCGTTTATTCCCGACCTGGACGCGTCCGTGGGCACCTTGATCTACAGCTCGCTCGAAGAGCCGTTTGATGAGCAGATGGTGCTCAAGTGGGAATCGCAGGAGGCGATCGATGCCCTGGCCTTCTACAAGCAGATGGTAGACGAGGGGCTGACCCCGCCACATGGCTTTGATGGCTGGCTCGATGCGTATTACGCCGGCAAGCTCGCCTCGGTCATGGCGCAAAGTTCGCGCGGCGTCTGGGGGCAGCTCGCCTTTGGCACGGATAGAGTCATCACATCGCCGGTGCCGACACGCGGCGCCGGCCCTGGTGCCGGCACCCCCTTCTGGGGCAACTGTGTAGCGTTGCTCAACAAAGCGCCCTATCCACAGGAGACCCTTGACTACTTTGTCCACACTATGGGGCCGCAGAACCAGACCTTCCAGCGCAATGTGATCAAAACAGGCAAGACGCCGGTCTACGAGTCGGCCTATCGCGATATCATTAGCGCCGACCCCCAGTTCCGCACCTACGAATGGATGATCGCCATGCGCGACCAGGTGGATCGCTCGGTCACACGCCCCTTTAACAACTACTTCTCGATTCAGGATACGCACTATCGCAATTATATTGTCCAACTGACCGAGCCGGGCTCGACCATGACCCCCGAAGAGTGCGCCCAGGCCATCCTCAAAGATAGCCTGGCGGAGATTGCGAAGCAGCAGGCGTAGGAAGGGAAGAGGACAGGGAGACAAGAAGACAAGAAGACAGGGTGTAAATCTTCTTGTCTCCCTGTCTCCCTGTCTCCCTGTCTGGCATTTCGGAAAGGATCAAGTCGTGGCTACACTGACCCGCCTCTGGCGGTCCGGTACGCTCTTTGTGATTTTGGCGTTGGTGTTGATCAGCTTGGCCTGCCTGCTGCCGGTCGTCTGGACGGTGTCG
>Ga0163153_10007046_pt1 | contig 12285 bp, 10 predicted proteins | sample OliLakLV19MP6IB1_FD_148629 | JGI IMG/M metagenome (GOLD analysis project Ga0163153, IMG submission 148629) | Freshwater microbial mat bacterial communities from Lake Vanda, McMurdo Dry Valleys, Antarctica - Oligotrophic Lake LV.19.MP6.IB-1 | ecosystem: Environmental > Aquatic > Freshwater >... | reverse complement strand
ACAACCGACTGCCGACGATCAGGCCGCGCGGAGCGTGCGCGAGACGATGGACAACGCGCATCGCCTGGCCTTTGTGAAACATTTCCTCTGGGGCCTCGTGTCGCTGCTGATCACGTACTTTTTCCTGACTGCCTATCGCGACTACCGCGACAACTTCATCGTCGAATTGTTCGACTCGCTGAACTACAAATACGAGGACGAAAAAAACAAGACGATTATCACGCAAAGCGGCATGTGCGTGAGCTTCGGCGTGATGGGGATGCTCGCGGCGCTCAATGCCATCAAGGACAACCGCCGCGGGCTGCTCGCCGCGTTTGCAATTATGACCGGCGGGCTGTTATTGCTGGGCGGATCAACCTTGTTGCATCGCGCCGGCGCGATTTCCGGATTCTGGTGGATGACCGCCTGCGGATTAGGCTCGTACTTGGCCTACGTGCCGTATGGTTCGGTGCTCTTCGATCGCATCATCGCCTACACGCGCGTCGTGGGCACGGCTGTCTTCGCGATCTACGTAGCGGACGCGATTGGCTACTCCGGTTCGATCATTACCTTGCTGGTGCAGGACCGTTTGAAGTATTCGCACCTGGAGTTTTTTGAGGCCTTCACGCTCGCCCTGTCCGTCTTTGGCACGTTCATGATGCTGCTCAGTTGCGCCTATTTCCTGACCCGAAAATCCGGTCACCACGCCCCATAGACTCCCTTTTCCTGGCCGAGGGAGTCCGAGGGAACTGCCCGTAGCGCAGGGCGGCACCTGCGCTTCCACTCGCCGGTTAGCAGCGCGGCAGCTTGCAACCCGTCCGTGGGGCGACTAGCCTTTGGGGGATTCCCACGCCCATCGCGCATTCTTCACCTGCCGCATCGAGGTTGCCCGCCATGTTGCGATTGTTGCTCGTTCCCTTCGCGCTGCTGTTTCTGGCGTCGCCAGCGCTGGCGGCCGACGACTACCAACTCGGTCCCGATTCCCAGCGCCAGGAAGGCGTGCCGCGCGGCACGGTTACGAAGCATCGCTGGGAGCAGAGCCAGGTCTTTCCCGGCACGGTTCGCGACTTTTGGGTTTACGTTCCGGCGCAGTACAAGGCGGAACAACCGGCCGCCGTGATGGTGTTTCAGGACGGCGGATCGTATGTCAATGAGGAACGCGATTTCCGCGTGCCGGTTGTGTTCGACAACCTCATTCACGCGGGGGTGATGCCGGTCACGATCGGCGTGTTCATCAATCCGGGCGAGTACCCGGCGGGCGAAGGGGGCAAACCGCGGAGCAATCGCAGCTTCGAGTACGATTCGCTGTCGGACTTTTATGTGCGTTTCCTGCTGGAGGAGATCCTGCCCGAGGTCGGCAAGCAATACAATTTGCGGACCGACGCGGCCGGGCGGGCGATTGGCGGCATCAGCTCCGGCGGCATTTGTGCTTTCACCGCCGCCTGGGAACGGCCCGACGCGTTCGGCAAGGTGCTGAGTCACGTGGGGAGCTTCACCAACATCCGCGGCGGACACAACTACGCGGCGCTGGTGCGGAAGAGCGAGACCAAGCCGATTCGTGTGTACCTCCAGGACGGCAGCGGCGATCTCGACAACAACCACGGGAATTGGCCGCTGGCGAATCAGGAATTGGCGGCAGCTTTGAAGTTCAAGGGCTACGACCATCAACTCGTTTTCGGCGACGGCGGACACAACGGCAAGCATGGCGGCGCGGTGTTGCCGGAGGCGTTGCGTTGGCTGTGGCGCGACGACGCGCTGCCGATGACGAAAAACTCCGACATTCTCCTGGAAGGGGAGACTTGGAAGCTTGTGGGCGAAGGCTACCGGTTCACCGAAGGGCCCGCGTGGGACGGGAAAGAAACCTTCTACTTCGCCGACGTCGGCGCCAACCGGATTCACAAGGTTGACGCCACGGGGAACATCAGCGTGTTCGTCGAAAAGAGCGAGGGCGTCGGCGGACTGATGTTCGGCGCCGATGGCCGACTGTACGGTTGCCAGGGCGGCCTGAAGCGCATCGTCACCTTCGATGCCAAGGGCGACGCGACAACGCTGTCCGAAGGGGTCGCCGGGAATGACATTGTCGTCACGCGCGACGGCGGCGTGTACTTTACCGATTTCGACAACGGCAAGGTGTGGTATGTGTCGCCCAAAGGCGAGCAGCGGCTCGTCGATGAGGGGATCGCCCGGCCGAACGGCTTGATTCTCTGGCCGGACGGCAAGACGCTGGTCGTGGCGGAGTTCGCCGGCAAGTATCTGTGGAGTTTTCAGGTCGGCGACGACGGCACGCTGTCGGCAAAGCAGCCGTACTACACGATGAACCTGACGCCTGGCCGCACGGAAAGCGGGGCGGACGGGATGGCGGTCGATACGCAGAATCGGGTGTACGTTGCGACGCACGCCGGCATCCAGGTGTTCGACGACCAGGGCCGGCTCTGGGAAGTGATCGCCAAGCCGCAGAACGCCTTTCTGTCGAACGTGGAGTTCGGCGGGCCGGACTGGGATACGCTGTACGTGACCTGCGCCGACAAGGTTTATACGATCAAGACGAAAGCCCGCGGGGCGACGTTGCTGACGCCGGCAATCGATAAATAATCGGCCGCGGCAACACGAAAGGCCTGTGGGAGGCGTCTCCGACGCCGATGAAACGGACGAATTTCGCGGTTCGACCAATCTATCCCCCGAGCAATCCCCATCGGCGTCGGAGACGCCTCCCACAGACCATCGGCATTCCAGACTTGTTGCTTCCTTGCGGCTCGCGCTGGGATGACGAATAATGTGAGGCACTCGCAATTTCCGGGACGGCACCTGGTTTACGGACTCGCATGAACGGCGCGATCAAACAGCTCGACAACCGCATCGAGATCGTCACGCCGGAGAATATCGAATTCACGTATCGCGTGGCGGGGCCCTTTCGGCGGCTCGGCGCGTACCTGCTCGATAATCTGCTGTGCTGGGTGTTTATTATCGTCATCTGCATCATCACTTTCCTGGTGTTCGGGGTGCTGCAGAGTTTTGGCACCGTGGCCCTGGTAGGTCTGGTCGCTCATTTTTTCACGACCTGGTTCTACGGCGGCGTGTTCGAGTCCCTCTGGAACGGCCAGACGCTCGGCAAACGAATGTTCGGGCTGCGTGTACTCTCGGAAGACGGCCAGCCGATCAATGGTATTCAGGCGATCGGCCGTAACTTCCTCCGCCACGCCGACACCCTGCCCTGGGCGTACTGGACATTCGAAGAATCGCCGATCCCGCTCTCGACGCTGCAACTGGGCCTGCTGTTCATGTTCGTCTACGGCAACTACCAACGGCTCGGCGATTGGGCGGCCGGCACGATGGTCGTGCTGGACGAACCGCAACAACTCTACGGCGTCGCCCGGGTGACGGAACCGGCCGTGTTGCAACTCGCGACACAATTGCCCGTGAATCTGGTGGTGAACCGCAGCCTCGGCCGGGCCCTCTCGGCCTATGTGCAGCGTCGCCTGAGAGTCCCGGTCGCCCGGCGTTTCGAAATGGCCAGCCACTTAGGCGAAGCGCTCCGCGAGCGCTATAACCTGCCGGCGAATACGAATTACGACCTGCTGCTGTGTGCGGTTTACCATCGAGCGTTCATCGCCTCAGCGACGGAAGTCCTCGACGAAGCGCGCCCCATGGAAGTAGCGCGCACGTAAACTACTTCACCTACTCCACCTACTGCCCCGCCCCCATGAAAGTCGTCGAACTCCTCGAATCGCGATTGCAGAACTGGCGCGAGCTGGAGCAGCTTTGCGTGCAGTTGGAGCATCATCGCAAGCGGACGGCGGGGGCGCCGGCCGTGGGGCGTTTCGCGACTTTGTATCGCGCGGCGTGCGCGGATTTGGCGCTGGCAGATGCCTACCAACTGCCGCCCAACACGGTGCAGTATCTGCATCAGCTCGTAGGGCGGGCGCACAATCAACTCTACTTGAGCCGGAAGTTCGCTTACAAGCGCTGGCTCTACGAACTGCTGCACTTGGTCCCGCAACGATTGTTCCACGACAACTGCGTGCGACTGGCGTTCTGCTTGTTCTATGGCGTGTTCATCGCTTCGATGCTGGCGGCCTGGTTGAGCCCTGCGTTCGCCGACCTGGTCATTGGCAAGGAAGGCCTGCAGCAGGTTGAGGAGATGCACGCCGATTCGGTCGGCGGCACCGATTTCAACTCCGCGCAGGCCGGCACGGGCTTCTACCTGAATCACAACGCGACGATCGGGCTGCGCTGCTTCGTGTTTGGCATCTTGCTCGGCGTGGGCGGAATCTACGAGACGATCTTCAATGCCCTGTACTTGGGCGCGATGTTTGGCTTCATGATCACGTCGAAATCCGGTCCGAATTTCTTTCAATTCGTCACCGCACACGGTCCGTTTGAATTGACCGCCATCGTGCTGGGCGCCGCCGCTGGCATGAAGCTGGGCTTTTCGATCATTGACACGCGAGGGTACACGCGCACGGCGTCGCTGCGCCGTGCATTTCGCGAAGCAGTTCCTGCCGCGGTCACAGCGGTCATCTTGTTTGGCCTGGCCGGACTGATCGAGGCCAGCCTGTCCCCCAGCACCGCGCCGTACGCCGTGAAGGCGGGAGTGGCCGTGCTTTGTTGCGGCGTGCTGATCTTCTATTTCGTCGCGCTGGGGTATCCGCGGGGAGGTCAGACGGATGCAGTTTGACCGAATGCGCATCGCGGTGCGCGAGCGTTCTTATCTAGAACTGCTCGATCTGGCGATGGTGGTGATCCGGGGCCATGCGGGCGCCTGGCTGGCGCTGTCGTTGCTAGGGATCCTGCCGTTTGCCATTTTCAATTACTGGCTGCTCGGTTTAACGGAACTGGCGGACCTGGAATACGACATCGAAGCGTTTCCGGCGGGCTACGTGGCCTTGTACCTGCTGCTCGTGGCTTGGGAAATGCCGCTGGCGTCGTCGCTGGTCACGCTGTTTTTTGGACAGTTGATGTTTCACGATCAGCCTGATTGGGGCCGATTGCGAAGCGATTTTTTCAATTCGCTGTTTCAGTTGACCCTGATTCAGGTGTTCTGCCGCGCGGCGATGATCCTGTTCACCGTAACGATCCTCGTGCTGTATGTCGTCTGGCCGTATATGAATGAAGTCATCTTGCTGGAGCGCAATCCGATCTTCGCCGGCAAGTCGCACCATATCAGTACGTTCAAACGCTGCACGCGGCTGCACGAGTTCAGCCTCGGAGAACTGTTCGGCCGCTGGTTGGCATCGCTGGCCTTTGGCGGGTGCTGGGTCGTTGCGCTCTGGGCGACCTTGCGCTGGGCGCGGCAGATTTTCACGGATCAACTGGAGTTGGATCAGTATTCGTTTACGGTCCTGTTCCCAGCGGCGTTGTGGTTCGTGGTCGCTTATTTCAACGTCGTGCGTTACCTGAGCTACCTCGATCTGCGGATCAAGACCGAAGGCTGGGAAGTGGAGTTGCTGTTGCGCGCCGAAGCGGCCAAGCTGGCCAGGCAGGCGGCGCCATGAAACGACTTTGCATCGTACTACTGTTCACGCTGGGTGCCTGGGGCTGGGGCGAAAGATATGCTGCATCGGCCGCGACGGCTGGGGCATCCATGAAGGCGTCAACTCGATTCAGCGAAGCCCCAGCTCGCTTGACTTATTCCAGGTTGAATTTCGTGCCCCTGCCCCAGGCGCCCACGCTGAGCTTGGCACAGGTGGAAGGCGCGGAACCCAGCCTCACCGAGGACGATCTGCAGTCGGTCGAGTCCGTCAAGGAATCTCTCGACGGTTGGGGCGCGCCGCCTTGGTACGATTCAGCCAAAGACGCCGAGAAGCCGATTCGCGTGCCGGCGCGGAGCACTTCGAACGTCGATTGGTGGGCGATTTTCAAGCCGATCGCGTGGGGCGCTGCGCTGTTGCTGATCGGCCTTTTAATTTACGTGCTGTTGCGGGCATTTTTCGATCGCCGCAAACAGCCGGTGCTCTCCGGGCCGGGTTTTCGGGGGCAAAAGGCGCTCCGCGCGGAGATCGGGCGGATCGAGTCGTTGCCGTTTCAATTGGACAAGAAGCCGACCAGCTTGCTGGAAGAGGCGGAGCGGCTGTATCGCGAAGGCAAGCCCAGTGAGGCGATCGTCTATTTGTTCAGCTACCAACTGGTGGAAATGGACAAGTTGCAGATGATCCGGCTGACCCGCGGCAAGACGAACCGGCAGTATCTGCGCGAATTGAAGAGCCACGCTCGACTGCGCGGCCTGATGGAACCGACGGTCGTGGCATTCGAGCACGTGTTCTTCGGCAAGCACAGCCTGCCGGCAGCCGCGTTCGAGGCCTGCTGGCGGCGCGTCGGCGAATTCGAGCGGCTCATTCGCGAAGGAGCGCCCGCAGTATGAGCCCTCGCCTGGTCTACATCTTTGTTGCAGTGTTGTGCCTGGCCAGCGCCGCCGGCTGCCAATCGGAACTTGAAATGGAATACGGCACGCGCTCCGCGATGTATGCGGATAGCGTGAACGGTACGCACGTGTTCAGCGAGATGTTCGATCGCGCGGGACATCGCGTGACGAACTGGCGATGGCTGTCGCCCCGCCTGCGCGAGAAAGCCGACGTGATTGTCTGGTTCTCAACGAGCTTCGATCCGCCGTCGCAAGAAGTGCGCGATTGGCTCGAAGAATGGCTCGAAGAACGCCCCGGCCGGACGCTGATTTACGTCGGCCGCGACTACGACGCCGCCCGGCCCTATTTGGAGCGCGTGAAGCAAGGTCCGCCGCCGCTCGCGGCCGGACAGGTGTTAGAGGTCGACGCGATGCTCACGCAGGCCGACCTGCTCTTCATGAATCGGCGCGGCGCCGCCAAAGGGGGCGACGGCGATTGGATTGCCATCGATACCAAGCTCCAGGCGAAGCCGGTGCGCGCCTTGAACGGCTCCGCGGAATGGGTGTCCGGCATCCAGCAACCGAAACTGGGCATCGAGCTGCTCGGCCGCATGACGCCTGGGCCCGACGTCGACGTGCTGTTGGAAGACGACCAGAAAAACATGTTGTTGGGCGAGTTGGCGCTCGACGACAGCCGCATCTTGTTCGTGCCGAACGGCTCGTATCTGCTGAACTTGCCATTAGTGAACCAGGAAAACCGAAAGCTGGCCGGCCGGTTGGTCCATGGCGTCGGCGATAACAAGTACGTCGTATTTCTCGAGCCCGGCGATACGCCGGAGATTCTGGACAAGGATCCCAAAGCGGAGGTGCCAGGGTTGGGCAAGATTCTGGCCCGGCCGCCGCTCAATTCGATTGTCTTTCACGCGATCCTGATCGGGCTGATTTTCGCGTTTGTCCGCTTGCCGATCTTTGGCGTCCCGAAGACACTGGCAACCGCGGCGCTGGCCGATTTCGGGCGGCACGTCACGGCGCTCGGCGAGTTGCTGATGTTGACCAAGGACCGGCAATACGCCGTCGGCCGCGTGCTGCACTACCAGCAAATGGCCCGCAAGCAGAAGGAACCGGCGCAGTTGGATCGCCCGGTGGACATCCCGCGGCTGCGCATGCCGGAGGTATGAAGTCACAAGGGTTTCAATTGAATGGAAATCGAGGGTGGCTGGGGTCGAATGTACTCATTCGCCCCCAGTTTAATCAGCCTGGGGGCGAGCGAGTACGCTCGACCCCAGCCACCCTTGATCGCTATCGGCGCCACTGCCTAATTCGAATTCGCATCTCTACCTGTTAGCACGATACGGTGTCTATGAGCGAGCTGGAAGGAAATTCGATCACGCCGGAAATCGCCACGCCTGCGCCGGTGACGACGCCGGGGGATGACGCCGCGCAACCGGCGAATTGGGCGCCGGCGAAGAACGCCGCCACGAAGCAACTCTTCGATCGCGTCGCCAGCGAGATTCGCAAGATCTACGTCGGCCAGGACGAGCTGGTGCTCGGGACGCTCGTGGCGCTGTTCTCAGGCGGGCACGTGCTCATCGAAAGCGTGCCGGGGCTCGGCAAAACGCTTTTCGTGCGCGTGCTGGGCAAGACGCTGGGTTGCCAGTTCGGGCGGATTCAATTCACCGCGGACTTGATGCCGTCCGATATCACCGGCGCGCCGATCTTCGATATGAAGATCCAGGAGTTTCGCTTTCGACCCGGGCCGGTGTTCACGCAATTGCTCTTGGCCGACGAAATTAACCGCTCGCCGGCCAAGACGCACGCGGCGCTGTTGGAGATCATGCAGGAGTACCGCGTCACGGTCGACGGCGTAAGCCATGGGCTGACGCGGCCGTTCCTGGTGTTGGCCACGCAGAATCCGATTGAATCGGAAGGGACGTACAACCTGCCGGAGGCGCAGCTGGATCGGTTCATGTTCAAGCTGCAGGTGGAGTATCCGTCAGCGCAGGAAGAGGCCGAGATCCTCAAACTGCATAGCCGGCAGATCGACATCAACCGCCGGCTGGACGACGAATTGCAAACAGTGACCTCGCCGGAGGAAATCCAGGAAATCCTCCGGCAATGCGGCGAAGTGCTGGTCGACGATCGGCTGGTCAACTACATCAACGAACTGGTCCGCCGCACACGGGAATGGCCGCAGTTCCACCTGGGCGCCTCGCCCCGTGCCGGCATCGCACTGATGCAAGGCGCGCGGACGCTGGCGGCGCTCTCCGGACGCGACTACGCGGTGCCGGACGACGTGGTGCAGATCGCGTTACCGGCGCTCCGCCATCGCGTGATTCTCACGGCCGAGGCGGAAGTCGAGGGTCGCAAAGTCGACGAAGTGCTCATGGAACTGATGCGGACGATCGAAGTGCCTCGCGTTTAGCGACGGCGCAGTCCTTCGCGGTTTTTCACCACGGAGGCACGGAGAGAGAAGAGTGCGGAGGGCGTTTTGAACCGCGGAGGCGCTGAGACGCAGAGGTAAGGAGTTTGAATTATTCAGTGTTTTTGCACACAATCTCCACTGAAAACTTCAAACCATCTCTCCCCTCCGTGTTCTCCGTGCCCTCCGTGGTGAAGCCTCGGCAAAGCCTCGGTTCACCGAATGGGCCGTTTGAAGAATAGGACGCCGGACGGGGCATTTGTGCCCATCACGCCGCACATTTCCCAGCCTTCGCCGCCGTAGCGGTTGACTTCCTGGATGCCGGCGTTGATTGAGACCATCGTGTATTCCCAGCGTTGGGCTTCGACGCGTCCCTGATAGGCCGCCTGGGGAGCGCCGGGATTCCAGCCCAGCCAGGCGACGAGGGAGATCAACGCGCAGGCGACCGCGAGAGTGAACTTCCTGTTCATGGGTTACTCCTTTTGAGACTTGAAGCGGGCGAGTCGCCCGAGTTTGGCCGGCGGTTATTCCGACAAGGTCTTCGGTTTGTACTCGTGCGGCCGTTTGCGGACGACGGTGGCGGTGACAATCGTGTCGGGTGTCGGCGGATTGTCCTTTTCGGGGTTACGGCGTTGAAGGTGGTCCACGACATCCATGCCTTCGATCACGCGGCCGAAGACCGTGTGCTTGCCGTCCAGCGTCGACGTAGGCACGAACGTGATAAAGAACTGCGATCCGCCGGTATCGACCGCCTCTTGCTTGGCCATGCTCAGGCTGCCGCGGAAGTGTTTGCGGAAGTTCGGATTTACGCATTCACAAGCGATCCGGTAGCCCGGGCCGCCGGAGCCGTCCCCCTTGGGATCGCCCCCTTGTGCCATGAAGTGCTCCAACACGCGATGGAACGGCGTGCCGTTGTAGTAGCCCTTCTCGACGAGACTGATGAAGTTCGCAACGGTGTTGGGGGCTTCGTTCTCGAACAGTTCGAGGACGATGTCGCCTTTTTCCGTGGTGAGTTTGACGCGGGGCAGGTCGTTGGCCTGCGCTTCCTTTTCGCGAATCGCCTGTTCAGCTTCCCAATCGGCCTTGTATTGTTCCAATCGCAGTTGGTAATTCTTGCCGTCGTCGGTTAACGCGCCAGCTTCATCGGCGATCAGAAAATACTTCTCGGCGGTTTCCACATCCCCCAAGACAAAGGCGGCGATCGCGGCCAAATTGTAAATGCCCTTATTGGGATAGTTCGCGTTGATCAGCAGTTGAAACACGCGCAGCGCTTCTTCGTACTGATCGCGATTCAGCGCGTACATTCCCATCGTGGCGATGAACTGGGCGGAGTCGATGTGCTGTTGCGGGTCGGCCAGGTAACGCGTCTCGGCCATCGACTTCAATTTCGCGACCATCTCGTCCCCTTGGTCGCGGAATTGGTTGAACTCCTTTTCGATCTCAATGCGCCGGGGCTCTTCGACCGACTTGTACTCCAACTGCAGCTTCCGCATCTGCTGCATCACGCCGCGCCATTCGTCGAAGAGTTTTTGGAATTCCGGATCAGGAGCCGCAGCGGGTACCGTCGGTTGCGCGGCCGCGGGCTGTGCGGAGCTTTCCGCGACGCCGGACGAAGTGGGCGGCGCGGCGGGAGGATCCTGAGCCAAGGCCGCGCCGGCCAGTGAGAGAGTCAATGCGCCACACAACATCCAACGAGACAACATGGCCGTTTTCCTTGCGATTTCAATGACAATGGTCGGCCTGCCTGGCGACCAATGAGTACCATTTGGATTACGCGAACGCCGCCGCGAGGGTTCACAGACGGCCGGCAGTCTGCCGACGGGTCCACACCCACGCAAAGCCATAGGGGCCTACAAGTTACCATGCAGCGCCAAAACGGTCGAGTCCTGTCCCGAGACGCTGCGAAAGGCGCTGATTCCGGTCATCGGCGCGCTGGGTTATGATAGGGACCGCCCACACGCTTTTCGCCGCGCCCCACTCGGAGGAACACGCCATGCATCGCCGCCGTTTCCTGCAATCGACGACCGCCGCCGGACTTACGCTCGCGGCGCTCCGTTCGCACGCCGCGTATTTTCACCAGGCCAAGCCGAAACGCGTCGGTCTGATCGGCTGCGGGTGGTATGGCAAGTGCGATCTGCTCCGGTTGATTCAAGTGGAACCGGTCGACGTGGTGTCGATCTGCGACGTGGACAGCATCATGGGCAAGGAAGCCGCTGCGCTGGTGGCCGAGCGGCAAAAGTCCGGCAAGGAGCCGCTCCTTTACGGCGACTACCTCAAGATGCTGGCCGAACAGGAGTTGGATATTTGCCTGGTGGGCACGCCCGACCATTGGCACGCACTGGCCATGATCGAGGCGGTGAAGGCTGGGTGCGACGTCTACCAGCAGAAGCCGATCAGCGTGGACGTAATCGAGGGGCAATCGATGGTCGCCGCGGCCCGCAAGTACAAGAAAGTCGTTCAAGTCGGCACACAGCGCCGCAGCACGGCCCATTTGGTCGAGGCGCGCGATCGCGTCATCCGCGAGGGGTTGCTCGGCAATGTTGCGCAAGTGGAAGTCTGCTGCTACTACCACATGCGAGCGAACGAAAATCCGCCCGATAGCGCCCCTCCAGCGAACCTGGACTACGAAATGTGGACCGGCCCCGCGCCGCTGCGTCCGTTCAACAAGTTGACGCACCCGCGCTCGTGGCGAGCGTTCATGGAATACGGCAACGGCATCATGGGCGATATGTGCGTTCACATGTACGACACCGCTCGTTGGATGCTCGATATTGGTTGGCCCACGCGAATCTCCTCCGCGGGCGGCATCCTGGTGCAGAAGGAAAGTCGGGCGAACATCACGGATACGCAGACGGCCACGTTCGACCACGGCGACAAGGTAGTGAATTGGACGCATCGCAGTTGGGGCGACGCGCCGGATCCGGAGTATCCCTGGGCGGTCGTGTTTTACGGCGACAAAGGAACGCTCAAGGCGAGTGTCGAGAAGTATGAATTCAAGCCGCACGGCGACGGCAACACGCTGACCGGCAAGGCGGTCGTCGACATGGACAAGTATCCGGAGGACCGCACGGAGCGCGATCTGGAACCACTGGCCGCGGCGGCCAATCGCGCGCACCAGCGCGATTTCCTGGCCGCGATCGCGTCGCGCACCAAAAGCGTGGCCGACATCGAACAAGGGCACATTTCGAGCGCCAGTTGCATTCTGGCGAATCTCTCGATGCAGCTCGGCCGCACGCTCACGTGGGACGCGGAGAAGCATCAGGTCGTCGGCGATGAAGAAGCCAACAAGCTCCTGCGCCGGCCGTACCGCGCGCCGTGGGTGCATCCGGAACCGGACACGGTGTGATGCGCCGGCATTGCCCCTTCGTCATTAAACCATCTGACGCGGTTGTCCGATGGCTTCGCGCTTCGGGGTGACGTTCAGGATGCGGAAGCCGACGTCGGAATGGATGAAGGCGTAGAGGCAGCCGAGGACCGAGAGCAGGACGCCGCCCGCCAGCCAGCGGTTGTATTCTTCGGCGACGAACACGCCGCCTTGCCCTGGCGAGGG
>Ga0163153_10007041_pt1 | contig 12296 bp, 6 predicted proteins | sample OliLakLV19MP6IB1_FD_148629 | JGI IMG/M metagenome (GOLD analysis project Ga0163153, IMG submission 148629) | Freshwater microbial mat bacterial communities from Lake Vanda, McMurdo Dry Valleys, Antarctica - Oligotrophic Lake LV.19.MP6.IB-1 | ecosystem: Environmental > Aquatic > Freshwater > Lake... | reverse complement strand
GATCCGCGCCACTGGCGCGGATCGTCGCCGTAGAGCACGCCCAGGAATTCGTGCGCCTGCGGTCCTGCAAGCATCGCTTCGACTTCGTGCGACAGCATCAATGCCGTCGCGGGTGTCCATGTCGGCAGCAGGCCGGCGTGCACCATCATGCGCTCGCCCTCGACAACGACAAGTGGTCGGCGCTGCAGCCAATGCAGCAGCTGTTCGCGGTCCGGAGCGGCGAGGATGGCATCGAGCGTGTCGCCGCGATGCTGGCGCCGATACCCTGCCGCCACCGTCAGCAGGTGGAAATCGTGATTGCCGAGAACGGCTGTCGCCGCGTCACCCAGTGCCATCACTTCACGCAGCACGTCGAGCGAGCCGGGACCCCGATTGACAAGGTCGCCGACCAGCCACAGGCGATCGGTGTCCGCCGAGAATCCGAGCAGCGACAAGAGTTCGCAGAGCTCGGCGTGGCAGCCCTGGATGTCGCCGATTGCGTAGTGCGCCATCGTCAGTGATGTTTGCGGAAGATGAACACGATTTGCCTGATCGACATCGCGACCGCGGCGTCGAAGCGAAGTAGAATGATGGTGCATTCTATCCGACCCGCACGAGTGTCCTTTCCCCTGAATCCTGCCCAGCGCGAGGCCGTGCGCCATTGCGCCAGCCCGTTGCTGGTGCTGGCCGGTGCCGGCAGCGGCAAGACACGCGTGATCACTGCGAAGATCGCACACCTGATCGCGCAGGGCGCCGCGCCCGAGCGGATCATCGCCATCACGTTCACGAACAAGGCGGCGCGCGAAATGCGCGAGCGCGCGCAGGCGTTGCTGGCCGCCGAGGGCAAGGCCGATCTTGCGCGCAAGGTGATCATCGCCACGTTCCACGCGTTCGGCCTGCGCATCCTGCGCGCCGAAGCTCATGCGCTGGGATTGAAGCCAGGCTTCTCGATCTTCGACCCTGAAGACCTGGAGAACATCGTGGGCGAACTGGTCGCCACGACCGATCGCGGTCGCGCGCGGGCCGCACAGTGGAAAATCAGCGCATGGAAAAATGCGCTGGTCACGCCGGCGCAGGCGCTGGAGCAAGCCGAGGACGAGGACGACCGCATTGCCGCCAAGGCCTACGCCAACTATGACGAAACGCTGGCCGCGTACCAGGCCGTCGATTTCGATGATCTGATCGTGCGCCCGTTGCGGCTGCTCGAAACCGATGCCGCAGCGGCGCTGCGCTGGCAAGCCCGCTGCGAACATCTTCTCGTCGACGAGTACCAGGACACCAATCCCGCGCAGTACCGGTTGATGCGCGCTCTGGTGGGTGAGTCCACTGCCTTTACCGCCGTGGGTGACGACGACCAGGCCATCTACGGCTGGCGCGGCGCCACGCTCGACAACCTGGCCTCGTTGCCGCGCGACTATCCGGACCTGAAGGTGATCAAGTTGGAGCAGAACTATCGCTCCACCGTGCGGGTGCTGCGCTGTGCCAATGCGCTGATCGCCAACAACCCGAAGCTCTTCGAGAAGCGACTGTGGAGCGACCTTGGCACAGGCGAGACGATTCGCGTCGCGCCGGCCGCCAATGACGACGCCGAAGCCGAGCTCGTGATCCACCGGATCTCCGCGATGAAGTTCGAGCGGCGGTTGCGCTTCGCTGATTTTGCGATCCTCTATCGCGGGAATCATCAGGCGCGCGTCTTCGAGACGGCGCTGCGCGCGCATGGCATTCCCTACGACATCTCGGGCGGGCAGTCGCTGTTCGACAAGACCGAGATCCGCGACATCGTCGCGTATCTGCGGCTCGTCGCCAACGACGACGACGATCCTGCCTTCGTCCGCGCGGTCACGACACCTCGGCGCGGCATCGGCGAGGCCACGCTGTCGCGGTTGTCGCAGGTGGCGGGCGCCGGATCGATGAGCCTCTTCGCCGCCGCACTCGAGCCCGAGCTCCGCGACATGATTCCGGCGCGGCAGCACGATGCGCTGCTCGCGTTCTGCAACCAGATCAACGGACTGCGCGGCCGCGCCGAGCGCGAGCCGGCGGGTCGCCTGCTCGACGAGCTGCTGGCCTTCACGCGCTACGAGGCGTGGCTGGTCGACAACCTCGACAAGCGCGAAGCCGAGGCCAGGTGCAAGAGCGTGCGTGATTTCACGGGCTGGCTGGCGCGCAAGGGCGAGGCAGACGAGCGCAACCTGCTCGAACTCACCCAGATGGTGGCGTTGATCACGATGCTGGAAGGCCGCGACGGCGAGGCGCCGGACGTGGTGCGATTGTCCACGCTGCATGCGGCCAAGGGCCTCGAGTTTCCGCATGTGTTCATCGTCGGGCTGGAGGAAGGCATCCTGCCGCATCGCGAGACGATTGAAAAAGGCGATGTCGATGAAGAGCGGCGACTCATGTATGTCGGCATCACGCGCGCGCAGCAGTCTCTGCACCTGTCGTATTGCCGGCGGCGCAAGCGCGCGGGTGACATGACCACGTGCCAGCCGTCGCGGTTCATCGCGGAGTTGGCGCAGGACGACCTGCGGTACGCCGACATGCCGCTGCCCGAAGGCGAAGCGGCGCAGGAAAAGGCAGCGGGCAGTGAGCGCCTCAAATCCTTGAAGGCGATGCTCGCCCGGCCGTAATTACTTCGCTGCGGCCACCATGAAGTCGACGGCGGCTTTCACGTCGGCATCGGACAGTGCGGGGTTGCCACCCTTCGCCGGCATCACGCCCTTGCCCTTGATGGACGCCGCGTACAGCGCATCGATGCCGGTCATGATCCGCGGTGCCCATTGAGCCTTGTCGCCGAACTTGGGCGCGCCCGCGACGCCTGCGCCGTGGCAAGCCACGCAGCCGCCGTCGTAGACCTTCTTGCCGTCTGGCTTGGCCACCGCAGCAGCAGGTGCCGCCGCCACCACCGCAGCAGGTGTCGCCGCCACCATCGCAGCAGGTGTCGCCGCCACCATCGTCGCGGCCGGTGCTGCCGGTGCCGCGGCCACCGCAGCAGGTGCTGCTGCCCCAGGTGCGGCCGCCACGGCCGACGCTGCCGCCACGGCAGGCGAGGTCCACGTGGCGCCGACCTTGCCCATCATGAAGCTGACGGCGCGTTTGACTTCGTCGTCGGTAAGGTCGCTGTTGCCGCCGCGCGCGGGCATCGCGCGGATGCCGTTGATCGCATGCTCGAACGAAAGCTTTTCGCCCTGCGCCACCACCGTGGCCCACGCCGCCTTGTCGCCGATCTTGGGCGCACCGGCAAGTCCGGCCTCGTGGCAGGTCTTGCACACCTGGCCGTAGACCTCTTCGCCCGTCAGCAACCCCTTGGGGCCGCTGGCTTCGGCCAGCACCACGGTGCCCACCGGCGCGATGCGCGCCAGCACCAGGTTGTCGTTGTCATTGGTGCCATGTTCGCCGCTGGTGACAAGCTGCGATACCAGCAATGCCAGCGCGATCGGCACCGCGAAGGCCAGCAGCACCACCACGATGAGTTGTTTCGGGGTCTTGATCGGGGACGAATGCTCTTCGGTCATGGTCGTATCGCGTCGTTGGCGTGGCGTTCGTGCCTGATGGCGCGGACGCAGGGGCAGGGCGGACCGGGAATCGGGAAACGCGCCGGGTCCGAGGGAAAGCCCCGCATTATAACGTGGAGACGCGCTTCGACGATGGCGGCATGGACGCGTCGAAGCGCGAGCGGCTACAATGCCGGGTTCACGCGCCCGTAGCTCAGTTGGATAGAGTATTGGTTTCCGAAGCCAAGGGTCACAGGTTCGAATCCTGTCGGGCGCGCCACTTGAGGCACCATGGCGGACATGCCGGTCGCCCCACGCATGTCCCCTGCGCAAGACCGCACGATCGCCCACTCCGGCTCGACGCGCCCGCAGCCCCCTGCTGTGGCGGTGGTGTTCGCGCTGCTGGCCGGGATCGCGCTGCTCGGCAACGGGCTCAAATCGATCGTCAGCAGTTCCGTGCTGGTCAGCGAAGCGGATTTCGCGGCCTGGTTGGGCATCAGCACCGTGCATGTCGCAATGCTGCTCGAATCGATCATCGCCGGCATGGTCGTGGCGCTGGCGGCGAGTCCGCTGCTGCTGCAGCGGATGCACGCGCGGACGCTCGGGATCCTCGCCTGCGTCGCGGCCAGCGTTGCCTTCGGTACCTTTGCCTTGGTCGACCTGTCCGGCCCTGCGCCCTGGCTGCGGGAGGTTTCCGCCTTTGGTTGCTTTGCGTTCGGCGCCGGTGCGCTCGCGTTGCTGGCACCGGCCGCGCAGGCGCTGGTGGCGCTGGCGCCGACACCGGCGATGCGCACGTCGCTCACGTCGCTTTGGACCGGAGCCTCGCCCGCGGGTTTTCTCGTGGCGCCGCAGCTGGTGAAGGTCCTGCTGCCGGTGCTGGGGATCGGTTTCTACTTCCTTGGTTTTGCAACACTGCCGCTCGTGATGTTGGTGCTGCTCGGGCTGCTGGGTTTCGCGTTGCCCGCAGTGCGCGCGGAGGGCATCACGGTGTCGGCGCTGCCCCAGCGGCTGTTGCTCCTGTTCGTCGCGGCGGTGATCGCCTTCGAGGCCTGGACGACTGCCGGGTCGGTGGACCGCTATGGCGCGCCAGTGGCGCTGCTGCTTCTCGCGGCGTTCCTGGCCACGGCAGTGGTACTGATCCGCGCGGTCAGGCGCCACACGTTTCCGCCGGCGTTGACCGGTTCCACCGGTGTGCTGCTGCTGGCGTTGTTCGTGTTGCAGTTCCCGACCACTGGCTTCTTCGACACGGCATTCCTGACGCAACAAAAGTTTGCGCGGGCATTCATCGCCGATCGCGCGACATTGGCGGCGGCCGCGCAGATCCTCGGCACCTTCGTCGCCGGGATGGTCGTGCATCGGCGGCCGGCCTCGCAACCGGCATTGCTGCTGACCTTCGCGGTCATTGCGCTCGCGGGTCTTGCCGGCATCGCGGCGTATCCGTGGGTCACGAATCCGCTGTACTTCCCGCTGTACTTCCTGTGGACACCCGCGGTGGAAGGATTCGGCGCGGCCGGTGTCGCCGTGCTGGTGTGCCTGGCCGTCGTGCGCGACGCGCCGTTGCACCCGCTGCTGGCGGCGCTGCCATCGATCGCGATCATGCTGGGCACCGAATTCGGCCTTGAACTGCTGCAACTCGTGTTCGCGCTCACGGGCGCGGCGGGTGTCGGCGTCGACGGGTCCTACGGCGCCATCTTTGCAGCACAGGTGCTGTTCGCGCTGGCCGTGCCCGCGCTGATCATCAAAGCCCACCGGCGTGGAGAGTCCCGATGAACAACCGCAAGCCCGGAGTTTCCCCGGGTCGGGCGTTGCATGGTGCGGGTTGCCGGCAGGCCGTTCGTTCGTAACGGCGCCGGTACCTCGACGGCGTCAGTTGAAAACGCGGCGAAAGAAGATGCCCACGCTGCTGGTCGTCCCCGCTTCCGCGCGCAGCGTCAGCGTCTGCGACAGCGCATACTCGATGCGCAGCGCATTGGAGGCGACCGTCAGGCCCTGCTCGTAGACAATCGTCAGGCGATCGGAGATGCGCTTGCCCAGCGCCACTACCTGTCCGGACGTGCCGCCGGTCGCTGAGCCGGAGTCGCGGAACGAAATGTCGTCGAGTCCGAGGCGATTGGCGATCTGCGTGGTCAGCGGACGTTGCGTCCCGGTCAGCAACGTCGCCGATGCCGCGGACAGCGCGGCAAGATCAGCACCCGACGCGCGATCGAGTCCTTGCCCGGTGATGAGCCACGACAGCTTTTCGCCATCGGGTACCGGCGGATTGGAGACCAGGCGCACGCGCGGGACACGCACGGTGCCCAGCACTTCCACGCCGGCTTCCACCGCGAGATTCTTGCGCAGCGCGACGACATCGAGGCCCGGGTTGTCGGCCCGCCCGTTGAAGATGAGGTTGCCGCGGTCGATGACGAGGCGCTGCCCGAACACGTAGTAGGTGCCTTCCACCGCGCGGATCGTGCCGTTGGCGTACAGCACGCCGGCAGCATCGTTGGTCAACTGCACGCGGCCTTCGAGGCGCGTTTCGAGACCGTCGCCGCTGAAACGGAAGTTGGAACCGAACCCGACGTCGAGATTGAGCGAGAGCGGCACGTCGCCCATCCCGCCGGTGTCCGCCGGCGCGCGCGGGCGCCCGACGATGACCACGTCGCTCGACAGCCGGCCCGCGACCGTGGGTGCATACACCACCTTGCCCTCGACGATGTCGAGCTTTCCCGTCAACGCCAACCGCTGGTCCTGCAGCGCCAGCGTGCCGTTGCCGTCGGTGACGATGCGGAGGTCGGGCCGGTTCACGAGGGTGAATTTCTCGGCACGCCAGCGCACTTCGACGTTGGCGCGATTGGCGATGGGCAGGGCCGCCTCGTTGCGCGCCTGCGCCACGGTGCCTTCGGCGACGAAACGGCCTGCACCGCCCTGCATCGAGAGTTCGTCGAGCACGATGGAGCGATCGGCGAGGCGCGCGCGCAAACGACCATCCTTCAGTTGCACGCCGTACTGCGGTACGGCCACGCTCAGCGCGTCGCCGGTCAGCGTACCGGTGAAGGTCGGCTTCGCCAACGTGCCGCGCGCATCGATTTCGGCGTGCGCGCGTCCATCGAGGACCGCGGATGTGCCGAGCCACGGCTGCAGCGGCCGCAGCGTAGCCATGTCGGCGCGCAGCGTGCCCTGCATCGCGGCGGTCGTCGAGAGCTGTCCTGGCACTGCGCCGGCGGCGATTGCGAGCGTGGCGTCCGCGGTTCCGGCGCGCGACGAGCGGAAGCGCGCGCTGGCGTCGAGGGCGTCGTCGGTGAATTTTGCTGCCACGTCGAACGCAGTGATGCCGAGCGCCAGTTCGGCCGCGTCAAGCGTCGTGCTTGCGGAGGCGTACAAGTCGCCGCTCTCGCGCTTGACGTTGATCGTGCCGTTGAGCTTCGGCGCCGCGGTGATTGCCCAATCGCCGCCGATCACCAGTGTCGATTCCAGCGGAAACGTGGTGCCGGCAAGCCGAGCCAGCGCCGTGACCGGTACGCCCGTGAACGAACCCTTCGTGTCGATCCGGCCGGTATCGATGACGAAGCGCTCGATGTCGGCGCGGCCCTCGGCGATGGCGATGCGCGCCGTGCCGATCGCCACGCGCTCGCGCGAGACGGATAGCGTGGCGGGCGCGGCCAGCGTCAGCGGCACGGTGCCGGTGTTGGTCAGGCGCGACACCGTGCCCGACCACGCGAGATCGGGTTGGCCACCCGCAACCTGGCGGTCCTCGAGGCCGCCGGCGAACCCCGCGCCGATCGCGAAGCCGTCGCCGGTCGCGGCGATCGAGCCCTCGTGCCGCGCCAGCGTGCCGATCACCTTGATCTGCGTGGATTTCAATTCACCCTGGGGCACGACGACGCCGGTGCCGGTCACCGCAATCTGCAGCGCGCGCTTGTCGAATGCCGCCGTGGCTTCCGATCCCGGGGCGACACTGCCGATGATCTCGAGCGTGGCCGCGCGCATGGCCGTGCCCCATTGCAACGCCTTGCCCTGCGCGTTGATGGTCAATCCGGGATTGCGTGGTGTCCCGGCCAGCACGCCCGACATCTTCAACGATCCCGCCAATCCTTCGGGCCAGTCCGGCGTGACGCGCACCAGGATCGGCCGCAGGTCCGCCACGCGCGGCGCGTCCAACGAGAAGTTGAGCTTGTCGCCCACGGTACCGAAGGCGCCCTTCAGCACGAGGGTCGCGCTGGACGCCTGCACGTTGGCATCGACGTCCACGGCACGCTGCGCGGTGAAGCGGCCGCGCGCGGTGCCGGACAGTTTGGTATCCGCGATCTGGCTGCCGGCGTCGAGCGCCACCTTGGCCGTCACATCCCAGGCCGGCGCCAGCGTGCCGGAGGCCTCGACCTTGCCGTTGAGAGTACTGCGCGGAACATTCGCGAAGTGCGACGGATCGAAATCGCGGGCGCGGGCGCTCACGCTGAAGGCCCGCTCGCGGTCGAGCGTCACGGCGCCTCGGCCGGCCAGTTCGCCGCCGGCGGCCGTGGCGCGGAAACTATCGATGCGCACCCGCTTGTCTTCGACGACGGCGGCGAACGCGAGCGCACGCCCCTCTTCACGCAGGTCGCCGCGCACGCTCTGGCGTGTCCCCGTCACGTCGGCGGCGAGCGTTCCCGACAGGCGCGTGGTGAGCAGCGTGGACTGGATGCGCGCCAGGTCGACGTCGCGTAACTGCAATGCGAAGGTGCTGGCGCCGCCGCCGGTGGGGATCGTGATGCGGCCCGACGCGACGCCACCGCCGATGATGTTGACCACCGCGTCCGACAGCGTGAGGGTGCCGTCGCGCCAATCGAACTGGGCCGTCAGGCTTTGCGCCGGGATGCGCGACCGGTCGAGCGGTCCGGCTTCCGCGTTGCGCGCGTCGATGGTGCCCGCGAAACCCGTCCCCGCTGGTCGCGCCACCAGCTTCAGTGAGAGATTCGTCGCCGGCCATGACGCATCCCATTGCGCGATATCCACCGCAGTGGCATCGATGTCGGCGGACACGATCGGTACCGCATCAAATGGCGTGGCGACGATCCGCGCCGCAATCCTTGCCTCGCGTAACGTGCCGGTGGCTTCGAGGTCGAGCCGCTCGAGCGGGCCTGTCAACTTGGCTGCCGCGTGCAACCCCTGCCACTCGCCCTCGCCGACGAACTCGACCTCGCCGCGCAACGGGAACGGCGCATTGGCGCCGATCGTCACCCCGCCGGTGAGCGTGCCGTCCGGCGTGGCGAACCGCATATCCGTCAACGCATGCGCCGTGGCGCCACCCGCGTAGCCGAACGTAATGCCGCTGATGGCACCATTGCCCTTCGGCGTGGTCCACGTCAGCGACTGCACGCCGACGTTGCGGATCGCGACTTCGAGCGGCAACGCCAGCGTGGCCGGCAGCCCGGTCGTGGTGTCCGCGGACTCGCGCATCGTGATCGCGATGTGCTTGGCACCCAGTCCGCTGACGCTGAAGCGCCGCGAGAAGAGATCGAAGGGGCTCCACGCCATTGCGATTTCGCGTGCCTCGACATCGACGTCGTCGCCTTTCCACGCCAGGCGATCGACGCGCACAAGCGACAGCAGCGAACCCTGCGCGCCCTCGATCGTCAGGCGGCCTTCACTGGCGGCCACCACGCGGTCGAGCACGGTGCGCAACGCAGCCTCGGTTCCGAGCCACGCGTAGAACGCGCCGCCCAGCACGAGGAGGCCCAGCACCAAACCGGCAATCACGCGCGGCCAGCGGCGCGGCCGCGACGGCGGTGCAGGCGCAGGCGTGGAGATACTGGTGGCGGTGTCGGTCATCGCGCGGGACCCGGCATCAGAACGCGAGGCCGACGGAGAAATGCACGCGCACGCTCTTTGATTCCTGCCCGTAGGCAAGATCGAAGCGGAACGGACCGATCGGCGTACGCAGCCGCGCGCCGATGCCATAGCCCAGTGCCGGATCGAGCGCGTCCGACGGTGTATCGGCGGCGTTGCCTGCATCGACGAACGCGGCAATGCCCCACGCGGGCGTGACCCAGTGCACGGCCTCGACGCTGGCCACCGCCAGATAGCGTCCGCCGACGATCGCAGCACCCTGCTGCACGCCCAGGCTTTCGAAGGCATAGCCGCGCACCGTGGTATCGCCGCCGGTGCGGAACAGGAAGTTCGACGGAATGCCGTCGCGCGTGTCGGCGATCACCGCGCCCAGTTCGACGCGTGCCGACAGACTGTTCGACTTCGACAACGGGTACCACGCCACCGCTTGCGCGACCACACGTCCGAACTGCTCGGTGGAGGCGCCCGGGATGCCGGCGCCCACCTTGACGTTGGCCATCCAGCCGCGCGTGGGGTCGAGCAGGCTGTCGACGTTGCGCCACGTGTACTCGCCATCGACATACAGCGCGTGCGAACGGATCGTGTCGAACCCGAAGGGTGTCTGCTCGTCGATGTAGAAACCGAGGCCGAAGGCAGGGGTGCGCCGTTCGTCGAGGGCGCGGCGGCGGCCCGTGATCGACGCCGTCTTCGTCCGCAGGTTCTCGATGTCGGTGCCGGTCAGCTGCATGGCATAGCTGTCGATCCATCCGCCCGCGGTGGGCGGGCGCACGAAGCGCACGCTGGCTTGCTGGAGTTTCGACTCGATGCGCGCATCCGCGTAGAACTGCAGCGCGGAGCCGAAGATGTCGAGGTTCACGTAGTTGGCGCTGACCCGGTACTGCGTGTCCGTCGAATAGCCGAGGCCGGCCTCCAGCCGCCGGGTGGGCGCCTCGATGAACGCGAACGTCACCGGTGCTGCCTTCGCATTGGCAGGATCGGCATCGATGGTCGCCTGCACGCTGGCGAAATATCCCGAGGCCAGCAGGCGGCGGACGTAGTCATCGAGCACCTGCTCGTTGTAGAGGCTGCCCGGCTGGATCGACGAGAAGTTGTTGACCATCTCCGGCGTATAGCGGCTCAACCCTTTGAAGTCGAACCTGCCGAAGTGAAACGCCGGGCCGCTGTCGAGCGTCACCGTCAGGTCGGCGCTGCGGGCCTCGGGGTCCACCTTGGCCTCGCTTTCCGTCATCCGGGCGGCTGCGTAGGAATTGGCCGCCATCATCCTGACGGTGGCATCCTTGGCGGCGGTCCACGTGCGCTGGTTGAAGGCGTCGCCACGCGGCAGCAGCCAGTCCTCGCGCATGCGCGCGATCACGGCGTGCCCCTCCACCGTGGCCGTGGCCGCGCCGGCGACGTTGATGCGGACATCGGAAATCGTGGTCTGCGGGCCGGGCGACACGGTGATCGTGACCTCCACCGGCTGCCTGCTGCGATCGACGGCCACGTCGACCTGCGCGGAGAAATAACCTTGGGTGGCCGCGGCCTCGGCACCCTGCGGCACCGCCTGCGCGGACAGGCGTTCGAAGAGGACCTCCGTCATCTCCGCGAAATCCTGCCAGCGGATGAGGTCGACCGCGCTCGTCACCGCAGCGGCAACCTCGCTGGGCGCAACGACATTGACAGTGAAACGGACGACATCGTCGGCGCGCGGACGCGCCGCAACCGGCCCCGCGGGCGCGAGGCCTTGGGCGTCAGCGGATGACGGGCTGGCGACCAGTGTCGCGAACGTCAGCGCGAGCCACCAGGCGCAGGCCGTTCGCGTTCGAGGCGCAGGAAGCGGCAGCACAGTCTGCATTATCGCCGACGCTTGCGATCAGCGTGTCTTGCAGCGGGTTCGGCAACTGCGAAAAGCGCGACAGGTCGTTGAATTCGTAGGGGCTGGGGATGTTCCACAGTGGTTCCACCGGCCGTCCGCGCGGCAGAATGGGCAGGCGCGGATTTGAATAGTCGACCGCGTTGTCCCACTGCTGGCCGAATTGCAGCAAGTAGACCGGATTGCCGTTGTAGTCGAACTTGGTGGCACACCCGGCGAGCAACGCAAGCGCGCCCACGGCCATGGTGGTACGGCAACTCAGACGGCGAAGGACGGGATGCATGGGCCACTCCCCTGAAAGGGTCAAAAGCGATGTCGCAATGACAGCGCCAACGCTGGTGCGGTCTTGTAATCCTCGGAAACGATATCGTCCCCGCCAGGCGACTTCAACGTGAGTTTACCGTTGACCAGCGCAAGCGCATAGAAGTCGAGGCGCGTTTTCGGGGTGAGGTCGCGGCTGATGCGCAGGAACAACGGGATGGAAGTGGCCTCGCCGATGCCCCCTGGTACCGGGCCGTCGTTGTTCAGGCGAAATACCGCCGAGCGATAAGCCCCACCCCCGCCAAATTCCCATCCCTCGACCGGCGTATAGGTGAGTTCAAGGCCGGCACCCCCGGCCGGACCCGCCGGCAGGGGATTGGAGAGACGCCATTGGTCATTGATCTTCCAATTGACAGCGATGAAGGGAAATACCTTGGTCTCGGATAGCTCCCGATACGCCGCTGCGCCGATGCCCAGTGTCAGCGTCGGTGAAAACACTTTGGTGGCGATCGCCACCGCGCCGTAGATCTGCGCGTCGCTTGCGCTTGCGCCGTCCTCATACGACCACTGGATCGACGGGGCGATCACGATGCGCCAATCCTGGGCGGGGGCGTAGATGAACGAGGCGCCCAGCTGCGGGGCCTGGGTATCCCCCCACGGCGCACGACCGCCAAACGCCTTTGGCTGGTCAAAATTCCATTGATCGAACTGATAGCGAACAGTCAGTCCCACGGCCAGCTGAGGGGTCCACTGCCGCAGGATTTCACCACTGGCGTTGAGCTCGGCGCGGCGAAAATTGCCGCCACTGTCGAAGTCGGTGTCGAACTGCGCACCCCCGGCCAGCGAGGCCGAGCCCACGGTGGTTCCCGGGGGCAGCGATTGTGCGTGAAGAGTTGTGAAAAGCAGGGCAG
>Ga0163153_10007040_pt1 | contig 12297 bp, 7 predicted proteins | sample OliLakLV19MP6IB1_FD_148629 | JGI IMG/M metagenome (GOLD analysis project Ga0163153, IMG submission 148629) | Freshwater microbial mat bacterial communities from Lake Vanda, McMurdo Dry Valleys, Antarctica - Oligotrophic Lake LV.19.MP6.IB-1 | ecosystem: Environmental > Aquatic > Freshwater > Lake... | reverse complement strand
CCGGGGGAATTCGGAGGGCCTTCGATCACCTCGCCAGAAGCAACGGACCAAGCGGCTGATTTAACGGACGGTGGCTCTCCGAAATATACTGTCAATTGAAATGAACGACCTGATCGATCATTTCATCTTGCACTCTGCGACGCCTTTCTTTTTACCTCCTTCAGCCGCATCCGGCCGCTGCCGAATGTCCCTGCTTTTACCCCACTTCGAGCCGCAGCAGTTTCCCTTTACCCGATGGAAAACAAGGTCCTCATTATTGTCGGCGATGCCACTGAGACGGTCGACACGCTCTATCCGTATTATCGTCTGCAGGAGGGCGGCTACACGCCGGTCGTCGCGGCGCCGGAGAAGCGGAAATACCAGATGGTGCTCCATGAAGTGAAGCCCGGCTGGACCATCACCAAGGAATGGGAAGGCTACACGATCGACGCCGACATCGCGTTTCGTGACATCGTGCCAGAGCAGTACACCGGGATCTTTTTCAGCGGTGGCCGCGCGCCGGAGTACATTCGCGACGATCCGGATTTGATCCGCATCACGCGCTGGTTTTTCGCCCACGACAAGCCGATCGCCAGTGTCTGTCACGGCTGCGAAATTCCCGCTCGCGCCGATTGCATCCGCGGCCGGCGCATGACGACGGTCGCGAAGTGCCGCTTCGACATCGAGGTCTGCGGCGCGACCTATGTGAACGAACCCTGCGTCATCGATCGCAATCTCGTCAGCGGGCGGACGTTTCACGACCACGGCAAATACATGGGTGCGTGGATGCGGCTGCTTGACGAGGAACGGCAGCGGCGCGCCGCAGCCTGAGAACACCCGCACAAACCGCCTTTTCAACCGGTTCACCCCGCCCGGACGATGCACCCCACTCGCCGCCAGTTCCTCAGTCTTGCCGCCGGCGCAGCCGGTCTCGCCGCTCTGCCCGCGACCTCTCGCGCTGCTCCTACCAAATCGTTGAGCTTGGGATTCAGCCTCTACGGCATGAAGACCCTGCCGATCGATCGTGCGCTGGCCGAGTGTTCACGAATTGGATACCGCAACGTCGAACTCTCGCTGATCGCCGGCTTCCCCACTGAGCCCGCGAAGCTCACGCCCGCCGTCCGGGCCAACGTTTGTCAGCAGATCAAGACCTCCGGGCTCGGCGTCTCGAGCCTGCTGGTGAACCTGAACCTGACATCTGACGAGAAAGGTCATGCCGCCTTGATCGACATGCTCCGCACCTCGGCCATTTTTGCCGCGGAGATTGACCCGAAAAATCCTCCGATCATTCAAACCGTGCTCGGCGGCAAGCCAGCCGAGTGGGAGGAGAAAAAGGCGCTGATGCTGGCTCGGCTGCACGAATGGAACGCCATCGCGCGCGAGCACGGCGTCATTGTGGCCATCAAAGCGCACGTCTCGAGCGCGGTGAACACGCCGGACCGTTTGCTTTGGTTGTTTCGCGAGGCCGCCGCCTCACATCTCGCGATCGCTTACGACTACAGTCACTTCGCGCTCGCCCACCTTTCGCTGGAGGAAACCCTGCGCCCGCTCGCACCGTACACGCGGTTTGTCCACGTGAAGGACGCCCGGTGGGAAGGCGACCAGGTTCGCTTTCTCCTTCCCGGCGAAGGCCAGACGGATTTCAAAAAATATTTCCGGCTGCTGCGGGAATTCGGCTATGAGGGCCCACTGGTCGTCGAAGTGAGCAGCCAGATTTTTAATCGTCCCGGCTACGACCCCATCGCCGCGGCCGAGAAGTCGTATGCTGTGCTCGCCCAAGCACTGAAGGCCTAACGACGCCCAGTCTTTTCCGTTCGCTCCTTTTTACCCCCACGGTCGCCTCGCCCCTTTAGTCTTGGATCGTTCCACCGCTCTTTTGACCGCGGTGCTGCCGCTTTGGCGCTGGCGCCTCCCCATCCCTTCAGTTCTCACCCCCCAAAAAAACCCATGCCTCCCTCCCCACGCTTCGCGCGGTGCATTCGCCATGCGTCCGCTTTGTTGGCCTTCCCAGTTACACTTCTGGCGCAGACCTCCCCGTCCGATTCCGGCAGCGCCTCATCCACCGGATCTACGATCAAGCTCTCCCCGTTTGAAGTCCGATCCGACTCATCGACCGGCTACGGAGCCGACTACTCGAGTTCGTCCTCCCGGCTCAATCTGCGCTACATCGACGTCCCTCAGTCGGTCGGCGTCATCACGTCCGAGTTTCTGAATGACGCGTTTATCTTCGATAGTCGCGAATTCACGAAGTTCGTGCCCAACGTCCAGCCCCGCGCCAACACCCACCAGCCGGAAATCTTCTACGTCCGCGGTCTCCAGATCTCCAATACTTACGTCGACGGCTACATCGCGCCGCTTACGGTGAACCGCGACCGCGCGCTGTACGACCGGATCGAATACGTCAAGGGTCCGGCCTCCGCCGCCATGGGTCGCGGCGAAGCCGGCGGCCTGGTCAACTTCATCTCCAAGACCCCGCTCAGCACCAACCGCAACATCGGCGACCTCACATTTGGCTCCGACTCGTTCTACCGGGCCGACTTCGATCACAGCGCCCGGCTGACTGCGAATGGCCGGACCGCTTATCGCATCCCGATTTTCTACGAGGAAGGCGACGGTCCCCGCGGCGGCAAGCTGATGCACTCGCGCAAATACGGCATTGGACCTTCGTTTCGCTGGGACATCGGCCCGAAAACGAACCTGCTCGTCAACACTTCCTTCGCTTACAATCAAAGCCCCGGCCCGGTCGGCGAAGCCTATTGGCAGAACAACGAACAATTCCGTCTGCAGGTCTCGCTCGGACAGATTAACCCCAACGTGAATTGGAACCCGTTCCGGGGCGACGCCTACGTGCCGAAGGAACGAGTCTACGGTTGGGCCGGCCGCGGTCGTGAGAGTGAGATCACCACTCTCTCCGCGTTCTTCACCCATAAATTCAGCGACTCGCTCTCGGTGCGCCAGGGCATTGCGCGCAACGACGTCGAAGAGGAATACCGCCGGTTCGCCATGTCGCCCACGGCCCTGCGTCACCCTACGTTGCCCAATGATTTTCAAGTCGGCCTGAGCTACATGCACGACTTTCGCAATATCGACAGTACCCGCATTCAAGGCGACGCCCTGTATGACCTTAAGATTGGATCGAGTTCCCACCAGTTGCTGGCGGGCTACGACGTCGTGCGCGGCCACAACGACACCCGCTCCGGTCAGCGGGGCGGTCTGACTCAGAGCCTATATAATCCGGATTATACCCTGCCCGCTGGTTTCAACCCCGATACTTTCGTCTCCGTTTACACCACCGACAGCAAGAACAAGAGCGACGGCTTCGGCTACTTCGGCCAGTACTCCGGCTCATTCTTCAAGAATAAACTCAACGTGATGTACGGCTGGCGCAAGGACAAGAGCGGCACCGAAACGCTCAACCGCCGGACCAACGTCAACACGACCCCCGCCGATCTGGAAACCGACGTTCCCCGCTATTCCGTGAGTTACAAACCGGTAGACTGGGCGACCATCTACTACGTCCACAGCGAACAGGCCGATCCCCGGATTACTGCCCGAGTGTACAACAATATTCTGCCCAGCGCCGGTGCCGTCGGTTGGGCCGCCAACGATCCCCGCTTCAACGAAGTTATCACCTCTCAAGTCACCGCCCAAATGGATGAAATCGGCGTGAAGGGCAGTCTGCTCGACAACCGGCTCACCGCGTCGTTCGCCCTGTTCAAGATTCTCCGCGATGGATTTATCTTAAACGATTTCAAGTCCGAGCCCGGCTCCAACGGCGTCGGCAGCGTCTCGTTCAATCGCAACTACGTCGCCGATGGCGAGAACGCGCGCGGCTTCGAACTCGAACTGAACGGCAAACTCACCAAGCAGCTGACTCTGCTCGCGGGTGTCAACGGCATCAGTGGCGACAAACGCGCATCCGACGGACGCATCGTACCGATCGAGGCGATGATCAACTCGGCGATGATCAATGCGCGATATGACTTCCGTGACACCAACCGCAATGGCTTCGAACTCACCGCCGGCGGCAAACTGATGTTCAAGGGCTGGGTCATGGCGCCCGGCACGTACGAGTCGTTCCGCGGCGACCAATACTTGATCGATGCCGGGGTAAACTACTCCTGGCAGAATGGCCGCTATAGCGTGCGCGTTCGCTGCAACAACATCATGAACGACCTCGTATTCATTTCCGGCAACTCGCAGTACGCACTACGCCGGATCTTCGTGTCGCTGCCCATTCGCTTCTAATTCGCCCTATCCGCCGCACCCCGGTGGCGCCTCTCTGTCATTATTCGCTCGCGAGCTGGGCGATCGCGATCGCCCTTGGCGCCACCGGATTTGCCGCGGACGGCTATCGTCCCGCGGACACGCAACCGTCCGGCCAGCCGCTGGCGCCGCGGGAGGCGGCCACACGCTTTCACGCGCCACCCGGTTTCAAGATTACCCTCGCCGCCGCCGAGCCCGACGTGCGGCAGCCGATCGCGATCGCCTACGACGATCGCGGCCGGCTGTGGGTGGCGGAGAGCTACTCCTACGCCGGATCGAATTTCACCGACGAACGACACGATCGCCTGCTGATCTTTGAAGACACCGACGGCGACGGCGTCTTCGATTCGCGGAAGGTGTTTCACGATCACCTCAACCGGCTCACCGGTTTGACGATCGGTTTCGGGGGCGTCTGGGTCACCACGGCGCCCACGCTCGCGTTCATTCCCGATCGCAACGGTGACGACGTGCCCGACAGCGAGCCCGTCGTGCACCTCGACGGCTGGACGCTCGACGCCGAACACAACAGCGTCAACGGTCTCACGTGGGGCCCCGACGGATGGCTCTACGGCCGGCATGGGATCAAGAAAGCGTCGCTCGTCGGCGCACCCGGCAAGGCGAAATCGGATCGAACGGAAGTCGCCTGCAGCATCTGGCGGTATCACCCGATCCAGCACACGTTCGAAGTCGTCGCCGACGGCACGATCAATCCGTGGGGACTCGATTTCGACGAGTACGGTCAGGGTTTCGCGACCACGAGCGTGGTGGAGCATTTCTGGCACGTCGTGCCCGGCGCACGCTGGGAGCGATGGAAAGACCGCGGCGGGCATCCCGATCCGTACACGTATGAACTGATGGCGGCGACCAGCGATCATCTGCATTGGGGCGGAGGCATGTGGGACCAAGGCGGTCGAATCAGCGGCGGCAACGACGCCCTCGGTGGCGGCCACTCCCATAGCGACGCCATGATTTACCTCGGTGACCGCTGGCCCAAGGAGTACCGCGGCACCGTCTTCATGAGCAACATTCACGGGCGCCGCATCAATCGCGATGCCATCGTGCGTCGCGCTGGCGACGGCCGGTACGTGGCCCAGCACCGGCCGGATTTCATCACCGTCGACGACCCGTGGTTTCGCGCGATTTCGCTCCAGTACGGACCCGACGGCGATGCGTTCATGACCGACTGGTCCGATTTCGGCGAGTGCCACGACCGCGACGGCGTGCATCGGTCGAGCGGGCGGATCTACAAAATTTCCTGGGGCGCGCCCCGCAAGGTGGCCGTCAATCTCGGCCGGGAGTCCAACGAACGGCTCGTCGCCCTGCAGCTTCACGCCAACGATTGGTTTGTCCGCCACGCTCGCCGCCTGCTGCAGGAACGCGCTGCCGCCGGCCAGAATATGACGGCCGTGCACGCCGCGCTGCAGCGCATGTATCAGGATTCCAATGACACTCCGGCCCGTCTTCGAGCTTTGTGGGCACTGCACGCAACCGCAGGCGTCCGCACCCCGTGGCTCGTATCCCTGCTGCAATCGTCCGACGAACATATCCGTCATTGGGCCGTCCGGCTTCTAACCGACGGCCGTCCCGACGCCGCGAGCATCACTGCTCTGGGTCTACTCGCATCCTCCGAACGTTCGTGGCTGGTGCAGCTGGCGTTGGCGTCGGCTTTGCAACGAATGGACGTGAACGTGCGCCTGCCTCTCGCGCGCGTGCTGGCGATGAATTGCTCAACGGAGACCGACGCAAATCTCGTCCGATTGATCTGGTACGGCCTTCACCCCGGCGTGATTGAGGATCCGCAAGGCACCGCGCGACTCGCGATGGAGGGTGCGTCACCCAAGTTACGCCAGTTCATCGCTCGACGGCTCGGCGAAGCAATAGCGGGCGACGGCGCGGTCGGCACCGCGTTCGTGCACGCGTTGGAGAGCACCCGCAACGTTACCACCCAGGCCGAATGGATCGACGGTTTCACTCTCGGACTCAAAGGCCGCCGGCAGCTCGTCGCGCCTGCAGAAGCCCTCGCCCTCCTGCAGCGATTGATGACCTCGTCGGACGCCCGGCTGCGCCGCAGCGCGACGTTGCTCGCCGCCACGTGGGGCGAAACGCGCGCGCTCGCGCAGCTGCGAAAGGAAATGAACGATCGCACTGCACCCCTCGCTCTCCGCGAAAACGCGCTGGAGCGACTCGCCGAATTGAGAGCGACCGGACTCCTGGACGATTTGATCGACCTCGTGCGTTCCGGCGAACTGGTCGAGCCGGCGATTCGCGCGCTGCCCGCGTTCGCCGATGCCCGCGTGGTGGACGTTGTGCTCGCCGCCTATCCCACCCTGCCGCCGGCCAGCCGCACGTCCGCGATCACCAGTTTGATCGCTCGCCGCGAGTCCGCCCGCGCCCTGCTCGACGCCATTGCTGCGGGGAAAATCGATCGCAAGGAACTGAGCCTCTACCAGGCGCGCCAAATTTCACAACTGGGCGACGCCGTTCTCGCCGGACAATTGGATCGCGTGTGGGGAACCGTCGGCCGGCCGTCGTCGGAAACCGAAGCCACGCTGCGCCGCTTCCGTCACGCCCTCACACCCGCAGTCCTGCAGGGAGCCGATCAAAAAGCCGGCGCGACGGTGTTCGAGCAACGCTGCGCCGCGTGTCATTCCCTGTTCGGCCAGGGCCAGGCCATCGGCCCCGACCTCACTGGTTCCGGCCGCAAGGATCTCGAATATCTCCTGCTGAACATCGTGGATCCGAATGCGGCGGTTCCGGCCGACTACCGTCTCTCCGTTATCACGCTCAAGGATGGCCAGGTTCACTCCGGTTCGATTCTGAAGGAGACCGATCGTTCCGTCACGCTGCGCACGCTGGCAGCGGAGATCTCCCTCGATCGCTCCGACGTGAAGAGCGTTCAGCGCCTGCCGATGTCCCTCATGCCACCGGGCCTGCTGGAATCGCTGTCGACGACCGAAGCGCGTGATCTCATCGGTTACCTGATGTCGGATGGTCTGACTCCACCCCGAAATCCCTGACCGCCACAGGGCCCGCCACGATGGAGAACCACCACCCCTATTCGTCCTTGCCGTTGCCCGGGGCCCACGCTGGGTTTCGCGCCATGCTTCCCATCGACACGTTTCAAACCAAGTCCTCGCGCGTTTATTCCGAGCTCAAGCGGGACATCACCTCGGGCGCGTACAAGCCAGGCGTCCACCTGGTACGTCGGGATTTGGTGAAGCGCTTTGGCGTGAGCCTCTCCATCGTCAACGAAGCCCTCGGTCGCCTCGGCAACGATGGCCTGGTGGAGACCAAGGAGATGTACGGCACGCGCGTGATTTCGCTCAGCACTGAAACGCTACGGGACGAGTTCGTCCTGCGGGAAGCGATCGAACGGCACGTGGTCCAGCTGCTCGCGGAGCACGGCACCGAAGAGATTTTGGGCGAATTGCTGACGGAAGCGGAAACGCTCGACCGTTGCTTAAACGAAGCCGGCGGCGACGAATCGCGGCCCCCCCTGCTCCACCTGGAGTTTCACCTGAAGCTGGCGCGCGCGACCGGTTTCGGCGCGCTCGAAGACACGCTCAAGCGCACCAGCATGCGCGCCCTGCTCACCACCCGGTGGATCACGAACCAAAAAATTCCGCACCCGGCGGATTTTCATCAACAACTCGTACGCGAGATCATGAGACGCGATCCCGCCGCCGCAGACAGAAAAATGCACGACCACCTGCATTTTGCGGACCGCAAGGCCCCCGGCGCGTCGCCCGCCCGTGCGGCCGGCAGCGACGGATGAGTTTCCGGCGTTGCGCCTCATCGCACACCGCGACGCCTGATTTTTTCGTCCAAGTCGAAAACCTCAAAGTACCCACCCCGATGAGTCGAATCCCCGTCTAAACCCTGATGACCGGATGTCTCGCGCTGGAGCTGACGTCGGTTCATGACGCTGAAAAAACCGCCGGGGACGACGAAGACCGCGTGAAGGTCAACGCGCCGACACCAGCGGGCATGATGCCTGACGGACAAGTGAGAGCGGCGCAGGGCTAAACGTCGCTTGATTCAAACAAATCGCGGCAAATTGCACTTTGTTTCATGTTGACAATACTAAGGAACGAAGTGCCCCATAAATCTACCCCGCCCGCGTAAAAGCGCCGTTTCGCGAGAGGATCTCCGCTTCGGCTTTCCCGTATTTGTCATGGTCGCAACCCGACTCCTCCCCTTCCTCTTTATCGGCCCGTCGGTTTTGCTCGGCGCCAGCACCGCTGAAGCGCGTCGAGTGGAGTATAATCGGGACGTTCGACCGATTCTTTCGAATGCCTGTTTCAAGTGCCACGGACCGGACGCCGCCGGTAACCCCTCGGGACTGAGACTGGACGTTCCAGAATTCGCACGAGCTCCGCATCGCAGCAAAACCGGACGGATCACGACCGCGTTGGTGCCGGGAAAACCAGATGCATCCGAGGTCTGGCGTCGGCTCATCGCCAAAGACGAAACGACGGTAATGCCACCGCCAAACGCCCTGCATCAGTTGAGCGATCGTGACCGTACTGTTATCCGACGCTGGATCGAGCAGGGCGCCCACTACCAACCGCATTGGGCCTACGCGGCACCGATCAAGCAAGCCATCCCGGACTCCCGCGGTGGGAGTTCGCCATCCCACCCGATTGATTTTTTTATCCGAGCCGAATTGAAAGCCAAAGATATCGAGGCCGCCCCACCCGCCGACCGGCGGTCGTTGATTCGCCGCCTGAGCCTGGATCTGACTGGCCTTCCGCCCACCCCGGTGGAAACCGCCACGTTTTTGGCCGATCAACGTCCGGCCGCCTACCCGGATCTGGTCGACCGTTACTTGGCCTCGCCGCACTATGGTGAGCGCATGGCGGTGCCGTGGCTGGATCTCGTGCGTTTCGCCGACTCGACCGGTTTGCACGGCGACCAGCTCTACAATAATTTTCCCTATAGAGACTATATCATCGAGGCGTTCAATCGGAACAAGCCGTTCGATCAGTTCACGATTGAGCAGATCGCGGGCGATCTCGTGCCCAACGCCAGCACCGAGCAGCACGTCGCGAGCGGATTCAATCGCCTGAACATGGTGACGCGGGAAGGTGGCGCCCAGGTGGGCGAATATCTTGCCAAGTACGCTTCCGACCGCGTGCGGACCGTGTCGACGGTCTGGCTGGGTTCCACCCTGGCTTGTGCGGAATGCCACGACCACAAGTACGACCCGTTCACAATTCGGGACTTTTATGCGTTCGCCGCCTATTTCGCGGACGTCAAGCAGTGGGGTGTTTACCGCCATTTTGTCTATACGCCCGAGCCGGAGCTCACGGTCCACACCGATGATTATCCATTCCCGCCCGAAATCGAAATCTCGAGTGACTTCCTCAAGAACCGCGATGCACGCTTGCGCGCGACCTTCGCCCGATCGCTCGCGACGGGCGGACGCGCCTTGCTCGCCGACCCGGATGGCGCTGCCGCCGTACAAACGTGGGCGAGACTGGTCGCACCCTGGATTCACACCCCGAGCTCCGACCCTTGGATTCCCATCCCGGTCGATCAGGCAACAAGCACCAACGGCGTGATCACTATCCCGCGTCCAGACGGGAGCGTACTCTTCGAGAACCCGCCGTCGTATTTGGACGACAAATACAAGAAGCCGCCCACCCGCCATCAGCTTTCCTTTGCAACTCCAGAAATCCCCCTGGCCACCGTGCGGATTGAATTCCTTCCCGACATCGCGCATGGCGGATTTGTCACGCGGGATCGTCGAGACCTGTTCGATATCGACATCGCTCTCGCGGTCCAGCGAGCCGGCGAAGCCAAACCGCAGGCGCTGGCCCTTGCCGAAGCCTTGGCCGAGTGCGAGACGGAGAACTACTTCAATGGCCGTCGCGTCATGTCCCTGCGGGATGGCTGGCGCTCCAGCGTGCGGCTGGCGCGCGAACCACAGGCGGCCGTTTTTCAGCTGCCCATCCCGGTCACGCTCGCACCCGGTGATCGACTGGTTGCGACGATCACCAGCAAACCCGTCAACTTTCACCAGCGCGCCGCCCTCGGAGAAATCGGCAGCATCCGGGTATCCGTCTCGCCACTCAGCTGCAGCCTGCCGGGAGAACCCGCGGACTCGGTCCGATTTCCCGTGGGGGCTTTGACGCCGGCCGACCCCGGCTTCGAGCAAACCGCCGTCGCGTATTTTCGCGCGAACGCGGCGTTTTCTGATCTGGAACGGGTGCAGGTCTTCCGGGACATCCTCGACTGCCGCGAAGGACGGACCTCCACGATGGTCACCGTGGCACAGGAGCCACGGGTCACCCGCGTCCTTCCGCGTGGAAACTGGCAGAACGAGAGCGGAGACGTGGTGGATCCGTCCCCTCCAAAATTTTTGGGCGGGATTCCGACTGCGGAGAGCCAGGGGCGAGGCACCCGCTTGGACTTGGCGCGCTGGATCGTTTCTCCCACCAACCCGCTTACCGCCCGGACCTTTGTCAATCGCCTGTGGAAGCAGTTTTTCGGCACCGGGCTGTCGAGTGCGGTGGAAGACTTGGGGCTGCAGGGAGAATATCCGAGCCATCCGGAATTACTCGACTGGCTGGCCGTCGAGTTCATGGAAAGCGGCTGGAATGTGAAATCCCTGGTCCGCCTGATTGTTACTTCGCAAACCTATCAGCAGTCAGCCCGGGAACGCCCTGAATTGCGCACACTCGATCCGCAGAACCGGCTGCTGGCGCGGCAAAACGCCCGCCGGCTCGAAGCCGAGTTCATTCGCGACCAGGCACTGTTCACCAGTGGACTGCTCCGGCCGGAGCTCGGAGGCCCAAGCGCCTTCCCGTATCAGCCGGAGGGATACTACGCCCAGCTCAACTTCCCCATTCGCGACTACGTATCCGACCGCGATGCTCGCCAGTATCGTCGCGGCTTATACACTCACCGGCAGCGCACCTTTCTCCATCCCATGCTGGCCAATTTCGACGCCCCCTCCCGGGAGGAGTGCACTCCGGCGCGAAACGTTTCCAACACACCGCAACAGGCGCTGACACTGCTCAACGACCCGAGCTTCGTGGAAGCCGCACGCGCGCTGGCGGAGCAACTGCAGGCGTATCCGCAAACGGAGAGGCTGAACCAGGCCTTCGAACGAGTCCTGACGCGACCGCCTTCCGACGCGGAACGTGCGTCACTCGAAAAATTCCACGCAGCGCAACTCGCCGCGTTTCGCGAGCGCCCCGACGATGCCCGAAAGTTCACCGCCATCGGCCTGCTTCCGGTCAAGGCGGAACACGATGCGGTCGAGCTGGCGGCATGGACGGCCGTGACCCGCGCTCTCTTCAATCTCAACGAGACGATCACGCGATACTGATCCCGCCATCATGATCGATCCACTTCATCACGTGCGTCAGCGACAGGTCGCATGGTCCCGGCGAACCTTTCTCGGACAATCGGCGCAGGCCATTGGGGCTCTAGCTCTGGGTTCACTCCTCAACCCGCGCCTTCTGGCAAGTGCGGGGACATCCCCTGACGGCAAATGGCGGGGCGTACTCCGGTCTCCACACTTTCTGCCACGCGCGAAACGCATCATCCAGTTATCGATGGCGGGCGGGCCGTCACATCTCGAGACCTTCGACCCCAAGCCGCGCCTCAACGCGCTGCACGGCCAACCCTTCCCGGAATCTTTCACGAAGGGCCAGCAACTCGCCCAGCTGCAGCATGAGCGCGATGGACTGCGGGCGCGCGGCTCCCCGTTCGCCTTCACCCGGTGCGGACTTTCCGGACAGATGATCTGCGACCTGCTCCCCCACACGCAGACCATTGCCGACGACATTTGCATCGTTCGCTCCATGCACACGGAGCAGATCAATCATGATCCGGCTCATGCGTTCATGAATGCCGGATCGATCACCAAGGGAAGACCGAGTTTCGGCTCGTGGACGCTATATGGACTCGGCGCAGAAGCGGATAATCTTCCCGGCTATATTGTCCTCATGTCGAACGGCCCGGGCAACGATCAGCCGATCTCGGCCCGCCAATGGTCGGCGGGTTTTCTGCCCAGTCAGTTTCAAGGGGTGCAGTTCCAAA
>Ga0163153_10007039_pt1 | contig 12297 bp, 1 predicted proteins | sample OliLakLV19MP6IB1_FD_148629 | JGI IMG/M metagenome (GOLD analysis project Ga0163153, IMG submission 148629) | Freshwater microbial mat bacterial communities from Lake Vanda, McMurdo Dry Valleys, Antarctica - Oligotrophic Lake LV.19.MP6.IB-1 | ecosystem: Environmental > Aquatic > Freshwater > Lake... | reverse complement strand
GTTGCAACCAGATCTCGTACTTCTGCTGCGGCGACAAAAACCGCTTCACGCGCCGTGCCTGATCGTTCATTCCAACATCCTTCCAGTGAGGCCGGAACCTCACCCAGATGCGGACTGATCAGACCCGCGAAGTGTGGCTTTGAGTCAGACGCAAACCACCACAAAGGTTGACACGCGCCGACGGACTACAACGAGCCTGAAGGGGCAAGGGGTCGTGATGAGGCGTCATGGGAGGGAGTCATCCGCGACGCCCCGTTCAGCTGCTTCGATTTGGCCGAGGAGTCCCCCTGCCAGCCGACGGACGTCGACCATGAACGGGTCGTCAAGGATTGCCCGTGGCTGTTGCTGGACGTCGATCCCGTCCAGCAGATCGCCGAGGCCGACGAGAAGGCTATCCACAGGCGGCCCGAATATCTCTTGGCCGTTGTCGAGAGCGTCGCCGAGGCCGCTGTCGTCGAAGAGGCGACATATTGCTTCGGTAAGGGATCCGACCTCGGGGCCCTGAGGCTCGGTCCAAAGCCGACGTTGGTAGGCCTCATCGGCCAGCTCTCTCAGTGCGTCCCTCACGAGATGACGGGACACCGACGTCATCCGTAGAGCTCCGGCATGAAGACAAAGTCGTCAAGTGGGATGTGTGCTTCCGGCATGTTCGCGGACGGCAGGGTATTGCCGTAGACGTCCAGCGGCTTGCCGTTTCGTTGCCAGCGAACGTAAGGAGCCTGCGAGGTCGGGAAGGGACTGGTGGGGCTTCCCTGCATGACGCGCACCGAGTTCCCGCGGTTGGTGGGGTCGAAATAGCGGGTTCCGCCGCCCGATCGCGCCCCGACGATTCGCCACTCATCCGGAACTCCAGGCGGTCGTACTCGCGTTCCCGGTGCGGCGACCAGCCCTCGCCCGGACAACCCGATGTCGTCGACGACCGGGTTTGTGGTTCGTGGTTTTCGGGGGAGTTGTATTGAGCCTTGTTCGTTGTGTTTGTTTTTTGTGAGGAAGTTTTTGGCTCGGTCTTTGAGGCCGGGATTGGTGGTGTTGTCGAGGCGGTTGATGGTTTTGCTGGTGTGGGTGGCGTTGGTGAGTCGGTTGGTGGTGATGGCGAGGTCGGTGATGTTTTCGGCGTTGTGGAGTCCGTTGAGGGTGTGGCGGGCGTCGTTGAGTTTGTCGGTGAGGCGGAAGGCGTCGCGGATTTTGTCGGTGTATTTGAGGGATTTGGCGAGGACGGTTCCGCCGATGGGGATGATGGCGAGGCAGGAGAATTTTGCGGTGTCGAGGTCGCCGGAGATGATGTCGTAGCCGCAGAGGCCGAGGTCGAGGATGTCGCCGATGACGGGGATGAAGCCGGCGAGTTCGATGATGTCGCGCCAGCCGAAGACGCCGCCGCCTTGGTCTTGGGCGTCCCAGGTGGTGTTGGCGAGCACGACGACGTCGGTGGTGCAGCCGTTGGTGGTGCAGCCCGCGAGGAGGGTGCGTCGGAGGGTGGCTCTGCGTGCTTCTTCGGCTTCGCGTTCGACGGATCGTTCCGCGATGATCCCGATGCCGCGTTTCCAGTCGTCGAATCCTTGGCTGAGGGTGTCGACGCCGACGCGGCCGGTGGGGTCGTTGTAGCGGAGCGGACTGTTGTTGGCGTAGGTGTAGCGGTTCAGGGTGACGGAGGTGTCGGTGTTGCCGAACACGGTGTCGCGGGTGTTGAACCGGCCTGTGCCGGGCTGATACCAGCGGGCACCCATGTTGATCTGGTCGGTGGTCGGGTCGGTGATGTCGGCCTGGAACCCGACGGCGAGTCCTGCACCGCGGGTGGTGGGGACGCCGAACGGGTCGTAGACCGCGGTACCGCTGAGTTTGCCGGTGAGGCCCAAATGCCAGGCGACATCGCCGTGCTGGTTGAGTCCCGTGAACCGTCCCGCGCGGCCTTCGGCGGTTGCGGTCAGGGTCCCGTCGGGCAACCGGGCGTACTTCTCCTTGGCGAACATGACCGGGTCACGCTCGACACCGTCATAGACGAGCGCATTCTTCCCGCTCTTGACCATGCGGCCGAGACCGTCGTAGCCGTAGGTGCTGTTCGTCCCGACCGATGTGAGCCGGTCGAGCCCGTCGAACGTGTAAGGCGTCGTCGTCGTCTTCGTGCCGACCGTCTTTGCCACGCTGACGAGCGTTCCGCGCGGCGACCATGTGTGGACGCCCTCCGCGCCCGATGTCATGCGGTTCCGCGCGTCGTAGGTGAAGGTTCGCGTCCCGGCGGTGAGCCGGTTGCCGGCGTTGTCGTACGAGTAGGGGACCGCGGTGCCTGCGGGCGGCTGCCAGCGCGTCAAGCGTCCCGCCGGGTCGTACTCGTACGCGTGTACGCCGCTCTGCTTGTTGCCCAGCAGTGTCACATGCTGGCGGCTCATGCTGCCGTCGGGGAGGTAGTCGTAGTCGGCGGTCGCGATCGTCTTGGCCTTGGCGACCATCGTGTCGGTGTCGAGGAACCCGCGATCGTCGTAGGTGAACGTGCGTACCGCTTCGTTGATGCCGCTGCCGTAACGGGTCTGCTGTAGCTGGCCGGCGAGGTTCACGTCGAAGCTCGACGTCTTCTTCGTGAGCGGGTCTGCGACGGAGTCGAGATCGCCGGCGGCGTCGTATGCGTACACCGTTGCACCGGCGGCGTCGGTTCGGCTCGTCATACGACCGGCCGCGTCGTACGTGAAGTTGGCGGGATTGCCGACGGCCGCCTGGCTGAGGAGGAGTCCGCGGTCGTCGTACGTGAACGTCGTCGGGCCGGCGGGGTTGCCGAGGGAGGTCAGGTTTCCGACGATGTCGTACCCGAAGACGTTCGTCGCGGCGGTCGCGCCGCCGCCCGATCCGGTCTCCGAACGGAGTCGGCCGAGTTCGTCGAATGCCCTTTCGACGGCGACGCCGCCCGGCTTCGTCGTGCGGACCGGGAGCCCGCCGCCGTCGTAGGCCACGGCGAACGTCCGGTCTGCGAGCGCGGTCTGGCTCGGCGTCGAAGGCTCGATGGTCGACTCGGGGAGGTTCCAGGTGTTGTACGTGTAGGTGGTGACCGCGCCGTTCCCGTTGGTCGCTCGCGTGAGGCTGCCGGTCGCGTCGTAGCCGTACGTCGTGCGGATCGGGGTCGCGCCATTGGGCTCGTCGAGCCTGACGAGCCGATCGAGACTGTCGTACGCGTACGCGGTGAGGTAGGTGTCGTCGGTCGGTCCGGACGAACGGGCGTTGCGGAAGGCGGACAGGTTGCCGGCGGCATCGAAGCTCCGGCGCTCGGTCGCGAGCACCGCGTCGGTGGGCGACAGATATTCGGTTGCGACCGGCCGGCCCGCCGGGTCGTAGCTCGTGCGTGTCCTCCGGCCGAGGGGGTCGGTGACCACGGTCGGGCGGCCCGCGGCGTCGTACGAGATCGTCGTGGTGCCGTTGCGGCCGTTTTCGATCTGGGTCGGTTCCGACGCGGCGTTGAAACTGCGCTCGATCTCGACCCCGGTCGGGTCGCGGGTGAACGTCTGGTTTCCGAGGTCGTCGTAGTCGAAGGTGGTCGTGAATGCGCCCGCGGGTGCGGCCTGGCGTACGTGATCGGTCGACGAGCGCATGCGTCCGAGGTCGTCGTAGACGGTGTCGTCGACGGCATCTGTCGGGTCGGTAACCCGCACGAGATTTCCGGCATCGTCGTGGGCGTACAGCCACTCCGCCGGTGCAGCCGTAAGGGCAAGGAGCGGATCGGTACGCCGCACGACGCGATTCCGGGCGTCGTAGTCGAAGGTGGTGACGTTGCCGCGCCGGTCGCGCGTGCTGACGAGGTTGCCGGCCGCGTCGTAGGTGTGTTGCTCGAACGCGTTCACGACGGGCGCGCCGCCCGGCGGCGCGTAGGCCGGGAGGTCGACGCGTACGAGGCGGTCAAGGGTGTCGTAGGTGGCTCGGCTTCGGTTACCGCGGGCGTCGGTGATGTCGGTCTGGTTGCCGTACGCATCGAAGCCGAACGTCGTCGTCGGGCGCGCGGTCAGCGGTACGCCGCCGACGTTCTCGATGGGCGCCGAAGGACCGGTCTCACTGACCGGGTTTCCGAGGGCGTCATAGGTGAAGGTCCACTCGTGGGCGCTGTCGCCGAGCCCGGCGCCGCGCGGATCGACCGAGCTCGTCACGAGCCCGCGCTCGTCGTATCCGTAGTGGGTGACGAGGTCGTCGGCGCCGTTCTCGACGACCGAGCGCGTGACGAGGGGCGCGTGGGGGGCGTACTCCCACCGTTGCTCCACCGTTGACCCAGCGCCGGTGGTGGTCTCCCGGGTGGTCTCTCCCGATGGGAGGTACGCGAAGGTGGTGACGCGGTCGGGGTCGGCGCCCATCGCCAAGACCGCTTGCGACAGGCGACCGATGGCGTCGTAGGTGTTCGTCACGACCCGCGCGCCGTTGCCGGACGTCTGCACGAGCGGGAGACCCATCTCGTCGTACGTCGTCGCCTCGGGCACGACGTCGCGCGTCGAACCGTCGTGGTTGCGATAGCCGACGAGTGTTGTGCGGACGAGCCGATCGGCGCCGTCGTATTCGTACCGCTTGTGCAGGGCAGGCGTCCCCGTGGGCGACAACTGTCCGGCGCGGCCGCCGGTGCCGGGCGCGGCGCTGTACTCGTCGGTGACGCGTCCGGCCGCGTCGTACGCGAACCGGAGCAACAGGACGTCACGCGGCGCACTGCCGGTGATGGGGTCGTCGACGAAGCCTTCGAGGGTCGTCGTGAGCAGGTTGTTGCGGTCGTCATAGGTGTTGCGGGTCGAGCGCCCGAGCGGGTCGACGACCCGCACGCGGTTGCCCGCAGCGTCGTACTCGATCGTGGTGATTCCACCGGCGGCGTCGGTGCCGCTGATCTCGCGGTCGGCGGCGTCGTATCCGATCGTCGTCGTACGGACGACGCCCGAGACGAGGTCCTCTTCGTGTTGGCGGCTGATCTTGTTGTTGGCGTCGTACGTGAACCCGATGCGGAGCCGGCTCGCGGGCGCTCCGCCCGATCCGGGTACGTCGGGGAGCGTGATCGAGGCGGGTTGTGACAGGGCGGTCCATGTGCGCGTCGTGGTCGACGACCCACTGGTCCAGGAAGCGGTCTCGTTTGTCGGGCGGCCGAGCGCGTCGTACTCGAACGCGGTCGCGAGCCCGGTCGGGTCGACGCGGCGGCGCAGGTTTCCCTGTTGGTCGTATTCGTAGCGGGTATCGGTCCCGTACCCGTCGTTCGTCGTGAGCCGCAGCCCCGACGGGATCGGACCCCAACCGAAGTTCTCGCCTCCGGCGGAATACGTGTGGGTCTCGGTCACACCTGTGGTGAATGTGGGCGTCGGCGGTGACGTCATCGCGAGCAGGTCGCCGTCCGCGTCGTAGGTATAGGTCGTGCGGTAGGTGTTGTCGCTTGCGCCGCTCGAACGGGCGTCGCGACGTTCGACGAGCTGATGCTCGCCGTCGTAGGTGGAGTGTTCCCGTTCGTCCTCGCTGTTCGTGTCGGTGAGCAGATTCCCTGCCGGGTCGTAGTCGAACTCGTGGGTCCGGCCGGCGGCATCGGTGATCTCGGAGCGGAATCCGTGTTCGTCGTATTCGTACGCGGTGACGCCGTTCGCGGGGTCGGTGACCGAGCTCAAACGGAACCGTTCGTCGAAGGCCTGGGTTGTCGCGTTGCCGCGCGGGTCGGTCACGACGGTATGGCCGCTTGCGTAGGTGAACGTGGTGCGGTTGCCGTGGCCGTTCTCGGTCCACGTGCTCTTGCCGTCGATGTCGTAGTCGACCCGGATCTCGTCGTTGCCGCGCGGTGCGGTGACACGCGTGAGCCGCTCGAGGAGATATTCGTAGCGGGTACAGCTTCCGCCGACGAGGTCGGGGTTGCGCGCGTCGCAGACGGCGCGAAGCGTGCGGTTCGGGCCGTACTCGTAGTTCCACACGAGTGGTGCGGCCCCGACGGGGTCAGTGGCGATGCTGGTGATGTGCCCGTCCACCGTCGTGACATGCAGGGTTCGGCCCGATGCTTCGTCGACAACTCCGGTCAGCGTGGCTCCGGCGTAGACGAGCGTCTTGCGGTTGCCGTGGCGATCCTCGACCGCGCCAAGCCGGCGGTCCGCGCCGAAGTGGTATTTCGTGCGGTCTTTGAGCTTCACCTCGTACCCGCCGTCGGGGAGGCGGGTCAGCGTTGTCGGGAACCCGAGCGGGGCGACGAACGAACCGTTCGGGCCGGCGGTGTGCTTCTCGCGCCGCCCGTCCGGGTACACGACGAGTTCGGTGCCGATGGCAGCGCCGGGTTCGACGCGCATATCCAGTTCCGAACTCCACCCGATGCCGAACAAGCCGTCGTGCGGGTCGAGGCTGTTGTACGTGCGGGCCACGGTCAGGGGTGGGCCTGCGCTCGCGACCTCGATGTCGGTCTCGTCGAAGGAGAAGTTCCCCGTGGCGGGGCTCACTCCGCCCACCGGCGGCGTGTACGGGTCCATGCCGACGGGCGGGTCGATCAATCCGGGGGCGGCCCCCACGATGTTCAGCGCCAGTTTCCGCACGCCGCCGGTTACTGACATCACCGCGTAGATACCGGGGTTCCTCGGGTTGACCGAGATCTCGTGTTTCTTGTCGCTGCCGACCGATCCGATGGAGCTCGGGTCGAAGGGGCGGTTGTAGTACTCGGTCTTGTAGATCTCGTACGAGTCTGCTTGGGCCGACGGTCGGCCTTCCTCGTCGGTCCAGTCGAGTTCGATCTCGCTGGTCTCGGTGTTGATATTGGCGCGCAGGCGCGGCCGATCCACTTCGTCGGGTGCCGACCGCGGGATGATCTCGTGCGGTGCGCTGGCCTCGCCGTCGACATAGCTGACGACCGAACGGCCGACGTCGAGCTGACCGTTGACGAACGGCGCGACCGTGACCGCGTGCCACACCGTTTCTCCCGGTGCGATCTCTGCTTGGCTCCAGGTGAAATCCTGGAGCGGCTGGAACAAGAAGCCGGATGCGTACTCGTCGAGGATCTCGACCGAGGCGTTGTAGATCGGGTGATCGGAGACGTTCTGCAACCCGATCTCGAAGTTGTACGGGTAGGTCATGATGGCCTGGTCGTCGGCCTTCACGAGGATCTTCGTCGCGCTCGCGCCCCAGACCTTGAGAGGATCGTCAGCGTGCGCCTGGAGGTTCACGGTCGTGCCGGCCGGCGACAGGACCGCGGCGTAATCGGCGGTGAGGTCGTACTCGCCTTCGGTGTCGCCCCGCACGATCCACTTGGTCGTCGCCGACGAACCGCCCGGAATGTCGGTCATCGCGACCGGGTTCGATTGCGGCGCGCTCATGTCGGCCAGGCTCAACCCCGCCGGTAGGTTCAGGCGCGCGACGCCATCGGTGAACGAGAACTGTCCGCTCGCGTTGTTGGTGACGATGAGCGAGACCTCGAAGAACTCCTTCAGGTAGCGCGCGGTCACCGGGATCACCATGATCGTGAGGGCGTTGTTGCCGTGTGCGCGGATCGTTCCGGTGCTTCCGTTGCCGAAGTTGACCTTGCAGTCGGAGCCGGAGGCGCAGGCCGAGTTGTTCCCGGCGACGATCTGGCCTTCGCGGACGTAAATCGTGATGGGGGCCGGTGAGAAGTTCAGCGCCACCGTGAACGTGAACACCACTTGGTTCGCGGGGTTGGCGACGTCGATGCCGAGACTCACGATCTCGTCGTAGGTGAGGCGCCGGTGTTCGAGTTGCGCGACACCGACCTGACCCGGTGTCATCGTGACGGTCGCGCTGCCCGTGCTGCCGACAACATTGACCGAACCGGTCGCCGGGAGGTACCCGTCGGCGACGCCGTACACGGTGTAGCTGCCATCGGTCAGCCCCGAGAGCGTCGCCACGCCGGTGCCGTCGGTCGTCGCCTGGAACCGCCCGTCGCGCTGGTCGACGATCACGATCGTCACGTTGCTGATGGTCGGGCCCGTTGAGCTACGCGCCGTGATGCGCACGAGCTGATCGGGAGGCGGAGCAGGGTTCACGACGACGGTGCCGACCGATTGTGCCGTTGCGTCATCGAGGCCGGTCACGGTGAGCGTCACCGTGTACGTGCCTGCCGAAGCCCACGCCTTGCTGGGGACGGCGCTCGTCGAGGTCGTGCCGTCGCCGAAGTCCCAGCGGTAACCCTTCACGCCGAAGGCCGGGCGTGAAGACCTCCCGTCGAACTGCGAGTTCGTGTTGACCTGGACCACGCGGTTGTCGATGGCCGCCGCGCTCAGGGGTTCGGCCGCGGTGACGATGATGAGCGCGCTCGTGTACACGGTCTGCGTAGCCGACCGGGCGATCGCCACTGCGGTGTACTGACCCGGCGTCGTGTAGATGTGACTCGCGGTGGGCCCGGTTGCGGTCGCGCCGCCGCCGAAGTCCCAGGTGATCGTCGGGGAGCCGGGTCCGCCCGCGGTTGCCGAGAGATCGACACCGAAGGGCGCGGGCCCGTTGGCCGTGGTGGGGGTCATCGAGATCGCGATCGCCGCCTCTTTGGTGTGCGCGATCGCGGCCGAGTCGACGGGTTGGTAGTTGGTGTTGCCGCCGTACCGGGCCGTGATGTTGTGCGTGCCGAGGGTGAGCCCGGTCGTGTTCAGCACGGCCTGGCGCGATCCGTTCACCGAGGCCGTCCCGATCGGTGTGCCCCCCGCCGAGAAGGAAACGAAACCGGTGGGCGACGCCACTGCGGGAGCGACCGGGGCGAGTGTCGCGACGAACACCGCGGAGAGCCCGACGCCGGTCGTCGTCTGTGCCTGCTCGAGGGCAATGGTGACGGTGCCCGTCTCGACGATGTGCTGCGCGGGAGGCGACGTCTTTTTCGCATAGGTCGTATCACCGCTGTACTGCGCTGTGACGGAGCGCGCGCCGCCGCTCAGCGAATTGGTCGGGAGGACAACGCTCCCGCCCGGTCCGATCGGCGCTGCCGCGTACTTCAACCCTGCGTCGAAGAGCTCAACGGTGCCCGTCGGTTCGGGCGCGCCCGTGGACGTGACCTGGGCCGTGAACGATGCGGTGGTACCGAACTGCGTCGGCGCGCCCGGCGGGGTGAGGGTGACGGTGACGGCGCGCCGGACCTCGACGACGGCGCCGACGTTCGTCTTGGCGGCAAAGCTGCCGTCGCCGTCGTATTGCAACGACAGGCTGTGCAATCCGACGGCGAGGGTCGCCGAGAGGGTGGCGCGACCGGAGCTGTCGAGCGTCTTCGCGTCGAGCTGCGTTGCGCCTTCGAGCAGCCGGATCTGGCCGCTCGGCTTCAGGGTGATGGCGGTGTCTTCGGCGCGGACCTGCACGGAGATCTGTGCCGGTTCGTCTTCGCCGACCAGGGGAGTGACGACCGTGATCGCCATCGTGACCGGCGCCGGCGTTGCTTCGACCGAGATCCCCGGCGCGACGCCCGTCAAGTAGATCGTGCTGCCGCCGTACGTCGCCGTGACGGAGTGACTGCCCGCGGGGAGCGTAAACGTGCGGCTCGCAACGCCGCTCGGGTTCAGCGCGACAGTGCCGAGCACGGTCGCGCCGTTGCGGAACGTGACGAACCCGGTGGGCGTCGAAAGGCCCGCGGCACCCGCCACCGTCGCGATCGCGGTGATCGTCTCACCGGCGCTCACGGCGGTCTTGTTCAGCGAGAGCCCGACGGTTACGGGACGTGCCGCGATCGTGACAGGAGTAGCAGCCGAGCTCGACGGCCAGTACACGGCGTCGCCCAGGTAGTACGCGCGGATGGAATGCGATCCCACCGCGAGATCGCTCACGGCGATGCTCGCGCTGCCGGTCGCGCCGACGCCCGCGGTGCCGAGCACGGTCGGGCCGTCGCGGAACTCGACCGTTCCGTTCGTGATCGGGCCGGCGTTCGCGTCGACCACGGTCGCGGTGAACGTGAGCGTCTCGCCGTACATCGGGTTCGCCGGCCCCGTCACCTGAAGTGTGGTGACGCTCCCCGCGAGCACATCGACGTGCGCGGTGAACGAGTCTTGCGGCGCGAAGTACGCGTCGCCGTCGTAGTGGACGGTGAGGTCGTGGGGGCCGACGTCGAGCACGGTGCCGAGTGTGGCGCGCCCGAGGAAGTCGACGGTCGCGGTCGCGAGTTCGGTTGCGCCTTCCCGCAGACGCACCGTCCCGGTCGGCACGCGCGTCACCGCGACGTCACCCGACGAAAGTTGCACGCTCACCTGCGCACTCTGACCTTCGGCGATGCTCGGCGCGACCGCGCTCGCCGACACGGTTGCCGGCGCGAGCGCGGCGTCGAGCCCGATCGCAGCGGATGTGGACGCGAGGAAGTTGCCCGTGCCGCCGAAGAGGCCGGTGAGCTCGTGATGGCCCGCGGTCGGGTAGTACGCGAACACGCCCGTTCCGCCCGACACGAAACCGGTGCCGACCGGCGTGGCACCGTCGTTGATCGTCACGAACCCGGAGGGCGCGGGCACACCACCGCCGGTTGTGAGGGTGAACGTCACGTCGACGCGCTGCCCCGCGAGCACGGTGTCGTCGGCGACCGCGAGGGTGAGCTGCGTGGCCCGCTTGGCGACCGTGCGACTGATCGTGCTCGATGCCGAAGCGGAGTGTGTCGCGGTACCGAGATAGTGGGCGCGCAACGAATGCGACCCTGCGCCGAGCGCGTCGATGGTCAGGCTCGCTTGGCCGGTGGCGTCGAGCGCGACCCGCCCGACGGACGAGCCGAAGTCGCGGAACTCGATCTCGCCGACGGTGACGGCGACTCCTTCGATGGTTCTCGTCTCCGCGGTCAGCGTGAAGTCGTCGCCGTAGATCGGCGTCGTCGGCGCCGCCACCTGCAAAGTTGTGACCGTCCCGATGTCGACCTGCTGGGTGACGACGGGCGACGTCGACGCGGTGTAGTTGGTCGCGCCGCCGTAGATCGCCCGGACGTCGTACGAACCGACGCCCCGGCCCGCGGCGTAATAGGTCGCGACGCCGGAGTAGGCGAACACGGTCGCGACGGGCGTGCCGTTCTCGGTGAATGTCACGTAGCCGGTCGGGGTGCCGGTGCCCGGGGCCACGGCGAACAGGCGGGCCGTGAACTGCACCGACTGGTTCTGCGCGACCGGATTGTTCGCCGAGGTGAGCGTCACCCTCGTCGCCGCCTGCGCGACGGTGACCGGCACCGAGTTGTCACTCGTCGCGGCGGCGTAACTCGCGCTGCCGTCGTAGGTCGCACTGATCTGCGTAGTGCCGGCCGGAGCGGTGGTCACGTTGAACGACGCGACGCCCGAACCGTTGAGCGAGGCCGTATACGACGTTGCGTTGCCGTCGAAGCGCAACCGGACCGTGCCGGTGGGTTTGGGTGCGCCCCCGGGTTCGGTCAGCGTCGCGGTGACGGGGATCGCCTGTCCGTACACGGCTCCCGACGGCACGGTCGCGGCCACCACGAACGCCACGACGCCGTACTTCACGGTGTGATCCACCGTGAGTGTCGAGGGGCCGAAGCCGGGGGCGCCCGCATACGACGCGGTGATCTGGTGCGTCCCCAAGGTGAGCGCCGAGGTCGGGAACGAGCCGTGGCCGGATGCGTCGAGCGTCACCGTCGCGAGGTCGGTGAGCCCGTCGAGAAGTGCGACCGTTCCCGGCGGTGTCGCAACGCCGTCACCGATGTTGGTGACGGTCACATCGATCGTCGCCGGTTGGCCGAGGATCGACGGCTCCGGCGTCACCGCGATCTCCACCGCCGTCGGTTGCGCGACCTGCGCGATGCTGCCCCGCAGGTTCCAGACGTCGAACGCGTAGCTCATCGGCGTCGAGGAACCGAGCACCGACAACGTGTGGGTACCGGACTCGGTCAGTGCAACCAGTCCCGGGTTGCACCCGTCGCCGAAATAGCGCTCGAACACCAGCGCGCCGCTCGGAGACCGCAGATTCCACCAGGCGGCGCCCGCGCAGGAATCGAGCCCGATGTAGAGCAGATCGTCGGCGGTCCCGGTGAAGGTGTACGAGTCGACCGCGTTCGCACCTTCCAGGAAGCCCGCGCCCGCGCTCGGCACACCGAGCGAGACGCGAGCATGGTCGGCGACGTTCAGCACGAACGTCTGGATCGGCGGCAGCACCGGCGGCGGCTGCGACGCGTCCTTCGTGACGCGGAACGCGTAATCAGCGGCCGAGTAGGCGGTGAGGGTGAGGACATACCGGCCGGTGCGCGCCAGCTTCGGCATGACCTGCGGGGCGACGTCGAAATCACCGGACATCACATAGTCGCCGTCGGGGCCGTACAGGGTCCAGTACACCGAGATGTAGTCCGGGACGAGCGACTGGAAGCGCAGCACTTCGCCGGCGGTGCCGTCGTAGGTGAAGAGCCGATCGGTGTTCGCCGCGATCGAGCCGGTGTGG
>Ga0163153_10007038_pt1 | contig 12300 bp, 11 predicted proteins | sample OliLakLV19MP6IB1_FD_148629 | JGI IMG/M metagenome (GOLD analysis project Ga0163153, IMG submission 148629) | Freshwater microbial mat bacterial communities from Lake Vanda, McMurdo Dry Valleys, Antarctica - Oligotrophic Lake LV.19.MP6.IB-1 | ecosystem: Environmental > Aquatic > Freshwater >... | reverse complement strand
ACAGTACAAAACTCCAAGGGAAGCATTAATGAAAGAGTTACAGAAACAAAAAAAACCACAGGTCGGTGGTATGATGAGAGAAAATTATTTACTTAATTAGGTGTTCGGATTCGGGGGTTTTTCTAGGATTTACTCTCATTTTCTACTATAACATTTTATAAACAAACTTGTCAAAAAAATCATTGACAGTGGTAATTATGAGAGTAGAGTGAAGAAAGTTTTCCATGCCGGGAATTTTGGGGAAATCTCATAAGGCCGGAGGAGTGGGAAACCAAGGGGTAAGTTCTTTGTTTTAATATGAATTAAGGGGTTCGAAATGCAACAAGTTAAGGTTTCAAATACCGCAGGGGCACCTATCGTCTGGCCCGACTCATTGGCCAAAATGGGTTGGACACCAATCGACGAAAATGCCAGACCGGAGAAATCCCTCTGTCATCGAATAACAAACAAGGCGCTCAGTGATCGGGGCACGTTTCCTCCCACAAGCGACGCCAATCTGGCGGTAATGCGACATGCGCTCAAGTGTGGCTTCTTCACAACCGTTTGCGCCTACTCGAAGGGAGGAAAATTCCTAGAGCTGGTAGGCAGCAACCACAAAGCCGGATCCTTCGGCTTTACGCTCTAACCAAGCCCTCACCGTAGCAAAAGGCCGCGCACACCGCGGCCTTTCACTTTTTTTAGTTTGTGCGCCGGGCAGGATTTTCGACCATTACATGGTCAGTACAGGTTTCCCATTTTTTCGTGATTAAGAATCACTCAAAAATATGGGAGAACCTTTTCGAATCCTGCACGCGAAGTGCACTAGCACTTCGCTCCGGCGCACATAACAAAAAACTCCTTTCGGAGTTTTTTAGTTTGTGCGCCGGGCAGGATTCGAACCTGCGTAGCCCATTGGGCGCGAGTTTTACAGACTCGTGCGATTGACCGCTCCGCCACCGGCGCATGAAATTGTCTAGGTTTTGCCGGTGGCGGAGCCTTCGGTCCTCCATCCGACGCAATATTTTATTTTATACTCTTCTATAAATTCCTTTATAAGCAGTAAAAGCTTTTTATCATTATATCGCACATGAATCAACCCGTACTGCATTTTCCTACCATCAATTCTAAAATCTTGACGGACATACGGCTTTGAAAACTGCTTCGAAGGAATGTTGGTAATCTTACTCCAAAATCTAATGAGTTTCGAGGATTCTTGATTGGCATAACAATACCAGTATATCCTAAATTTCGTTTCATCAAGCACAAACATTGATCTTAAAAATGTTGTAAACATTCCTATCATTTAAGGGTCACTATTAGCAAAATCAACATTATTTGCTTTATCCGATTTATAACCTTCTGCCCAACACAAAGCTGTACCGATTGCTTTCAATTCTTTTGTTCGATTACTGACGCTATTCTGTGTAAAGGATGGTTTTTTTCTTGCGAAACTTTTACTACTGGCTTCTTTTAGGGAGCGTCTTACTATTTTATACTTACGCATAAAATATACGACTGCGTCTAAAGTAACTTTGTAATGAGTAGCGATATCCCTCATCGAAGCACCTTCTGTGTAAAGTTTTTTTAATTCTCTATATCTATTAGCCTTTATAGAACTCATGTATAAGTTGTATTATTGATATAAATTTAGATCAAGCCCAATGTGTGTATGAATATTTTGCTTGACTATAGAACTATGTTTTTCTTGTGTTACTCTTTTCTAAGAACTACCCGAAAGTTTTTGAAAATAATTCAAAGGAGACTCTCATGTCAAAAGCCCGAAAGCATTCTCGACAGATGGTTTCAAAAATATTTGCCCCGACTCATTGTATTTGCCTTACATCGGGAAAATTGGGTAAAGCACCAGGAAAGCCAATCGCAATGATAACCGCCGCCGAGGTTCCCCGGGGAATAGATATATACAACATCGGCTGCTCATGTGGTTTTTGGACAAAGGAAAAGTACGAGTATGCTATTAAGTATGGTGAAGATGCATTCAACGAAGTGTGTGGAATTAGGATTACGGAACCATCCCCTTAATCTTTACCAAAAAAGCGGCCCCCACGGCCGCTTTTTTTATTTCCAATTTTTTTGCTTTTTTTACGCCGCAGTCATTTCTCTGGGGACATGCATTCTCTCGCCGCGGCCTTTTTTGATATCAAATGTAAATTCATTTCCTTTAACGCCCACATGAATGATGCCGCCTGAAAGCACGCCCTTGCTGATCATATAATTGGCGACCGGAGTCAAAATCTTATTTTGAATAAGGCGCTTGAGCGGTCTGGCTCCATAATGCGGATCATAACCTTCTTTAGCTAAGACATCTAAGACTTCGTTTGAAACAACAAGCGAAATACTTTTTTGATTCAAACGCTTGCGCACCTCCTCTACCTGAATTTCCACAATTTTGCGGACTACATCTGGCTTCAAAATATCAAACATGACTATGTCATCAAGACGATTCAAGAATTCGGGGCGGAAATATTCTTTGAGCGACTCTTCGACTTTCTCTTTAGCCAGGTCATATTCTTTTTCAGCATCATCACGATTAGTATTGAAACCAATCTGCTCCATGCGGTCGATAAACTGCGCCCCAATGTTTGAGGTCATGATAATAACCGTATTTTTAAAGTTGGCGGTGCGGCCTTTGGAGTCCGTCAGTCTTCCATTATCAAGAACCTGCAAGAGCACATTGAAGACTTCAGGGTGAGCTTTTTCTATTTCATCAAAAAGAATGACGGAATATGGTCGATGTCGCACAAGCTCGGTCAGGGAGCCACTTTCTTCGTGTCCGACATAACCTGGAGGAGCGCCGATAAGTTTGGAAACAGCGTGACGCTCCATGTATTCAGACATATCTACTCGAAGTAAGGCCTTATCGGTATCAAACATGAATTCGGCCAAGGCTTTGGTCAATTCAGTTTTTCCAACTCCGGTTGGTCCTAAGAAAATGAATGAACCAATAGGGCGATTTGGGTCAGCAATGCCGGCGCGTGAACGGCGCACAGCATCGGCAATTTTTTTGACCGCTTCGTTTTGACCAACCACGCGCTTGGTCAGTTCTTCTTCCATGCGGCCAAGCTTTTCGGCTTCTTCTTCGAGCATGCGCGATACCGGAATGCCGGTCCAGCGAGAAACCACATCCGCAATTTCATTTTCCGTAATGGCTTCTTTAAGAATACGGCGTGAGCGCTGCAACTTTTCTAATTTTTTACTTTTAATATCCAGATCGCTGGTGATTGAAGGAATTTTGCCGTAGCGAATTTCGGCGGCTTTAGATAAGTCAGCTTTGGCTTCGGCCGTTTCGGCATCCAAGCGCAAAACTTCCAATTGTTTTTTAAGACTTCTGATACTGGTCAAAAGTTCTCGCTCGCTATTCCAGCGTAGCTCAATGTCGTGAGTCTTTTCTTTTAAGTCGGCAATATCTTTATCAATTATTTTAATGCGAGCTTTAGCATTTTTGCCTTCTGGCGTTTCGGCCTCTTTTTTCAAAGCCTCTTTTTCAATTTGAAGGCGCATGATTTTTCGGTGAGTCTCTTCTAGAACCGGCGGCTTACTTTCAAGAGCAATGCGCAGAGCAGAAGAAGCCTCATCAATAAGGTCAACGGCCTTGTCTGGTAAATATCTATCGGTAATATAGCGACTGCTCAATTCAACCGCCGAAATAATTCCATCATCAGTAATTCGAACCCCGTGATAAAGCTCATACTTTTCTTTGAGTCCACGCAAAATGGCAATAGCATCTTCGACCGAAGGTTCGCTGACGACAACTGGCTGGAAACGGCGCGTGAGTGCCGGATCTTTTTCAATATATTTTTGATATTCCTTAATAGTCGTTGCCCCAATGGCTCGAAGTTCCCCGCGAGCCAGCGCCGGCTTTAACATATTTGAAGCATCCATGGCGCCTTCGGCCGAGCCGGCGCCAACGATAGTATGAATCTCGTCTATAAAAAGAATTACTTTGCCATCGGAGCGCTCCACCTCTTTCATAATAGCTTTCAAACGCTCTTCAAATTCCCCGCGATATTTAGTACCGGCGATCAAAAGTCCGAGGTCGAGTGAAATTAACTCTTTACCTTTTAAAGAATCAGGCACATCGCCTATGGCCAAACGATTGGCTAAACCTTCGACAATGGCGGTTTTCCCAACACCGGCATCCCCAATCAAAATCGGATTATTTTTTGTCCGGCGAGAAAGAATCTGAATAATGCGGGAAATTTCCAGATCGCGCCCGATGACCGGATCAAGTTTGTTTTCGGTCGCAAGCTTGGTTAAGTTTCGAGCGTACTTTACAAGCGCGCGATACTTTTTTTCTTGAGGTGCATCTTGAATTTTGCCTTTGCGCATTTCATTGATGACTTTTAAGACCAATTCTTTAGTCAGACGAAAACGCATCAAGGTATCTTTCGTTCCTGAATTTACTTCAAGCAAGGAAAGGAAGAGATGCTCCACGCCGACAAATTCATCTTGCAAATTTCTGGCCGCTTTGGCGGAATGCTCCAAAACTTGAGCTAATTCCGGAGTTAAATATATTTGAAAAGAAGGAGAAAGAGTTTGGCTACCTTCGGTGCCTTCGAGCATTTCGATCAAGGCGTCAGATAGCCCGGCTGAATCAATTTCAAGGACGTCTAGTATGGAAAAAATTGTGCTTTCTTCTTGCAAGAGAAGTGCCACCGCCAAGTGCGTTGGGTTCACTTGGTTAATTCCTCTTTCTATGGCCAGTTCGTGCGCCTTACGGATGGCGTCTCTGGCTTTGCTTGTAAAATGTTCGAATGGAAGCATATTTTTATTGAGATTTTCGTATTATATGACGGCATATTCATATAATTCGTTCACTCGAGAGAAAAATAAACGAGTTTCTTTTCTTCTCTCGCTGCCAATTATATATGATTATATAATTCGTTCACTCGAGAGAAAAATAAACGAGTTTCTTTTCTTCTCTCGCTGCCAATTATAGCACAGAATTTTGCGCTTTGTCAAAACCTGCTAAAAATTTGTATTCTAAAAAAATCTTGACGCTACCTAATCTTCGCCGCCTCTTCTTTGACGATCGAAATCGGTAAATAGGTTGCACTTCTATCAAGTAATCCCATCTTTACGCTTATACCAATAACTTCCCCGAAACTGTTTATAACGGGGCCACCGGTAGTGCCACTTGGCGGCACTACATTTGCCTCAAGACCAGTAACTCTTCGTTTTGGCGAGCTTGAAGCATTTTCCGCCTTAACTTCAATGTCATCAATGCCGGAAAGAATTCCAAGAGCGACAGCTTTTTTGGCTAGCCCACCAAAGGAAACGATGGTTTGTCCTAAGCGCACGATCGAGGAATCCCCTTCTTTAGATTTGGTGAAAACATATTTCTCGCTTTCTTCGTTTCCTTTTTCCCGGATAGCGTCCAATATAGCTACTCCATTTGTTTCGTTTTGAGAAATAATTTTCAAAGCAAATGTTTTACCATCTTCCGTCAGCATAGTGTATGCGCCTTCATCGGAAATAATGCCAGCATCAGTGGCTATCCGACCTTCTGCTGTTAAGATGGTGCCCCAGCCAATAAAGGTGTGAACAGGTGAACCGTCAGTGCCGGTTGATCGTGAACGTACCGCAACAACCGCTGGTTTATTTTCTTCAATTGATTTAGTTATCAAATCCTCTTCTTTCACGACGACCGTCGTCTCTTTTGTAATAGTGTTTTTGCCACCAGAAGTTACAACAGTTGGAACCACTCTTTCAACTGTTCTCTCAACCACTCTATTTATAGTCTGACTCACACTCTGCGGCGCCTGCTGCATTAAAGAGACAGTAACAATACCGGTTGCAATCGAAGTCACGAAACTTACCAGAAGAGTCAAAAGAACTATCTGAGTTTTGTTTAGATCCTTAATATCCATTATGGTCATTTTAACAAACGATCGTTTAATTCGCAAAAGTAGTTTTTGGAGTAAATTTCTATGCCTGATATTTCTATGCGGACCAAACGCAGACTATCGTAAAATGCACACGGTATCGAACCGCCCAAATTTTGCAACAAAATTTGGGCGGTTCGATACGCATCGCTCTAAACGCAGCCGCCATACGCAAAATCGCGGAACCTCCATGCTATTATTTTATTTTACCGAAAATTTTTTTGGCATCTCTGCTGGAATATTGGGAATAGTTGAACCTTTGGCATATAGCCGCGACAGTTATTATAAAAAATACACCATTTTAACTCGGTTAATATTTCAGTCGTATTTACACCCCTTAAAATTTACACTACAGGATTAAACTATAGGACACCCCGTAGGACCGTCCTGCGGGTCCTGCTACGGGTCCTGGACGGGGAGTAACACACTTCCCGCATATGCGGGAAGTGTGTTACGGATTAATTTACTAAATTCTTACGATCATAGGAATTTAGTAAATTAAGTGGAGATAATTTCTTTTAAGGCACTGACGGCAATATCAATATCTTTTTTAGTAGTGAGACGGCCCATCGAAAAGCGAATGCTGGAACCTTTGCATTTTTCGCCATTTGGTAAGGCGGCGATGACATAAGACTCACCTGCTCCGCCAATTGTCTGGCAAGCCGATGCCGAAGAGGCGGCTATACCTCGCGAGTCAAGCTGAATTACCGCATACTCGGCGTTTATACCCGGGACGCAAACACTGACAAAACTTGGCAGTTGTTTCTGGTATTTTTGGTGCTTTTGATTTTTCCCCCCTTCAATATTAAACAAAACATTAAAAAAAACACCGGAAATATTTTTTTTCAGCTCACTGATGAAATATTCTTTAAAATTCTCTAGTCTTTCATATTCTTTTTCTCTGTTTTCTTCACATTCGAGATATGCGGCGGCGAAGCCGGAAATGGCCGCCACGTTTTCAGTGCCGCTACGCAGCCCTCCTTCCTGCCCTCCGCCAAGTAATATTGGTTCCATATTTATTTCTCGCAAACAAAGAAGTAGCCCTACACCTTTAGGTCCGTACATTTTGGCCGCATCGGCACTTAATAAATCTACTCCGAGATTGTGCGGCGATAAAGATAGTAAGGACCCTGCCTGACTAGCATCGGTATGCAAATATGGATAATTATTAGCGCTTCGACCTAATTTTTCTTTATATTTTTTAATGATGTTGGAAATGACCCGAATAGGCATAATGGTCCCCAGTTCGCCGTTAACATAAGAAAAGGTCACCAGAACTGTTTCCGGAGTCAAAGTTTTTTCAAACAAGGATAAATTTACATTGCCATTTTTCTCAATAGGAAGCCGACTTATTTTGACCCCGTTTTTTTCCACGATTTTTAAGGGCGAGAGAATTGAGGAGTGTTCAGTGATGCAAGTAATTACATGTAATTTAGAATAATTTTTTTTAATATCTTGCGTTGAATTTAATTTGGCATTTAAAACACCAAAAATAGCCAGATTATTACTTTCAGTCCCCCCGCTAGTAAAAATTATTTCATCCGAATGAATAGCAAGTTTTAGGGCTATTTGTTTACGAGCACTATCAAGCGCTCTTTTGGCGGCGGCGCCTTCCGAATGAACAGAGGAGGGATTGGCGAAAACACCTTCAATCCCAGCTTTTAAAAAAGGCCGCATAGCTTTCTCCGCTTTTAAAGAAAGCGGCGTAGCCGCCGCGTAATCCAAATAAACCCTCTTTTTGTTATCATTCTTTTTCATTAACTTGTAACTTAACATAAAATTAAATTTTCTTCTTCCAGTCAAAAATCCCCTATGAAAATAAGACTTTTCGTGTATAATGCCACTCTATACGCCAGTCCTTAAGCGTTTCTCTCGCCATGTTTGATTTACAGAACAGCCTCCCTTTTATATTGATCCTGATAAGCACGGTCATTTTACTTGGATATGTTTTGTATTTAAACCAAAAAGTGGCGAAGCTCCTAGCCGGAGGCTTGGGTAAAAATTTACCGGAAGCTCTGGCTGCTTTAAAAAAACAAGCCGAAGAGCAAGAGACTTTTAAAAAAGAAATCGTAACTTATTTAAAAGCAGCGGAACAAAGAATTTTAAGGAGCACGCAGGCGGTAGGATTGGTTCGTTTTAATCCTTTTCGTGATAGTGGAAATGGCGGACAAAGCTTTGCGGCGGCTTTTATAGATGAAAAAGGAAACGGACTAATAATTTCAAGCCTTTATGTCAGAGATAGTGTCAGTGTCTATGCCAAACCGTTAGAATTATTTAAATCTACTTTTGAATTGACGGCAGAAGAAACGGAGGCGGTAGAAAAAGCCAAGGCCATGCTTCCTCTTTCGAAAAACTAGAATAAATAAATGAAACCCCATGCCAAAAAATTCGAACGAAAACTTAATAAGCCGTCCCGTCTCAAGCGAGGCTCGACAAAGTCGGCCTCCTGTCGTTGTGGTCATGGGTCACGTTGATCATGGCAAATCAACGCTTTTAGATTACGTTCGTAAAACAAATATCGTCGACAAAGAGTTTGGCGGTATTACCCAACATATTTCTGCATATGAAGTGGTACATAAAAGAGCTGACGGAGCACTCCAAAAAATTACTTTTTTAGATACACCGGGACATGAGGCTTTTCGAGCTATGCGCGAGCGTGGAGCGGCCGTGGCCGATGTGGCCATCCTGGTAGTGTCCGCCGAAGACGGCGTCAAAGCTCAAACGCTCGAGGCTTTAAAAACTATTACCGAATCTGGCATCCCATATATTGTGGCTATCAACAAAATCGACAAGCCAAATGCCAACATTGAAAAAACTAAACAAAATTTAGCAGAAAACAGTATTTTTATTGAAGGCTACGGCGGCACCGTGCCTTCCGTGCAGATTTCCGCCAAAAAGGGAGACAATATTCCGGAACTCCTAGAAATGATTTTGCTCCTTTCTGACTTGGCCGAACTTACGGGAGATGAAAACGGCCCCGCTGAAGGATTTGTTATTGAATCAAATCTAGATCAACGAAAAGGTATTACCGCAACTGTCATAATTAAAAACGGAACTTTAAATAGTGAGGATTGTGCGGTTGCAGGAGGAGCCTTTGTCTCACTCCGCATGATGGAAAATTTTTTGGGCGAAAAAATAAAGTCAGCCACTTTCAGTAGTCCGGTGCGAATTATTGGCTGGAGTCAATTGCCTAAAGTTGGTGCCAAGGTTGGGAGCTGCAAGAATAAAAAAGAAGCCGAAGTTGCGGCCGCCGCTTTAAAAACTACCGGAAACGAAAAAACCCCTGACTTCGTCATACCGGAGGGTGCAGTTGTCATTCCTTTAATTGTAAAAACAGACGTGGCTGGAATTGCCGACGCCATGGTTGATGAAATTTCGAAACTCCAGACTGATAAAGTATTTTTGAAGGTTCTTTCAAGTAGTGCAGGTACCATCAGCGAAAATGACGTCAAGACTGCCCTGCCCTTTCCAGGCGCTATTATTATTGGTTTTAATGTTAAAACAGAAAACAGCGCCAATGAGCTGGCCATGCGCCACAGCATCGAAATAAAACCTTTCAATGTAATTTATAAAGTGACCGAGTGGTTAAACGAAGTTATTAAAGAAAGAACTCCAAAAGTCGAAAGTGAAGAAGTGCGAGGCAAGTTGAAAATCCTTAAAGCCTTCAGTCAGACCAAAGATAAACAGGTTGTCGGAGGCAAGGTTATTGAAGGAGCTATTGTCGTTCATGACAAAGTTCGCATTGTGCGCCGAGAAAATGAAATAGGTCGCGGCGAAATTAGCGAACTTCAACAAGGTAAAGCTAAGACTCGAGAAGTAACTGATGGTGAATGCGGAGTGCAGATTGAAGCTAAGATCACTATTGTTCCGGGAGATGTCATCGAGTCAATTGCTCTCGTCACAAAATAATTGCCATGGACGAAGATCAAAAAACACTCCGCCTAAAAGAAGTTGTACGCGAAAAAGCCGGACTTTTTTTAACCTACGAATCAAACCGACAATCTTTAATTACCGTGACTGATGTCATGATGTCACCAGATAAAAAACGGGCCATGATCCTAGTAACCGTTTTACCAACTCACAAAGAAGAAGCCGCCATGGATTTTTTAAAACGCAAACGAAGTGAGTTTAGAAATTTTTTAATGAAAGAAACCCGAGTCGGGCACATTCCCCGCATTGATTTTGCCATTGACCTTGGTGAAAAAAACCGCCAGCGCATCGACGAGATTTCAAACTTAAGTTAATTTAATAATTTAGTACATTTTCACGTCTAATTTTTTTCTTTTATTAGATATAAAATGTGTTATATTTCATTTTTGAAAGGCGTAGTAGCCAAGTGGCATCGGCGTAGCGAACAGTGGTCGGACGAGAGACTCTCGCCGTTAGTCTATGGTAAGGGTAAGATATGTTTAAAGTATAAAGAAAGTCGTAATAGGCGTAGTAGCCAAGTGGTAAGGCGAGAGTCTGCAAAACTCTTACACGGCGGTTCGATTCCGCCCTACGCCTCAAGTAAAACATCGTTTTACTATTTGAGGAATCGAACGGTCGGAGCGGGGACCCATTTAGCAAAATGGGTCGCGAGACGGGGTAGCAGAAATTTTTGAGCGACGGCGAAAAAATTATCGGTGACTCGATTCCGCCCTACGCCTCAAGTAAAACATCGTTTTACTTTATAGTAGATATTAGGCCCGGATGGCGGAATTGGTATACGCGCAAGACTTAAAATTTTGTGGCCGCAAGGCCATGTGGGTTCGACCCCCACTCCGGGCACCAAAATATTATTACTATTTAATAGTAGTTAGTCTATTTCTGTTTGTTGGGGTCGAAAGCCGGCAAAAGCGTAGGCGAGCGAAACGGGGTCGCGAAAATTTTTAGTGAGAAAATATTCGTGACCGACCCCCACTCCGGGCACAAGAAAAAATTTGATCTATATATTTTTTACTTGTGCCCGGAAGCGAGCAAATTGATTTGCTCGCGTGTGGGAGTCGAGAAGGCTGAATATCCCGGAACGAGTCTTCTAGAGGAAGTGAGACCTGAAGCTGTACCTTTCATGTGAGGAAAAACCTCACTCCTGGTACACTTTAGAAAAAATTCTCTCAATTTCTACTAATATTTTGATAATAATCAAAACTTTTGTATAATTGTTCGATACATCGAACAATTCGTAAGATAGGTTATTTTAGTTACTATATTATTTGTTCGATACATCGAACAAATCGTAAGTTGCTTTTTCTTATGATTAAATAACTATATTATTTGTTCGATGTATCGAACAAATATAATACATGCCACACCTTTCCAAAAAACAAATACCCCCAAAAGTTAAGGGTGACCTTGAAAAACAAATAATCACTCTTCTTAGCTCTACGGGAACAAGAGAAAGGAACTTAATATTTAATGAATTGTTCACAGATACTGAAAAAATAGTATTCGCAAAAAGACTTGCTCTTATTTCTCTCATAAACCAAGATTTACCTACACATGAAATTAGTGAACAACTTGGAATCAGCACTTCCACGGTTTCTCGGTTTGAATTATTAATACACTACAAGAAGTATACTAATACTAGTAAATGGGTAAAAAGAAACTCTTTAGAAAGCAGAGTTAACCAACTAATCGGTTTTGTTATAGCTTCTGCATTTGGTAAAAGAGGTAAATCTTTTAGTAAAATGATCAAAGATTTGTAGTGTATTATAATTCTATTTTCTCTTTCAACAAGTAACATAACACAACTGTAAATTGTTCGATACATCGAACAATTTGTAGGGTGGCTTTTTTTTATGACAAAATAACTATTTTATTTGTTCGATGTATCGAACAAATAAAAGAATGAAAGGATGAATTGCTACGTAACTACCAGAGAACAGTAATCTGAATTTTATTTAAATATATTCGGTATGTTTTTTTGTTCGATGTATCGAACAGTTTGCTGGTGTAGTAATTTTACAGTAAGATGTTTAATTAATATCCGCCCGTAGCTCAGCGGTAGAGCAGTTGCCTCTTAAGCAATTGGTCGCAGGTTCGATCCCTGCCGGGCGGACAAGGTAAAAAAAGCAAAACAGTTTGCTTTTTTGCACACTTGTTCGAGACGGAGCGATGTTTTGCTAGTAAGCAAAACACGCGAGTCGTGGTCAAGAAATTTTACGAGCGGCGGCGAGTAAAATATTCGTGATGACAAAGCCCGAGCGAGCAAACAGTTTTGCTCGCGTGCAGGGATCGAAAAGGTTGAGTTTATCGTAACGAGCCTTTGGCGAAGTGAGATATGAAACCTATACCGTTCATGTAATGAAAGATCCCTGCCGGGCGGACAAGGTAAAAAAAGCAAAACAGTTTGCTTTTTTGCACACTTGTTCGAGACGGAGCGATGTTTTGCTAGTAAGCAAAACACGCGAGTCGTGGTCAAGAAATTTTACGAGCG
>Ga0163153_10007036_pt1 | contig 12304 bp, 15 predicted proteins | sample OliLakLV19MP6IB1_FD_148629 | JGI IMG/M metagenome (GOLD analysis project Ga0163153, IMG submission 148629) | Freshwater microbial mat bacterial communities from Lake Vanda, McMurdo Dry Valleys, Antarctica - Oligotrophic Lake LV.19.MP6.IB-1 | ecosystem: Environmental > Aquatic > Freshwater >... | reverse complement strand
TACGCCGCGGCCGCGAGTACGACATGGTGATCCGGCCGCCGGTTCCCGTCGAGCGCGAGGGCCGGCTGCGAGAGGACATCGCCCGGATCACCCAACTGGTGACGAACGAGCTGGAAATGTTGATCCGCCGAGCCCCGGAACAGTGGCACCTGATGCAACCGAACTGGCCGAGCGACCGCGCCGCGCTCCAGGACGCCGCGGCCGAAGGCGCGGCGTAGCGCCATGCGGGTCGTGATGACGTGCCCGTACTCCATGTCGCGGCCCGGCGGTGTCCAGGGGCAGATCCTCGGCCTCGCACGCGAACTGCGCCGCCGGGGTATCGACGTGCGCATCCTCGCCCCGTGCGACGGACCCCCGCCCGAACCCGGTGTCGTCTCCGTCGGCCCCACCGTCGAATGGGACTCCAACGGTTCCGTCGCTCCGATCGCGCCCGGCCGCGCGGTCGCGCGGCGCACGGCCGAGGCCATCCGTTCGATCGAACCCGATGTCGTGCACCTGCACGAACCCGCAGTGCCCGGCGCGTGCCTGAGCGCGTTGATCGGGTTCAACGGACCGATGGTGGGCACCTTTCACGCGTCGGGGGAGTTGCTGCACCAGTGGGCGCGTCCGGCGATGCGGGCGATGATGGCGCGCCTCACGATTCGCGTCGCGGTCTCCGAAGCGGCGCGCGAGACCGCGTACGAGAACTGGAACGGCGACGACTACGTCGTGCTGTGGAACGGCATCGAGATCGAGCGCTTCGCGAACGCGCACCCGACACCGTCGAACCGGCCGGCCGTGATGTTTCTCGGCCGCCACGAACCGCGCAAGGGATTGGCGGTCCTCCTCGACGCGTGGCGCGGCATCGACCGCGACGCGGTGCTGTGGGTCGCGTCGACCGGACCGCAGACCAAAGAGCTGAAAGGTCGCAAGGTTCCCCGCGTCGAGTGGCTCGGGAGCATCAACGACACCGAGAAGGAGCAGCGGCTGCGCGGCGCTACGGTGTACTGCGCGCCGTCGCTCGGTGGTGAGTCGTTCGGTGTCGTCCTGCTCGAAGCCATGGCGGCCGAGACGCCGATCGTCGCGTCGGCGATCGACGGGTACGAGAACGTGGCCCGGGCCGATCGCGAAGCGCTGCTGGTGCCGCCCGGTGACAGCGACGCTCTCCGCGACGCGCTGCGGCGCATGCTCGACGACGCACCCCTGCGCGACAAGTTGGTCGCGGCGGGCGAGACCCGGGCCGCCGAACTCTCGATGGCGCGCCTCGCCGACCGCTACATCGAGCTCTACGAGCGCGCCCGGACCCCGGTGCCCCGTTCGTAGCCGGCTTCTCCGGGCGACCACGTAGCGTGACCCGACGGACCCGCGGCCGGTGCCGGGGTTCGAGCGGCGCCGCTCCCTAGACTGACGCCGTGCTCATCGGAATCATCGTTCTCGTCGTGATCGTGCTGGCGGTGATCGTTTTCGTCGTCATGTACAACGGGCTCGTCAAGTTGCGGAACCGCATCGACAATGCGTGGTCGCAGATCGACGTCCAGTTGCAACGCCGGCACGACCTCATTCCGAATCTCGTCGAAACCGTCAAGGGGTACGCGTCACACGAGCGCGAGACGCTCGAGAACGTGGTGCAGGCGCGCAACCAGGCGGTGCAGGCCCAAGGTCCCGCCGCGCAGGCGCAGGCCGAGAACGTGCTGACCGGCGCGTTGCGGCAACTGTTCGCCTTGTCGGAGGCGTATCCCGACCTGAAGGCCAACACGAACTTCCTCCAGTTGCAGGAGGAACTGACCTCGACCGAGGACCGGGTCGCGTACTCGCGGCAGTTCTACAACGACACTGTCCTGAAGTACAACAACAAGATCCAGACCATCCCCTCGAACGTCATCGCCGGAATGTTCAACTTCTCCGAGCGCGAATACTTCGAGGGCGAAGACCAGGCGCGCGAAGTTCCGCGTGTCGAGTTCTGAGCTGAACTAACGCAACGTGTACGAACAGATCGCGGCGAACAAGCGCCGCAGCGCGTTCCTGATCTTCATCTTTGCCCTGATCGTCGCGGGCGTTGTCGTCGCCATCAATTTCCTGATCAGTGGGGGCGTCGTCGGGTTCGTGATCGCGGCGGTCATCGCGATCACGCTCTCGTTCGTCTCGTACTTCAACAGCGACAAGGTCGCGCTCCGCATGAGTCGTGCCCACCCGGCCGACCCGCGTGAGTACGCCCGCTACCACAACCTCGTCGAAGGCCTGTGCATCGCGAGCGGGCTTCCGAAGCCGGCGCTCTACATCGTCGACGACGCGGCGCCCAACGCCTTCGCGACGGGCCGCAATCCGCGCCACGCCGCACTGGCGGTGACCACCGGCCTGCTCGAGAAGATGAACCGCGTCGAACTCGAAGCCGTACTCGCGCACGAGTTGAGTCACGTGAAGAACTACGACGTGCTGGTGATGACGATCGCGGTCACCATGGTCGGCATCATCGCCCTGATGGCCGACTTCTTCCTGCGGTTCATGTTCTGGGGCGGCATGCGCAACAACCGCGACAACCAGAACAACAGCCCGCTCGGGCCCCTTTTCGGCATCATCGGGGTCGTGCTCCTCGTCTTCGCCCCGATCATCGCCCGCTTGATGCAGTTCGCCGTGAGCCGCCAGCGCGAATATCTTGCCGACGCCTCGGGCGTACAGCTCACGCGCTACCCGCCGGGGTTGATCTCGGCCCTCAAGAAGCTCAAGGACGACACGACCGTGGTGCACGCGGCGTCGAAGGCGACCGCGCACCTCTGGATCGAAGAGCCGCTCGAGGTCGAGAAGCAGAGCATCTCGACCAAGTTCAACCGCATGTTCGCCAGTCACCCCCCAATCGACGATCGCATCGCCGCCCTCGAGGCGATGTAGGCCAGGACCTCGTCCTTGACCAAAGCAAAGGTTTCCATGATTCGCCACCGCTCCCGCTGCGTCCGTTACCTCGTCCCGCTCCTCGTCGGCGCGCTCGCACTCGGCGCGTGCGGCGGCGGCGACGATGACGACGAGGCGGCCGACACCGACAAGACCACGACCACACGCGAAGCGACGACGACCACGACCGTTGTCCCGGTCATCGCGCCGCTGACCGGGCTGGTCGAACCGACCGGCGAGTCTCTGAACCGCGGTCCGCTGTGGGTGAAGATCGACAACAACCAGCAGACGAAGCGGCCACCCCAAGCCGGCCTCGACGTCGCCGACGTCGTGTACGAGGAGCCCATCGAACGCGTTGCCACGCGATTCCTCGCGCTGTTCCACTCGACGCTGCCCGAACGCATTGGACCAGTGCGTTCGACGCGATTCCTCGACCCGGGCATCGTGTGGCACGTCGGTGGCCTGTACGTGTTCTCGGGTGGTACCCCTCCGAAGGTTGCCGCGATCCGCGAGTCGCCGGTACAGACGGTCGACGAGAATGGCCTCCAGAATTCTGACGCGCGTCAGCGCGACTCGAACTTCAGTGCGCCGCACAACCTCTTCTTCTCGCCCGCGACGTTGCTCGCGTGGGACGAGATCGCCGACCAGACACCGCCCGAACCGCTGTTCTCGTTCCTGGGCGGTGGCGCGACGTTCGCCGGCGATGCGGTCAGCGTCGTCGAGATCCCCAGCTACTCGAAGGCGCGTTACACGTGGGACGCGACCGCCGGTGGGTGGAAGCGCGAAGCCCAGCTGTACACCGGTCGGGGCGTCGAAGCGCACATCGCCGAGTCGGGTGCGCAGATCACGCCGACCAACATCATCATTCAGAACATCGGCTCCATTCGCGACAACACCGACGACAAGTCGCTTGTCACGGGCGAAGGCGACGCGTGGGTGTGCTCGCAGGGCAAGTGCACGAACGGGACCTGGTCCCGCTCCGACCTCGACGCGAACACGACGTTCACCGATGCGAACGGAACCGAGATCGAACTGACACCGGGGACGACCTGGGTCCACTTCATCGAGAGCGGCGCCCCCACGATGACGCCGTAACGAGGCACGCCCGAGGCCCTGTGTCTGGGGCGGGGAGTGCCCTCCGGGGGCTTTTTCGCTCCAAACGCCGCCGGGGTGGTCGGTAGACTCGCCTCACCGTGCGGACGCAGCGAAGTCCCGCGAGCCGAACGCCTCCAGGACGGGAGCGAAGGGAGCCATAGAAATGGCCGACGAGCGCACCACCGGCACCGCCCGCGTCAAGCGCGGGCTTGCCGAAATGCTGCGGGGCGGCGTCATCATGGACGTCGTCACGCCCGAGCAGGCGAAGATCGCCGAAGACGCGGGCGCCGCGTCGGTGATGGCACTCGAGCGAGTCCCTTCCGACATCCGGCGCGACGGCGGTGTGGCGCGCATGAGCGACCCGTCGATGATCGAAGGCATCCAGGCCGCGGTGACGATCCCGGTGATGGCCAAGTGCCGCATCGGCCACTTCGCCGAAGCGCAGGTGCTCCAGGCACTCGGTGTCGACTACGTCGACGAGTCCGAAGTGCTCACGCCCGCCGACGAGGCCAACCACGTCGACAAGTGGGCGTTCACGGTTCCGTTCGTGTGCGGTGCAACCAACCTCGGCGAGGCGCTGCGCCGCATCAGTGAGGGCGCCGCACTTATCCGCTCGAAGGGCGAAGCGGGGTCGGGCAACATCGTCGAAGCGGTGCGGCACCTGCGGTCGATCCTCGGTGACATCGAGAAGCTGAAGGTCGCGCGCCCCGAGGAACGGTACGCGTGGGCCAAGGAACTGCGTGCGCCGATCGACCTCGTCGAAGAGGTTTCGGCGCGTGGCGAGCTGCCGGTCCCGTTGTTCTGTGCGGGTGGCATCGCCACGCCCGCCGACGCGGCATTGGTGATGCAACTCGGTGCGCAGACGGTGTTCGTCGGAAGCGGCATCTTCAAGTCGTCCGATCCCGCGAAGCGCGCCCGCGCCATCGTCGAGGCCACGACGCACTACGAAGACGCGGAGATCGTGGCCAAGGTGTCGCGCGGGCTCGGCGAAGCGATGCGGGGCGAGGAGATCGCAGCGCTCGACGTGAAGCTGTCCGAGCGCGGCTGGTGAAAATCGGGATCCTTGCGCTGCAGGGCGCGTTTCGCGAACACGCGGAAGCGCTGCACGCATTGGACGCCGAGGTCACCTTCGTCAAGCGGCCGCAACATCTGGCGGGTATCGACGCGATCGTGTTGCCGGGCGGGGAGTCGACGACGATCGACAAGCTGCTCGACAGCTCCGAACTCCGCGGCCCGTTGGCTGACGTGCTCGCCGAGGGGTTGCCCGCGTTCGCGACGTGCGCGGGCCTGATCGTCTGCGCACGTCAGGTCGTCGACGGCCGTCCGGACCAGCAGCCGCTCGCGGTGCTCGACGTCGTCGTGCGCCGCAACGGGTACGGCCGCCAGCGGGAGTCGTTCGAGGCGCCGCTCGCCGTGGTCGGCCTCGCCGGCGGCACGTTCCCGGGTGTGTTCATTCGGGCCCCGAAGATCGAGCAGGCCGGAAGTGCGGTCGAGGTCCTCGCCGCGCACGAAGACGTGCCCGTGTTCGGGCGCCAGGGGAACGTTTTCTTCTCGTCGTTCCACCCCGAGCTCGCGAACGACCTACGGTTGCACCAACTGTTCCTCAGCGAGGTGGGCTGATGTCGGGTCACTCGAAGTGGCATTCGATCAAGCACAAGAAGGGCGCCGCCGACGCGAAGCGCGGGAAATTGTTCGCGGTGCTGATCCGCCAGATTGAAGTCGCAGCGCGGTCGGGTGGCGGAGACCCCGAGTCGAACGCGACGCTGCGCACGATGGTCACGAAGGCGCGCGACAACTCGGTACCGCTCGACACGATCCAGCGCGCGATCAAGCGCGGTACCGGCGAGGAAGAGGGTGTCACCTACGAGTCGGTGGCGTACGAGGGCTATGCGCCCGGTGGCGTCGCGTTGATCGTGCAGGCACTCACCGACAACCGGAACCGCACGTCGGCCGAGATCAAGAACATCTTCAGCCGCAACGGCGGTTCGTTCGCGGAGCCGGGCGCGGTGTCGTGGCAGTTCGAACGCAAGGGCGTGTTGCAGCTCGAGCGAAAGATCGTCGAGGAAGACGACCTCATGTTGCTCGCCGCCGATGCCGGGGCCGAGGACATCGAAGATCTCGGCGACCTCTGGCAAGTCACCACGCCGCCCACCGAACTGCACGCGGTGCGCACCGCAATCGAGGAAGCGGGTCTCACGGTGAAGTCGGCCGACCTCACGATGATTCCGACCACCGTCGTCGCGTTGGACGAGGAGGGTCCGGCCAAGCAAGTGCTGCGCCTCATGGACGCACTCGAGGATCACGACGACGTCGAAGCGGTGTACGCCAACTTCGACATCCCCGACGCGGTACTGGAAGCGGTGTCTGCATGATTCAGGTTGGCGAAGCGGCTCCGGAGTTCACGCTCCCCGGTATCGAGAAGGGGGAGCGGCGCGACTTCAGCCTCTCCGAGTTCCGCGGCCGCAAGGTCGTGCTCGCGTTCTACCCCGGCGACTTCACACCCGGGTGAACGCGTCAGTTCTCCTCGTACCGTGACGATGCAGCACGGTTCGAGGCCGCCGGCGCGGTCGTGCTCGGCATCTCTCCCCAAGCCGTCGACTCCCACGAAAAGTGGGCCGCCAAACTCGACCTGCCCTTTGCGCTGCTTGCCGACACCGAGAAGCAGGTGATCGCGGCGTACGGCGTTGGTGCGCCGATCGTCGCCGTACGCCGCTCGGTGTTCGTCGTCGATCCCGAGGGTGTCGTGCGTTACGCCGACCGCAAGCTCCTGGGCGCAACGTTTGTCTCGGCCGCCACGATGGTCCCGATCCTCGAGCAGCTGTGATGGAGATCGCCCAGGCGCTCGACTTCGTGCGCGCCCACCCGATGGCGGTGCTGCATACGTACCGGCGCGACGGGCGGCCGCAGATGTCGTTCGTCACGGCCGGCGTCGAGGACGACGGCACGGTCGTCGTGAGCACCCGCGAGACCGCGGCCAAGACCAAGAATCTGCGGCGGGACCCGAGGATCTCGCTGTTCTTCATGGACGACAAGTTCCGGGAGTCGGTGCAGATCGACGGCACCGCCGCGATCGTCGGTCTGCCCGAGGCGATGGAACCGCTGGTCGAGTACTACCGCCGCATCTCGGGTGAGCACCCCGACTGGGCCGAGTACCGCGCCGCAATGACCGAGCAACGCCGAGTCCTGCTCCGCATCGAGGTAGAACGCGCCGGCCCCGACACCTGGGGGTAGTCGAGCGCCGCACGGCCGAAACGTGGTCTGGCAGACCGCCCTCTCCCGGCGCGAGAGTACGGTGCGGACGCAGCGGAGCCCCGCTTGCCGAAGGCCCCTCCGCGCGCAGCGCAGGGAGCCATAGCTAACGCCGGACGTTCAAGCGTTTTCGAGGAAGGGAGCAGCGATGCGGATCTCCATGACGGTGAACGGCGCGCGCCAGGAGCACGACGTCGAACCCCGCACGCTGCTCGTGCAGTTCCTGCGCGAGTCGTGCGGGCTGACCGGCACGAAGGTGGGCTGCGACACGTCGTCGTGCGGCGCGTGCACGATCCTCGTCGGCGGCGAATCGGTGAAGTCGTGCACGATGTTCTCGGCCCAGGCCGACGGCGCCGACATCATGACGATCGAGGGCTTGGCCACGGGCGACCAGTTGCACCCGGTGCAGCAGGCGTTCCACGAGAACCACGGCCTCCAGTGCGGGTACTGCACCGCGGGCATGGTGATGGCGACGGTGTCGCTGCTCGACGAGATCCCGAACCCGTCGGAGCGCGACGTGCGCCTCGGCCTCGAAGGCAACCTGTGCCGCTGCACCGGCTACCACAACATCGTGAAGTCCGTGCTCGCTGCAGCCGAAACGATGGGCGGAGCGAAGTGACTGCCGTGCGGACGCAGTGGAGGCCCGCTTGCCGTAGGCCGCTCGGACGTGAGCGGAGGGAGCCATGACCGCGAGTGGCGTGCTGGGCTCGCGGCGTTTGCGCCGTGAGGACCCGGCGTTGCTCACCGGCGAGGCCCGCTTCGTCGACGACCTCCGGATCTCGGGTGTGTTGCACGCGCGCATTGTGCGCAGTCCGATGGCGCACGCGCGCATCACGGCGATCGACACCACGGCGGCGCGCGCTGTGCCCGGTGTCGTCGAAGTCCTGACCGGGGCCGACGTCAAGTCCGCGTTCGAGAACCCGTTGCCGTGCGCGTGGCCCGTGACCGAAGACATGAAGCACCCCGAGCACTGGCCGCTCGCCATTGACGAGGTGCGCTACGCCGGCGAGGGCATTGCCGTCGTGCTCGCCGAGACGCGCGAAGCCGCGCGCGACGCCGCCGACGAAGTGATCGTGCAGTTCGACTCGCTCCCGGTCGTGCTCGATCTCGAGGCCGCGTCGGCGGGCGGCGACCTCGTCCACGCCGACATGGGTACCAACAACTCGTACACGTGGGCGCTGATCCCGGATCCCGACTCGGTCGCCGCCGCGTTCGCGTCGGCCGCGCACACGGTCAAAGAGCGCTACGTCCAGCAGCGGCTGATCCCGATGGCGATGGAGCCGCGCGGCATCGTCGTCGTGCCCGAACCGTTCGGCGGCCAGTTCACGATCTACTCGTCGACGCAGATCCCGCACATCCTCAAGATCATGCTCGGCATCACGTGCGGGCTGCCCGAGCAGAAGCTGCGCGTCGTCGCCCCGTCGGTCGGTGGGGGGTTCGGCTCGAAGCTGAACGTGTACGCCGAAGAGGCGTTGTGCCTCGCGCTCGCGGCGCGCACGCGCCGTCCGATCCGTTGGGTCGAGGAGCGGGGCGAGAACTCGACTGCGACGATCCAGGGTCGCGGCATGATCCAGGACATCGAACTCGCGGCCGACGCCGACGGCAAGATCACCGCGGTGCGCGTGCATCTGCTCGCCGACATGGGTGCGTATTTGCAGCTCGTCACGCCCGGCATTCCGCTGCTCGGCGCGTTCCTCTACCACGGCGTGTACGACATTCCTGCGTACTCCTTCACCTGCACGGGCGTGTTCACGAACAAGACGCCGACCGACGCATATCGCGGTGCGGGTCGGCCCGAGGCGACGTACGCGATCGAACGCGCCGTCGACACCCTCGCCCGCCAACTCGACCTCGACCCCGCCGAACTGCGGCGTCGCAACTTCATCCAGACGTTCCCCTACGAGTCGGCCGCGGGGTTGGTGTTCGACTCCGGCGCGTACGACGGCGCGCTCGACCGGGCCGCCGACCTCGCCGGTTACGACGCGCTCCGCAAGGAGCAGGAGGAACGCCGCCGCGACGGTGACACGACCCTCCTCGGCATCGGCTTCTCGTCGTACGTCGAGATGTGCGGCCTGGCCCCGAGCCGGGTGCTCGCGAGCCTGCGTTACGGCGCGGGCGGCTGGGAGTCGGCCACCGTTCGGCTGCTGCCGACGGGCAAGGTGCAGGCCATCACGGGTTCCGCGCCGCACGGCCAGGGGCACGAGACGTCGTGGTCGATGATCGTCGCCGACCGGCTCGGGGTCGACCCCGACGACGTCGAGATCCTGCACTCCGACACGGCAATCTCGCCGCTCGGCCTCGACACCTACGGGTCACGGTCCGCGTCGGTCGGTGGCACCGCGCTCGCGATGGCGTGCGACAAGGTGCTCGACAAGGCCAAGCTCATCGCCGCGCACCAGATGGAAGCGGCACCCGACGACCTCGAGTTCGTCGGCGGCGAGTTCCGGGTCAAAGGCACGCCGAGCAAGACGATGGCATTGGGCGCGGTCGCGTTCGAGGCGTTCAAGGCCCACGACTTGCCCGACGGTGTCGAGCCGAACCTCGAAGCGCAACTGACATGGGACCCGCCGAACTTCACGTTCCCGTTCGGTACGCACGTCGCGGTCGTCGAAGTCGACACGCAGACCGGCGACGTCGCGCTGCGGCGGTACGTCGCCGTCGACGACTGCGGTAACCAGATCAACCCGCTGATCGTCGAGGGCCAGGTGCACGGTGGCGTGGCGCAGGGCATCGCGCAGGCGTTGTGGGAGGAAGCGGTCTACGACGACGACGGCAACCTGCTCACGTCGACGCTCGTCGACTACCTCGTCCCGTCGGCCGCGGAGCTTCCGAGCTACGTCATCGACCACACGGTGACCCCGAGCCCCACCAATCTGCTCGGCGTCAAAGGCATCGGCGAGGCGGGCACGATCGCGTCGACGCCCGCCGTCATCAACGCAGTCATCGACGCCCTCACACCCCTGGGCATCACCACCATCGACATGCCGGCATCACCACAACGGGTGTGGTCGGCGATCCAGGAGGCCAACATGCAGAGGTCAGGCCAGTGATCCCCGCGGCATTCGACTACGTCCGAGCCGGGTCGGCCGACGAAGCCCTGGTGCTGATCCGCGAGCACGGCGAGGACGCCAAGTTCCTCGCGGGCGGCATGTCGCTGATCCCGTTGATGAAGTTGCGGCTCGCGACGCCGACGGTGCTCGTGGACCTCGGCCGTGTCAGCGACCTGTCGTACATCCGCGATGGGGGCGACCACGTCGCGATCGGTGCGCTCACACGGCACCGCGACCTCGAGACCAGCGACGTGCTCAGCAAGGAGTGCGCGGTGCTCCAGTCGGTCGCGGGTCAGGTCGGCGACAACCAGGTGCGCCACCGCGGCACGATCGGCGGATCGGTCGCGCACGGCGACCCCGCTTCGGACCTGCCCGCGGCGCTGCTCGCACTCGACGCGCAGTTCACGGTGCAGGGCGGCAGCGGCACGCGCACCATCGCCGCCGGTGAGTTCTTCCGCGGCTTCCTCGAGACTGCGCTCGGACCCGACGAGCTGCTCACCGAGATCCGGGTGCCGAAGTCGGGGCCCAGCGGGTTCGCGTTCCAGAAGTTCAACCGGCGCGCCCAGGACTGGGCGATCGTCGGTGTGGTCGCGGCCAAGGTGAACGGTGCGACGAACGTCTCGCTCGTCAATATGGGCGGCACGCCGTTGCGCGCGGCGGGTGTCGAGGCGGCACTCGCGCAGGGCGCGTCGGCGGCCGACGCGTCGGAACACGCGGCCGAAGGCACGGAGCCGCCGCAGGACCTCAACGCGTCGCCCGAATTTCGTGAACACCTGGCGCGGGTCCTCGTGCGCCGCGCGCTCGAAGCGCTGTAGCCCTTGATCGCGGTTGCGGTGCTCGCCGCCGGGCTCGGGACCCGGCTCGGCGGCGACGTCCCGAAACCGTTGGTGATGCTCGGCGGCAGCCCCCTCGTCGTAATCGCGCTCGACGCGGCGCGGGGGAGCGGCTTCACGCCGGTGCTCGTCGTCGTCGGCGACGACCGGGTCGCGGCCGCGGCGACGGGAGCCGACGTGCTGCGCAATCCCACGCCCGCAGCGGGCATCGCGTCGAGCCTCGCCGTGGCGCTGCGCGCCCTTGAACCGCACCGCGAGGTCGGCGGGGTGGTCGTCGGGCTCGCGGACCAGCCGTTCGTCACCGCCGAGGCGTACCGCCGCGTGGGTGCCGCGTACGATGGCGGCGCCCGGCTCGCGGTCGCGACGTACGGCGGTGTCCGGGGCAACCCGGTGCTCCTCGGTCGTGACCATTGGTCCGAGGCGCTGGCCCTCGAAGGAGACGAGGGCGCCCGGGTGCTCCTGCGCCGCCACGGCGCCGTCGAGGTGCAGTGCGACGACACGGGCGAACCGACCGACATCGACACCGACGACGACTTGGCGGCAGTGGAGGCTCAGTGGAGATCAAGGACAGTTTCCGAGTAAGCACGCCGATCGAGGACACGTGGAAGGTGTTGCTCGATATCGAGCGCATCGCGCCGCTGCTTCCCGGCGCCGAACTCCAAGAGATCGAGGGCGACGAGTACCGCGGCGCGGTAAAGGTCAAGGTCGGGCCGATCACCGCGCAGTACAAGGGCACCGCGAAGCTCGTCGAGGTCGACGACGCCAATCACCGGTTCGTCATCGACGCGTCGGGGCGCGACACGCGCGGGCAGGGGAACGCGAAGGCGTCGATCGTCGTCGACATGCGCGAAGACAACGGGGGCACGGTGGTCGACGTGGCCACCGACCTGTCGATCACCGGCAAGGTCGCGCAGTTCGGCCGCGGCGTGCTCGCCGACGTGTCGGGAAAGCTGATGAAGCAGTTCGTCGAGAATCTCGAACGCGACGTGCTCTCGTCGGAGGCGCCCGCGCCGGCCAAGGTCGACGCGCCGGTCGAGATGGCGACCGGGCCCCGCCAGATCGACTCGGCCCCCGCCGAGCCCGTCGACCTGTTCGGCGTCGCCGGCGCCCCCGTAACAAAACGCCTGATCCCCGTCGGCATCGGCGTCCTCGTCCTGTTCATCGCCTGGCGCCTCCTCCGCCGCAAGAAATAGCCCGTGCGTCGGTAGAGGG
>Ga0163153_10007034_pt1 | contig 12308 bp, 9 predicted proteins | sample OliLakLV19MP6IB1_FD_148629 | JGI IMG/M metagenome (GOLD analysis project Ga0163153, IMG submission 148629) | Freshwater microbial mat bacterial communities from Lake Vanda, McMurdo Dry Valleys, Antarctica - Oligotrophic Lake LV.19.MP6.IB-1 | ecosystem: Environmental > Aquatic > Freshwater > Lake... | reverse complement strand
GAATGGTGGGAATCGTCTTCATGGGAATTTCGGTTCTATTGCGGGCGGAATGATTGATCGCAGCGTTTCAAGGAACGCCTGTTGCCGGGCTACAGAGCGGCGGTGTTCAAGCCGGGCGTTTTGCAGGGAACGGCGTGATTCCAACACTTCCAGTAATGTTGCTTTCGCGCTGATCCAGGCATTCTCGGTTGCCTGCGAGGCTTTCTCGGTACGCGGAATGACTTCTTTGAAAAATGTTTCAGCCTGTTGCGCCGCATTTTCGGCTTCTGTATAAGCAACGACGAATTCACTTCGAAGTTTTCGTTCCAGGGCCTCGTAATCGCGCTCGGCAGCGAGGGCCTGCTGAAGCGCGCGCTCGGTGTTGGCGCGATAAACGGATTTGTTAAACCAGGGTAAAGTCATTTTCGCCCCAACCGTGGCTTCGCGAAAATCTCCTCCGGAATAGACGCGCGATTCAGCGCCGACAGTAAAAATAGGTTTGCGTTCCTGTCGGGCAACCTCGACATCAGCTTTTGCGGATGTCGCAGTTCTCATCAACGCTTGCAACATCGGATTGCTGGTCGCAAGCCGTGCGAACTCCGTTTCCAACCTGGCCATGACGGTCGGTGGGGCGGGCAGCGCCAGCGACGGCCATGGTTGTTCAAGCGGCCGTCCGAGAATGGTGTTGAGCTGGCGGGCAAAGGCGGTGCGTCCCCGCAGAGTTGCGTCGAGCCGCTGACGTTCCTGCGCAAGTTCCCCTTCCATTCGCAGGGCTTCGGCTACGCTCCCTGCCGGATCAATGAGTTTCTCACGCGCGTTCACTGCCATGGATTCCAGCCAGGCCACCTGATTCGACCGGACCAACAATGTCTCGTCGGCCAACGCCAATTCAACAGCTCCCTGGGCCACCATCATTTCCAGATTCAGCGCCGCGGAAAGTAACTCTGCTTGAAAAACGGCGCGATCCGCATTGGCCTTGGCCTTCCGCGCGTTGTAGAGGCCCCGTCGCGGCAACATTTGTTCGGCCAAGAACATGAGGTCGCCATCGTCGCGCCGCATCTGGCGCTCGGCTGCCATCACTGAAATCCCTGCCATTGGATCTTCCCAAAGTCTTACTGCGCGAACACCAGCTTCGGATGCGCGCACACGGGCCTGCGCAGCTCCCACACTCGGATGATTGGTGCGAACTTCCGTCCGCAGCTCGTCCAGGAACGTTTCATCAATTATGCGGGTGTTCTCCGCAAGCAACGTCGAGCCACCAAAAGCTGCAAACATCAATGGCACTGCTATCAAAAAGGATTTTTTCATCAGAACAAACGGCCAACGAATCTTTGGGGAACAATTCACCCGTTCAGAAGGAACGGAATCAACGAAGTGAATCAGTGGCGCACGAATACGCTGGATTCATGAAGCGAGCGAGGGCGGGGCGAGGCTGTGGAGAGCAGGACCAAGGAACACTTCAGGCGTGCAGACCCAGTTGCCATGGTTCGTTTGGCGGGCGAAAAGCAGGTCTCGCTTGGTTGCGGTCACGTCCAACGGCAGGGAATAAGAAGTTAGAAAATGAAGAACGCCAAACTCAGGAATGACAAGAGTTAGAGCATCATTGCTGGTCAATTGGTTTTTTAGCGTGATACAGATAGAAGAGGAAGGAATTGCTGAGCCAGATTTACTGGCTTCACCATGACTGCCCGGCGTTGGTTTGCTGTGGCAGCAAGACGAGATTGAATCCCGGACCATTCCTCCAAAATTACAATGAACGGTGCACGCTATTTGCCCCGCAACAAAGCCAGAAAGCACTAGCGCCGCAAAAAAGCGGAGCAGTGGGCTTAAGCTCGTTTGGCGCAAACGCATACTCATAGAGTTACCATATGGACTAGGGCCGGACAAGGAATGGTTTTACGAACTCAAATCACCCACCGCATGCTGTTGCGAATTTCGACGTGGACACCGAACCCTCAGCAGAAATCACAATGGCCATATTGCAACGTGGTTTTTAATTGCTGACCTCTATTTCGCTTTTTCATGTTTGCTCACCACACAACAAAATGCGTCATGAGAACCGCATTGCTTGCAGGTGTGTTGAATTTCGTTTTTAGCCGCTTTGCCAACCCCAGTAGTTACGATCTTTGTATCGCAACCTGGACAAGAATCTTTGGAGATCGTTTTCACATCCTTAACAACTCCTTTGCCTGTACGGTCAATGTAGGAATAGGTGATGGTCTTGCACTTGGGACAGGCCATCGCGACCATATCCCCATCCTTCACGGCATGAGCGTCTTCCGCCGTCTTGATCGGTTTCATTGTTTGCATCATGCGCTCGCCGCCTTTGACTATGTCCGCTGCATAAACCGCGGGGAGAGAACTGAACAATGTGAGTGCGACTGCCATTCCGAGTCCGGTAATACTTTTAATTGATTTCATCTGTGCCTTTATAAGAGTTTCCAGGAGAAGCCTGTGTTGTCCTCTGCCATACGCCACAAATCCAAGGTTCGCCGGGAATACTTTCTCAGGACCCGCGCCGGGCGCAAAGCTAGTTTTCCTTTTCGTGAGAGACGTTACTTCAATGGCGCATTTTGGAACTGTGAGCCGGCGTTCTCACGCCAAGCTGTTTCGAAGCGTGGGTCTTTTGGAGACATAGTCGGGCGTGATGAATGTACCAAGTCGACACTTGATCCAAGGTTCGGCAATTTGCGAAGCGACCGCGCCAACTCCCATGCTTTAGCGTTGCCAGATGGTCGATCCTTAAGCAGGTCGGGATCACCAACCGAGCTGCCCGGGACAACCTGTATCACATGGTTTTTAGGGTATCGTAAGAGAGGCTCATCTGCTCGAACTGAGTGACTTGTACTCAGAGTTACTACGGTAACAGCAGCTATCAACAGGTAATTTGATGGTGTCATAACATTTCTTTCACCTCGGTTTTGGACGGCAGTGAGCCGTCGCTTTGTATTTCTTTCATCCTTTGTTACGCCGCATCGCAACAAATCCCTCAAACTTTATTTAAGTAGCCGATCATCCTGCTTTCCAGCGGTTTGGGTTGTTTTTCTGATGCGAACAAAGGAAGAAAATTGAGTGGGTTGCGAAGCTTTCTAGAAGCGATCAATCGGGCAAAATGTATCTTCTTTGGCAGATGAAACTATTTCCGAGCATTCATGCCGTAATCCGGCAAGAACGTTTTTTCTTTCACCCATGCAAGATAACGTCGGCTTTGCTCTGGCTGCATCGACTGACTTACCTGGAAAAAGTGTTGCAACATCATCATCTGGCACTCCGCTCGTAATTTTGAAGAGACCGCCACTGCCCGTTCAATCTTGGGAGACATGGTTTTGGCGCTTGAGACGAGTTTCTGCAATTCACTATTTTTCGCGTCAATTTTTCGGCACATTTCCTGACATTGAGGAAGATACGCGTGGTGCAGTTCAGAGATTCGTTTGAACTCGGCTTCGCTCAAATTGAATTCCTCTTTCAACCAGGCCAATTCAGGTTGTTTGTTTCGATGCAATTCGCGAGCGGGGGCCATGCAGGCAAAATAAACGCAACCGAAGGCTCCTGCTGCCAGGATCAGACCAAAAACCAGGATGAAAAAACCGCGCTTCACGAGATCACTGCCGGGGAGTTTGATAAGGGTCGAGGACGCGCAAGTAACGTTCGCTGAGTTCGTCCTTCACCCGCGCCGCATCCTGACGGGCTTGCGCCCACCCCACGGTCACGCCGCCAACGAGCAGCAGGGCGACATAGGATCCAGCCAAAGCTGGACGCGGTAACATCGTGCCAATCCAATGCGAAACGACGCTCCACAGAGAGGGCGGAGCAGAAGTCTGCGCACGTTCAATTCGTTGCCACACCGTTTCCTGAAAGCGCGGCGGCAATGGCGTTTCGGCTTTCCATTGACAGAGAAGTTCCTTCAATGGCTTGTCATTTTCACATGGATTATTCGGTTTCATTAATTCAAAATATTTTTTCACAGGTCTCTTTTTTTGCCAATGATCCCTCCTCTTCTTTCAATACGCCGTCCCGGGTAAAACCCTTCAACAATTTTGCAGCTTGGCTGAAAGAAGGCCAGACCACAAAAAAAGACGTGAAGGCAAGACGTCGAGGACATTATAGCGGTGAACGTCGCTCTTGCAAAAACAGCCGGCCAGCTTTGCCGTCAATTGTAACGGAAGAAAATCGGGAGAGCAGTCCATTGCCGTCCATTGCCAAGCAATCCGGCTTCGCCCGGATATAGGGCTTCCTTGTGAAGACCCGTCGGCACACTCTCGAATTCGTAACATTCACACTGGCACCTGTATCAACCAGGAAATTGAGGGGCTCTTCCGGTTGAGGAACCGCGACTTCAACCCACAAAAAGCCCTCGCGAAACTGAAAAGGAAATTCGGCCAGAGCCGTTGACGTGGCTTGGACCCGGACAAGTGTAGCCACAAAAACCATCACGGCCAAAAAATAGCAACGACGCACATCCGCTCAAATGCAACCATTGTGCCATTCATCGCTCGCCCCAGGATTCAATTGAGATCGGGCCTCTTTGCGCTAACGCTTCAGATGAAGTGGAAGTCAAAGAGTGTTACCTTTTGTTCAACAGGATCAAAACCAACCCTGCCCCCGTGCGCCGTGAATCCGTGAATCCAGCAATTCTCATTTTGCCTTGGAGCGCGGTTGTGTCTTCTCGACCAGCCGCAGTACGTCGTTTAAAATACAGGCATTGGGTGTGTTCGCACGCTGCGACTGGTGAATTGCACACAGCCGCGCTCCGCAAAATGAGAATTGCTGCCGTGAATCAGGAAAAGTTGGACACCTGCGATTAAGTTGATAATTTCACTTCCCCAAAACCTGTATGCGCAGCCTGATTATAGGAATCGATAGCGGCACCCAATCGACAAAAAGTCTGGTGATTGATGCCGGGACCGGGAAAGTGCTCGGGGCCGCCTCAAGCGCCTACGGTTTGATCCCCGGCCTTCCGCCGGGAGCCAAAGAGCAGGATCCCGCCTCCTGGATTCTCGCCACCGAAAAATCGATCCGTGCCGCCATCAAACAGGCCGGGGCGAAACCTGGGGAAATTCAGGCCATCGGCGTCAGCGGACAGCAACATGGTTTTGTTCCACTGGATGAAAAGGGCCAGGTGATCCGTCCCGCCAAACTCTGGTGCGACACCACGACCGTTGCTCAATGCGCCGAACTGACGGAGAAACTAGGTGGTGCAAAAAAGACCGTTAAATCGATTGGCAACTCCTTTCTGCCCGGTTTTACCGCGCCCAAGGTTTTGTGGCTGAAGCAGAATGAGCCCGAGAATTTCAAGCGCCTGGCTTCCATACTATTGCCGCACGATTATTTGAACTTCTGGCTCACTGGCGATCAGACGATGGAGTTTGGCGATGCCAGCGGCACGGCGATGCTTGACGTCCGCAAACGCCAATGGTCGAGCGCTGTCCTGGAAGCTATCGACCCAGGTCTGGCGGCAAAACTCCCAAAATTAATCTCCAGCGACCAGCCGGCTGGCAGACTTAAGGAATCGACAGCGAAGAGACTGGGTCTCAAGCCCGGCATCCTGGTCAGCGCCGGTGGTGGCGACAATATGATGGGCGCCATAGGGACCGGCAATACTCGGGAAGGCGTGGTCACCGCCAGCTTCGGGACCAGTGGAACTGTTTACGCCTGTTCCTCAAAACCTGTCATCGATCCCCAGGGTGAAATAGCCGCATTCTGCGATTCCACCAACCAGTGGCTTCCCCTGCTCTGCACTATGAACGTCACCGTGGCCACGGAAATGGTCCGTGAAAATCTGGGCTGGAACCACGAACGTTTCTCCCGTGAAGCGGCGAAAGTTCGCCCCGGTTCCGAAGGTCTCCTCCTGCTTCCCTATCTGGAAGGTGAACGCACTCCCAATGTTCCAAACGGGACCGGAGTCTGGCTGGGCGTCAATCAACGCACATCCAGGCCTGCGCATTTTGCCCGGGCCGCCATGGAGGGAGTAACTCTGGGCATGAATTACGGCCTCCGCCGACTGAAAGCCCTGGGTCTGCAGCCTGCGCAAATTCGGGCCACCGGAGGCGGAGCTAGGTCCGGTGTCTGGCGCCAGATCATGGCGGATGTTTTCGAGACGGAGGTCGTGACGCTCAAAGTCGCCGAAGGCGCCGCTTTTGGTGCGGCTTTGCAAGCCATCTGGTGCCTCCGGCTTTCGCGCGGCGAACGGATTTCCATCCACGATGTCACATCTGGACTGGTGAATGTGAATGCACGTGAGACTACCTCTCCCGATCCTAAGGCGTCCGCGATTTACCGCGATTTGCAGGGGTTGCAAGACCAAGCCTCGGCATCTCTGCGAAAATTCTTCGATCAACACCGCGCTTTTAGCTCCCGCTAGAACCTATTTTCATGAACGGACTCTCACTCAAATCTTTTATGCAAAGAAAAATTTCAATTGTAATCTTGTTTTTAACCATGGCATGGACACTGACATTGACACCTTCCGCCGGTCACGCGGCTTTTCCCGAGGATGTACGCTGGGACTCACGCTTTAACAGGCCTCCTGGAATCGATGGTCCGGTTTACTCCATCGCCACAAATGGAAATGAGATTTATGTGGGCGGGAATTTTGACTTCGCAGGTCATGTCGCAGCGACAAATCTCGCCAGGTGGGACGGAACCAACTGGCACCCTGTCGGCGGAGGTGTCAACGGCACTGTTTATACCCTGCATTATTTTGGAACGAACCTTTATGTCGGTGGAGCTTTTTCCAAGGGGGGAACGACCGCCCTGAACAACATCGGAGCCTGGAGCGGAACGCGCTGGATTGCGTTGGGAGCGGGAATCACCGCCCAAAACCAGAACCCTTTGGTGATCACCATTGCCAATGTCGGCTCACAGCTCTATGTCGGAGGTGCCTTTCGTCGCGCCGGCCAGGTCGATGTGAAAAACATCGCGCGTTGGGATGGGTTGAAATGGAACGATGTGGCTGGCGGGATTTTTATTCCCAGCAGCAACACCAACAATCTTTACGGGTCTGTTCAGGCAATTCTCCCGGAGGGTTCCACTTTTATTGTGGGCGGAGTATTCAGCCGGGCTGGAAATGTCGTCGCCACCAACATTGTCAGGTGGAATGGCACCGCCTGGACCGCTTATGGGAATGGGCTTTCCGCTTTCCCCACGAGTCCATATTACGCATACACACCCGATGGAGGTCCTCATTACGGCGCGGTGCTGGCACTGGCTAAACATGACGGAAAACTGTTTGTCGCCGGAGATTTTGATCAAAATGGAACTGTGTATTTGCGGAGCTTGGCCTATTGGGCCGAAAACCATTTCGAACCGGTCAATTTTCCCGGGACGGAACGAGCGCTTGTCAATTCCTTGGAATCGATGGCGGACGGTCTGTATGTTGGAGGTTCGTATCAAAAGAATGGGGATTTCCGAACCCTTTTGCGCTTTGCCAACAATGACTGGCAGATCCTGGACACCGGGATCGACGGACCGATTTACACTCTCAAGCGTTCGGGGAATCAGCTGATTGTCGGGGGCCGTTTCGGGACCGCGTCGGATGTTTCGGCAGGAAATGTCAGCCTGTGGAATCCGCAGCTTTGGAAATGGTCTCCGCTGGGAAAACCGCCCGGAAACACCATCGTTGGCCTGCCTTACAGTATCGCGTCGAGGGGTAAGGATGTCTTTGTTGCAGGCGACTTTAACAGTGTGGCGGGAGAAAGGGCGCGGCATGCGGCGCATTTCGACGGCATCAGCTGGAAGGCGCTGGGGACCGACCTTCCAGGCCCCGTCAATCAGATTGAAGCGACCACAACCGACCTTTTTGTTTCCGGACTTAATCTGTCGGCGTCCGAGAGGGGAATCAGCAACATCGCCCGGTGGAGCGGAACAAACTGGGTGGGTGTTGGAAGTTTGACCGACCCGGATTACCCCACGAACTATATCCAATGCATGGATTCCGAAGGAGCCAATCTCTATGCCGTGGTGAATTTCACCGGACGTGGAAACATCCGGAAATGGGACGGCAACACTTGGAGCATCATACCCAGTTTCGTCCATCGAGGATCGAACGCCGGTTATGTGACGGCTCTATTAAGTGTGGGCACGGACATTTACATGGCGGGCTTTTTTGACCAGATAGGAAGTGTGAATGCCACGAACATTGCAAAATGGAACGGCACCAGCTGGTCGCCTCTGGGCTTTGGCATCGCCAACAAAGGGGAAGGATTCTTTTTCCACATCCGGTCGCTTGCCTGGGACGGAGCAAATCTTTTCGCGGGAGGTCTTTTCAGCGGTGCCGGTGGCACCCGTGCCACGAACTTTGCCAGATGGAATGGCACGAACTGGTCAGACATGAACAATCCTTTTCGAGAGGGTGATGTGGTCCAGTCCATGGCGGTGGAGAATGGGAAACTTTTTGTGAGCGGAAATTTTAACCGGGTGGGAAACATCCGGGCCACCAACATTGTCATGTTAGATCGAAACACCTGGATGCCGCTTGGGAGCGGGTTGACTCCGGGAACCCTTAACACCTTTGTGGACGACATAGCCAGCAGCGATGGGAAGGTTTTTGCCATTGGCGGTTTCACCAAGGCGGGGGAAAACGAGTCCTACAGTTTCGCCATCTGGAACGAGGTGATCAATCCTGACGGCCCGATTTCATTTACCAGCGCTTCCAAGACCCCCGGAGGTGATGTGCGATTCACGTTGCAAGGTTCACCGGGCCAGAGTTTTGACCTTCAACGTTCCGCTAACCTGCTTGATTGGGAAACCTTTCTTCGCACGAATTTTAGCGGACAGCTGGTTGAGTTTGATATGACTCCGGGAAACGATCGACGTGAGTTTTATCGAACCGTAAAACCTTGAACCAGGGAAACGGATGCGATCGATTGGGCGTGGGAGACGCGCATGCCCGGCCTGGGCCTGTAAGGAGTGAGCAAAAACGCCTGAGATCCAAAATCGGGTGAAGCGCCGGGGATTTCGCCCCGACGCCCTCCCACAACACCGGAGGTGCGGTTTTCCGCATCCGGGGGTTGAACGCAGCGGTCCTGTTACATTTGTTCCATCAGTTCTTCGTGCATCACTTTCTTTAGTAAGTTGCGCGGAAATTCGGTGGTTAGTCCACTCTTCCTGGGGTTGACACCTTTTCGTTGTGGCCCTGAAATCCGCAGGCAGAAGGCCTCATACACTTTTGGTCACGACCGAAAACACTCCATCCAGACTTTTAAGTTTTGAACCTGCCCGTTCCAAGGCGGCTGAGAGTTCCACCATTTTTACCGGTTTGGAAATGTAATCGTCCATCCCGGCTTCCAGGCACTTTTCCCGGTCTCCCTGCATGGCGTTCGCTGTCATGGCAATAATGTAGAGGTTATTTGAATCGTGCCCAAGCTGACGCAATTTCTGTGTGGCCTGATAGCCGTCCATTTCGGGCATATGACAGTCCATAAGGATCAAGTCGTAGTGAATCCGGTGTACGGCTTCGAGCACTTCACAACCATCGGCCGCAACATCAGCCGAAAAACCCAGCCGTTGAAGTTGTTTGACCGCGACTTTTTGATTCACAATGTTGTCCTCAGCCAAAAGGATCTTAAGTTTGTGGGTCGGCACGGCGTCGTTCTTGGCAACGACACTGGAGGCCTTTGGAGCGCGTCCGGCCTCCACTTTCTTCCCTCCCAACACTTTCAAAAGCGCCTGAAAAAGTTGATTCTGTTTTACAGGTTTGATCAACCATGCATCAACACCTGCCTCTTCCAATTCCTGGGGTTTTATTCGCTCACACATGGAAGTCAGGATAATGAGGCGGGTTCCTGAAATTTCCGGATCCTGCTTAATCAGTCTGGCAAGAGTTACCCCATCCATTTCCGGCATTTGCATATCAAGCAGGGCGATGCCATAAGAATCCCCAGCCCTGACGGCCTGTCGCAGCAAGGTCATGGCTTCCGGTCCGTTTCCTGCCGCTCCCCCATTGCGCATTTTCCAGTCAAGAACCTGGTAGTGCAAAATGGTACGATTGGTCATGTTGTCGTCCACGATTAAAACCCGGACTCCTTCGAGAACTTTTGGATCAAAAACGTCTGCGGAGATGTTGGCCTGTCGGGGCAATTGGATGGTAAACCAAAATTTGGAACCAACTCCCGGTTCGCTTTCAATTCCAATCTCTCCTTGCATCAATTCCACAAGTTTTCTGGAAATAGCCAGACCCAGTCCGGTTCCTCCATATTTCCTTGTGGTGGAGGAATCGGCTTGTTCGAAAGCACGGAACAGTCTTCCCACTGCTTCGCGGGACAAACCTATTCCAGTATCACGCACGGCGAGATGAATTTCGTGCAAACCTCCCCCGTCTCCTAGGCAAGTAACTTCCAAGACAACTTCGCCCCTTTCTGTAAATTTCACCGCATTGCTCAATAAATTAAGCAAGATCTGGCGCAGCCGCCCTGGATCACCTTGCAACATGGTGGGAACTTCGCGGGAAATTAAATAGGTCATTTCCAACCCTTTGGATTGCGCCTTTTCAGCCAGCAAATCCATGGTGGATTCAACCACTTCTCGCAAATCGAAATCGATGACTTCGATCGCCAGTTTTCCGGCTTCAATTTTGGAAAAATCCAAGATGTCATTTATAATCGTAAGTAACGATTCTCCGCTGTTGCGGACGGTTACGGCGAAATCCTGCTGTTCGGCATTGAGATCAGTTTCAAGCAACAAATTGATCATCCCAATGACTCCATTCATGGGCGTCCGAATTTCATGGCTCATGTTGGCAAGGAACACACTTTTGGAACGATTCGCATCTTCAGCCACTTCCATGGCTTTTTGGAATTGACGTTCGATGGTTTTTTGCGCGGTAATATCCCGACTGACAGCAATCAAACCGGTAACCTGCCCCGTTGAATTGCGCATGGGAACTTTGTTTTCCGAAATCCAGCAAACAATGCCATCCTTGGGTGGCAGTTCCCAGATCCGGCCAAGAACCGCTTTGCCAGTGCGCATGATTTCCTGTTCCTCATCAAATGCTTTTTGAGCAAATTCTTTTTCAAAGAAATCAAAGTCGGTTTTTCCTAAAATATCGGCGGCGTTTAAAAAACCGAGGGATGAAGCATGTGCCGGATTCGTTCGGATGATGGCTGAGGCCCTGTTTTTGAAGAAAATGTGGTCGGGCATGTGGTTCAACAAAGCTTGGAGAAGGTCATGTTCCTTTCTCATCAAGTCTTCAACAAGCTTCAGTTCGGTGATGTCGCGGCTTATTCCTACAAGCCCGATCACCTTGCCATCGTGGTCACGCATCGGAGCCTTGGTTTCCGACATCCATTTTGCACCGCCCTCTTTTCCGGGAACTTCCCAGGTTTTGTTCACCATCGGAATCCCGTTCGACATTATTTTTTGTTCTTCCTCAAAACAGATAGAGGCGAATTCCTTGGGGAAAAAATCGAAATCAGTTTTTCCAACGACTGCTTGTTGGTTTTTCAGTCCCAGGGCCTGAAGATGTGCCGGATTATTTCGAACCATTTTCGAATCGCGGTCCTTAAAAAAAATGTGGTCCTGCACGGTTTCCAAAAGTCCGCCAAGAAGAGCGGATTCCAAAATGCGGAGCTTTTCGGCTTCTAGACGCGCGTTTTTCTCAACACCAAGTGATTTTCTAATAGCTTCCAGCTCGAGCTGCTGCCGAGCTTGCGATTCTTTCCATGCGGCCGCCGAACGGCGCATTTTAAAAATCACCATGCTTAAAGCGACCAGAGCAACCGGAAAACACAGATATAGAATGAAAGATGTCATGGGCAAAAACCAGGCAAACGATGGCGTCAACTTTTTCTATCGGTCATTGTGATGCCCTGACTTTAGCTTGATGCCGAAATTAATTTCCGGAATGGCACGCACCGTTGGGGCTGAAAACCGGGAGTTCACGCTGTTACCTCCTTGAGCGACAGGGCTGGCATGATCTTGACCTATCGCCCTATAGGCGATGGCAGGCCATTTGATCCGTATGCACGATGAGCGAGACAGTCAACGGAGGCTTTTTCGCTTGTTCCGAAGTGGGTCGCAAAGAAGGTCGGCATGGAAGCGGCACAGTGTCCGTTTGAGGAGATGAACGAGGTGCTTGGGGGGCTGGAGATGACGTTGAGGAGGCGATGGATGAGTATTCTGGCACCAAAATGGTCTAACGGCGCAATTAATCCTCAAAAGGCTAACGAAAACTGCGTTACTTTTTGGGGATGACAAACGAGGAAACAGACCAAGCCATGGGAGTTTCCGTGGCCACGGTAAAGATCACGGCGGATCAGGGCACACCCAGACGTCCGACATTGACGAGTTGCTGATCGCCTCCCCATGAAAATAGTCCCTGAGGGGAGTAGGCG
>Ga0163153_10007032_pt1 | contig 12311 bp, 8 predicted proteins | sample OliLakLV19MP6IB1_FD_148629 | JGI IMG/M metagenome (GOLD analysis project Ga0163153, IMG submission 148629) | Freshwater microbial mat bacterial communities from Lake Vanda, McMurdo Dry Valleys, Antarctica - Oligotrophic Lake LV.19.MP6.IB-1 | ecosystem: Environmental > Aquatic > Freshwater > Lake... | reverse complement strand
TGTGGTTGACAGCGTCGAATCAATTCGACGCCTGCTATGCCAAACCTGCTTAAGCAGGTTTTTCGTGGCAGCCGCCGGTTTCAACCGGTGGTATCCTTGTCAACCACATGGATTCCAAATGAGCCAACAATTGAAATTCCCGTTACTTTAGCCCACTTTCACCTACCCGAGGCTGTGCAAGAACGACTCCAGTATCTATGTAAATATTGTAAACTTGCTCAGGTAGGCCAAGCAGCAACCTTTCATATGTCATCCTCCTGATAACGAGTAACAGCCTTCTCTCGTTAAAACTCACCTACATCCGGCAACCGAAAGCGCTCAATCACGATCAGCGCAATGGCGCACACCACCATCAGGATGGTGCTCATTGCCAGCGCCTGCCCATAGTTAAGTTGGCCTGGCTGCGTCAGGGCGCGATAGATGATCACAGGCATGGTGGGCGTGTCGGGTCGGTAGATCAGCAATGTTGCGCCAAATTCACCCAGGCTAATGGTAAAGGCAAAGGTGGCGCTGACCAAAAGCGCACGCAACAAAATTGGCGCATCAATCTCCCACCAGCCATGCAGGGGTGATGCCCCCAAGATCGCCGCCGCCTCACGCAGACGCGGGTCAATACTACGCAGCGCCGGGAGAAAGGTGCGCAGCACAAAGGGCGCAGCGATGAGCGTGTGGGCAATCGGCGTGAGCAACAGCGAGGTGCGCCAACTACCCATCGCCAGGATATAGCCAAAGCCTAGCGTCACCGCTGATGTTCCCAAGGGCAGGAGAAAAATCGGGTCCAGGATCGCCATCAACCAGGTGCGAGGACGAGCTAACAGATAGGCGCTGATGATGCCCAGTATGAGACTTAACAGCATGGCGGCCAAAGCAAAGAGCAAGGAGTTGCGCACCGCGACAATCGGCTCGACAAAGAAAGCACTTTGGCGCCGATTCACCGTCAACGCGGTATAGTATTGCAAGGTCCACCCGTCATCCCCCAGGGTGAAACTGCGCCAAACGAGCGTGAGCAGCGGTAATAACAATAGCCCAATACTGGCGATAAGCACAAGCTGCACCAACCACCGTTGCCGACGATTACCCGTGCTCATTGTAGACTGGTGCTCGGGGAAAAAATCTAACGTGACGCTGAGTCGCGCCTGTAAACGCGTGTAGACGACCATCACGATAAAGGTAAGCGCCATCTGCACCAGGCTGAGAAAAGCCGCCACCGGCAGGTTAAAGAGATCGACCGCCTGACGATAGATCTCCACTTCCAGCGTGGCAAAGCCAATCCCACCCAGAATCAACACGACCCCAAAGCTGGTAAAACAGAAAAGAAAGACCAACAGCGCCGCGGCGATAATGCTGGGCAGCAGGAGGGGCAAAGTCACCTGAAAAAAGATCCCCCAGGGACTCGCACCCAAGACCACCGCCGCTTCGCGCAGGCGCGGGCTGAGGTTGGCCCAGAATCCCCCCACCGTGCGAATAATCACACTCACATTGTAGAAGCCATGGGCCAGCAGAATGATCCAGACTGTTCCTACTATCTGAATCGGGGGCGTTTCTACGCTAAACAACGTTTGCAGCCACTGGTTGAATATCCCTTGACGCCCAATCAGGGCCGTAAAGGCTGCTCCCACCACCACTGTCGGCATGACAAAGGGAATGGTCGTCAACGCCCGTAAGAGTGCTTTGCCGGGAAAGTCATAGTGCGCAAAGAGATAGGCCAACGGCAATCCAAGCAACAAGGTCAACGCCGTTGAGGCGACCGCTTGCCAAGTGGTAAACCAGAGCAATTCCCAAAAGAAGCCCTGGTGCAGCAGCGCACCAATCGCCCCCATCCCTTCCCCAGCCGCCGCGCCAAAACTCAGCCGTAGAATCGTACCTAGCGGATAAAAGAAAAAGATCGCCAGAAAGAGCAGCGGCAAGCTATATAAAACGTAGCCTACGATCCTGAAACGCCGGTCAACCATTCCTCACTCCACATACGCCAGAGGTACACCTGACAGGTTTCCAAAACCTGTCAGGTGTGTTTCTCTCAAATGGCAACAGAATCTAGTGTGGGCTTCAAGGTGGGGGCAGACCTATCAGGTTTTTGGAAACATGATAGGGTCTGGCGCCCCGAAGCTGAAATACACCCTTAGCCAGTGCCGCGCTTACTAGCCGCCGACGTCGGTCAATCACCCCGCAATTGTCAGCGTAGCATCACATTGGTCCAGGCGTCGATCCACGTTTCGCGGTTGGCGTCAATTGTCGCGGCATCAACTTGATCAGCGACGGCAGGCTGCTCGGCAAATTGGGTAAAGAGTTCGGGCAAGGGCGTCTCTGGCACGGCAGGATAGACAAACATTTGCAACGGCACATCGGCCTGGAAAGCATCGCCCAACATAAAGTCAACCAGTTTTTGCGCCAGTTCCGGCTCCTTGGCGCCTTCGAGCACCCCTACAAACTCGATCTGACGAAAGACGCCGCCCGCTAGATTGAGGTTGACACTGGCCGGCGCGGTGCGCCCATCGCTGGCAAAGAGCACATCAGCCGGTGGGCTGGTAGAATAGCTCACGACAATCGGACGATCCCCACTGCCGCCGGAGCCGACCGTAAAGTGATCATAGTAGGCTTCACTCCAGCCATTGACAATCAACACATCATTAGCGCGCAACGCCTGCCAAAAGTCTAGATAACCTTCCTCGCCAAAGTGACTAATGGTCGCCAACAGAAAGGCCAACCCCGGCGACGAGGTGGCCGGGTTGATCGCCACCAGCAAACCTTTGTATTCTGGCTTGGTCAACTCTTCCAACGCCTGGGGCAACGCTAGATTGTGTTCGGCAAAGTAATTGGCATCAGCATTGAGATTGACGTAGCCAAGATCGACAGGTAGCAGACGGTGCTCTGGGTCTAGCTCCAGTTCGTCGGGAATCTGCGCCAACTGCGGCGAGGCATAGGGTACAAAGATATCGGCAGCCAACGCCCGGCTGAGAAAGGTGTTGTCCACCCCAAAAAAGAGATCGGCCAGCGGCGCATCCTTGCTTAGGATCATTTTGTTCAACGCCTCACCCGCATCGCCCAGCGCCAGCAGTTGCACCTTTACATTATTTTCCGCCTCAAATTGCGCCAACACCTCCTCACTCACATTGAAAGAATCATGACTGGCTAGGGTCAGGGTGGTCACCGCCGCATCATTTGCCGCGGGAGCATCACTGGGCACCGCCGCTGGCAGCACGGGTTGACAGGCAGTCAACAGCGCCAGCATAACGAAGAGTAATAGGATTTGCCATCGTCGTTTCATCAATACCTCCTGGTATAAAAAAACCTTGCCCGTCTAGGCAAGGTCAGGAAAGTGATGGCGACACCGATCATCGTCTCCCTCCGCTGGCATTACCCAGATCAGGTTTGCGGGTCGGTGACAGATCGGCCACCCTCTCAGCCTGGCGCTACCAAGCTCCCCCGTGTTTGTTTTGCGGGGGTGATTATACTATGAGTCCAGTGGGATGGCAAGATGGCAGGGGTGAGGGGAATTACGAATTACGAATTACGCAGCACGCAGCAAGAACCACCCCAGCGGGAGATGGTAGTGGAGGACTGTCGCACTACCATCCCTGGTATGGCTACGGCTTGATGAGTTGCTGTAGGCTATTCATCTGTTTCTGCAACGCTTGGCTTTGCGCTTCGAGCGCGGCCAGATGTTGTAACAAGTGACCAATCACTTGCTCGGTGGTGATTTCCTCCAAGCGCCATAACTGCAATAACTTTTCAAGCGGATAGGTGGACATGGGCATGGAGTGAGATACTGCTTGAGACATAGAATGAGGTTCCTTTCTGCTGATGGGACACCGAACACTACGCAACGATGGCAATAAAAAAGCGGCCGCCCCATGCAAGGAGGCTGTCGCTCTTTGTCTCATCAGCAAAATGAAGTACAATGACACGCAGCCAGCCAGACTGGAGTTACAGTTTGGGTGGTCAGCCGCTTGCTTGGTGCTTTCTACACCAGCAGGCGGCGCTGTTTTTATTGTTGCCCTTATCCTATCGCAATCCCCATAACTTGTCAAACGCCATTGATCGGCGCGGGAGCAGTTCCGTTTCAGGTAGTGGTTGAATCGCGACTGGTCGTAGGTGCGAGCTTGGAGCCGCCCAATTTTCAAGGTACGCCGATGGGCGGCTCCAAGCTCGCACCTACTGGCTCTGTCATCAGTCGCGATTCAACCACTACCCAGTTTCGGGGTGAGGGAGCGACAAAATACCACGGAGTACACAGGGTTACAAAGCTAAATGTGGGTGCAAGCAAGCGTTGTCAGGAGCTCTATCGCCTGGGGTTGAAACACCCAGGCTGCTACCAAAAACCGGTTTAAACCGGTTATCGATTGCTCCCAGAAGGCGAACGGCTTACCTTTAGGGACACGGACGCCGTCGCGTACGAGTGCGTTTGAACGCCGCTTTTTGTAGGAGCAGGTCTGTTTTAACCACCTCTGCACCGTTCACTGACAACGCTTGCTTGCACCCCTAAATGTAAGGCTCTTGTGCGACTACACCATTTGTTGTATACTAACCGTCACTTACTTCATCACCAACCATCGGCCCCAGAGTGGAAGGTTCTCGTTCTTCTACCACCACACACCTTCCATCTATCACAGACAACTTTGCACCAACCTGGGCAATAGGCGGCCACGCCAATGCTTTGGCGCGAAATTTTAAGGTTTGGGTTTGCAGCCCGTCGCGTAGTTCGCGACGAAGCGATGCGACCCTATCAGCATGTTTAATTTCTGATTCAAGAAAGGCGATATGCACGATGGGACGCAAGCGGGATGATCAACGGTTAGATGAGATTTTGGCGGTGATTCAGAGCCACCCTGAACAAAAGGTTGGCACGATTGGCACACTGTTGGGGCTAGATGACAAAACTATCCAACGGGCCTTCGTGCAACTAGAAGACCGCGGCGATCTGCTGCAGCAGGATGACGAGGACAAAGTGAGTTGGTTTGGCAAACGCCAATGAGTTTTTGAAAGTGGCGTAAAAAGTGGCGTTATTTGGTGATCGCGTGTGCTATGCTGTCACCAGCCCACTTTTTCACTAGACTAAGGAGGTTTCATGGCACAACGGGAAGAAGAATATAAGCGACTCGAACTCTTTTATCAACTACTGGTTCACTATCTGGATCGGCCCTATAGTGATGTTGAGGTTGGGGATCTGCTTGGAACTAGCAGGGGCAATGTGTGGCGCATCCGCAAGATTATCAAGACATTAGAGATTCCATTGGAAGAATCACTTGAGCAAGCAGGCAAATATTCGATTCGCAAAGACTTTCAAATGCGTTACATCCATTTTAGTCCTGCCGAGATGGCGTCGCTCTATTTGGCTGCACGAAGACTTCAGCAGCAAACCAAGACGAGCCAAGAGCATGTATCACTGGCACTGAAAAAGTTAGCAAACGCCATGCACAAACCTTTTGCGGAGAGTTTGATCAAAGCCGCGGGGACGGTCAAGGAACAAGAACAGGATAACCAGCAAGAGCAAGTCTTTTCCGACCTTGTCACGGGTTGGCTGGACAAAACACCGGTGCGCATTTTTCACCATGTATTGCATGGCGCACGCCGCGATTACGTTGTGCATCCTTATCACATTGAACCCTCACCGTGGGGCGACGGCAACTATCTGATTGGCTATAGCGAGCACCACAAAAAGATTGCCCGCTTTAAGATCGCCCGCATTGAAAAGGTCGTACAGGCTCCAGGCGCATATCGCGAGCCGGATGAATTCGATGTCCAGACATTTCTCAAACACGCTTGGGGCATTTGGAGTACAGATGAAGCGCCAGTGACCGTGCGTCTCCGCTTTAACAAGTGGGCGCTCCCACGGCTGACAGAATCAAATTGGCCGCAGGCGATGCTGCATCCACCGGCGGAAGATGGCAGTTGCGTTTGGGAAGTGCAAGTGGCAGAGTGGCGGGAGATGTTTTCGTGGGTGAAGGGTTGGGGTTCTAACGTGACCATTTTGGAGCCGGGCGACATGGTGGAAGAGATGAAACGTGAAGTACGACGCTGGGTGCGGAAGTATGAAATTGTGGAACTCCCCAAACCGCCACTCTATCAATTGCTTTGGGCCAAGACGAGTAGTAACAAACAATATACCCATCCGCTCATCTGTCATTTGATCGATGTTGGACAGGCGACTCTGGCGCTATGGAACGATGTTTTCGCGAACGGTATCCGCAGTCAGATTGCGACTGCACTCTATTTGCCGGTTGAAGATGCCGGCAGACTGATCGCCTTCTGGGCGGCGTTGCATGATTTGGGCAAAGCCAGCCCGGCCTTTCAGCGCAAACATGAACCAGCAATTGAACCGCTCACGACTGCAGGCTTGTCATTTCCCAAGTTAATTGCCCATGACCCATGTTATCACGCCACGATCACAACCAGAACATTACCCGATCAGTTGGTCGAAGTGACTGGAATAGCGCGCCGAATTGCTGAAAAAGTCGCACAGGCACTTGGCGGACATCATGGGGTTTGGCCCACTGAAAAAGAGGTGATGGATGGATTGAAAGAGGTTCAGGTTGGGAGTGGGGCGTGGGACACAGTGCGACGTGAATTGGTACAGGCATTGGTTGAGGTCTATCAACCGCCTGTCGTTAGCGAATTTCCCACAGACCCGACAGCAAGCAATGCCCTACTTACACTTTTTTCGGGCATCACATCGGTTGCCGATTGGATCGGCTCGATGGAAAGCTACTTTCCTTATGAAGAAGCACCGATCAATATCGCGAACTATGCCAACACTGCTTTGCAACAAGCAAAGGAAGCATTGCGCGAGCTTGGTTGGTGCGCCTGGCAACCACCGACCGAGGCACTCAACTTTGTTCAGCTTTTTGGCGTGAACCCGCGCCCCATGCAGGAAAAGGTGATTGAACTCGAAGCGCGCTTGCAGCAGCCTTCGCTCGTCATTATCGAAGCACCAACAGGAACGGGCAAGACCGAGGCGGCACTCTATCTGGCTGACCAATGGGGAAAAAAATTGAGTCAACGTGGGTTGTATGTAGCAATGCCAACGATGGCAACCAGCAACCAGATGCATGGGCGCGTCAAACAGGTTTTGCAGGATCGATATCCTGACCAACTGATCGAACCGTTGTTAGTGCATAGCCAAGCGCGTTGGCAACGCGAAGCGCCCCCGCCCGATCTGGCAATTACCGACGAACGCCCGCACAAAGACGCTAGTGTCGTAGACATGAGTTGGTTTCTACCGACAAAGCGCAGTTTGCTGGCTCCCTTTGCCGTTGGTACGGTCGATCAGACATTGCTTAGTGTGCTATTGACGCGGCACTTCTTTGTGCGGCTTTTTGCCCTCAGCCACAAAACGGTGATCTTCGATGAAGTCCATGCTTATGACACTTATATGTCGGCGCTCTTTCAACGTTTGCTGGGGTGGCTGCACGCGATGGGTACATCGGTCGTATTGCTTTCGGCAACCCTGCCGGCCAAAAGCCGCAAAGCGCTGTTAGGTGCATGGCTGGGGAATGAGGAACTAGCCTTGCCAGCAGGAGATTACCCAGCCATTTGGTGGGCAAGTGGTGATCAAATTGGCGTTGAGCCGCTGCCGACCCCGGAAAATCGTCATATCCATCTGTCACAGATCAATCGCTCGCCAGAGGAGATCGTCGTGACCCTGCAAGCGTTGCTGCAAGAGGGCGGTTGTGCGGCGGTAATCTGTAACACAGTGGCGCGTACCCAAGAAGTGTACAAAGCACTGGAAAAGGCAAATTTGGACGGTTTGAGACAGGAAGATTTGATCCTCTTTCATGCTCGCTCTCCCTTTGGCTGGCGCGCTGAGACTGAAAAAGCAGTGTTGGCCCGTTTTGACAAAAATGGCAATCGTCCCCATAAGGCGATTGTGGTGGCGACACAAGTGATCGAGCAGAGCCTCGATCTGGATTTCGACGTGATGATCAGCGACCTGGCCCCGATTGACTTGTTGATTCAACGGGCTGGACGCTTGCATCGACATGAAGACAGAGTGCGCCCAGCAACATTGCGTGAGCCGCAGTTATTTATCGCTATTGCCCAAAAACCAGACGACATGCCTGATCTGGAATCCGATGTTTACATCTACGAACCGCTGATCCTTTACCGATCATATCTGGCTCTGCAAAACAAAGCAGAGCTGGTCTTGCCCAAGGAGACGTCGCCATTGATCGAATTAGTTTACGGAGAGAAGCAAGAGTGGGCAGCACCAATTTCAGCGGAGATGAGCACGGCGTTGGCAAAAGCCGAAGAAGTGATGCGCAAGCATAATGAGAAAGCAGACCATGCGGCAAACCTGCGATTGGTGTTGCCACCCACCTACAAACAGCTTTTGTACAAGCGCAACGATCAGCTTGAAGAAGAAGATGCTTCCATACACAAGTCGTTGCAGGCACTTACACGGCTGGGCCCGCCAACCGTCGCGTTGGTTTGTCTGCACGAAATGCCAATCGGTTTGAACACTGAACCAGATGGCAGCGGTGAAACCATCAACGAGAAAGAGCGGCCGGACGCAGAGACAACCCAAAGTCTGGCGCGCTGCACCGTTAGCGTCAGTCATCAAGGCGTTGTGCAATTTCTATTAAAGCATGGAAAACTCCCAACCGGTTGGCACGACCATTCATTGCTGCGCAATAACCATTTCCTGTTGCGCTTCCAGAATGGCGTTTGCCGATTAATGGAAAGTGCGTATATTCTAAAGCTTACAAAAGCGTATGGATTGGAAATTAGCAAGGAGGAGCAATGAGTTTTTCGTTTGATCTGACCAGCCAACCCTGGATTCCATGCATCACAAAACAGGGGCAACCTGTAGAACTGAGCCTGCGTCAGCTTTATGCCCAGGCGCACGAGTTACGTGAAATAAGTGGTGAATCACCAATGGTTACAGTGGCACTTTATCGTCTGCTGCTGGCAGTTCTGCACCGGGTTTACAACGGGCCACAGGATAAAGAGGAATGGGGGGATCGTTGGATAGTTGGGCAATTTGATATGACCCAAATCGAAATGTACTTCAACCGTCAACAAGCTCGCTTCGATCTTTTTCATCCCGAACGACCCTTTTTCCAGGCAAAGGATGATCGGGTAAAGCTCAAATCTGTCACCAGTTTAATCCATGACGTGGCATCAGGTAACAACGGTACTCTGTTCGATCACCATTTGGATGAGGATGGTTTGTCACTTTCACCAGCACAGGCAGCACGCTATCTGATCGCGGCGCAAGCGTTTGGTTTGGCTGGATTGAGCGGCTTGGACGACAAGTTTTCGTACGCGCCCTGTGTCGGTGGTGTGCTCTTTTTTGTGCAAGGTGATACGTTGTTCCAGACGCTCCTGCTCAACTGGATCACCTACGATGACTATTCACCGATGCCACGCCGCAAAGAGGATGCGCCCACATGGGAAGTGGATGATCGCAAACCACACGCAATCCCCAATGGCTATCTCGATTACCTCACCTGGCAAAACCGGCGCGTCTGGTTCAAGCCCGAACAGGCTGGAGACAAGGTGATTGTGCGCGAAATGACAATGGCACCGGGGCTAAAGATGGAAGCAGGTGTCGCCAACCCATTGATGTACTACCGTATCGATGAGAAACGCGGGGCAATGCCTTTGCGCTTTAGCGAGGCGCGGGCGCTCTGGCGTGACAGTTCGGCACTCTTCCGGCTGCGCCATGAAGGACATCGCCCGCCTGCCGTTTTTGAATGGCTAGCTGGTCTGGAGAATAGCCATTATCTGCAACCAGGCGCGCGGCGGCGTATTCTGGCGTTGGGCATGGCGAATGATCAAGCCAAAATGGAATTCTTTCGTTCTGACCGTATGCCATTGCGTAGCGAATATCTACAAGAAAAAGCGACTGTAGATGCTTTGGATGACCTGCTTAAATTGGCTGAAGATGTGGCTCGCCAATTGTGGGCCGCAGCCAATACGCTGGCACGCTTCCTCCTTATACCTGAGAGTGCAGATGACAGAACGAAAAAATCTCATCCAGAGGTTGCTAATCTGGTGGAATCATGGGCCGTCGAGCGCACCTATTGGTCACAATTGGAAACACCTTTCCGGGCAGTACTGATGACACTGCCCGATGACAAAGACAAAGCCGCCACTGACTGGAAAGCGATTCTGCGCCGCGCCGCTTGGTCGTCGTTTGACACAGTGGGGGACAATCTCGACGCATCGCCCAGAGCACTCAAGGCTGCGGTGAATGCACGGGGACAATTGGCTGGTGGGTTGGCGAAGATTTTTCCAGAGTAACCAATTATGCTCGAAAACATTGTTAGTCACATTATGTACGAATTCGACCCGGATGGTGTGTTGGGTGACATCGACACGCGTGAATACGACATTCAAAGTTCTACTATCAGGTTTGTAGAACTCTGTGATGCCGCTTTGCGACGGGAATATCCGAGTACACCAATCACAATAACGCAAGCTTTTGGAACCAGATACGTGATCGATGGCTCAGCCGAGCACCCTGGAGTATCTAGAGTTGAAGAAGTATGCCTCAAGGTTTGGATAGATCAAGATTATCTGGTGCGTCGGTCAATGTCCGATGCGCCTGAGTCCACAAACCAAGCGACTACGATTCGAAAGACAAGTGATGAATTCAATGTTGCTGTTGGCATACTCCGTTGGGGTTGCAAGAACAAACTAATTCTTACGGCTAACCGTGATGGGCTAATTTGGATGTTCTCTAGAGCCAGCTTTCACGATTTCCAACGAACGTTTTTCAAGGGAAATCTTTATGCAATCTCCTGGAAAATCAAGCTTCTTGGAGATCGAGTTTCATCCATAACTGGTATTGAACACCCAGAGTATTTGAAGCAAGACATTTCTGAAATCGTTCAGGATGATACCGTAATTCTAATGGATCCAAGCGTTTGCGCAATGCCTCGGCCATTTGATACAGGCAATTCTTATATCCTTTTGTCTTCAAGAGATGGCCAAAGAAAGATCACGATCACACTTTTCGATGATGTGGAACAATGGCAACATCCTTCCGGTTATGGTTTCCAAAAGTTCAGGGACACACTATATTCGCGGGCAAAATCAAAAGGCTATCAAATTCATGAAGTAATTGAAGGTGACAGCAAACACAAAGAGACTCGTTCAATCGAAATTGACTACCCGATTAACGCTGAAGCGCAAGAGAGCATTAACACGTATCTCGAAAAGAGTGTTCACAATCTACAGCAACTCGTAGAAGATACGGAAATCAAGTTGGCAAATGGCTTGCCGTGGGATGTCAAATATGAACAAAATGAAGCTGTATTCCGTGATGAGTACTTGATGAAATTACTGGACCTACTTGAATTCGAGGTTGTAAAGCGTAAGCATGGACAGTTCGAGTTTGGAAAAGACATTATTTTTGCTGAAACCACCAAGTTTGGCATTCGTCGTTACTATGCATTACAGGCGAAGAAAGGAGATTTAAGCGGAGATTCAAAAAGTGACATGGATACAATTCTGACACAATTGGAGGACGCTTTTGCAGTTCCATTTCGAGAATCACAGACAGGAGAGCACAAGTTCGTTTCGGTATTCGTGATCGCAATCAGCGGGGAATTCACCTATCATGCCCAAGAAAAGATCTGGGCCAGGTTGTTGCGACAAGGCCGAATTGGCATGGTTTATCTTTGGGACAAGAGCGTAGTACAAGACTTGATGCGAATGTGTTTGTTACACGACAAAAATTTATCGGAAAGAATGCAAAAGAACATGATGCCAAGTTTTTTGAATAATTTGTAAGTTATAGGAGACAAGTATGGAAGATCGAACATTACCATTTGTCGAGTATTTGGAACGGCTGCGCGACCACACCGATCAATCCCGCTCACGCGCAGCAATGGCCGAACTACGCCGTGGGCTAGGCCAACCGCCCGGCACGGTGTACGAGATGTATCCCTACATCGTGCCCTTCCTGCCCAATGACGCGGCCAAGGCGCGTGAGGATGTCTATTTCCTGATTGGCTCGCTCTTTGCCTATCACCCGGAAAAGGGCGGCAGCGGCAATATGGGCAGCCACTTTGCCGGCACCCGCGACCCCAACGGTGACAACACGGCCATTGAACGACGCTTTGCCGCGCTGTTGGCTGCCCATGTGGACGATCTACCAGTTCATCTGCGGCAGGCTATCGGCTTTCTACGCTCTCGGCAACAAGTAATGCCTGTCAACTGGCATCGTCTCTTTGGCGATCTGCTCAGTTGGACACATCCGAGCGGCTACGTTCAAAAAGAATGGGCGCGTGCATTTTGGGGACGCGCCAAAGATGAATCAACCAATCAAACAGCAATTCAAACATCTTCTCAATTAGCTACCAAAT
>Ga0163153_10007030_pt1 | contig 12314 bp, 13 predicted proteins | sample OliLakLV19MP6IB1_FD_148629 | JGI IMG/M metagenome (GOLD analysis project Ga0163153, IMG submission 148629) | Freshwater microbial mat bacterial communities from Lake Vanda, McMurdo Dry Valleys, Antarctica - Oligotrophic Lake LV.19.MP6.IB-1 | ecosystem: Environmental > Aquatic > Freshwater >... | reverse complement strand
GACGACGTACTCATCGGGTTCGAAGACCTCCGGGCCCGGGACGGAGACGCTCGTCACCGTCGTCCCATGACCCCGCAGCGTCTCGAGTGCCCCTGCAAACAGAGCATCCGTTCCAGGATGGCCACTGAGCCATGCCTCGGCGACGCCGAGCCGGGTCTCCGCGAGAGCTACCGTCCCACAAGCTGCACCGTAGAGTGACGCACCCGTGAGGGCGTCGAGCAGAACTGCGGCATCGACGACAGAGCGCGCCATCGGCCCCGGCGCGTCCTGGCTGCCGCTGATCGGAACGACTCCCTCGGTCGGGAGCAGGCCAACCGTCGGCTTGAGGCCGACACAGCCGTTGAGCGAGCTCGGGCAGGTGATCGATCCGTCGGTTTCGGTGCCGATCGCGAGCGGCGTGAGCCCACCGGCGACGGCCGCACCCGATCCCGACGATGAGCCTCCCGCGCTGCGATCGAGCGCCCACGGGTTTCCCGTGAGGCCGCCCACCGCAGACCAGCCACTCGTCGAGCGGGTCGAGCGCATGTTGGCCCACTCGGATAGGTTCGTTGCACCGACGATGACGAGCCCTGCATCGCGTAGTCGGCCGACGAGCGAGGCATCGCGGACGACGGTACGGCCCGCGAGGGCCAGGGAGCCGGCGGAGCCAGGCAGTCCAATGGCCTCGATGTTGTCCTTGATCAGGACGGGCACGCCGTGCAACGGTCCGCGGAGACGACCTGCTGCGCGCTCTCCATCGAGCTGCTCGGCAGCGGCGAGCGCATCGGGTGCTAGCGCGAGGACCGCCCTGAGGTGGACTGCGCCGGGGCCGTCCACTGCTGCGATCCGGTCGAGAAGGGCTCGGGTGACGGCGACCGAGGTGATGCGGCCAGCTGCCAGATCGGCAGCGATCTCCGCAGCGCTCGCGGCCGCGAGGTGGGCCGAGGCGGGATGGGGGTCTGCGGGGTTCACGCCCGCACTCTCGCAAATCAGCCGGCCCCGCGCCGTGGCCCGTGTCAACCACCCCTGTCAACCCTGTCCGAGGGATGAGTCAACTCCGAAAGGGTGAGGGTGCTCGCCCAAGCGACGGTGCACGATGCAGTTACCTCGACGGAACGCGACGGTGCGGCGGACGCGGAGGTCGGGAGATACCGGTTCACCTCTGGTGAGTCACACGAAGGGGGCCTCGGCGGTGGCCCCCTTTTCGGTGCCTGCTCGCTACGTCAGACGGAAGCGGCCACGGAGGGCGGTGCCGAGAGGTCGGCACCGCCCCACGTTCTTCCGAAGGTCTACGGTCGCGTCGTCACGTACACGTCGCCACTCCCCTCGGGCCCGGGTGAGCGCCCGAACAGGAGCTGCTTGCCGTCGCGCGAGAGCGCTGGCCGACTCTCGGCCGCGGCGGTGTTGACGGCCGGGCCCAGGTTCACGGGCACAGACCATGGCGCGGTGAGTGAGCTTCGCGTCGCGACCCAGAGGTCCTGGGCACCGAGCGTTCCGGTTCGGTTCGAGCTCAGAACAACCTCGAGTCCGTCTGCGCGGACATTCGGCTGGATGTCGTTTGCCGCCGCGTCGTTTAGCTCGGTGACGGCGGTCGCAGTCCCGAATCGGGCCCCTGCTTGCCTCGAGCTCATGAAGATCTCGCCCGGAACGCTTGGCGAGGCCGAGCTGCGCGAGAAGTAGAGGTGCTTCGGCCCGCGCAGGGTGCTGCTGACGTCCACCCAGGATGGGCCCTGCTCATCGAGCGCCGAGTTGGGGCCGGCCGGTGCACAGAGGAGCCGCTCCGGTTCCACCCACGTGCCCGCTCGGTTGCGGTACGTGTAGTAGATGTCGCCCTGACCGCAGGCTCCCGGAAGCGCCTCCCTGCTCACGAAGAACAGACCGCCCTTGCCGACCGGCGTTGGGCAGAAGTCGTCCGCTGCCGAGTTGACCGGCTCGCCGATGTTCTGCGGAGCTCCCCACGGCGCTCCCGTTGTCGCTCGCGTCGCGACCCAGATGTCGAGCCCGCCTTTCCCTCCCGGACGGTTCGAGGCGATGTACAGGCTCAGCCCGTCCGGCGACTGGATCGGGCAGCCGTCCTGCGCCGGCGTGTTCAGCTCGCTGTTGTTGCCGCCGATCGTGTCGATCTTGGCGGCCGACGACCACGTCGCCGAAGCGAGCCCAGCCACCGTGAGTGCGGCGGCTGCGATGAGGAGTGCCGCTCCTCCTCGCGTGCGTCCGGTCATCAGTTCCCACCTCCTTCGAGCTTCTCGCGCATGCCGCTCGCGCCTCCAACGGCTGCGAAAACGGTGGTGATGGCGACGGCTCCCACGAGCCATCGCGGCAAGCTCCACATGTAGAGCCCCTTTCGGTCGGTGACGCCGTGAGCGTCCGTCGTCTGGCTTGCAGGCTGCTCGCGGACGGCTCGACGGGGCTTGCAGAGCGCTTGCATCCCGCTCGAATGGGCTTTCATTTCGTGCGGGAAGGTGCTTTGCTACGAACATGGCAAGCGATGGCGTCGAGTTCCGTGTCCTCGGGCCGCTCGAGGTTGCGGGAGGTGCCGAGCGGCTCGTGCTCGGGGGAGCCAAGCAGCGGGCCGTGCTGGCGGTCCTCCTGCTCCGGGCAGGCGAGGTCGTGCCTCTCGAACGCCTGATCGACGAGGTCTGGGGTACCGACCCACCGCCGTCAGCCGCCCACACGCTCGAGTCGTACGTCTCGAGGCTACGGCAGCTGCTGAACGGGCTCGGGCCGATCCTGTCCCGCCGCGGAGCGGGCTACGCGATCGATCTTCACGGGGCGCAGCTGGACGCGCTCGCGTTCGTCGAGTTGCAGGAGAGCGCGGCGCTCGCATCTGCGCTGGACGAGCACGCGAACGTCCTTGCGTTGGCCTCCGCCGCACTCGCAATGTGGCGAGGGCCGGCACTCGCGGACGTCGCGCTCGCGTCGGCCGGTCGGGCGGAAGCGGAACGATTCGAAGAGCTCCGCCTGCGCACCTACGAGATGCGCTTCGACGCCGAGCTCGCTCTCGGTCACCACGAGCGGACCATCGGGGAGCTGCAGGCACTCATCGCGCAGAACCCGTACCGCGAGCGATTCGTCGCACAGTTCATGCTCGCGCTCTATCGCTCGGGAAGGCACGCCGAGGCACTCGACGCCTACGAAAGGACCCGGCGGCGCCTCGACGACGATCTCGGTCTCCAGCCGAGCGCAGAGCTGCAGCAGCTGTCGGGACAGATTGTCCGGCAGGATTCCTTGCTCAAACGCGTGGCCCAGAGCCCCGCAGCCGAACCCAGCACGTCCCTCAGGGGGAAGCGGCGACCCGCGGCTGTCCTTGTCGCCGCCGCGTCGGTCGGGTTGGCACTCGTCCTCTCGGCGAGCGGCGGAGCGGTGACTCCCGGACAGGTAGCGCCGAACGCGAAGCGGTTCACTCTGGTCTTGCCGGAGACGCGGGCGAACCCGGGTGACGCAGCCGGTCTCGTCAAGTATGCGCTTCGGAGCGGGGAGATCCGCTACGACCTCGAGACCGAGACCGAAGTCGTCGACCCGCGCAATCCGCGGGACGACGTCGGCCGAATCGTCGGCAGGATCCGCACCGATGGTGTGGGTGTCGTTCTCGCTCTCGGGCGCGGGCCATCCGCACAGGCGCTCGCGAGCGCCGTTCGCGGTCTCCCCCAGACGCGCTTTGTTTTCCTCGACGCCTCCTTGAGCGAATTGTCGCTCGTGGGTGTACCGAACGCAGCGGCCATCGGGTTCGCCGAGGACGACGCCCTCCTTCTCGGCGGCTATGCCAGCGGGCTCATGCCGACGATGGACGGGTCGGCGCGCCGTATCGACCGTGTCTCGATCGTGGCCGCGGCGGCTGATGAGAGGACTGCGAAGCTCGTGGCGGGGTTTACCAGAGGCCTGCGCGAGACGAACGCCGCGGCGACCGTGTCCGTCGACTACTCGCACGACCTCGATGATCCGACGGTCTGCGAGCAACTCGCGAACACGCGGATCGACGAAGGTGCCGACGTCGTCGTCGCGCTTTCGGGCCGGTGCGGCCTCGGCGCGGTCGAGGTGGCGAGGTACAGACGCGTGTGGGCGATCGGCGCCGAGGAGGACGGCGTTCAGATCGTGGAGGGCGGGCCGGTCTTGCCGCACGTCATCTCGGCTCCCAACAAGGACTGGTCTACGACCGTCGGATTCGTCGTCCGGGGGCTCGTCGAAGGGTCCCTGCCAATGGGGCAGGATACGGTGCTCGGAATCGAGGACGACTACATCACCGGGCCCGGGCTTGGCGGTGCGGTTCCCGAGGCGATAGGATCAGCCACCGTCCGCCGCTGCAGCGAGCTCCGCGGCACCAGGCACCGGGACATCTAGACTGTCGTCGCAGCCGTCACACGGCACGAAGCACAACGCCCGGCAGTCCCTCGAAGGCGTTGGCGTCCGCGCTGACGATTTCGCGTTCGCGTGCGACGGCGGTCGCGGCGATGATCAGATCGTGTGCGCCGCGCGGGGTGCCTGAGCGGCGTACGTGCGCAAGCAGCCGCGCGTGGGCTCGGGCGACATGGAGGTCGTAGCTCTCGATCGGGATCGTCGCGAAGACATCCGCGACATAGCGCTCGCGGCGCTCGCGTCTGCGCTTGCCGGCGAGTTCGACTCCGACGAGAAGCTCTGCCGCCGTTACTGCGGCGATTGCGACGTCGTCCCGATCGCCGATCCGCTGGTCGAGCGCCTCGTCGTCGCGTTCGGCATCGATCAGCACGGTCGTGTCGAGGATCAGTCGGGCCAGCGTCGCTCCTCGAGTTGCGTCGAAGCCCGAGCGAGCCTCACGTCCTCGATCCACTTCGCGTCATGTGGCGCACTCCGGAGCAGTGCCTTGACAGCGCTTCCCTGCTGTCCGGCTGCGGGCTCGATGCGTGCGATCGTGCGCCCGTGTCGCACGACGAGGAATGTCTCGCCCTCGGTCTCGACCGCGTCAAGGACGTCCGAGAACCTGCGGGCGGCCTCGGTGGCACTCAAACTCTTCATGGAATCAGAGTATCAGATTATAGCGGTCTGGCGCGAACGGCGAGGATGGGCAAAGCGTCGCCTCGACTCGCTCGAGCCGGACTGGCGGAGCGCCCGTTGTCGACCCGACAACATTAATGCCCCCAACGGGATTCGAACCCGTGTAGCCACCTTGAAAGGGTGGTGACCTAGGCCGCTAGTCGATGGGGGCGGCCGGACGAGGATAGCTGTGGGCGCATCCTCGAAAGAGTGGATCGGTGCGCAGCATGTGGGTCAGCCCGCGCTAGGCTTGCCGCTGAATGCCTGCGACCGATTCAGGGTTCCGGCCGGGGCGGCTCCGGTCCGACTTCGGCCTCGCACGTCTAACGCTGTCCTGGCAAACGGCGTTCGACGCGGCCGATGCGGCGCTCCGAGCGGCCGTGCCCGATCTTCCTCCCGGCGAGCTCGGTCGGCGGCGTCAGGCCCTCGTCGCCGAGGAGACGGCAACGCTCGGCCTGCTCAGGAGCTTCGCCCGGGAGCGCTTCGTCATGCCGCCCCCACGGCTCTACTTCGGCCCGATCAGCCCTTCCATGCTGGGCCTGCCGTCCTCGCTGCAGTCGTGCATCTTCGAGTTGGACGGCGTTCTCGCCAACAGCATCGCCGCCCACCGTCGTGCGTGGGCCGAGGCGTTCGACGGCTTCCTCCTTCGCCGATCCTCGCTCACGACCCACGACGTGATGCCTTTCGACCCCTATGACGACTACGAGAACTACATCGACGGCCGGCCGCGCCTCGAAGGCGTGCGGGAGCTCCTGAGCAGCCGCGGAATCAGCCTCGCGGTAGGCGATGCCACCGATCCTCCCGACGCCGAGACCGTCCACGGGCTCGCGAACCACAAGCAGGCTGCGCTGCGCTCGATCCTGACCCAGCAGGGCGTCGCGGCGTTCGGGGCGTCGCGCCAGTACCTCGCAGCCGCCCGGCACGCCGGCCTCCGCCGTGCCGTCGTCTCCGTCAGCGAGAACACGGGCACGATGCTCGATCTCTCGGGGCTTGCGCTGTTCCTGGATGCGACCGTCGACGGTGAATTGGTGCGAGCCGAGGGGCTCCGGATCTGTCCCGAGCCCGACACCTTCCTTGCCGCCGCGCAACGGCTCGGAGCGGAGCCTGCGCGAACCGCCGTCTTCGTCCACGACCTCGTCGGCGTCAGCGCCGCCCGGGCCGGTGGATTCGGCTACATCGTTGCGGTCGAGCGAAGCGGGCAGAAGGTGACGATGCTCGCACGCGGCGCCGATCGAGTCGTGATGGATCTGGGTGAGCTGATGGGACGCGGTCTCTCCAGCTGATCTAGGAATCGTCCGGCCGCAATCCTCCCCGTTCGCTACCCTGTTCCCCACACGAGGACGAGACTTCGGTGGCGCCTCTGCGTTCTCCCTATCCGTTCGCAGAGGGAGGCGACCATGGCAGGAGCCGCACCGAAGCTTGCGTTCGACAACGGCGGGGCGTTCATCAAGGACACGCGCGCGGAAGTCGAGGCGTATCTTGCACGCGGCACGACCCGCATCAAAGGTGCGGTCCTTCTCTACGTGAAGGCACCGATCGCGCTCGCCCTGACCGCCGTTTCGTGGTCCGTGCTGATCTTCGTCCAACCCGGCGTTGTCGTTGGATTTCTGTGCCTCGTCGGACTCGTGCTCGGCGCGATGCTGACGGCGTTCTGCGTCCAGCACGATGCCAATCACGGCTCCTACTTCAAGCAACGCCGTTGGAACCACCTCGTCGGCTGGTCGACCGACTCGCTGCTCGGCTTCTCGAGCTACGCCTGGCGCGTTAAGCACAACGTCGCGCATCACACCTACACCAATGTCGACGGCTTCGATGACGACGCCACGCAGGTGCCGCTCGCACGCTTCACTCCGTCGCAGCCCTCGCGCCCCTGGTACCGCTTCCAGCAGTACTACATCTGGCCGATGTACACGCTGATGGGGTTGCGCTGGCAGACGGTCGGCGATCTCCACGCTTTCCGGCGAGGCGCGGTCGGCGAGAGCGCCCTGAAGCGGCCGCGCGGTTGGACGCTCTTCGGCGTCGTCGCCGGCAAGGCGTTCTTCATCAGCTGGGCGATCGTGATTCCGCTGCTCGTCTACCCGTGGTGGGGGGTCCTCGGTGCCTACGTCCTCTTCACGATGATCACGAGCCTGATCATGGCGACGACATTTCAGCTCGCACATTGTGTCGAGGAGGCCTCGTTCGCCTCCGCGGACGAGCTCCGGGCCGAGCGGCGGATCTGGGCCGTGCACGAGGTCGAGACGACCGTTGACTTCTGCCCGAGGAACCCCGTGCTGACGTGGATGCTCGGCGGGCTCAACTTCCAGATCGAGCACCATCTCTTCCCGAAGGTTCCGCACACGCACTATCCGAAGATCGCCGAGATCGTCCGGCGTAACTGCGCCAAGCACGATGTTCGCTACTCGTTTCACCCCTCGCTCGGGCGCGCCTTGCGGTCGCACTTCCTGCACCTGCGGGAGATGGGTCGACTCGGGCTGCCTCCCGAGATCGAGATGGGCTAGATGAGTAGCGGCCTCGCTCGCTAGGCTCATCTGATGGCGGCGGCGACCATCAGCGAGATCGCGTATTCCCCTGTGAAGGGGCTTGCGCTCGCATTTCACGACCGCGTCACGCTCGAGCTCACCGGGGTGCGTGACAACCGGCGCTTCCATCTCGTCGATGGCGATGGTCGACTCGCAAACGGGAAGCGAGCTGGTGCCCTCGTCAGGGTCGCTGCGACGTGTGACCTCGACAGCACGTCCCTCGCGCTGCGCTTTCCGGACGGGAACGTGATCGAGGGCGAGATTGCTCTTGGGATCACGCTCGAGACGGACTTCTTCGGTCGGCCGGCCGGGGGAAGAATCGTCGAGGGGCCATTCTCGCAGGCGCTCTCGGACTTCGTCGGCCGCGATCTCCGACTCGTGCGGTCGGATGAGCCGGGCGCCGGCTCGGATCGCGGTAGCGAGGGCAGCGTCTCGCTCGTGTCGACCGCCACACTCGATCGGCTCGCGCAGGAGTCCGAGCGGGAGACGATCGACGGCCGTCGCTTCAGGATGCTCTTCACGATCACCGGCGTCGCCGAGCACGAGGAGGACGGCTGGCTCGGTCGCTCCGTTGCTGTAGGAGACGCGATCGTCCGGGTGGTGGAAGTCGTTGGGCGATGCGCCGTAACGACCCACGATCCCGACACGGGCGTGCCCGACCTCGACACGCTGCGCATCCTCGCGGGCTACCGGCCGCCCGACAGCGGAGAGCCGCTGCCGATCGGCGTCTGGGGGGCCGTCGAGCAGCCAGGCATCGTGCGGGTCGGCGACTCGGTGCGCGCGCTCTGACCATCCATCCCGCAACGTCGATCGGCTCGGTCGAGCTCACGGTCGGTGATCTCGACGCGCAGACAGCCTTCTACCGCGACGCGATCGGCCTGCGCGAGATCGCACGAACAGGCGACACCGTCGAGCTCGGAGCCGCGCGTGACGGCACTGCGCTCGTCAGGCTCATCCAGCGACCGGACGCCCCGGTGCGTCCCGCCGGCACGACAGGGTTGTTTCATCTTGCGCTGCTCGTTCCTTCGCGCGCCGAACTTGCACGTTCGATTCATCGGGTTCAAACGGCTGGGTGGAGGTTCACCGGTGCCTCGGATCATCTCGTCTCCGAGGCGCTCTACCTCGACGACCCGGAGGGCAACGGGATCGAGATCTACCGAGACCGGCCACGCGAGGAGTGGGAGACCGAGAACGGCGAGCTGAGGATGGGAACCCTGCCACTCGATTTCGGAGGGGTGCTCGACGGCGTCGCCGCCGGAGACACGGGCGACGGGCTCGCGAGCGGGGCGCGCATCGGGCACGTCCATCTCCAGGTTGCAGACCTTCCCGGAGCCGAGGCGTTCTATGTGGGCGCGCTCGGATTTTCTTCCACCGTGCGTGCCTACCCGGGCGCGCTGTTTCTCTCCGCGGGCGGGTACCACCACCATCTCGGGCTCAACACGTGGGCCGGTGTCGGCGCGCCGGCGCCGCCGGACGGCGCACGCGGCCTGCGGTCTTTCACCGTCGCTCTTCCCGACCCGGACGCGCTCGCGGTCGTTCAGGCATCGCTTGCGGCGGAAGGACACGAGAGCCTCGAAGGATCGGCATCGTTCGCGGATCCGTCAGGCAACAGGGTCACTCTGACCACGCCCTGATCGCGCGCCTGCCGCCGCCGCGCGCGCCTGCCGCCGCCGCGCGCGCCTGCCGCTCGTACTGGTTCTTTGCGTACCCCGTGCCGAGGTAGCTCAACGGCGTGGCAGAGCTCGTGGGTGACGAGATCGTCGGAGACGTCGTCGGAGCGGAGGAGGATCACGCGGTGGAACGCGTATCCGTCGAAGCGGCCAAGCCACGGCAGGCGGAAGAACCAGCGAGCGGTGGAGAGCCGGACTCCGTCGATGCGCACCGGTGTCGGCCACCAGTCGAGCCGGTCGAGCCGCGCCTTGGCGGCGACGAGCCGCTCGTGAGGTGATTGGTCAGGCGCCGAGGACAAGCGGGTCGTAGACGAGCACCGCGCTGCCGTCCTGGGCCCGCTGCACGTCGAACGAGTACAGCCGAGGCAGCGTGAGCTGATCGACGAAATCGATCTTGCGCTGCGGCATCGTCCCGACGGTCGGCGTCTTCGGCGCACGCGTGTGAGGCGGCGCCACGAGCGTGCCAGCTCTTCGGAGGATTCCCCGGACGGCAGGGTCGAGAGTGGCACCGTCGTCGTCGTCGTCATCGTCAGAGTCTAGGACGGCGTTTCGGTGCGTATGTTCATCGGCTGTTGAGCAGCGGTCCCTTGCTAGCGTCGCGGCATGACACAGGCAACGCTCCACACAAGCGAGGGCTCGATCGAGATGGAGCTCTTCCCGGAAGAGGCACCGAAGACGGTCGAGAACTTCACGAGGCTCGCAGGCGAGGGCTTCTACGACGGACTGATCTTCCACCGCGTGATCCCCGACTTCATGATCCAGGGTGGGTGTCCGGAGGGTATCGGCACCGGCGGCCCGGGCTACAAGTTCGAGGACGAGTTCAACGACCACAAGGTCGTCAAGGGCGCGCTTGCGATGGCCAACTCGGGGCCGAACACGAACGGCTCGCAGTTCTTCATCGTCACCGCCGAGGCGACGCCCTGGCTCGACGGCAAGCACACCGTCTTCGGACAGTTGACGTCGGGACAGGATGTCGTCGATCGCATCTCGCTCGTCGATCGGGACGGTCGAGACAAGCCGACGACGCCGGTCACGCTCGACCGCATCGAGATCTCCTAGCGAATCGGCGGGGTGGGGTGAGGCGCGTGCCTCACCCCACTCTCCGAGCGTTACGGCGCCGGGCAACGACCGCCACCGCGAGCGCGGCGAGTGCACCCCCCGTCAGACCGAGGGTCTCGTCCCCGAGCGTGTCGGTGTAGGCGGTGGCGAGCTCGTTTCCGCCTCTGATGAACGCGAAGTACTCGCCGATCTCCCAGAGGATGGCCGCGGCGGCGCCAAAGCCGGCGATGACGGCGAAGAGCACGAGGGGTCGAAGTGTCGTGCGGAGAAGCACCGCTCCGAGCGCACCGCAGAGCAACGCCCAGTTCACGAGGTGGTTGAGGTCGTCCCACCAGACGATCGAGTCGTAGAGGTCGAGTGCGTTGCCCGCGACATCGACGAGGAACGGCGCAACGAGCAGCATGTCGGCGGCATATGGATACGGCTGAGGTGACCCACGAAGTCGCCAGGCGACCGGGACGATGAGGACGGCGATGGGGTAGAAGACCAGACGCCAACCGAACCCCTTCCCGTCGAACTGATCGAGCCCCGAGAAGGCGCCGAATGCCAGAAGGCCGACGAAGAGCGCCTTGAGACCGATATTGACCCAGAAGAGCAGACGCCGGTGAGCGATCGGTACGGCCAAGCGTCGAGCGTAGATCTTGTGGGCCGGCCACACAACCTCGCACTGCTCGCGTGCCACGATAGTCTGGCGGCGTGAAGATGAGCCCGACAGGCGGCACCGCGACCGTCGCACCTCGTACGCACTAGCCCCTTGCGGCTCCGTTCCGAGTACGACCGGCGGATCATCCGCTATGCGATTCCCGCGCTCGGGGCGCTCGCAGCGGAGCCTCTCTACGTGCTCGTCGACACGGCTGTCGTCGGGCACCTCGGTCGCTCCCAGCTCGCGGCGCTCGGTCTCGCAGCAACCGTGCTGTCCGTGCTCGCGATGTTCAACTTCCTGCAGTACGGAACGACCGCACAGGTCGCTCGCGCGACCGGCGCTGGCGAGGATCTGACTGCGGCGCGCCTCGGCGCGCAGTGCCTCTGGCTCTCACTCGCGTTCGGCGCCCTCGTCGCCCTCGGGGTTGCGACGCTGGCCGAGCCGGTCGTCGATGCGATCGGCGTCGAGGGGCAGACGGCGGCGTACGCGGTGACCTACCTCCGCATCGCGGCGATCGGCGTCCCCTCCGCCTTCCTCGCCATCGGCGGACAGGGCTTTCTCCGCGGTGTTTCCGACCTCCGGACGCCGCTCGTGATCATCCTCGCCGGAAACGTCGTCAACCTCGTGCTCGAGCTCGTGCTCGTCTACGGGTTCGACCTCGGGATCGAGGGGTCGGCCTGGGGGACGGTCGTGGCCCAGACCGGGATGGGGATCGCAATGGCGGTCGCGATCCTACGAAGGGTCGGTCTCGTGAACGCGGGCCTGCGGCCGGAGCTCGCCCGCCGCCTCCTTTCGCTCGGAAAGTTCATCTTCATCCGCACCACAGCGCTGCTTGCCTCGTTCGTCCTCGCAGGCGTCGTCGTGGCCCGGCTCGGTGACGCTCCACTGGCGGCACACCAGGTTGCATTCCAGCTCTGGATTCTCCTGGCGCTGATCCTCGACGCCATCGCGATAGCGGGCCAGATCATCGTCGGTCAGGAGCTCGGAGCAACGCGACCGGACGCCGCCTTCGCCGCCAGCGTGCGGATGATCGGGCTCTCGGTCGCCGTTGGCGCGGGGTTTGCGCTCGGGTTTCTCGGGCTGGGGGATGTGATCCCGCGCATCTTCACCTCCGATCCAGAAGTGCTCGCGCAGAGCGCACTCCTCTGGCCGTTGTTCGCGCTGATGCAGCCGCTCAACGGCGCGGTGTTCGCACTCGACGGGATTCTCATCGGGGCGAGCGACGGTGCGTACCTCGCCCTTTCGATGGTGGTTGCCTTCGTCGTGTTCGTCGGTGCGCTTACCGTCGTCTCGTGGATGGACTGGGGAGTGCGCGGTGTCTGGGCGGCGTTGACGGTGCTTATCGTCACGCGGCTCCTGCTGATGGGTGCCCGCTTTCTGCGGCGGCAGTGGCTCGTGACGGGGTTTGCGTAGCGATCCGAGCTGGTCGGAGCC
>Ga0163153_10007025_pt1 | contig 12327 bp, 10 predicted proteins | sample OliLakLV19MP6IB1_FD_148629 | JGI IMG/M metagenome (GOLD analysis project Ga0163153, IMG submission 148629) | Freshwater microbial mat bacterial communities from Lake Vanda, McMurdo Dry Valleys, Antarctica - Oligotrophic Lake LV.19.MP6.IB-1 | ecosystem: Environmental > Aquatic > Freshwater >... | reverse complement strand
ATGCCGCAGTGTGCCATGTATGGGGCCGCGGCGTCAACCCCCCCCTGCGCAAAGCGGCGGCTCTCTGTCGCGCGCGATCGGTGAACACGCGCGGGGCGTGTCAACGCCCACCCTCTCCGGCACCTCACCCGCGAAGAGGAATACTGCCCGCCGCGCTGGTCGTGCGTTCCGAGTGCCTTGAGCGGGGGGTGGTGCTCGCCGCACGGGCTTGCGTGGATCCGGCGGGAGCGGTCCGCGCACCCGACGTGCCCCGAAACCTCATCCGCCCCATCTCCAACACATGCCTCAAGGGGCCTCATACCATCGGCGCGTTGGTTGAGTTTGTGCCGCGACCGTCGGGGTTTGTGCCCCGCCTCACCCATGGAGTATCGAGTGGAGCGTCCATGACACAAGGAAGTACGCCGAACGCCGGCACCCCGCCCGGTCCACCTGAGATCTCGATGCGAGGCTTCGTCAAGGAGTTGCGCCGCCTCGATCAGTTGCCGCTCAGCCAGACCTTTGTCTTCCTCTTGGGCGCGGGGGCAAGCATTTCATCGGGCATACCCGGCGCTCAAAGACTCGCGGACATGTGGCTCGCGGAGATGCACGAGCTCGATCCCACACACAACGGCATTCCTTTCCATCAATGGATGCACGACGGTCACCACGGAATAGCCACCCTCGACCCCAAGAACAGTGCGGCCAGCTATAGCGAGGTCTTTGATCGTCGCTTCGCCGCCAACCCTGGCCAGGGCTTCGCGTTTCTCACCAAGTTGATGCAGGACGCCCAGCCCGGCTTCGGATACTCCGTTCTGGCGACGCTCCTGGCCAAGTCCAAGCATCGCGCCGTCGTGACGACCAACTTTGACAGCCTTGTCGAGCGGGCATTGCTGTACTACACCGACCACACGCCCCTGACTTGCACGGACGAAACCGCAGCGGGTGCGTTCGACAAGGACCTGTCGTGCCCGCTGATCGTCAAGTGCCACCGCGACCTGCACCTGCACCCGCACAACGGGGTCTCGGAGACCAGCACCCTTCACGAGAACTTCGGTACGGCCCTCAAGAGCCTGTTGCCGGGTAAGGTACTGATCGCGGTCGGCTACGGCGGGAACGACCCCAGCCTCATGGGCTTCTTGGAAGCCTCCCCCGAGGCGCAGTGGCCCGCCGTTGTCTATTGGTGCTTTTGGGACATGGGCGGGCTACCCAGCAAGCGCATCTTGAGTTGGGTTGCCAAGCACAACGGGCGGTTGGTGGCCATCCCCGGCTTCGACCAACTTATGTCCGGCATCAAGGCGGAGTTTGGGTACAACCTCCTTGTGGAGGAAATGGAGGCCCAGCACGCCGCACGCATCAAACGCTACAAGGATCAAGTCGAGCAGATCGTGAGCAGGGAGACCGTGACCGCGGTCCAGCCCGCCCCCGGCGTGGAGGGTGGGCGCGACGCGGGTGGCGGCGGGGCGGTCACCAAGCAAGCGGCACCAACGAAGGGTCCGCCGGGCGCGGCTTCGAGCCGTGACGCCGTGAACTTCGCGAGCGAGTCCATCACCAAGACGGTCCGGGCCGAAATCGGCCCAAAGTCTGGGTGGAAAACGCTGCTCTCGATCCTTCCGATTGAGGACCCGACCGCAAAGGACGCCGCTTTCAAGAAGGCGATGTCAGACCTTCCCAACAACAGCGAGATCGCCAGACACTACGCGGAGTTCCTTCAGGTCTTATTCCGATATGGCGAGGCCGCGAGTGTACTCGACAACGCCATCACTTTTGGCGAATCCCAGTCCCCACGCGATGAGCGGAGCCTGGCCATCGACTACGCCTCGCGGGCGAGCATCCGCCAACTTCGCGGCGACCTCGCGGGGGCCGAGGCCGACCTCCAGAAGAGCATCGACTGGGGCGAGGCCCAGTCCCCACGCGATGAGCGGAGCCTGGCCATCGACTACGCCTCGCGGGCGAGCATCCGCCGCTTTCGCGGCGACCTCGCGGGGGCCGAGGCCGACCTCCAGAAGAGCATCGACTGGGGCGAGGCCCAGTCCCCACGCGATGAGCGGAGCCTGGCCATCGACTACGCCTCGCGGGCGAGCATCCGCCGCCTTCGCGGCGACCTCGCGGGGGCCGAGGCCGACCTCAAGAAGAGCATCGACTGGGGCGAGGCCCAGTCCCCACGCGACGAGCGGAGCCTGGCCATCTGGTACGCCTCGCGGGCGAGCATCCGCCAAGATCGCGGCGACCTCGCGGGGGCCGAGGCCGACATCAAAAAGAGCATCGACTGGGGCGAGGCCCAGTCTCCACGCGATGAGCGGGGCCTGGCCATCTGTTACGCCTCGCGGGCGCGCATCCGCCGGGATGTGGCGATCAACGCCCGCGCGGCGGGCGATGCGGCCGCCGCCACAGCGGGTTTCAAGGCCGCCCGCGCTGATATCGATGCGGCCCTGACGTGGTGGCTCGCCAACCAGCCCAGCGACGAGCGGGTCATCAGCGACATGCGACTGACCAAGGCCAGCATCGACAACGCCGAGCGAGGCGGATAGGCATGCTGGGGCAGTCGTGCCTCCTCCCCCGCCCGCCCGGGGCGGAGTCCATCATGGCCCTGAACTCGGTGCGGGCGGTTCATGTGGGGCGCGGCCGGCTGGTCAGGGTCGCCGCCCCGCTTACAGTTGCCCATGCTCACGCTCAAGCCCGACGAATGCCGCGTGCTGGGCGTGCTCATCGAGAAGGCCCTCACGACGCCGCAGCAGTACCCGTTGACGCTCAACTCGCTGACGAACGGCTGCAATCAGAAGAACTGCCGCCTGCCGCTGACGGACCTCGATGAGGATCGGGTGTTCGACGCGGTCGATTCCTTGCGGGCCAAGGGGCTGGTGCGCGAGGCGATGCTCTCGGGCAGCCGCGTCGCCAAGTTCCGGCACATTGCCCGCGAGGCCCTCGCCGTCGAGACGCCCGCGCTGGTGGTGCTCGCCGAACTCATGCTCCGCGGCCCGCAGACGGCGGGCGAACTCCGCGGCAACGCCTCACGCATGCACCCCATCGAATCGCTTGATGCGCTTCAGGCGGTGCTGACCGGGCTGGTGAAGCACGAGCCGCCGATGGTGCGTGAACTGGCGGGCGGGCACGCGCGCCGCTACGCGCAACTCCTCTGCCCGGACCTGCACTCGCTGGACGAGCCAGCCCACGCAGGGGGACGCGAAGCACCTGTGCGGGCGGAAGCGGGCACGGGCGGCCCGGGAACGCCGAGCCTCGCCCGACGGGTGGAAACTCTCGAGCAGGAGGTGCTGGCTCTGCGCGAAGCGGTGCGCAAACTGGCCGGGGCAGCCGGATCATCCGCGGACGTGTGAGCGTCACGGGTTCTGGGACTCGAGTGCCTGCTTTGCAGAAACCGTCGGCACGATGACCGCCGCGGCCTGGGCACAAGCGATCGCCCCGCCGAGCAGCGCGAGCATGACGACAAGGGCCCTGCCGAACCCGCCGCCGGCCTTTGCGAGGGCGAACGCGACGAGCGCGAGCAGGACAACAGCGCCGGCATAGATCGCCGCGCCGGGGATGATGTTGCCGACAACCGGCTGCTGCATCCACGCCGACCAATCGAACACCATCTTGGTGACCTGGGGAACCTGCACGCCAAAGTCGCGGAGGAACTCGGCGAACTTGGGAACGGCAAAGAGCAGCATGGGGATATGGATGCCCCACGCCGTCAGCGTGAGCAGGCCGAGATAGGCCGCGGACTTGCCCCCGGGCCTGCCTGCGCGGCAGCCGCAGCCGCCGGCGCTGTCACACGACTTGTCGTTGTTTCCCGTCATAACCGCGGCGCTGTTCATTGATGCACTCCTTCCCCGGTTGTTGGGGAACACGGGAGACAAGTTTCGCTTCTTCCTGCGGCATCCATGATGTACTTTCGGTCAAAGCCTGCGATCGTCTGCATGGGCATCCCGGCCCGAAGTGCCGGGCCACCAGGAAGTCACGCGATCGCCTTCCCCGGGGTGGGGTCCAGGGGCAGGAGCCGTGCCAGCCGCAGGAACCGCTCGTAGTTGCCGCGGGTTTCCTCCAGCGAATCGCCCCCAAACTTCTCGAGCAGTGACCGCGCGACCTCGAACGCGACGACGCTCTCCATCACCACGCTCGCCGCGGACACCGCACAGATATCCGATCGCTCGTATGCGCTCATCGCCGCCTGCTTGGTGTTGAGGTCCACGCTTGGCATACCTCGCAGGAGGGTGGAGATGGGCTTCATCGTGCCCCGGACGACGATCGTCGCGCCGTTGCTCATGCCGCCCTCGATGCCGCCGGCGTTGTTGGTGTCGCGCACGAAGCCGAGACTGGACGTGCTGAGTCGAGACGGATCAAAGCGGATGGGGTCGTGGACTTTGGAGCCGTGGCGCAGCGCGCACTCCTTGCCCAGGCCGATCTCCACGGCCTTGAAGGCCTGAATGCCCATCACCGCGCACGCGATGCGCGCATCGAGGCGGTCGCGCCAGTCCATCGTCGAGCCGATGCCGGGGGGCAGGCCGAAGACGTGCGCCTCCACAAGCCCGCCGACGGTGTCCTTGTCGATCTTGGCCTGGCGGATGATCTCGCACTGACGCTTGGTCACCTCACCCACCGCGCCGACTGCACCATCCGGGCAGTAGGTGTCGCTCGCGTCCCGCGCGCCGACCAGCGACCGCCAGTTCCCTTCCGTCACCTCGCCGTCCCACTGCGCATCGAGGATCGAGCGGACAAAGCCGAAAACCTCGATCCCCTCGGTCGAACCCCCGCCCACTCCACTCTCGCGCATCGCGCGGAGCAGCACCTTGGCCACCGCCCCGGCCGCAACCCGCGCAGCCGTCTCCCGCGCGGACGCACGCTCCAGTGTCTCGCGGCAGTCCGTCGTGAGATACTTCACGCTCCCCGCGAGGTCCGCGTGCCCCGGGCGCGGCAGATACACCGGCGGGGTCTTGGCAAGGTCATCAAGGCGTGAGTCCTTGTTGACGATGCGCAGGACAACCGGTGAGCCGATGGTGCGGCCGCGGCGAACACCGGTCATCGGTTCGGCGATGTCGGTCTCGATTCGCTGCCGTCCGCCGCGGCCGTAGCCGCCCTGCCGCCGATGCAACTCGGCGTTGATGAACTCAAAGTCGAGTTCCAGCCCGGCAGGAAGCCCGTTGATGATGGCGAGCATGGCGGGGCCATGCGATTCGCCCGCGGTCTGATAGGAGAGGGTGGGCATGGGGGAGGATAGAAGAAGGGAAACGTCGGGTTCCGAAGTCCGGGTATCGCGTTCCGGAACCCGAGACCCGGGACCCGGGACCCGTCTTTATCTCACCATCCGCAGGTGACTCACAACATCCGACCAGTCGTCGGTCCAGGGCCGGGCACCCAGCGGGCGGTCCGGCACACCCCAGGACAGACCGGCTGTTGAGAGCAGCGGGCCGAAGTCTTGCGCATCCCGGGCGACGACGGCCCACTGCGAACTGACCATCCCCTCCTCGCGGAACTCCTTTGGCGGCGTGCCCACGCTCCCGAACATCGCACTCATCCCTTCCGCCCGCGCGAGCGCATCGACCACCGGGACAAGGTCGATGTGGCGGTTGGAGATGTGGATGGCGATCAGGCCGCCGGGCGCGAGGCGTGATCGGTACACGGCCAGAGCCTCGCGCGTCAGCAAGTGGATGGGGATGGCATCGGAACTGAACGCGTCGAGCACGATCAGGTCGTAACGACGATCCTCCGCTCTCGCCAACTCCAGCCTCCCGTCGCCGATGACGAATCGCAGAGTCGCTCCGCCCTTTCCCGCCGAGGAGGGGCCGGCAATGTCGCTGATGTAGGTGAACAGGTTGGGGTCGCGCGCAAGCCGCACCACCTCCGGGTCGATCTCGTAGAAGTCCATCACCTTCAGCGGCCCGCCCGGGGCGGCGTAGGCCGCGAGCGCGCCCGCGCCCAGCCCCACGACCGCAACACTCACGGGCTTGCCGACGGTCTCGAGCGACTTGAACACATGCCCGATCGGCCCGGCGGGGTGGTAGTACATTGTCGGAAGGGTGCGGTGGTCGTCCGTGCGGAACTGCAGGCCGTGCACGGTGGTGCCGTGGACAAGCGTGCGGAAGCGGCCGCTTGGCGCCTCGCTCACGCGATGCACGCCGAAGAACGTCCGCGAGGCGTGGAGCGTGCGCCCGCCGCCCTCATCCCCGGCGAGCGGCTGGTTCCAGGCGACGATGAGCAGCGCGGCCATCGCCAACGCAAACCGGACGGGGCGGGTCCGGCACAGAGCAAACGCAATCACCAGGCCGGGTGCGAAAGCCATGAGCCGGGCGAGCCGTGCGTCTAGAACGAAAAAATGATCCGCGAGTTCGCGGCAGATGATCGCCGCTCCCGCAACGGCCGCTCCGATCACAACACCCAGTCCGACCTCGCGCCAGAAGAAGTTGCCCGGCTTGGTGCCGCCGGCCGCGAGCATCGAGACGAGGCACGCCGCAACGAGGGCGAGTGGATACTCCAGCACGGAGTTGAAAACGATGGGCGCGATCAGCGAGTTGAACACGCCGCCCAGCACGCCGCCCAGCGAGACGAAGAGGTAGAACTCCGTCAATCGCTTCGGCATCGGCGCGCGCTTGGCCAACTCGACGTGGCACGCAAGCGAGGCGACGAAGAGCAGCAGCAACTGCTGGAAGACCACCACGCCGTAGGCATAGCCGAGCCTGAGCGTGAGGGCGACCGACAGGGCCACCAGCGGCAGCATGAGCGTTGTGATGCGCGGGCCGATGCCCGCGCGGGCGCGCTCGGAGAACGCGATGATGAACGTCAGCAGGTAGACCGCCAGCGGCAGCACCCACAGCATCGGGATCGATGCGACATCGGTTGTCAGATACGTTGTGACACCGAGCAGCAGGCTCGATGGAACGGCGGAGAGCGCAAGCCACCACGCCCGCTCCCGCCACACGCTCACGACCGCGCCTGCCGCCGCGGCTTCCGCTTGCTTCTCACCTGCGCGTTTCGGCATGGCTCCGCCCCTGGGGTGGGCGTCGCTCGTGGCAAACCCCACCCGCCTCGCGAGCGTCACGCTCCCGATCGCCATCGCCACGAACACGCCGTACGTTGACATCCACACCCACGCCTGCATCCGCAGGCCAATGCCCGGCTCGATCACTACTGGATACGCCAGCAGCGCAAGCAGACTCCCCGCATTGCTCGCCGCGTACAGAAAATACGGCCGATCCGCGGCCTTGTGCCTGCTCGACGCCAGCAGCCGCTGGGCCAGCGGCGCGGTGGCGGAGACCGCGAACATCGGCAGTCCGGCGATCACCCCGAGCACCAGCAGCAGCCACCACGCCTGCCCGGACTCGGGCGGCCCGTCGCCCGCCCACGCCGGGAGCGCAAACGGCAGCACCGCGAACGGCAGCACGAGCACGCCCCCGTGGACCGCTGCGGCCACCCGCGCCCGGCGCACGCCTCCCAGCGTGTGCGCGTAGGCATACCCGGCCAGCAGCACGGCCTGAAAGAACACCATGCAGGTGTTCCAGACCGCCGGGCTGCCGCCAAGAGCGGGCAGCAGCAGGCGCGCGACCAGCGGCTGGAGCGTGAACATCAACGCCGCGGAGAGGAAGACGGTGATGGTGAGCAGTGGCAGCAAGTGGGAAAGTCGGAAGTCTGAAGTGGGAAGTCGGATGTGGGATGTGGGATGTGGGATGTCGAAGACTGATGCCCAGTGCCTAGTGCCTTCCCCCCCCGCCTACGCTCGGCCCGATGCCCCCCCATCGCACCAGCCACCTGCGCTTCGACCTCATCATCTCCGACAATGACGGCTGCCTTGTCGCCGAGGATACCTCGCCGATGGATCTGGGGTCGCTCGGTCGCCTCGCCGCGCACAACCGGCACGCCCAGGAACACCGGGACCGCCCGGTCCTGACGCTCTGCACCGGTCGCCCCCAACCCTTCGCCGAGGCGATGTGCCGCCTCCTTGCCAACCGCACCGCCCCGTGCATCGCCGAGAACGGCGTCTGGATGTACTCCCCCTCCGACAACCGCTACGAAATGGACCCGGCAATCACGCCGGAACACTTGGCGTCCGTCCGCGAAGCCGCGGCGTGGATTCAAGCCGAGTTCGGTCTTCAGGGCGTCTCGCAGCAGCCCGGCAAGGCGGCATCGATCTCGCTGTACCACGTGGACACGGACTATCTGAAGTCGATCGGCCCGCGGGTGCGTGAGGAGTTTGCGCATCGAAAGTGGCCGCTGCGGGTCTCGATGACGTGGTTCTACATCAACTGCGACCTCGCCCACGTCAGCAAGGGCACGGGACTGGACCGGCTCATCGCGCGAACGGGCGTTGATCGCGCGCGGCTGCTGGGCATCGGCGACACGTCCGGCGATCTGCCGATCCGCGAGCGAGTCGCGTTCTTCGCCTGCCCGGCCAACGCGCAAGACGAGATCAAGGCCGTCGCGGACTATGTCTCGCCACACGCGGAGGCGACGGGCGTGGTAGACATTCTAGAGCGATTTGGGAGTTGAGCGTCCTTGCGGAGAACCAAGGACTCCCAGACTCCGCTTTCTGCTCTCTGCACTCTGCGATCTCTGCCTACTGCTGCTGGACGCACCACCTCTCCACCAGCCGCTCCGCCGCGCCCGCATAGATCATGCTCAGCAGTTCGCGGTCCAGCGACAGGCCCCGCAGCCGCGGCGCCGACATCGCGTTGTACTTGTCCGGCTCCACCATCGCCAGGTCCGGGTCGGCGATCGGCGACTCCCCCTCATAATCCGACTCGAACATCGTGCGGAGCGCCCAGTACCGGCTCGCGTACAACTCGAACGCCGACTCCGGGCTGTCCGCCAAGTCCGCCATCGGCGACACGCCGCTCTTCGCTGGCGAGAGCTGGTCCTCCATCACGACGAGGTCCGACCCGAACAGCACGCGCCCGCTCCACTTGTCGAAGAACGCCCGCGTCGCGCTCACCGGGTGCTTGCTCAACTCCCGCACCACCCACTTCGTCGCCGACGTGTCGAGATAGAGGTTGGGGTGGCGCGTCAACAACCCATCCAGGAAGCCCAGGTCCTCCGGCCAGCCGCCCATGTGGGCGGCGATCCACGGGCTGGTGAACCGGTCGAGCATCCGCTCCAGCGCCTCGTAGTGTGACCGCTTGGCGCCGTACTTCGCCGCATCGGCATACTTGGTCGCGAACCAGGTGTCGGGGTCGGCGACGTGCACCATGTACATCATCCCGAGCGACCGCCCCGCCTCGCACGCCGCCACCCGCGCCGGGCTGTCGATCTCGGCGACATCTGTCGCGCCGGGCAGTATGTCCCGCAGCCGCGGCGACGCCCAGATCTTCATGATGCGGGCATCAAACTCCTTGCGGAACCGCTCGACGGTCCGGGCATACCCGCCGCCGTGCGCTGACGCCCTGTCGGGGTCGCCCCACGTCGGGATGGCAATGAACCGAACCGTGTCGCCCAGCGCGTCCCGCACCGCCGCGGCCGCGCCGATCTGCGTCATCGAGTAGGTCCTGACCACGCCGAAGAGTCTGCGCACCTCGTCGTAGAGGCGGCTGGCCCGCTCACCGGCGATGTGCGTGTGCGCATCGATGATCGGCACCTCCGGCGGGCCAAGCCTTGCCGCCTCGGCGCGGTAGTCCAGCCCGAATCGGTTCGCTGAGGTTGGCGGTCGGGCGGGTGCAGTCATCCCCGAATCCTACCTGCCTTGACGTGTCGCCCTCTCCCCCGTCGCCGACGGGGGAGATGTCAGCGAAGCTGACAGTGGGGGTGAAGTTCTTTCGCGCGTAGGGCGGGCGAGACCATGCACCAAGCTTCCCCTCGCGTCAATCCCCGCTCTTCTCTGCTGCCCTCTGCTTACTCTGCTCCTCTGAGTTCCTTCCTGCTCCCACCGCCCATGCCCACCAACCACCGCATCGCGCTCGCGCACGACTGGCTCTGCGGCTATCGCGGCGGAGAAGCCGTTCTCGACCGGCTGGCGCGGATCGTCCTGGCGGATCATGTCGCGGCTGGCCTGTATGTGATGACCGATGACGGCCAGCCGCTCACGGACGCCATCGATGCACTCGCGCACACCAGGTCTGCTCTTTCAAGCCTCCCCGGCGGAAGCGGACGATTCCGGCGCTGGCTGCTGCCGCTGTACCCGCGCGCTGTCGCGCAACTCTCCGGGAAACTCGGCGCCGCCCACAAACGCCAGCCCATCTCCTTGCTGGTTTCCACCTCATCCGCGGCGATCAAGGGGCTGCGTCCGCCTCCTGGCGTTCCGCACCTGTGCTACTGCCACACCCCGGCGCGATACATCTGGTCGCAGTCGGCCCAGTACGAGGCGGGCCTGCGCGGCGTAGGGCTGCGCCTCGTGCGCGAGCGCTACCGCGCGTGGGACCGCGCCAGTGCGCAGGGCGTGACCCGCTTCATCGCCAACTCGCAGCACACCGCGCGCGAGATCGAGCGATGCTTTGGGATGCCCTCGGCGGTAGTGCATCCCCCCGTGCGAACCGAGTTCTTCACTCCTGACCCAGCGATCCAGCGCGAAGACTTCTGGCTCTGCGTCGGCGCACTCGAACCGTATAAGCGCGTGGAGATCGCCATCGCCGCCGCCGCGCTGGCCGGCAAGCGGCTGGTGGTCGTGGGCACCGGCTCATGCGAGCGTGCCCTGCGAAGCGCGGCCGGGCCGGATACGGTCTTTGAGGGAGGAGTGAACCACGAAAGGCTTCGCGACCTCTACCGACGGGCCGCCGTCCTCCTCTTTCCGCAGGTGGAAGACTTCGGCATTGTCGCGGTCGAGGCCCAGGCCTGCGGCCTGCCCGTTGTCGCGGCGGGCGCGGGCGGTGCGCTCGACAGCGTGCAACACGGAAGCACGGGTGAACTCGTCACCGCGCCGACCGCGGACTCGCTCGCCGCGGCCGCGGTGCGCGTAACCGGATGCGTGCTGCGGGATGCAAGGCCGTGGGCCCAGCGCTGCCGCGCCAACGCCGTCAACTTCAGCGAAGAACGCTTCGATTGCGCGATGCGTTCAGAGATGCTCAGCCTGCTGCCCGCGAGTACATGATCGGGGCCGCCGGGTCGGGTACTGGCCGCACGGTCACCGTGCCCACGGGTTGCCCGATCGGCCCGCCCATCCCCGGCTCCTGGAGAACATGGTCGATGGCCAGGTTGAGCGCCCTGACCGCGAGAACCTGCCCGATGTAGATCTCGTGGTCCGCCTCGAGGTCGTAGTGGCGCACGACCTCGCAGTCGATCGCCGCGAGCGCGCGCACGGGGATCGGCGCGGTGCTGACGAGCCGCATGATCTCGAGCGTGTCGAACGGGTCGCCCTCATCGCGCCCGTCGAACTTCCGCATGAGCAGGCGGTTTGACCTGTCGAGCAGCACCAGCGCAAAGGTGTGGCTGTCGCGAATGAGCGTCGCGATCCGGTGGCCCGTGGGCACGGCGACGGCGATCGAGACCGGCTCATCGGCGCACTGCATCGCCCGGCGAACGAACACACCGCCGCGGCGTTGCTCGAACGCCGAGGTCAGCACGCAGGCCATCGAGGGCAACAGCCCCATGACCCGCTCGAGTTCGGGCGATGCCGATGCGTTCATTGCCTCCGCTGCCTCCGCGAACCTGCCCTTCGTGGGTGGTGCCCCTCGCGAAATGCGCGCGGTCACCGGCTGAACCCACGGATAGACGGGAACAGCATACCACCCTAATCAAGGTAATACGAACGCCCGCCGAGGTCTAGCGCCCATTGTTTGCCCACGGACAGTCCGCAAACTATCCCCAATACCCCAAGTTGTGGCTTTTGGTGTTGCATTGTGTGAGAGAGTGGGAGATAATCCCACGATCGCCGCCCGGGAGTCCATGAAGTGCTCTTCACAGGTCATTCAGAGCACAGCATCGACTCCAAGCAGCGGGTCTCGGTCCCGGCCAAGGTCCGCAACCAATGGGACCAGGATCGAGATGGAACGGCCTGGTACTGCGTCCCCTGGCCCACGGGGTGTATCCGGCTCTACACGGAGAAGGCCTTCAAGAGCCTTGCCCACCGGCCCGGAGCGTCTTTGACGCCGGGAGAAGAGGAGTCAGAACTCGAACTGCAGTTGTTCGGCCTCGCGGAACGGATCGAGATGGACAGCGCGGGCCGGATCGCCCTGCCCAAGGCCCACCTGGAACTGACGGAACTCAAGAACGAGGTCGTGATCGTCGGAGTTCTCAACCGCCTGGAAATCTGGGACCGCGGCTCATGGAAGGCCCGGCTCAAGGAAAGGTTCAACGCCCTGCCCCACCTGGTGGCGAGGATCGAAGCCAAGAAGAACGGCCGCCCCGCGGCAGGTTAGAGAGAGTTGGAGAGAGAGACGGTTGGAGAGAGAGACCGGTTGAGAGAGAGACCGGTTGAGAGAGAGACCGGTTGAGAGA
>Ga0163153_10007023_pt1 | contig 12331 bp, 15 predicted proteins | sample OliLakLV19MP6IB1_FD_148629 | JGI IMG/M metagenome (GOLD analysis project Ga0163153, IMG submission 148629) | Freshwater microbial mat bacterial communities from Lake Vanda, McMurdo Dry Valleys, Antarctica - Oligotrophic Lake LV.19.MP6.IB-1 | ecosystem: Environmental > Aquatic > Freshwater >... | reverse complement strand
CTCTCAAGTAATACAAACAAACAGCTGTTTGTGCAGCGGTCTCACTGACCCAACCTGTGCAATACGCTTTTGACTTTAGGCAATACTTGTTACTTGTTGCGCTCCCATCGAGGACCTATGCGCGATAGTGACCACTAATCCAGCTAGACTAATTGCAACCATTAACAAGTACATAAACTGATACCCAAACCACTGAACTGTGCCACCAACCGCTAAACCACCAATCAGATTGCTCAAAGGAAAAGACATCGCAAAGCCGCCGAGAATTTGTCCGCGGCGGCTTTGATCTTCACTCGCTTGATCCATCGCGAGTGCTTGGGACACGGTGGCTCTGATCGCCAATCCGGTCATGTAACACATTCCGGCACTAACGAATTCAAAAATTGTTGCTGCTCGGACGAAAAGAAGAATCGCGACAATATGTAGGACAAACGCTATAGAGATCGCTTGCCATCTTCCGTGTTTATCTGAAAGCCGGCCAAGCAGTGGCTGAGCAATTAGACTTGTCACCCCACACATAATGAAAAGCCACTCGATATTGATTATCCCAATCTTTCGCCCATAAAGCATAGCAAACGCAAAGACCGCATTTTGTGACAGATGCATCAACACATGCAAGGAGAGTGGCAAACGGATAACTGGATCAACAAAGCTAGACCAGCCCGATTTTGTGTTTTTGGAAATATGCTTCGGAGGTGACGCTACTCTGCCTAAAAATATGCCAATAGCTAGGCTTCACTGCGAAACGGATGGCGGGAGACTCCCAATTGGTTGTTCTGTGATAAAAACGGCAACCCGCTGGACGGAAACAACCTTCGTAAACGGGTGTTTCGCAAGGCCCTCGGCTATGCTGGGCTTAGCAGCCGAAGGATTCATGATCTGCGCCACACTTATGCTGCCCTGCTTATCCAAAACGGCGAGAGTCTGGCGTACGTGAGGGACCAGTTGGGACATCATTCGATTCCGGTAACGGTTGATATCTACGGTCACTTGGTTCCAGGCGGCAATAAACGGGCCGTGGATCGCCTGGATGATAATTCTTGGGAAGTGAATGGTAGCAAAATGGTAGCAGCGCCTTTACGCGGCCATTCGAAAAACTCGCAAGTTATTGAAAACAATGGAGCCACCCGCCAGAATCGAACTGGCGACCTACTGATTACGAATCAGTTGCTCTACCAACTGAGCTAGGGTGGCTTAGGTGGGTTTAATGAAGTGAACTATTCCTGCGATGACGAAGGAACCGATGAAAGCCGCCATCAGCTCGATAACAATGCGCAGCCCCTGCAGGCTGTCGAGATATTCGCTAAATTGGTAATAGTTAATCACGAAGTGACCGAGGAAGAAACCGATCGAGCCGATTATTGTGAATCCGATAACTCCCGGGCGGCGTTCGGCCGCGACCAGGCGCGTCGCCAGGAACCCAGCGATGAACGCCATCACTAAACTCGCGGCCCAATTGGTCTGTATATGGGTGAGGACTTGTTGAACAGTTTCTGGCACCGAATTACCTCGTGAGTAACGCTAAGAGCTGTCTAGTCGTATGGTCAGGCTCATCGGCGTTCATGATTGCAGAAATCAGGGCCACGCCGCGGATACCGACTCTCTGGGTTTCCGGCAAATTTTCCGGCTTGATTCCTCCTATAGCATAAACGGCTAGGGAAATCTTTGCGACAATATTTCGCAGCGCGTTGAGCCCTTGTGGAGCCCCATAATCGGCTTTGGACGGCGTGAAATAAACTGGACCGAACACGATGAAATCGGCGCCATCATGTTCGGCTTTGCGCGCGCCTTCTAGGGAGTGGACAGATACACCAATGCTTCGCTGGCTGCCCAGCAGAGCGCGGGCGGCTGTTAGCGGCATGGAAGTTTCGCCAAGCTGGACCCCCGCTGCGTCGACGGCAAGCGCCACATCGACCCGGTCGTTGATAAATAACTGGGCTTGATAGCGGTGGCAGAGATGGGAAACCCGCTCCGCTAGATTAAACAGCTGCTTGCCGCTTAGGTCCTTCTCACGCAGTTGGATCGCTTTGACGCCGCCGTCCAAGGCGCGCTCGAGCACCCAGAGGAGATCGCGCCCGTAGGTAAGCTTGCGGTCGGTAACGAGGTATAGATCGAAATTCGGCGGGGGCACTTGCGTCAGTTAACTGAGCATGCCATCCAGCGGGCTCGATGCGGTGGCGTAGAGCTTTTTGGGTATACGGCCAGCGAGAAAGGCTTTGCGGCCGGCTTCAACGCCTTGGCGCATCGCTTCGGCCATCAAGATTGGGTCCTTGGCGCTGGCGATGGCGGTGTTCATTAAAACTCCGGCGCAGCCCATTTCCATGGCCAGCGCCGCATCCGAGGCCGTGCCTACGCCGGCGTCGACGATCACCGGCACTTTGGCGTGGTCCAAAATGATTCTGATGTTGTACGGGTTCCTAATACCCAGGCCGGAGCCGATCGGTGCTGCCAGTGGCATCACTGCGGCGCAGCCCATGTCTTCGAGTTTTTGGGCCGTGATGGGATCGTCGGTAATATAGGGCAGGACGATGAATCCTTCTTTGACTAGAATCTTGGCGGCGTCGAGGGTCGCCGGCACGTCGGGGAAAAGCGTTCGGTCATCGCCGATCACTTCGAGTTTGACGAGTTTTCCCACGCCCGCTTCGCGGGCGAGCCGGCAGGTGCGCACGGCGTCATCGGCAGTGTAGCAGCCGGCGGTGTTGGGCAGGATGGTGTATTTCTTGGGGTCGAGATAGTCGAGAAGATTTTCTTTGTTGGGATCCGTAATATTGACGCGGCGCACGGCCACGGTGACGATTTCGGCGCCAGAGGCTTCGATGGCTTTTTTCGTTTCGGCGAAGTCTTTGTATTTTCCGGTGCCGACGATGAGCCGCGAACGGAACTTCGTGCCGGCTAATTCAAAATAGTCTTCCATGGTCATCCTCCGCCCACGAAGTGGACGATTTCTAATGTGTCGCCGTCATTTATCAAGGTCGCGTTATAGCTATCGCGAGCGACGATCTCCCGGTTGCGCTCGACTACCACCCGGCCCGGCCGAATTTGCAGTGATTCCAACAGCGCGGTCAGAGTCAGGCTGTTGTCGAATTCCCGCTCTTCGCCGTTAATTTCAACTTTCATCATAATAAAAAAACCGCATTCGCACAGGCCACCCGATGGTGGTCAGGGAATACGGTTTCAAGTGGGTTACGCCGAATCGACTTCGACGCAACTTTGACTTTCACGCTTCCCTACGCCGGTGCGACCCGGATCAGGTTCAAAGGGTTACCTGTTTATCAGGCTCTCAGTCTGACTCCGTCAGACACCCCTAGCAACGACAGCACCCTTAACAAAGCACTAGCACCAAGTCAAATTCGCGCCGCCAAACGCTTGGTTTAAGAACTGATGACAGAACGGAGACTTCAACGACCGAACGGTTGCCGGTTAATTTTATCCGACCACCGCTAATCAGAGTGGTCGTTGGCGTGTCAGCGTATTACGGCGCGACGATGTCGACGTGTAAACTGCCGATGCCTTCGATTTCGCCTTCGACCTTGTCGCCGGGATTTAAAAACACCGGCGGCACGCGGGCGAAGCCGACGCCCGACGGGGTGCCGGTGCTGATGATGTCGCCCGGCTCGAGGGTCATACCGCCGGAGAGCGATTCGATGATCGTCGGGATGTCGAAGATCATGTCCCGGGTATTGCCGTCCTGCATGACTTGGCCGTTGACTCGGCAGACGAGCCGCACTTGTTGCGGGTCGGGCATGGCGCTCTTGTGGACGATCCATGGTCCAAGCGGGCAAAGCGTATCGAGGGCCTTTCCTTTGAACCATTGGCCGTGGATGCGCTGTAGCTCGCGGGCGGTCATGTCGAGACAGATGGTGTAGCCGAATACGTAATCGTAGGCCTTGGCTTTGGGAATATCCCGGCCTTTTTTACCGATAATCAGGGCCAGTTCGACTTCCCAATCGAGCTTGTCCGTAACTTTATGTTTGATGACTTTGCCATACTGGCCGATGACGGAGGTGGCCGGCTTTGTGAAAAACACCGGATAGTCAGGATACTTGATATCCAGTTGGCGCGCCCGGGCGCCTTCGTCGACATGCTCGCGGTAGTTGATGCCGAGCATGACGCAATTCTTTCTTGGCGTCGGGATTGGCGAGATGATCTTTGCCTGGGTTGGTTTTACCAAGGCACCGGCGGCGGCGAGTTTTTTTTGCTCGTCGGGATTCTTTCCCGCCACATACTTTCCCGCGTTGCGCGCTACCTGCATCGCTTTGCCGCCGGCTTCGATGAAGGCCTGCATGCTCGCCAAGAACGGCGCGTTGCCGCCTTTGAGATAGCGCCGATTGACTTCGGCCAAATCGATAATCTGATCCTGCGGCCCCATCAGGCCGACACGTTGCTGGTTCTTGCGCGTGAAAGTGACTAGTCGCATGGCTCCTCCAGAAAATAATGGTTCTAACTAAATGCCGATTCGCAACAGTTTACAAGCGTTGGCGCTGGCGATCTGCTCCAGGCTGGTGCCGTCGATGCGCGCCGCGCGCAGTGAGGCCACCGGTTCGGGATCGCCCATGTCGTAGGGATAATCGCTGCCCAGCACCACGTGGTCGGCGCCGAAGTTAGCGACCAAATACTCCAACGCCATGGCGCTATGGGTAATCGTGTCGAAGTTGAGTAGCTTAAGATATTCTCCCGGCGCTTTGGGGAGTGCCGTCGCCGAGTCTTGAATCCGATAGCCGCGGTCCAGTCGGCCCCAGGTATAAGGTAAGAAGCCGCCGGCGTGAGCGAGCAAGATTTTTAATCTCGGATAACGTTCAAGCACGCCGCTGAATATCAATTTGGCAATGGTCAGCGAAGTATCGGTCGGGTTGCCGATCAGATTGGCGAGATTGAACTCCTTCATGCGCTCGGCGCCGACCACCTGATTGGGGTGGACGAAGATCAGCGCGTCCAGAGCTTGGGCCGCTTCCCAAAATCCATTGAACGCCGGATCGTCGAAGTAGCGACCGTTGATATTCGACGCGATCTCGACGCCGCGCAAGCCTAGTTTTGTCACCGCCCGTTCCAGTTCAATCACCGCCTTGGCGCTGTCTTGCATCGGCACGGACCCGAGGGCTAGCAGGCGGGTGGGATGCTTAGCCACCGCCTCGGCCAAGCGGTCGTTGAGCCACTGGGCGTATGCCAATGATTCTTCCGCGGCCATCCAATAAAAAAAATAGGTGCTGGCCGGCGATATCGCCTGCATGTCGACGCCTTGGCTATCCATGATCGACAGCCGCAAGTCGAGGTCGGAGAACTCGGCTTTGGGTTGGGTCAAATAGGGCTTGCCAGCGCGGGTGACGATCTCGCGGCCACGCTCGTTCTTATCCAGCTTCATGCCGTGACGCTTGCCGATCTCGCTGGCGATCTTTAGGCTGTCGGCCGGAACGAAGTGTGCATGAATGTCGATATTCATTGGTTACGCCGTGACAAGACTACCCGGACAGCTACCGGAGGGTCGGCGAATTGTCAAGTTAAACGGCGATCGTTGGCGCATCATCGGCGCCTGGTTTCGGCTTAATCTAACGAAATCATTGCCTGTGGAAATCACCGGTGATAACTTTGGCCCATGGCCAGCAGGCGCAGAAGAGAAAATCAAGTAACCATGCGTGAGGGCGATCGCATCCTCATCAACAAGGGGATCGCAAAAAAGGTGATGATTATCGCGCGCACCGAGGTCCCCCACTCGACGGAACGTATCTTCGTCACCAAATCGGGCGGCAAGTACACTATCGGATTGAAAGTCTGGCGCTCGGATTACGCCTGGAGCGAGAAAAACCAGATGTGGGTGGCGAAGCATTGAGCGCGGCGCTGCTTGATTCGAACTTCGGCGCCGGTGGCCGTCATTGGGTTGAGATTAACAATACTATTCCTCATAACGCGCCGTGAAACGCGATTTACCCACTGTCATCGCCGAACTTAAGAGCGCCAAAGGGCCGCAGTTGTTGCTGCTTTTCGGCGACGATCTGCAAGTGCAAGAGACTTGCAAGCAGGTGGTCGATATTTTGGTGCCGGAAAATCAAAGGGGTTTTAACTTGGAACGCTTCGATGGCCGGACGGTGAGCTGGGATCAAGTGGAGGGCTCGCTGATGACGCCGCCATTTTTTCCCGGCAAGAAAGTCCTGTGGGTGGAAAACGCGCCGTACTTCTTCTCGCGTGCGCAAAAAGGCGAGATGGGCGAAAAGATCCTCGATCTTTGGCGCGAGGGGCGACGTGACGATGCCGCCAAACTGCTGGCGGATCTTTTAATTGTCGAAGGTTGGACCGAGGAGCGCTGGGAGCGGCTTGACGCAGCGATGGCAAATCAGCTCATGGGACTACTCGATGTCGACGGCAGTGCGGCACAGGAGGAAGTCGGCGCGCTGCTGGCTTATGCTAAGAGCCGCGATCTCGATCTGAGCAAACGCAAAGGCGCCGACGGCCATCGCTTGGGCGAGTTGTTGGATGGCAAGTTACCGGAATGGGGATTTTTACTGCTCTCCGCGGTGCAAGTCGACCGGCGGACAAAACTATTCAAACGTTTCGAAGAATTGGGCGCGGCATTGTTTCTCGGCTTGGAGCGTGACCGCTACGGCAAAGTCGATGGCGACAGTCTGCTCAACTTCATCTCCCACCAGCTGCGCCAGGCGGGCAAGAATATCGAGCCCCAGGCCCGCGACATGATCGTCGCCCGCGCCGGCGACGATCTCCGTACTTTGCAACAGGAGCTCGACAAGCTGCTGCTTTATGCCGCCGAGCGGCCGGCGATTCGGCCGCAGGACGTCGAGGCGGTGGTTGCCGACCATGGTGAAGGCTGGATTTTCGATCTCACCCGCGCCATCGGTGACCGCGATGCCCTGGGCGCGCTCGGGCAACTGTCCCGCCTGATGGGCCAGGGCGAACATCCGTTAAAAATTTTGGGCACCATCGCCGGCGAAGTGCGCCGGCTGCTCGCCGCCCGGCAGCTTTTGGACGGCGACCTGCGGCCCCATTGGAAACACGGCATCAGCTACCAGCAGTTTCAGCAGATCGCCGCCAAGCAGGGAACCACGGCGCTGACGCGCAGTCCCTACGCCGACTATATGTGCTTTCAACGGGCCGAACGGTTCGCCATGCCGGAGCTCGTCGTCCATATGGAATCCTTGTTCGACGCCGACCTGCGGCTCAAGTCGAGCGGCGGCCAACCGCGGCTGGTGATGGAAAAGCTGATTCTCGGCATGTGTCTGGCCGCCCGCCGCAATCAGCGGCAAAGTGTCGTTCCAGCTAGGTAACTATGCTTCGCCTGCTCGCCGCGCAGCTCCTTTGGCTCACCCTTGTTCCCTCAGTCTGCGTGGCTGAAATGGTCGTGCAGGCTTGTTTCAGCCCCCAGGGTAAGTGCTCGGCGCATATCCTGCGCGAGATCGACCAAGCTAAAAAAGAGTTGCTAGTGGCGGTCTACGCGTTCACCAACGATGACCTTGCCAGCGCGTTGGTGCAGGCGAACAAACGCGGCGTCGCGGTCCAGGTGGTGATCGATCGCGACTTCGACACCCGCACGGCAATTTCCAAGGGAAAGTATTTCGAAGCGCATAAAGTGCCGCTGCGCCGGCTGTCCGGCACAAAGTCGAAAAGCTCGGAGCGCGACGCCGGCTTGATGCACCAAAAGTTCGCCGTCATCGACCGCAAGACTGTTTTTACTGGCTCGTATAACTGGACTCATTCGGCGGAGAACGCCAACGACGAAAATCTGCTGCTCTTCCGTGACGCCGGGCCGCTCGCCGAGGAATATCGCCAAGCCTTCTTACGCCTGTGGGAGAGGAAGCCGTAATGAGTCGCGCGTGGGGAACCGGGTTGCTCATTGTGCTGGCTTTCGCCGCTGGCCTTCTCACTCATGGCTTGTACCAACGCTGGAATCCGCCGGCCAGCGATGCACCGCCGGCAAACGGTTCACTGGCAGATTTGCCTGGCGCATCCCCCGCGGTGCCAGGGCAAGCGCATCGGGTGACCTACATGCCGCTGGGCGAGCCGCCGGTGCAAGCGGAGCAGGCAGCCGAAGTTCCAACATTAGCGGCCAGAGACGTGGATAAAATCCGCGCGCTTACCGGCAAGCCAGCACGGGTACGCGGCCGGGTATTTCGCGTCGGCCATTCAGCCAAGAGCAATACTTATTTTCTTAACTTTGGTCCATCGCGGGAGGCACTGACCGCGGTGATTTTTGCTTCGGCGTTGGAGCTATTTGAAAAGAACCAGTTGGCGCCGAAGAATTTTGAGAATAAAGAAGTTGAAATCACCGGCCAGATCAAAGACCACCCGCAGTATGGCTTGGAGATGATTCTCGAAAACCCGAAGCAGGTCAAGATTCTCCATTAGTTATTGAGCAAGATCGCCAATTAAGGAAAGGTGCCGTCCATGAGCGACGCCACTAAAAAATGCATGATCTGCGCAAAACCTTCTGAGACCTTAAAGGGCGGCATTTGCCAGCCCTGCCAAGAGCGAATTCGCCGCGAGGCTTTGGGCGAGCAGGCCGGTATTGCCGACCGCGCCGAGCGGGAAATCTCGCGCCAGGGAATCGCGCCGATTAAAAAGTAATCGACCGAGCTGGCATAAAGGTCGCGCCGGCACCACTCAGCCCGGGATTCCGCAGTTGAAAATTAATCGCGGGACAAGGGGCCGGCCCGCCGCAGTGAAGCGCATGGCCTGTGCCTCTGAGCACTCTTTTGACTACCGTGCGTCCGGTTAGTGCGGTAGAGCAGCGAGAGCTATGAGCTACGGAAGAAATAAGACTTTGCGACCGCATAGTTGGGTCGCTTCACTGCTCCGGGCTTACCCTTGGCCGGGGGATTGTGTTTCCCCACTAGCGGATTTCGGGGTCAATTGCTGTGACTCCCTCCATGCGTCGTTAGCTACCAGCGGAAAATCTTGCTTTTTGCTGTCCTCGTCGCCAAGGACATGTTATAAAACATTATTATCAGATTGCTAACCGAGATCCTTCTTGGCTTGGCTTCTAACTAGCGATTGAGAGGTTAAAGGTTCTGCGCTGCCGTCAACTATTTTCTGCCGCGATTAGCTTGGCTATTCTGGTTGTTCTCGCTTCGATCACGCCACTCTGGTCGTTTAACCCGGAGGACGATCTGACGGCGAAGGCCGCACTGCTGATGGATGCGGCCACGGGCAGGATCCTGTTTCAAAAAGAGGCCGACCTGCGGCTGCCGCCGGCGAGCACGACCAAGGTGATGACCGCCATTCTGGCTTTAGAAAGCGGCCGCAAGCTCAGCGAAAGCCTAGCGGTATCGAAAGACGCCACGCGCGTGCCGCCTTCCAAATTGTACCTGCGCCCTGGGCAGACGATGCCCATCGAAGAGTTGCTCTATGCCATCATGCTCGCTTCGGCCAATGACGCCAGTGTGGTCTTGGCCGAAGGGATCGGCGGATCGGTGGAACGCTATACCGATCTCATGACCAAAAAAGCCCATAGTTTGGGCGCCACCAACAGTCATTTTACCAACCCCCATGGTCTGACTGCGCCGGATCATTATTCGACGACGCGCGATCTGGCGACGATTTTTCGCTACGCCATGAAGATCCCGCTGTTTCGCGAAATCGTCCAGACCAAGTTCAGCTCGGTGAGTTCGCTGGCGGTGATAAAAAAGAAAGTCGTGCCGCGGCGCATCTCGGTGCGCAATCATAACCGGCTGTTATGGGACTACGAAGGCGCTTTGGGGGGCAAGACCGGTTACACCCACGCGGCGCAACGCTGTTATGTCGGCGCGGTGCAGCGCGACGGCGCGACGCTGATCGTGGCGATCTTGGGCGCCACCAACATGTGGAGCGACGCCAAACACCTGCTCGCATACGGCTTTGACAATTACGAGACCCTCAAGTCCGCGTCGCAGACGACGCAAAAGCCGGTATTCAGCGAAGGCTCGTCGCGCCAACGGATCTCGACGGTGATCCTACCCGGCGACAACCAGAGGCCTAAATCTCTCGACGGCTTCGTATTGCAGGTCGGTTCCTTTCGCGAACGGGAACGCGCCGAACTGTTGTCGCGGCAGATTAACGAGTTGGGGTTTGACGCGTTTATCGATGTCGCCCAGGCTGGCGGGAACGAAGCCGCCTATCGCGTCCAGGTGGGCCCCTATGCCGAACTGGTGGCCGCTCAGGAAGTCGCCCAAGTCCTCCTCGCCAAAAACGGCCAGCGGTCTTTGATCCGGCAATTCCCGGTAGCGCGCGAGGCTAGCTGAGCGAGAGCGCCGCTAAAGCTCAAACACCATCCCATCGTCGGCAACCACAGCGGATATTTCATTTCTACGCGATAGCATTTCTTCGCCCAGGTGGGTGAGGACGAGCTGCTTGCAGCGCAAACGGTCGAGGTTGGCTCTTAAGGTCTGATAATTGACATGCATGCCGGGCTGCTCGCGAAAAAACGAACATTCGCAGAGAAACAAATCGACGCCGCGGGCGTGCTCGATGAAACTCTCGGTCCACAGCGAATCGCCGGAAAACAAAATCTGCTTGCCGTTATAGCCGACCTTCAAGGCTAACGAAATCGCGTCGGTTTGGTGCGCCACGCGAAAAGGCACGACTTCAATGCCGTTGACGTTGGCCGGTTCGTCAGGACGCAAGACCACAAAGCGCGTCGGCGGAATTTCCTTGTCATGGGTCGTGCCGCCATACATCACCTGAAACAGCGCGCGGACTTTCGCTTCCGTCCCCGGCGGGCCGGCAATCACCAACGGCTCGAATCTGGGCCGGAGATACAAATACTCGATGAAGAAAAACGCAATGCCGCCGAAATGATCGCCATGCAAATGGCTCAAGAGGATCGTATCGATGCGCCGTGGATCGAAGCCGGCGCGCTTGAGCGCCAATAAAGTCGTCGGCCCGCAGTCAAGCAGAAATATCTTGTCCGCAGTTTCGACAAGGTAGCCGCTCTGATTGCGCCCGCCGCTGCCAAAGGCATCGCCACAGCCGAGAATGTGCAATTTCATACTCGCAGTCGAACTCCGCTACACCGTACCTAACATCGCAACTGGCGCGTTAGCAATGCCGTCTGGTGAAAATCGCTGCCCCTTGGTTGCCCAAGCGATAAGTTGCTTTTTCTCCAGCGTGCGACTAAAGTTGCCGTCGTGGCAGAAGTCAAGCGGCCGTTTTTTACCTCCTATAGCACCAGCCTCTGGGTTCGTTTTCTCCGTTTCGGTTTGCATTCGCACAAAAAGCTTGAGGACGACTTGGAAGAGTTAGGGCTGACACCGCCGCAATTCTACGTGCTGGCGACCATCGGCTATGCCGGCAGCCTGCCCTTCGGCGAGATCGGCGCGAAAATGTTGGTGACGGTGAGCAATCTCACCGGCATTGTCGACCGGCTTGAGGGTAAAAAATTCGTCGCGCGCAAGCGTGACGAGAGAGACCGCCGGGTCGTCCATGTGATGCTGACCGACAAGGGCGCCAAACTTTACAAGAGCACGATTCCGTTATTCGAAAAGTGCGTCGGGGAAATCTTCGCCGGGCTGAGCAAGGACAATCAGAAACAGCTGTCGGCGCTACTGCGGCAGCTCGATCATGAACCCGCGGCGAAGTGACCGGCGGGCGGCGATGCACAGGCCGCAATCTCTCAATATCGATACTTAGCTTTCATTGTTTAGAAGTCAAAGGTCGGTTGTCAGAGGTCAGACGGACGATGCTCCGTTTGATTGACACCGAATATTGGCAAGTTATAACAGTTTGAACCTTAACTAATTTTCTTAGGGGTTAATTTCCGTGGCAGACGAAAACAACAAACCGCTGGGACTCGAACGAGTTAAAAAATGGCTTTATGCCAAGGGACTCGACGAGCGCAGCAGCGGCTGTGTGCTTTGCGGCTCGTGCTATGGCCATGGGCCGGCCAATCCGATGGAGGATGTGCCTGGGCCGAAAGAAAAATGTCCACCCTACGAGTACTACAAATTTCAGCGTCACACGCCGAAGTCGCGCTGGCTGATGGCGCAGCGGGTGTTTCACGGTCTCGATGGGATCACGCCGGAGTTGAAAGAGGTGATGTACGCCTGCACCAATTGCCTGATGTGCCAGGAGCTCTGCGGCGTGCGCGGCGACGGTTATGGGCCATGGGATATCACCGTGGCGATGCGCGAGGAAATCACCGAAAAAGACGGTCCATTGCCGGCGCACCGGCCGATTTACGATGGACTGCAACAACATGACAGTCCGTGGGGGCAAGCCACGCGCGGCGCATGGGCCGCAGGCTTGGGACTAAAACAACTCAGCGACGGCAAAGCCTCGACGTTACTATTCGCCGGCTGTTCGGCGGACCGCGCCAGCGGCCAGAGCGGCGCCATCGCACTGGCCAAGCTTATGC